>Ga0114971_10000083_pt1 | contig 50372 bp, 40 predicted proteins | sample M_140625_MF_Meta_FD_87320 | JGI IMG/M metagenome (GOLD analysis project Ga0114971, IMG submission 87320) | Freshwater microbial communities from Lake Montjoie, Canada to study carbon cycling - M_140625_MF_MetaG | ecosystem: Environmental > Aquatic > Freshwater > Lake | place: Lake Montjoie... | reverse complement strand
CTTGATCAAATTCTATACTTTGTTCTTGGTCAAATTCATTATCCAAATAAAATCCATCATCCGATTCATCATCCTCATTTGTTTTATTTAATTTATTACTTGAATAATCTAAAGATTTTTTATCAGATTCCAAGATATCATCATCAAAATCATCATCAAAATCAAACGTTAATGGTTGTAATTTTTTAATAGGTCGAATTACACTCATACCTTGTGGTATAATTATATTATCAAATTGAGTTTTATCAATATCTTTATCAAATACTGTTTTATTGCAAGTTAAATTAACTATTTTTTTAGAAAAATCCGTAGTAGATATCATACGTAAAATGCTATCAAAATATATATTTAATACTTTCAAATATTTGATTGATATAATATTATCAATTTCAACCGTTAATTTTTTTTGATTTTGCGGATAAAACATTCTAACAGGAAAACCCGGATTTTCCAAGATTTTACCACCCAATTCGCGGTTTTCAGATGTATATTCAGCAATTTTTATAATAGCCTCTTCATGCGCCATTGAATAATTCAGAATTAATAGTCGAACAACCTCCTGATAATCATTTGTATTTTTTAATATAGTAGTTATTAATTCAGACATAGCATCCATTTCTTTGAAATTTTCAACGCGTTTAAACTGCATTCTTACTTCTTTTGTCAAATCATCGGATATTATATTAAATATACTTGATATACATGCACTGTATTTATTTATAGAATACACTTTTTCACTAGATATAGACAATACATATTTTATATTTAAAAAATCAATATGCGGATCTTGGAGTGTTTGAACTAATGGTATTGAAAGTCCAGTTGAATTTAATATCACATTGAACATTGCAATAATTGGACTAATTTCCTGAATTATTATTTCCGTTAATTCGGAATATGTTTTTACAACTTTAAATGCAGTTCGCACATATATATTACCATTATTTTCAAAATCAATATATAATTCATGGTTTGCACTATACAATGAAATTTGTTTATTTTTTCCAATTTCTCTTGATAACCGCATAATTGTAGATTCGGCCAAGAAGGGTATTTTTTTCCCATTTTTTGATACAATTTCAGAATATAAACGATACATATTTTCACGACGATTACCTGGATTAAATTTGAGAAACGGAATTTGTTTTGTTGCATGTAAATTTTTCCAAATGGATTCTAATGGAATATGTATATCAAGCCCACTCTTGATTACCATAGAAAATGCCTGAATACCATGTTCGGTATACGGTAATTCCACTGTTTTGTTTATATATATATTATAAAACGTGTCGACAGTTTTGTATAATTGCATTGATTTCGGTGTCATTAATTGTTTATTATAACTCAATAATTCAGTTTTTTTTTCAACTAATTGAGTTTGTGTCCGAACATCTTTAGATAAAAGAAGCGGATAATAAATAGCTGTTATATATTCAGCATCAAGCTCTGACTTAAATGCATATTCATAACAAGTTTCCGCTAAACATACATATACTCGTTTATCTATAATATCGCCATAATTTAACAATAATTCGTTTTCAAATGTTAATATAGGATTTTCAGATTTTGATTCAAACCGGGTTACAGTAGTATTGCGGAGTTTAAATGGATTTGCCGAATATAAGTAATCATGAAATTCCAAGAATTTATGTCCAATTGGCATTTCAATAATATGATCACTCCCAAATTGTATTAAATCCTCATATGTATAGTTGGGTTTAACCTCAATTGTATCTATAATTTCATCGGAAATATTCAAATTTTGCAATAGTTGCCCAAATTGATTTGTTTCTAATTCTTTAGGCACGTTTGAACTATTTTTTGGTGGTTTTACTATATTTTTATATAGTTTTTCCATGTTTATAGATTCTTTCATAAATGCAAACATATAGATTTCATCATATGAAAGTTTGTCTTGGCCAAATTCATGGATGATTTTTTTTTTGATAATGCGAATAGAATCATCGGGTAATAAATAGAATTCGGAAAATATAAGTTCTATTTGATTGGCAATAATTTCACTGTTTTCAATATCGCTAAATAATTCGGGTAAATGTGTTTTATTCTTGGTTCCACCAGAAAAAATGATGATTTTTTTGGGTTTATTTAGAGTGTCTAATATGTATATTTTGTAAATATGTGGATTATTTAATTCCATATAACCTTATATAATAATTATGTTATTATATCTATTAATTATATAACATGAATTTACCATGCACACGTGAGAAACGAATGGCTGAACTGGCTGAAATGAATTTCATTACAAAAAGTGGTATATTAAATAAAGACTTTGACCAAAAATATGAGCCAAAAAATACATCACCGAATGATTTAAAAGAGTGTTATATATGCGGTACAGAAAACATAAACACATATGATTTATACACATCATCAAATGAAGCTCATTCACATCCCTACTGTTTATTGTGTTATTATATAACAATATTGTCTTCTAAATGTGGTAGTGAAGATTATCCTGCAGAATCTGGACAAAAATGCGTATTCTGTGATAAAACAGTAACATCTGCAGATTTAGCAAAAATTATAAATAGTGAATGTCTTATAGAAAATTATCGTATTAAAACCGGCGAAATTATTCCAGAAATTACTTCAGAAACTACTTCAAATTTTCAGAAAAACTGGATGTTTAATTATGAATTTTTAAAAGAATCTGAACTGTATGGTTTATTAACTTATCCGGATTTTACCAACGAGGTTGGTTGTATGGAGATGTGTCCATTTTGTTTAGAACTAAATCAAACCTACAATGTAGACTATAATTGTGGGTTTAATCTGTCTCATAAATGTAAAAAAATATCGCCATTTATGAAAGATGCGTTTAATCAGGCTAGTGATAAAAAAAATCAATATTGTAAGATTTGTTCGCGACCAAAATGTATAACATCAACAAATAATTGTGCCGGACATCATTATTTAAATAATATAGTCGGAGATACAGAATCCTCACTATTACCCCGTAATATAACAGATTCGATATCTGAATGTGGCGGACGCCAAGAATTTTTAGCAAGGTTATTTGCAGTTAAAGATTTTATAGAAAAAAATACACATATTAATGATGATAATATAATGAATGAATGTGCTAAATATTCACAGCTTAATTTTAAAAAATATTTTGATAAATCGGATGAGTATTTAAAAAATAATCCTAATATAGAATTAGGATGTGGAGTAACATATCAAAACGCAAAAAATACTAAAAAAGATTGTATAATAACAGACAAAATTATACCAGATTTAAAATCAAGATCAACAAGATCTAAATCAAACTCAAGATCACCTGGTAAATCAAAATCAAGATCAAACTCAAGATCACCTGGTAAATCAAAATTAAGATCAAACTCAAGATCACCTGGTAAATCAATACCGCATAATAGATCTAAACGTAAATCACCCAATTATGCAATACCGCGTAATAGATCTAAACGTAAATCACCCAATTATGCAATACCGCTTAAAAAAAATACAACCAAAAAATTAAAATATTCTACAGATTCATTAAAACAACGTCTTGGACGTGATCGATGGAAGTTGTAAATTACCAAAACTAATATAACATACGTAAATTATGGTTATTTTTTATGTTATTTTAGGTGGTTTCATAACAAGTCATATAATATTGTATTATGACTTATTATATATGTCCAATTCATCCAATTCAGCAAAAGCCCTTTTAATTGGTATTAATTATATTAATACCCCAACACATCAATTAAAGGGATGTGTAAACGATATAATTACCGTTAAAGATATGTTGATTAATGCTTATAATTATGATCCAACAAACATTGTCATGTTATATGACGATTCATCGAATTTAGTGTCAGATAATATACTCGAGCCTAATCCAATTAGTTCGCTGAATTATGGGTTGCCTACTGCTAATCAGATTTTAATGCGTTTAAAAGATATAGTTGATTCATCTAATAGATGTAGCGAAATTTGGATTCATTATAGTGGACATGGAACTCGAATTGTTGATTTATCCGGCGACTCGACTGATTTATCTGGTAATTCAACTGATTTATCTGGTAATTCAACTGATTTATCTGGTAATTCAACTGATTTATCTGTTAATTCAACTGATTTATCTGGTAATTCAACTGATTTATCTGGTAATAAGTATGATGAATGTATTGTTCCATGTGATTCTAATACAGCAGGTATAATAACAGATGATATGATTTTTAATATTATAAAGGATATTAAATGTAAAGCTATATTAATATTTGATTGCTGTCATAGTTCATCAATATGTGATTTAGAATGGTCATTTACAAATGACAGTGGATTAATAACTCGAACACAAATCAATAATCGCACTATTATAAATCCTAATATTTATATGTTTTCCGGTTGTAAAGATAATCAAGTAAGTTTAGACATGTATAATACAACTAAAAATGAATTTTATGGAGTCATGACAAACTCACTTATTGCTTGTTTACAAAGTAATAATTATACATGCTCTATACAAAAACTGTATTTAGACATTTGTGCTTACATTAAAACAAATAATCCGAATAGTTCTCAACAACCCGGATTTTCGTCATCGTATTTAATACCCTCTTATTATTTTATAAAATCAGATGCGCCAATTTCAATTTTAAATGCAATCCGTGCAAAAACTAAAATACAGAAAATACAAAATAATATACGTTCAAATACTACAACTACTGGTATTAGTCAACAAATGGTTGGTAAAACCTCAATTAATCCGGCATTACTACTTCCAAAAAATTTGCAATTACAATATGCAAAGAAAGTAATAAAACCTCAATTCATGCACTTACGCTAAATTGTTTTACACATCATAATATGGATTATCTCGTATAGTCATACCACAATATTTCTCGGGTGTTTTTTTGTAGTCGGTCGGGTTATGTATTCCGGCTTCTTTTGCATTTTCTAATAAAAATTTGAAATTTTCCCAGAATTCGGATTTGTGACCAATAGATTTAGTCATTGTATGAGAAAGTTCGTGAATAGCAACAAAAGTTAATGTATGTTCATCAATCATATTGTCGGTTTCGCCTTTGACTTTATTTAAACAAAACGCAATTTTCTCGCCTTTATTTTCACTATAGGCCGTATAATTACTGGTGGGGAGTGTTTCCATGACCTTTTGGGGGTTGAAATTTTGAACGAGCCGTTTCACATTTTCTTTGTCGGGATGTTTTTGTTGAGTATATTTGACAAGGGCTTTACATTTTTCAGTAGTTTTTGCAAGAAGGTCGGCCGCATCGCTGAGTTTCTCGCGCTCCCTGACGCAGTATTTATTGCCATCAACCGTGGATACAATACATTTTAATTGAAAATCACTGTTTTGGAAATATATGTATATACAAATGGCAAACACGCAAAATATAATGATATACCCTAAAATATCAAGTTTGTCCATTATATAATATATTAATTTATTAATTTATTGCATTCGCGTTTAATAATATTAAGTCCAACTAAATTTGATCCCACTATACAAACATTCATATTTGATTTTTTCAAATATGTCCGAATAATACTATTAATTTCACCAATACCAATATTTTTATAATATACATCATATAGCTTATTATATGGAACTATATTCTCATCTACAGAATTTGTCAATAATTCAAATCCATTATAAAACGTCTGCAACTCATTATTTTCACTTTTAAATAATTCGCTACCTTGGAAATTCGTATGAATATAATTCATTTCAGTAGTAGTAACTCCATTTTTGCATAAATCATTCAACATTTTTACAATTAAAGGTAAAACTCCCAGTTTTTTACCATTATGTATTAATTTTGTATTATCCAATTCTGCAAATATCGAAAATTCGCCAGAATGCTCATAATAATTATCATAAATATATGATGTATAAGTTAAACCGTTATCTTCCCTCAAAAGTAAAGTCATTCGACTTCCTAAAGTTCCGCTCAAAATGCGCCTTAATAGACCTAATTTATATTTATCTTTATTATATATATTACATGTTCTAAATGACATTAATAATGTCAGCATTTTATGTCCAGACATTTCTTTAAAATTATATTGTATTTCAGTTTGACTAGGTAACAAATATATTTTAGTTTTTTGACTTATCATTTCTGAACTTAAACAATCCGATTTTTGTTTTTTCATAAAATGCGTTTTTTTCACTAATTTAACAACCTCATCGAACTCTAAATTAGTGCCAATACTCAATATCATATTCGATGGTTTGTAATATTCTCGATACATTTTAACAACCTTGTCATAATCAAACGGGATTTTATGATAATCCAGCGTATCAATAGGCCATTCATACGGACTACCTTTATACAATAATTTCATCATCATTTCGTCAATAATAGTTTCAACATTATCAGCATTTTTAATATTTTCTTCAATAACTACATGTTCTTCTTTGGCAAATTTGTTACGTTTGAATGTTGAATTCAATAACATATCTGATAATATATCAATACAATGACCAACATATTGGTCTTGACACCGCACATGAAATTCGGTACATCGTTGTTGTGTAGATGCATTAAATTGTGCGCCAATTTTATTATACTCTGCAAAAATGCTTTTTGATAAGGGTATTTTAGTAGTTCCTTTGAAACACATATGTTCAATAAAATGCGCAGCTCCTCTAATATACGCGGGTTCGTGGATAGAACCTATATCACAAAATATATATATTGATGTTAAAGGAATTGAATTATATGATTTTTCCCATATTAACTTACACCCATTTGTAAAAGTATGTTGTCGAATCACCATAATATTACATTATAGTGATTTTATAATTATTAAATTTTATACATTTTGCTTGTTTTCAGGACTCACATATTACTTCTAAATAATCATTACTGGTTGAAATATACCCCTTATAGGCGTTTGAAATGATAAAAAGTCAAAATCCAAAAAATATTTATCTGGGGCCCTGACCAACCTCCAAAGGCACTCGTCCATAGTCAGCCTCATATGTGCTTTGATTCCATGGTCCAATATCTTTCTTTTCAATAATAGGATCTGAACGTAACTGCAAGTTGGCATTTTTTAATGTTTGACCAATAGTATCTAAACCAATATGATATCCTGCCTGTAATAAATCCGGCATTGCAACCGCTCCATTTCCAATAGGGTTTAGATTTGACCATTGGCTATTTTGATCACTTGGTAATAAATCACTTGGTTGTGCTACAGATTGAGCACTATAGCCAGATGGTGAACTTGATTGAGCAATTGGGCTTGGACCAGTAATAGGGCCAGTAATAGGTGCAGCAAAATCCCCCATTGGCGGTTGTTGTTGTTGTGGCATATTATCTAAACCAGTAGACATTAAATCAAACATGTTTGACTTGGATGATGTATAATATAATGCAATTACACAAAATACAATAAGCACAATAATCGGAATTAAATATTTACCAAAAAATCTGTTTAGTCCTGATTGTATATCTTTAAACATCTTTATATAAACGGAGGATAAAATTATTTATCATTAACGTTTATTCTAAATAGTTATTTATATTTAAATTTTATATATTTGATTTTTCTAAACTATTAATTTTGTTCGTTGATTTATTTTTGTTTTATTCATTGTTTTATTCATTGTTTTATTCTTTGTTTTATTCATTGTTTTATTCTTTGTTTTATTCGTTGTTTTATTCGTTGTTTTATTCTTTGTTTTATTCGTTGTTTTTATTATCTTCATCATTGTTTTCATCATCAAAATTACTGTCTAAATCACTATCATCATCAATTTCATCTAACATATATGTATTTTTAATTCGTTTTGCATCTAAATATGTTGAAAGTGCTAAATTTTTGGCAATTTTTGCCTTTTTTTTGGCCTCTTTATACATTTGATAATAAACATCATTTCGTTTTTTTAATTGAATAACATCATTTTCAGGAAGTTCGTCTAAAGTAAATTCAACCTCAGTTAAATTAGATGAATTTTTTATAGAATTAAAATTGTTATGTGCAAAAATATCATCTTCATCATTTAATTCTAAATTATTTGATTCTAAATTATTTGATTCTAAATTATTTGATTCTAAATCATTTGATTCTAAATCATTTGATTCTAAATTATTTGATTCTAAATCATTATTTATTTTAGTATCATTTACAGCTTTACTTGAATCTAATTTAATTAAATTTTCCGGTGATAAAGTATAAGTAATATTTTCATCTAAATTAAATGGCACATTAGATAATTGTGTTGAAACGGGTTGAGTCAATGTATCAATAGATTGTGATGATTTAATAATGCATTTTTCAAATAAATTTTTGGGTTTTAATACCATTATTTGTTTAAGTTCAATTTCAATTTGAAAACTTCGTGCAGAACATTTAATACCTTGCACTTCCATAATAGCAATAATATTTGTATTATCTTTGATTAGTTCAATATTTACATCTTGTTCATTTTCATCATAAATTTTAAGAGAACTTTTGCCTAAACATATTGGAATATTTGTTCGAGTTGTATAAAATTTACCAGATTTGTAGGTTTTTACTGGAGATAAAAAAGAATTTTCAATATCATGTTTTTCTAAATCTGTTTCAAACCATTTTTCGCGATTTTTAAAAATATATTCTTGGGAATAATTTTCTAAATTTTCCATCCATTGAATAAACTGTTCATGATCATTAGACATTAGTAAGTCACAATACATTTTTTTTCCAGCCTTTATTATACCTTGTTTGGTGTAACATTTAGGAGATTGAATATATAAAGGATTGCCTGATATTTGAAATTTAATGAAATAATTTCCACCTAAAATACTGGTTGGTGGAGATAAAGTAAGATTTTCAAAATTGAATTTTAAATTTGGTTCAAATATTTCTTCCATTTATGTTTTTAAGATATATTTATTACTCAAAGGAACCGAGAGTTCAGCCATACATCTATCAAGCCAATTCATTAAAAAATCCGCGCTTTAGTGTGTATTTTTCTGTAATAGTATATGGGGTATAGCCGTTTGAACCATTCGTTCGTATTTATTCTTAATTTTATCCAAAAAATACAAATTATAATTCAATGAAAAATATAAAAGAATATTGCGTTTCATTTTTACAAAATGAAGATATAAAACGGGAAGTCAGTAATTTTGTATTACCAATTGTAAAAATTGTTTACAATGAAATTTATATATATGTATGGTTTATTTGTATTTATAGTGTTTTGTTATTAGTTATTACTTTAGGAAATTTATTTATTCTGTTAAAACTATTTTATGAAAAACAATTAAATAATTCAGATACAATTTTACCAAATCATATTTTTAATGTATATTAAATATATAATGAAATCATATGGTAATAAATTAAGAGGTGGAGCTGGTGCTGCTGATTTTGCTCAATCCGTATATGGTGAAATTGGTAAACAATATCCGGTATCTGAAACGGATAATTCAATACGCATGAATAAAATGGGAGGTGGAGCTGGTGCTGCTGAATTTGGTCAATCTGTATATGGTGAAATTGGTAAACAACAGGCTGTATCTGCAACGGATAATACAATACGCATGAATAAAATGGGAGGTGGGGCAGTTCCATTAATGCCATCGAATATTATTGGTGGAAATTATAAAAAAAATGGTGGAAATATGTTATCGAATATTTCAGTTCCTGCTGGATTATTGTTAGCAAATACTATATTTAAACGTGGACAAGGAATGAATAAAAGTTTAAATAACAGTGTAAGAAATTTACGTAGATCTGTTAGATTTAAAAAAAATAAATCACGTAGTAGATCAAGAAGAAAAACTAAAAGACGATAAATCAAAATAATTATTAAAATATATATATAAATAATAAAAGATTTATTATGTATAATGGATAATCAACTTGTTTCTTTACAAGAAACACGAATTCAACAAATTAATAAAAAAAAAGAACTTATTGAAAATATTCAAAAATGGACTATAGTTGATGCCCAATTAAAAAAAATCTTGGAAAAATCAAAAGAATATAGAGAAATGAAAAATACACTGTCACAAACAATTTGCAACTATTTACATGAAAATAAGTTACAAAATACCAAGATAGATATAACAAATGGTCAAATAAAAATATATGAAAAAAAAGATTATAGTCCATTAACATTTAGTTATGTAGAAGAATGTTTAGGAAAAATTATTTCAGATAAATCACATGTAGAATATATTATAAATTATTTGAAAGAACATCGTGAAATTAAAACATCATCTGAACTTAGACGTACATATAAAGGTATTGTCCAAGATGAACCTATGTAATATATTATATTCTATAATCTATCAATATTATATATAATGCCACAATATCAACAATCACCACTAAATAAATACATGTATAATAAATTTGAAAATACTGAATTCCAAGCAGAAAACCTCGAACAACATGGTGGTAATAAAGAATTAAATATCGATTATATAAAGGTTGGTGGATATCCAATACAAAATTTAATATATGGTGGTAGTATTGATAGATTTAATAATTTAGTTGTTCCAGTAGGTTTAGTAATAGAAGATTATTCTTTAGATAAATATAATAACGGTAATAAAAAAATAGTGCAAGAAAATAATTATAGTTTAAATAAACAAATAAATGATGATTTATTTGAAAAATTATTTGGAGAAATTGAGATAAAACATACCAATAAAGAAAATAACCCAAATAAAGAAAATAACCCTAATAAAGAAAATAACCCAAAAAAAGAAAATAACCCAAAAAAAGAAAAAAATAAAAGAAAAACGTTAAAAATAAAAAGTTGATTCCTATAAACTAATATTCTGACCATTTATTTTTATTATAAGAATTCAAATTTAACATTTTAGATGCATTATCTTTCCAATATTTAACTTTTGCATCAAGAACTTGATCTTCTAAATTTTTTGGATATGATTTATTTACATTAGCAGACATTCGTAATAAATCATTTTCAGATGCCTTTGGTTTTTTGCCATAACAATTTACTCCAAACTTTACATAAGGATTCGAAATATATCCACCATTAATACCTGGTCTACCACAATCATTTTTATGATTATCCGTTTTTTGCAAAGAATCCCAAGTATTTTTTTGTGTTGGAAATAGAGCCATTTGACCATCAGACCATCCATAATTACACCATTCCCCCCCATTATTATACGAATCCTCAATTTGATCATATGAGGCAAGTTTTGCATCATAAGCACTACAAATTGCTTGAGCATCATCATATGTATACAAATTATTAGTTACATTAAATACCTCATCAATCTGTGGTTTAACCTGGTTATTCGAGATATCATTATTCGATGTATCATTTTTAGATACATTATTATTATTTGAAATATATTGACTACTATTTAACCAATTAATCAAAGAATCTCCTAATAATAAATCAACAATATTAATTCCAAACACATATTTGAAAAAATCCAAGATTATTTGCGTTGCTAACAATATCCACAACTTATTTTCAATAAAACCGATTGATATTGGACGTGTTTCATAAGTCATTGGAACATTACATAAATATACAAATGCATAAAACAATATAATAGATAATATTAGTTCTATAATTGTTTTAGGATCATTCAAAAAATCTTTACTCCATTGTAATATATAACCAAATAAATGGTTTTTATCATTCTCGGACAATGCAAAATAATGAGAAAATAATAAAAATATAAAAACACCAATTACTAAAAAATCTATTGCTTTACTTACTGCAATTTGTGCACCTATTGGATTTTCATTTTTATTAAAATAAACACCTAAGCCAAAATACAATACAAAATATGTTGCTAAAAATAATATAACTAATCCCATATTTGATTGGCTGAATAAATCTGTAATTAAATTTGAAATAATTGCGGAATCGGTATTTAAACTATTATTATTATTATTATACGATTCAGTATTTGATGTTGAATACATAATTTAATATATTATTATATGTTATTTTTTTTGCGATAGAATAAACAATATGCGTTTGGACTAATTATTGTATTTACGGATTTTTCATTAATAATATCAACATTTGTATCATTAAAATGAATCCATTCGTTTTGCGAATTTTTAACATATGACGTATAATGTCCGCCTTGGACACCTCCCATATGATTGCAAACTCCATATAAATCATATATATATTGTGCAGGATTATAACCACTTACATATTTGGATAGGTCCAAATCGGTAATAGGGAAAGGCACGTTATTTTCGATTTTATATGTTCCACAAGGTGAAAATCGTTTTAATGTAATAACCAAAATCTTGGGCAAATTCCAAAATGTAATACGTTTACATATATCTTCTTTTTTACTGGTTTTTTCATTATACCATGCATTATCTTTACTCAATATTTCATATTGAGTAAATACATCTAAACAATCCATAAGAGTAGATGTTTCATTTGGAATTGGTAAATCTAACATAAAAAAATTCTCGGGTTTAATAGAATGTATCGTATTTCCATCAATTGATTTTATTTCTGATACATAAATTCCGTAAAAAAATCCCATAATTTCGGAATATTCTTTTTCATAAATGCTTTTTAACATTTTATAACATTCGATCGCCATTTTATCAATATCATTTTCAATATTTCCTAAAATACGCATATGTATACCTCGTGAAATACTATTATGCATACATTCAATCATAAATAATAAAAATTCAGGCATATCATTTTGAGCCCAACCTGTAAAAAGTTCTTTGCCTTTTTCTTTTGCTAACTTATGAACATTATATATAAATCGGTTTGGTGATATAACACCATTATTATCCCATAAAAATTTATGTAATTCAATCCATTCAGTTAATATAATAGAATCTGGTATATCAGTTTTTAAATGTTTTATATGTGCATTAGATAATAAAAATTCACTGAGTTCATATGTATGATTTAATACTTGTAAACTTGCATTTAAAAAACACGTATTTCCAAGATTTGCTAGTCCGGTATAACCTTTTTTATGATATTTTGATAAATCCATTTTAATAATATAAAGATAAGTGTATATATCAATTTATCTTTATATTCTATGTATAACTCTAATTTACAAAATCAGAGATTGTCTACATTGGATAATTTAATTTATGAATATAATCGTAACATGCGTGAATATGGACAAAATATAAATGGGTTAATTTATACACTTAATAATATTCAACCTATAACTCCATTACTCGTAAATCCATATGTAAATTCAATATGGACAAATACAGTTAATGAGAATGATCCAAATTATGTAACAAATGAGAATGATCCATATTATGTTTCAAATGCAAATAATCCAGATAATATAACAAATTCAAATTGGTCAGAAAATACGAATCACCATGCAACCAATAACCATGCAACCCATCCAACAAATCACCATGCAACAAATCACCATGCAACCAATAACCATGCAACAAATCACCATGCAACAAATCACCATGCAACAAATCACAATCCAACAAATCACCATGCAACAAATAACTATGCAACAAATCACAATCCAACAAATAACTATGCAAACCATCCAACCAATCACAATCCAACTAATAACCCATATACAACAAATCATAATCCAACTAATAATCAATCCACAAATATTTCTACTATATATGATATATTGTCTTATATTATTTATCCAGTCAATGAAAATATAACTGGACAACCGACTTTAAGTCAGAATAATAATTTAACAGATGATCAAATTAATTTTGCAACTGAAAATATTACATTTAATGAAATGTTACCGCATCAACCAATTGAAGTGCAATGTCCAATTACTATGGAAACTTATATTAATGGTGATGAATTACTAAGAATAAAACATTGCAGTCATACATTTAAAAAAAATGCATTAATAAATTGGTTACATCGCGATTCTCGTTGTCCACTATGTAGATATGATATTAATAACTATATTGAGCATGAAAATTATAGTGATGATAATTATAGTGATGATAATTCCAATGAAGATAATTCTAATGAAGATAATTTTCCATAAATTTATTATAATATTTTATATTATTACACCATACATACAAAAAATGATACAAGTCTTATTTTTTGTATGTTCAAGTCGCCGACAAAAGAATTTTGTAAGAACGCAAAGATTCCCAAAATTCATTTTGGTCGGTGTAATATAAACCACTGAGGATTTAAACCGTTGAGGATTTAAACCGTGACACTTTATTGTTCCGTTTTTACATTTTGAGGGACATACAAGATTAATCCAACCTACGATTGGATTCGATCTAAAACGAAAATGGAACTTTGTTCCATTTTAATTCGGTATAAATTCAAATTTATCTTGGTGCAAAGAACGATGTAATCGGTTGTATACGTTGATTGTCATTACTAATTTTTGTCAAAACCTTATTAAATAATAAGACTTTGACTTTTGCAGAACAATATTTTTCTTTTTTCTTCATAAATATTTCCAGGTCGCTATTTTCTTTTTCTAATTCACTAATATCTTTTTTATATGTTTTAATTGCTGCAGATTTATTTTGAATTGTCCATATTTGTTCCAGTGCTAAACCAAACAATTGTTGCAATGGTTTCATCAATTGATTTGTAATATAGAATGTATAATCCAAAGGCAATTGTTCTTGTAAAATATAATCCGTTGTTTCTATTTTTTCACCTTGTAATGCTTTTTTATCCGTGCTCACAATATGCACGAATTTCATACGGTCACCCGGTTTCGGTTTATTTCCGGGATCGCGTTTTGCGATACGATCCGCCAATACTGCATGAGCTATTTGTTTTGGATTTTTATAATATCCTCTTAAAGCTTTTGTTATAGTTAATTTATCCATCGGCACATTACCGGCAGTCAATTCACCTAATGATTGTTCCAAGAATGTCATTGCTTTTTGTATATTGTTTTCTTTCATCAAAATATTCAAAATACCGCCATATGTATCTTTCAAATAATCGCACGAATCGCGGCGTTTTAATGATAGACCCATATATTTCATTTTACCTTTTTTCGGGTCGGTTTCATACAACATTCCAACATAACGTTTTTTTGAAAGCAAAATAAAAGGCATCAATGTTTTTTCATATGATAATTCCATTGGCGGTTTTAACCATTGTGTGCATAAATGTGCAGCATCTTGTGCAATTTCAATAGTTGCTTCAAGCGCTTTTTCGCCGCGTATTTGTTTACCTGTTTTTGGATCTTGTAAATTAAATGTAAAGAATACACTATCTGTATTATGAACTATTAAATTACCAATACCAGCAGCAAAATGATGATTTTCAGTTGTTAAATCATATACATATCCCTCATATGGTATTATAGTTTTATATTTTATTGTTGTTGAACTAATATGTTCAGATTCACTAAAATACAAAGCAAATTCATCATTTTGTTTTTTGAATATACTAATATATTGTCCGGTAGATTGCACATGTGCACATATTTTTGCTAAATTTAAATGATTTTTAGATGAAACTCCCGATGATATTTTTGTATTTAATAGAAAATTATTTAGGCAATATGATTCAAGCGGTATTTTATGATGTAATAATTTCATATTGAATTTAACATCATTTGGCGATATTTCTTGTCCATCTGGTAAAAGTAGTGAATGGTCGTCCGTTACATCAACTAGACCGCTTGATGTCATTATACGAATCATTTTTTTATGCGATGCTAATTCATGCCGAATTACGCGATATAGTGGGGTCCATCCAGATTCGGTCCAAGATTCTACTCCCGATAATTCACAAAATTCTTTATCTTGTTTACCCGGTTCAGATGATTGAATCCATAAACTTTTGCCATATCTATCCGCCAATTCATCAATTGCACAAATTACCAATTCGCCATTATATCGTATATAAACTGGGCAGTAATTTGCAACACTGTCGCCATATACATATTCCGCTTTTGTTAATACAGGTCCCATACATGTTGTATCATATTCCATATCACCATAAACTTCCTCAATAATCCGTTTTGCATAAATAATCATCATTCGACCAGTTGCTGTAGTTGATGCGGCAACGTCTTTCTCATAAAACGTGGATGTTTTTGCACCACACTGACCATATAATGAGTTTGCAGTTACTTTATATCCAAGTTGTCTTTTATCCAAGATATTCTGCATAAATGGATCTTTTTCCGTTTTAATAAGTTTGCGTGTATCAGAACGAGCTTTTAATAATTCCTCCAAGATTGATGGCATAATTGATTTTTGACCATTCGGTAATTGCGCCCATCTACACAATTTTTTACCAACTTTGGTTTTGACCGCTTTAGCTGCTGGACGTTCTGGATTTCGCAAATATTTGAATGTATCAAATTCAATATCAACATACTGATATCCAGGCAAGTTATCATATATATATTTTCCATCAATTCTTTCTCCGGTTTCATTAATTACTTTTCCACTCAAATTATATTCTATTGTATATACTTTACTATCATGCGAATAATTCTGGCTAATCATAGATGATGGATATAATGATGCATAATCAACACATGCTACTGGGTTGTCCATATACATTGAACATTTGGGTGGAAGAACAATTGCGCCCTCATAACCATCATAATCTTGATAATTTTTTTCTAAATCGGGCATTAATGTATTTTTTTCCCTGCATTTTTTAGCAACATAACTTGTTAATTTAATTCCTTGACCGCGAAATACCAAGAAACTAATTGGAACACTGCAAATATTAGACATTTCAACATATCCGGTTAAAACGTCTATTTTATTCATTAAGTGATGAACTAAATTACAATCTTGAATACAATATTTTGCTACAATAGCTCTATCTGCAGATGAACCATTTGTTAAACGAAATATATCTTGTGGAGATACATCATCTTTTGCTACATTCCATTTAACTGTTTTTGATAAATCCAGTTTTTCATGGCCCCGAATTGATATAATATTATATGTTACTGTTTGTTCTTTTCCTTTAACATTTTCCAAGATTTGTCGATTTTCAATATTGAGAACTTGGAATTTTTGCCCATTTTTATAATAATCTGACGTGAATCCCGAAATTTCAATATGAATAAAATCATTGACATGTAAGCCTGTGACATTTCCACTATATAATTCGGTTATTAATTGACCATCTGGATCTTGTGTATGCACTATACGTTTAATATCATCACTAATATATTGACCCACTACATCATCCAATTTATATGACGATAAATTAAAATCGCGTCTAAAATAAGTATACATATCTATTTGTAATCGCCCGGTCATTTTTGCAAATCGTAAATCATATTCACCGGTTGCTAATACAATTTTGGTATTTTCTATTGATAATTCGCGGGTTTCTTTGGATTCTTTAGCGCAAATTTCGTCAATCTTGCGAGATAATTGTAAAAATATACGGTCACAGTGATTTTCCTGTGCACGTCTAAACATAAACTCATAATCAAACCCGAATATATTATATCCAATAATAATATCCGGATTTTCACGTTGAATTAATTCAGTCCATTTTAATAATAAATCGGTTTCAGTTGTAACGGTTTCAATAACTACATTATTAACGGGATCACATGAATTTAAAACAATACAATGATTCAAATATGGTTCAGGTTCTCCATATCGCATAAATGTAGATCCAATAAATGTTACTTTATCTCCTTCTAATTGTGGGAAAAGTCGTGTCATAACGTCATTTATAATTTGAATTTGTTCATCACGGCTATATGAATCTGATGCTAAAAGATCAATAATTGTGCTTGTTTTTTGAATTTTTGTAGATTTTGTCAACTTTTTTGTATATTTTAAAGCAGCATCTTCATCTATATCTGGTGCATCATCATCATCATCGTCATCAGAGTTATCGCCGTTATTTCTACATAAACCGGTTGATCCATTTTGTTGATTTTCTGCATCTTCTTTCATTTGTTCGAAAATAGATTCAATTGTTATAAGTCGTGAATTATCCTCATCTTTATTTGCTAATTTTGCTTTTTCTAAAGGCAGATCTAATAATGTGCGAATTAGACCAAGCACTTTTTCTTTTGATGGAATATTTTTTGGATAAACTAAATCAATATCTTCACATTTTGCTAAATTAAATGCTGTTAATATTATTTTTTCCAATAATGTTTTGCATTTATTCAAATCAGTCATACATCCAGTATTATATTGTCCTTGATAAACATCTACCAAATTTGTGGCTAAACGTTTGTATGTTTTGACAGGAATTGGAAAATCACCATGTGAGCTACTTGCCTCTATATCAAAACTACATATTTTATATGGTACACGCGTTTCTTTTGCAGGTAAAGGTTTTAAATCCGCTAAATTACAAATATATTCATATGTACATGTTGTTTGACGCTCTAATGGTATTCCGACTTTTTGACTTGGAATAAATACCCAACCAGATGGACTAACATTATGAATATGAAAATACCGTAATAATGGAGGTATAGAGCTTTCGTATAATTCTAATTCAACTGTTTGTGAAATAAGTGGCGTCATAATACGTTCTGATGTTGTGCTATTTTTGAAACGTTTTTTGTATTCATACCAGAATCCTTTAACTTTATTCATAGTGGCTTGATTTTTAAACACTAATTTAACAAATTTGTGTTTTTTTCCACCGGAAAATCCATATAGTTTATGATATTCAACTAATTCAGCCGTTAAAATACTCGATTTTTGGAATTTTGCAAGTTTTTCTCGGAGTTCGGTTAAAAGTTGATCCGCATTTTCTTGATTCCAATTATCTGCGCCTTTTACATAAAAGAATGGTTGGAAATCTGGGATATAAATTGCACATGTTTCTCCATTTTCAGAAATACCAAACATTTGAATTGTAAATTTAGATGTATCTTTTAATTGTCTATATTGTGTATTATCTTCATCCGAATCTTGTTCTAAATCGGAATTGTCATCATATATATGGAAATCAATAAGTTTAAATGATTTGCCAACAATTGGGCGTTTAATTTTAATAATTTTTTTTGATAATTCAATTTGCGGTTTATTTGATTGTATTGACATACTCATATTATTATAGTTTTATTTTTAGATTATTTATTGATTATAATTAATAATTATAATCAATTTTATAGTGAATATGGTTAAATTATATCTTAGACAAAATTTTTACAAGTTTTTTTAATGTTTAACAATATAAATTTTACACCATTTAACATTTCAAATGCCGACCCTTAATGGTCAGCATCTTTGAATGTGATTTGGTAAATGTTACTTTATATCAGAGAAATTGCCTACGGCGATTTCAGGTTATATAAATAGGTTAAAAGGTGTATAATCTTTGTTCTTATGTGTAATACTTATAATAAAAAAATAAATATTGAATTCATCGACGGTGTAAATCATATACACCTTTTTTTAAATTATCCTCATTTTCTATAGCTTTTTTCTTTTGTTTTTCTGCATTTTTTAATTGGGATCTAATTTTATCTATTTGTTTATTTTTTTCTGTTACTATATTACTTTTATTATTAACAACATCAGTAGATGTATCAAGATCGGTTGACGCTTTAATATGGTCAGTTGCGGTTATATTAGCGTTTGTTAAAGCAGTAATAACCTTTAATGCTGCATTTAATTTAGTATTAGCACGATCAAGATCATTATTGCTGACATTTAAAAATTTTGTTAAATTATTTACTTTATCGGTTAATTCATCATATAGTGTTTTTGCAGTTATAACTTTAGTATTTGCACGGTCAGCATTAGCAGCAGAACTTTCTGACGCTGCTGATGCATTATTTAATTTAATTAGTGCTGCAGATTTTGCTAATGCGTTATCTTGAGCAGCTTTTGCTGCTGCTTTATCTTGGGCAGCTTTTACTGCTTTATCTTGAGCTTCTTTTACTGCTTTATCTTGGGCAGCTTTTACTGCTTTATCTTGAGCAGCTTTTGCTAATGCTTTATCTTGGGCAGCTTTTGTTGCTGCTGCTGCTGCTGCTGCTTTATCTTGAGCGTCTTTTACTGCTTTATCTTGGGCAGCTTTTGCTGCTGCTGCTTTATCTTGAGCGTCTTTTACTGCTTTATCTTGGGCAGCTTTTGCTGCTGCTACGTTATCTTGGGATTCTTTTGTAGAGTTTTTTATAGAGTTAGATGTGGATTTAAAGTCGTTTATACTAAACTGTTCTGTTAAACCTGTAATAGTTGGCTTTGTATAACCTTGTATGAAATTGTATGGCTTTACATAAAAATGATTACCAATAAATATTATAAAACAAATAATTAAAAATATATATATATAATTCTTCATTATTTCTAAATATTATATTATATTATATTATTATATTACGGTAGTGCATTATATGCAGATTTTGCAGTTATCTCCAATTGTTTTGCAACTTGTGCATTTGATGAAGCTGTAATAGCGGTTTGTTTTGCTTGTTCTAAATCAAATGCTGCTTTATTTGCATTTTGCTTTGCTTGTGATAATTCATCGCTTGTATTTTGAACCTGGTTAGTTAATGTTATTACATTAGCTGATGCATCTGTTAGTTTTTTTTGAGCTTCTGACATGGTTTGTGAAAAATTTGATATAGTATTAACTGATTGTATTAATTCATTTGATGATGAACCATCATTTCCTTCTTATAATCCATTTATTTTAATTTGAATAGCTAAAGAACCAATTATACAAATTATTAAAAATACAATTATATACATGTTTATCCATTTTATCATTTGATATTATATATTATATAATATCATTAAATTATGTAATTGAATAATTATAAAAATAAAACAAGTGATACATTCAATAATATAAAATATTGAATGTATTTTAGAGTTTATTTTTTATCAGTTTGTTTAAGATGTTTTTTATCAGGTTGTTTATCAAGTTGTTTATCATGTTTTTTATCAGGTTGTTTATCAGAACCATCATGGAAACCTTCTCCAAAACCATATCCAATTTGACTAATAACTAATGATCCCACTATACAAAGACTCAAAAAACAAATTGCACCACATTTTTCACTACTAAACATTATATATTTATACTATATTTTATTTTACTTTCTATGTTTTACACTTTGTTTACGTTTACTTTGTTTACGTTTACTTTTATTATTATATTTGCCACCAACTGAATTACTATTTAAAAACCATTTTTCCATATCAGGAGCTTTGCGATTGCCATTGTAATATTCCACTTTACCATTTATTATTTTATATATAGTAGGAAACCCATTTACTATTAATTTTGGATTTGAACCAGAAACAAACATTTTATTGATTTTTTCAATACTGGTTTTCGAATTTTTATCATCAATATCGCTAAATATGTATTTATTTGGAAATTTATTTTCAATATTATTTTTCATTACATTCCATTCAGGTTTTAATATTTGACAATGTCTACACCATTCAGCATATACTTTTCCTATAACTATTTTAGATTGTAATTGTTTATTAGTTACATTATTATTTGAATTTGGCATTTTTTTTTGTGTATATCTAACTGAACGCACATTATTTGAATTTTTTCCACCAAAATCAAAAAATTTGCCAAACATTATATAATATATTCAGAAATGAATTTACATTATTTGATATTTATGCTATAAAATTTTTTATAATATAAATATATAATCTAATATGAATAATAATAAAACAATAAAAATATTATTTCATATATTTCTATTATTTGCATTTTTAGCCGGAATATACGTATGTTTAACTGGTGATATATATAAAAGTTTGTATAAAGTCGAATCAATGGATATGGGTGAATTAAATAATGAGGCAACCGTTACAAATAAAAATGCGACTGAATCATGTCCTGACTTATTAATAAAAAAGGGTAATTCATTATTATTATATAATACTAAAATGCTAGAAGTTGACGGTGTAAATCCTCTACCATTCAAAAGTTTAGATGATTATATTAAATATATGGATGTTAAAAAACAAAATGGATCACAATGTCCTGTTTTATTTTTACAACAAGAAAATGATGTGCAGGGTAAAGATGTATTTCGTATGAGGCCAAGTCCATTTTATGTAGAAGGAGGTCTACCCCCATTACCTATGCAAATACATGATAATGCAGTAATACAAAATATAGTAGATGCATCTCGTGAAAATCCACCATATAATGCTAATAATTATGCCGGGTTTGATCCTTATAACTATGATATAGGTAGATTTTCGAATATAGATCAAATACACAAATCAACAATGGACGATATTAGTGATGCGTCTGGTAATTTAATGAGTGATAATCCAATGGATTCTAATTGGGGCGGTATTGCAGTAACACGACGAGCAGTTGAATCTGGAAAATATGCAGAAAATGAGGTTAGACCAGTTATGTATCCCAAATTGGTTAAATAATAACTTAATTATTGCATTTTTTATACTGTTTCGCGTTTATCAATTAAAAACTGTTTCACACTTTCAATACAGGTTTTGCTAATTTTACGCGTTTTTCCATTTAATTCGTAAGATGTATTATTAAGACATTCGGGATTTTTATCGAGTTCTTGCATTAATCTTGGAAAAGATGGATATAGTTTCATAATAGCTTGTGCAGTTACTGAACTAATTCCAGGTATTTGACTTAATAATATTTCTCCTATATTTTCAGGAGTAATATTATCTTTTTTTACTTTTTTTACAAAATTAACATAATTTTGTGGCGGTGTTTGAGGTTCATCAATAATAAGTTGGTTAGTAAAACTAACGATTGGTGCACAAACCTCATTTTGCGATTCATTGTAAATAGGTGTATCAACTAATATTGGTTTGACTGGTTGTTTTAAATAAGCAGGAATAACACCTTTTGTAAAATTTCGGTCGATTTTATCTGAAATCCAAATAATTATTTCTGCGGTTTCTTGGACAGAATTTGTTCGAAATACACTAAAACCTTTAAAAAAGTTGAGAGATGCAATTGATGAATATACAATTTTTTTTTCCATTATACTACGCAATTGACCAGTGGTGCCTTCAATAATATATATAATATTATGTGGAACTAGACCAGATGCATGTAGTAAACGGTGCGATTGTTCTTCATATCTCCCATCTTTTATACTAGCCAATAAATCGGTTAAAGATTTGCGTTCAATAATACAAACGGGTTTATCTTCATCAGTATTTATTAATATATCACCTAAAGGTATTACTTTTTTGCTTAATTGTACATTTGTGCAATTTCCGTCTAAATTTACAATGGAATAACATTTTTCATATAGTGTTTGTTCACGTTCATCAATAATTACTTTCATTTTGTTAGATTAACAATATAGTGTATCTTGGAATAACATTATATTGTTTTTATAAATCATTTGTCTGACCAAAATGAATTTTAGAACGCTATGTAAGGTGACTTGACTCATTTTTATTTATGTCAGGTATAAATGCAATAAAAATATTTATTACATACGTGCATAAGATGCGGGTGGATGATAACCAATACCTTGAGATTGGTTTACATGTGGATTTGCAGTAAATTGCAATTTAGTCAAACTACAACAACGCAATGGTGATATTTTAGGATTGCAAGTATTGATATAAACGGATGACCATGAATCACGACCAATCATATATGGAAACCCCGCTTTTTTATTTCCACCTCCTTGGTTAACATCGGTATATGCATTTGATCCCATTCTACTTCGACTTGATGATGAAAAATAATTATTTGAAGACATTATATAATTAATATATATAATAAATATTGTTATATTAAAGTTTGCTAAAATGTTTCTAAAATGTTTCTAAAAAAGTTTTATATAATTGAATATTTTCTATTTTAATTCTTTAATGGAATATAAATATGTAATAAACTAAATAATAAATCAAAATGGTATAAACCCAAAATACTATACTATGTATACAATTTCATTTTATTTTATGAATAACATGAACACTACTATTAATTATGGAGATGATGATATCCGTATTGAAAAAAATCAATTTGGAATTGATACTTTTATTTTTGATCCATACAATAATCAAAATGTTGCAATTACGGAAAAAGATATTCTAAAAATCCTAAATACCTATGGAATAAATGTTTCTATTCAAAATTTCGAATTATTTAAACGTGCATTTATTCATCGATCATATATTAAACGCCCTACTTTAGAAAATGAAAAGAATAATATAGTAATTGTTCCTAAACCTAATGATTGTTTGCCTTTATATACAAAATCAAATGAACGATTAGAATTTATTGGAGATGGCGTTTTAGAATGTATTACTAAATATTATTTATATCGCCGATTTCCAAAAGAAAATGAGGGGTTTATGACAGAAAAAAAAATCGCATTAGTCAAAAATGAGGCAATTGGAAAAATGGCTTACGAAATGGGTCTGCATAATTGGATTATATTATCTAAACATGCCGAATTAAAACAGACCAGAACTAATCTCAAAAAATTGGGTTGTTTATTTGAGGCATTTTTAGGTGCATTATTTTTAGATAGTAATAAAATTGAGATTAAAGATGAAGATGGATGGTTTGCAAATATATTTAGCACAGGACCAGGTTTTCAAATAGTGCAGATTTTTGTTGAAAATGTATTTGAAAAACATGTAGATTGGATCAGTTTAATTCGAAATGATGAAAATTATAAAAATATATTACAGGTTCGAATACAAAAGGAATTTAAAGTTACTCCGGATTATTTAGAGGTTTCTTTACATAACCAAGAAACGGGATATCATATGGGTGTTTATTTATGTTTAGGGCAACCACTACATATGGTATCTACTGCAAATTCAATGCATATTTCGAATTTCAAATCTTTCCAAGATATACATTCATATATGGCAATTCATGGTAAAATTTTTATATTTTTAGGAGAAGGTATTCATAAAATTAAAAAAAAGGCGGAACAAATTGCTTGTGAAAATGCTTTATTCTCACTAACGCATCTATAATTACAGGGTCAGATGCGACCTTTGGTCGCATCAACCTTAACACGCCATTTGGGCGTGTTTGAGGAACCTACGTTCTGTCACCTTTGGCTAAGAACGTTAGTCAGATGTTCAAATAATGCAATTGTTGGTTGCATTATTTGAACTTTATGTTCCCTGTATCTCTGTAATATATATATATATATTAGTATTATGAACGCGGTATTAAATTTAGAACAATTAAAACAAAAACATGCTCCAAAAATGAAATCTGAAATAAAGATTCACATTTTAAAACCCGCAAAAGAATTAGCAAAAGAATTAAAAAAAGAATTAGCAAAAGAATTAGCAAAAGAATTAGGAGAAGAATTAGGAGAAGAATTAAACGATGAACCGGCAAAAGTAGTTGTTATTGCAAATGATGACGATTTAACGGATCCATATGAGAAAAATCCAATAAAACGTGTTCCGGTAATAAAAGATTTACGCGGAAAAACAAAAATAGATAGAGATGTAATATTAAATCGCATTCATGCGCACTTACCAATTAATCCTATTAATAAAATAAATACAATACTTAAAATTGGCGAGGATCTTGAATTAAAAGAACTTAATTTAGATGATGATTCGCTATTTAAAGTTCCAGAAAATCCAAAATCATTACATCAAACTGAGGTTATTGAAAAAGAACCCATTATAGTTGAACCTACTACCGGTGAATCCGTAATTATTAAAAAGAAAAAAGCAGTTGTAAAAGCATCTGACCAAGAATTAGATACAGGTATTCAAGCTAAAGTTGTAAAACGGAAAAAAATGGTTAAAACAGATATTCCTCCATCAACCGTTGATTTTATGGCAGTTAAAATTGGCCAACATTTTATTAGTGACAGATTACCTCCTACAAAAGAAAAAATTATTATACAAGCATCTCAATATTACATGAATAATCGCAAAATATATATAAAACAATTAGCCGATTTGTTTAGACCATATCGAGAAGAATTGGCTGAAAATGCAGAAAATATTTCATGCAAAACCAGTTCAAAAATTAAAAATTTTGATTTACTGACTCATCAAAAAATTGTGCGAGATTATTTAAATATATATACACCATATAGAGGTTTAATATTATATCATGGACTTGGATCTGGTAAAACATGTTCGTCAATTGCACTTGCTGAAGGTATGAAATCGCATAAACGCATATTTATAATGACACCAGCATCACTTAAAATGAATTTTTTTAGTGAAATTAAAAAGTGTGGAGATTTATTATATAAAAAAAATCAATTTTGGGAATTTGTATCAACTGAAGGCAAACCAGATTACATTGATGTCTTGGCAAAAGCATTGCAATTACCAATAGAATATGTGCGATTAAATAAAGGTGCTTGGTTAGTTGATATATCAAAACCCGCAAATTTTGCTGATTTAGAAACAGATAAACAAACCGAAATTGATGAACAATTAAATCAAATGATTAGAACCAAATATACTGATATTAATTATAATGGATTAAATCAAAAAAAACTTGAATTATTAACTGGCGATTTTACGCGTAATCCATTTGATAACTCGGTGGTTATTATTGATGAAGCTCATAATTTTGTAAGTCGTATTGTAAATAAATTGCCAAAAAGTTCAACACCAGCAGCAATTGAAGCTGCTAAAAAATCAATTTCATATATGTTATATGAATACTTAATGGATGCAAAGAATGCGCGTATTATATTACTTACTGGAACTCCTATTATTAATTATCCGAACGAAATTGGTATTTTGTTTAATATTTTGCGTGGATATATTAAAACATGGACATTTCCAGTGCGTGTTAAAACCACAAATATTGTAAATCGCGATTCAATATTGGATATGTTTGATAATGAAAACTTTCGGACATTTGATTATGTTGAATATAGTGGAAATAAATTAACGGTAACAAGAAACCCTTTTGGTTTTATAAATACCAAGAAACGTGGTCCTGTAAGAGAAAGAGGGGGTAATTCTAATAGTAAAACAAAAAAACACAATAAACACAATAAATCAATAAATCTTGATAAACATAATAAAACAAAAAAACATGGTAAACAATTAGTTGATAATGATACAGACAAATCTATTTATAATATTGATAATGGAGTTATTAAAATAAATCCAAATTTTGAAAAAAAAATAAATATTAAAATTCAAGAAGATAATTCACATACTAAAGATGATATGGATACTTGGAATCAATATAATAAAAATCAATATACGGGTGACAATGAACCGCATCAAGGAGGTAAACCAGACAAAAAAAGTAAACCAAACCAAGAAAGTAAACTAAACCAAGAAGGCGGTGAAGGAACTGAGGTATTTGACCGTTATAATGGTGTGCGTTTGGATGACACGGGAAATATTACAGATGCAGAATTTGTAGCTACAATTAAACGCATTCTTGGAAAAAACGACATTGAAGTTATTGATAGTGGAATTAAAATTGTAAATAATAAAGCATTACCGGATGATTCTGAAACATTTATGGAAACATTTATTGAACCTGGTGCAAAAGAAATGAAGAATGAAAATGTATTTAAACGCCGAATCTTAGGTTTAACATCATATTTCAGAAGTGCTCAAGAACAATTATTGCCACAATATATATTAAATGAACAGGGCGGTATTTTTCACACGGTTCGAACAGAAATGTCTGAATATCAATTTGGAATATATGAGGAAATTCGAAAAGAGGAAGAAGATAAAGCCAAAGCTATAAATAAGAAAAAACGACAACAAGCCAAGAAAGGAGATGACCTATTTCAAACCGCATCTACATATAGAATTTTTTCAAGAGCTTGTTGTAATTTTGCATTTCCAGACCCACCTGGACGGCCTAAACCAAATAAACATGTTGCTGGATTAGTCGAAAGTAAAGAAGGTGCAGAACCAGCACAAGAAGATATAGATGAAAATGAATTTGATGCAGTTCCTCTAAATCTTAGAACATTAGGAGATGATTATGCAACAGAAGAGGATACTGAAAAATTTGCAGAATTGGATCAAGGTAAACAATTGGATTATCAACAACGCATTGGCCATGCACTAAAATATTTGGAATATAATCCCGATTCGCCAAGAGAGCAAGAATTTTTAACACCTGAAGCATTAGAAACGTATAGTCCTAAATTCTTGAGTATCTTGGAAAATTTATCCGATGAAGATAATCAAGGCCTACATTTAATATATAGTCAATTTCGAACAATTGAAGGTGTTGGTATTTTGAAACTTATATTAGAAGCAAATGGATATGCCGAATTTAAAATACAAAAAGGTGCAACTGATGATTCTTGGACAATAGTTGAATTGCCTGGAAAAGATGATTTGCCTAAATTTGTTCTATATACAGGAACTGAATCAACAGAGGAAAAAGAAATCATCCGTAATATTTATAATGGTGATTGGGAATATGTTCCTGCATCAATTACTGCAAAATTACGAGAAAAATCAGAAAATAATATGTATGGCGAAATTATAAAAATACTTATGATTACGGCATCGGGTGCAGAGGGAATTAATTTGAAAAATACGCGATTTGTTCATATAGTTGAACCATATTGGCATATGGTGCGTATAGAACAAGTTATTGGTAGAGCCAGACGTATTTGTTCACACGAGGATTTACCCGAAGAATTGCGAAATATTAAAGTATTTTTATATTTGTCGATTTTGCCTAAAGATTTGAAAACAAATCGGGAAAAGTTTACAAAACATATTGAATTATTGAATCGCGATGTAAGTCGATTGGATAATAAAGTATCTCTTACAACAGATGAAACCTTATTTGAATCTGCGACTATTAAAGATACAATTAATCAACAAATATTAATGGCTATGAAAGAAACTGCTATGGACTGTAGTTTGTATTCCAAGGGAAATAAATCAGAGGATTTAGTATGTTATGGATTTGGAAAAGTTACATCAAACCAGTTTGCATCATATCCTACATTTGAACAAGACCAAGGAGAACGAGATGAGGTAAATGTTAAAAAACAAATACTAAAATTAAGTAATGTAACATTAAAAGGTGTTAAATATGCTTGGAATGAAGCAACAAATGAATTATTTGATTATGAAAGTTTCCAAAAATCCAAAAAAACCGGTGAAGACTTGTTATATGTTGGTCGATTGGTAAGAGATGGTCCAAGAAAATTTCATATAGATACTGAAACTGGCAGAGTGTAAAGTTTTATTGAAATATATATGAAATCATACGTTCATATATTTTGTTTTTATTTCATATATTATTTATGTTTTCTTGATTTACAATTTGATTTATATTTATATTTATGCGTTTTATTATTACCACCTTCAATTGTAGGTTGATCTTTTATTAATTGAAATAATGTTTTAACATGTGCAATATATTCAGCTTTATTATAGACATATACTCTGTCTGGTATAATTTCAACAATAATAAATAAAATTATATATGTACCTCTATCTTTATGAAAATGTTCTACATATCTATAATTAGATGGTCCTTTTAATACTTCAGCTTCCCAACTTGATGATGGTGATATATAAGCAAAACCAGAGTTTCCATTATACTTTTCAATAAATATAATTTTTAATTTTGGAATATTAGTTGTTGGTATAGGTATAGGTATATTATATTGATCATATAATTCCATTAAATCCGTATTGGCTATATCAAACATTCTATCATATGAAAAATGAATAGCTACGCGTAGGTCAAGTGTAAATGATTTTAATGCAATAAATAATGGTCTATGTTTAAGTGTTGTTATCATTTCATTTGATATTACATTTGGCGAAACACCTGAATATAATAATATATTATTATCAAACTCTGATAAGATTCTATTAATATTACCACCATTTATATCATTAAATTTATTAATATTTTCAAATAAATCTTGAATACTGTTTATTGTATGGTTATATGCTTTTAAAAGGGTTTTATATCGTTCATCATCTTTTCTGGTTATGGTATTTAAATAATCTATCAATAGTTTAGGTATATACATTTTTTTTTCAAAAATAGTCAATGTATAATCAAATGAATTAATATCAAATGTGTCGGGATATTCGGGATTTTGTCTATATTCATATATTATTTTATAGTTTGCTTCTTCTTCAAATGATGGATTGTCTGGTATTTGTTCCAATTCACGTATTAATTCTATTAATTTATCAAGTGGATTACTACTACACCGCCCTAATATTAAGTTACTTAATTTTTTTACTTGAAAAATATTTGAAAAACAATTATAATCAATATCTAATAATTTAGTAACTTCCATTTCAATATCTGATATATCTGCTTTTTCAGAAGGTTGCGTTGATTTCAACCGTGTTTCAAATGCTTTCACGGATTTAATACGAGGTTTTTGTTCTAAAGTGTAGTAATCTAAATCAGCTGTATCTGGATATTTTTTTTTAAACTCATCTATTAAATCTTTAGTAAAAGCCGACATTATACCTAATCTATATTATATTTATAATTTAAAATAATATATAATTCTTTTAAATTATATATAAAAACAACGCGTTAATTTCATTTATAGAAGAATGAACGAAGAAAATAATGTTCTTACAATTAAAACAGTTCAAATTCAACCTATACGTAATATGATTACGGCAATTAAAGACATTTTAACTGATGCTACTATGACTTTTACTAAAGATGGTCTAAAGATTATTAATTTTGATAAAACTCATACAATCTTAGTCAATGTTGTTCTAAATGCATATAGATTTGAACAATATACATGTAATCCTGATAAAATTATTGTTTGTGCAAATACTCTACACTTATTTAAAGTTATTTCTACAATTTCAAATGATGATACATTATCAATGTATATTGAAAATACGGATTATCACGATGGTATTGTATCGCATTTGGGTTTACAATATGATAATGGCGATATTAAACAGTGCTATAGTCAAAAATTGCGTTTAATTGAACCCGATAATGAAGAGTTAGTTGTTCCTGATGTAGAATATTCAACTGTAATTAATTTACCTACATCGGATTTTCAAAAAATTATTCGTGATTTGAATGGGATTTCAGATCGTATTGAAATTAAATCAGTGGGAAGTGATTTAATATTTTCTTGTGAAGGCAATTTTGCAAGTTCTAAAATTTATCGTTCAGAATCAGATGGATATATGGAGTTTGTTCAAAAACCGGATGCGGCAACTATTATTCAAGGGGAGTTTTCTTTGAAAAGTTTGTCGCATTTTATTAAATGTACGCCTTTGTGTAGTCATTTAGAAATGTATTTAGGGAATGATTTACCATTAATTGTTAAATATGATGTGGCATCATTGGGGGAAATAAAATTGTGTTTAGCACCTCTGCCACCATCCTAATTACAAGGTCAGATGCGACCAAAGGTCGCATCAACCTTAACACGCCATTTGGGCGTGTTTGAGGAACCTACGGTCTGTCACCAAAGGTTACAACTTGATGCCCGTAGGGCATCTTGGCCCTTTATGCGCAGCGAAAACGACCCCCCCCCCTTTACAAGTAATTTAATAATATATTCATAAATAAAGTAATATATTATTAACACAAAACCGTTCAAAAAACCACTGAATATATTCATACTTAGACAGTATAAAAGGTAGGGGGCGTAAGGGTCAGATTCCCCAACGGGGCATCCAACCCCATATTAGATACCATTCCAACCTAAACTACACCCTCCAATACTTCCAGTAAACATGTTTTGTCCTACCCCAGTCCATGTAATTCCATCAGTTGAACTTGCAAATGAATATGCGCTGCTATTCCCCAAACCACCTGATGCTACAAAAATAGTTCCAGTCCACGTTATTCCATAAACACCTGATGAAAATATTGAGGTAATTCCACTGGCAGATGTCCATGATGTTCCATTTGACGAATATGCAATTCCTGCTACATTTGAAGTGCTATTTCCACCAGCAACATATATTGAACCATTCCATGCTATACCCATAACAGTTGATAAAATAGAGCTACTATTATCAACATTACCCCATTCGATTCCTAGTGAATTTGTTGTATAACGTATACTTGTTGTTCCTGATGATTTTCCTCCAATAATCCATTTTGTGCCATCCCATAATACAGCATATCCACCATATGATGCACCACCTACAAATACATTAGCTTGATCGGACCATGTTTTACCATCAGATGATGTTGCTACATGTATTGAGTTAGACGAAAGCCCAACTGCTAAAAGTATAGTGCTATTACATGATATTGCATAACCACCATTTCCTGAAAAACTATTAGTAGCTGCAGTCCACCCGGATATACCATTTTGCGACCAAGCAATTGAACTGCTACCACCAGTACCACAAGCAACCCATATATTTAATTTAGCGGAATATGTTATACCTCTACATGAACCAAAAAAACTTCCAGAACCTATCCAATTTATTCCATTATACGAATGTGCTAATGAATTTGTGCCTGTTCCACCCGATACCCATAATTTATTATTATATGCAACAACATATCCAGTAGTGGAAAAAATAGATTTACCCAATCCATTCCATTTTAATCCATCGAATGAATATGCAATTGTATTTACGGTTCCTGCACCACCACCAACTGCAACTATCATCGTTTTTTTGCTAGTATCATATGTAGATAATATGCCGTTGTATGCTAATTTACGAGTAAGAGTGGTATTGCTAAATGTGTTTGGTCCTTGTCCAAACCATATATTTCCCGTAATTGATGGTGATGTAGCAATAAAATTCGTGGTGCCAGATCCAATAACTACCCATAATGATAATGAATTTATCCATTTTACATAATTACATGATGATGTAAATAATGCGCTGTTAACTATTGTCCATGTTATACCATCAGGTGATGTTAATATAACTCCTCCAGCTCCAAGATTATTTCCACATGCTACAAAAGTAGAACCATTATAATCAAGACCACTTATGTTTTGATTTGTTGACAATAAAGCATTAGCAGCGTTGTTAGTTGTCCATGTTATACCATCATATGAATACTCAAAATTTTTGTCCAAATCACCACCAACAGCAACAAATATAGATTCACTTGCGGAAATACCTCTTAATTGTCTAATACCAGCTTGTGTAATAGAATTCCATGTTTTACCGTTAGCCGACCATGCCGTTATACGTGTATAGCCGCCAGCTATAAACACCTGTAATATAGGTATCCATTCAACTGCAAATGGTCCATTTGATGCTGCAAATGTAATCATTGTTTTTGATAAAGTCCAATTAATTCCATCAGTTGACCATGCAAAACTATTTGTTGGTGTATAATTTGTTCCTACCCAAATTTTTAATGTTGGTGACCAAGCTACATTAGGGAATGATGTAAAAATTGAACTGATAATAGGTGTCCAACTAGTTAAATTTGTTGAATAAAATATAACATTACCGGTTGAATTATAAGAACCTACAATCCACATTGATCCATTATATGCAACATGAAATCCATTAGATATATCGGTTATACTTAATCCTATCCAATTTTTGGCATCAAATGAATATGCAAATGTATTTGTTGAAGCAGCGGTTGTTAATAATATTGTTGACACATTATTTGTTGTTGCAGTAACTCCATTTGAACATATTCCAAATCCTTGTGCTGAAAATATTGATATACCTTGACCATACCATGTTGATCCATTCACCGAATATGCCAACGTATTTCCGGTTGATTTTCCAGTTAAAGACCAATACAGACCATTCCATATAATATTATTACTCATGCTACCAACACTGTTAAATGGTGATGTAACACTGGTCCAAGTTGAACCGTTAGTTGATGTTGCTAATGAATTTGCACCATTAGTGCCTTGTCCCGATGCTACAAATATTGTGCCATTCCAACCTAATCCTTTGCAACTTGTTGATATATATATTGTGCTATTTGTTACTGCACTAAATGATGGTGGATTACTGGTTGAACGGGCCAGTGTATTTCCACCACTACCACCAGCAACTATAATTGAACCCGTATAAGAAAATGCATTACAATTTGTTGTAAATACACTTGTTCCTAGTCCGGTCCACGAATAACCGTCCGAACTATATGCAATTGTATTTCCACCATTACCTCCTGCTAAAAATAATGATAATGAATCATTCCATATTACACATGATCCGTATGATGTAAATGTGCTTGTTAATAATCCAGTCCATGAAATTCCATCACTTGACCATGCAAGTGTGTTTCCACCACTACCTGCAGCAACCCATCTATTTATAGTGGGAGAATATGCAATACTATTACCAATTGATGAAAATGGTGTTGATACAATGCCATTCCAAAATAAACCGTCAGATGAATATGCAATTGTATTTGCTCCTTGACCTACTGCAACATATATGGAAGAACCATTATATGCGATTTGATTACATGCAGTTGTAAACGTGAGTGCACCCAATCCAGTCCATGTAATACAATCAACTGAATATGCAAGTGTATTTCCACTTTGGCCACCAGCAACAAAAAATGGAGTGATGGGATCTATTGTAGTTGGTGCAGTATATGTTAGTTGAGGGATAGTTGGTGTTATATTTGAAAATAAACGCCATCCATTAGTAGAAAATACAGATTTGCCAAGACCTGTCCAATTTATTCCATCATATGAATATGCTATTGTATTTACGGTTCCATTACCAGTAGCTAACCACATAGATAATTTTGAATTCCATATAACTCCATAACCCGCAACTGAAAATATAGTTGTTCCTGTAACTCCTATCCATGTAGTGCCATTAGTTGAATATGCAATTGCATGTGTTCCAGGCAATCCAACTGCAACAAACATTGAACCGTTCCATGCAATTGAAAAACATGATGCCATTAATGTTAATGAATTATTAACTCCGGTCCATGAAGTTCCATTAATTGATGTTAATATAGTAAATGTTGTGCTATTACCACCAGCTACCCATATTGAACCATTCCAACATAATCCATAACCAACTGCACTAAATGCATTTGCTGCAAGAATTCCAGTCCAAATTTTACCATCATATGAATATGCAATTGTATTTGTTGCTGAACCAACTGCAACAAATATTGTTCCATTCCATGCAATTGAATATCCATATAATGAAAAAACAGTTTTTGCTGTAATACCGGTCCATGCTATTCCATTTGTTGACCACATAATACTATTTGTTCCTTCTCCAACTGCTACCCAAATCCCAAGCTCGTTTGCATATGCACTTGCATATCCTTGTGTTAAAAATGCAGAAGCCGCTACAATACCTGTCCAATTTATACCATTATATGAATAAGCTAAAGTATTTGTGGTTTTACCAGCAGCTACCCATAATACTCCATTATGTACTATACTGTGACATGCTGTTGAAAATATAGAAACACCTAAATCTGTCCAATTTTGTCCATCATTTGAATATGCTAATGTATTTGTTCCTTGACCACCTGCAACTATTACATTATCTGGTGCAATTTTATTCCAACACAGTGAATTTACGGATGTTGTAAATGCTCCTTTTCCTATAACAGTCCATCCATTATATCCCGTAATTGAATATGCATAATAATCTGTTGCATCTTGTCCAGATGCTAAAAAAGATGAACCATTCCATATTACACTATAACCAGTTGTAGCAAAAATTGTGTTTCCTGTAATACCTATCCATGTAGTTCCATCATTTGAATATGCAATAGAATTAGTAATTCCATTAGAGGCAGGTGATCCTACTCCTACATAAATTGAACCATTCCATGTAATACTATAACATGTTGTAAATAAAGGATTTGTATTATTAACTTGTAACCATGATGTTCCTAAACTATTTGTTGAGTAATACATACAATTAATTAAATTTGTGCTACCTCCAATAATCCATATAGACCCATTCCAATAAGCCGTATAACCACCATACCCGGATCCACCTTGAAATACCTTTTGACCAGTCCAATTTATTCCATCTGTTGATGTTGCTAAATCATATATATTTCCTATACCAAGCGCCAAGAACATGGAACCATTCCAAACAACCGAATTTCCTCCATTACCTGAAAATGCATTAAGTGATGCCGCCGTCCATCCACTTATACCAGTAGTTGAATACATTATAGTATTTGTTCCTTGTCCAACTGCTATCCATCGGCCAAGTTGAGAAGAATATACAATTGATCTACAACTAGTGCTAAATGTGGATGCAATTCCAGTCCAATTAATTCCATCAATTGAATATACCATATTATAAGTAGTTCCCTGACCACCAGCAATCCATAAAGGATTTGTTAATGAACCATTATATGCTACTGTTAAACCAGCAGTTGTTAATAAAGATGCCGTTACACCGGTCCAGGTCATACCACCATTTAAAGAATATGCTAAACCGGTTGCGCCAGTTCCTGCAGAAACAATCATATTTGGTAGTTTAATTGTGCTATTATTAGATGCAACACAAATACTTGAACTAAGTATATTTGTGCCTAAACCAAAAAATGCTTTTCCATTTGTTGACCATGATAATGTATTTGCGGAATTTATAGCAGGAGCTATAAATAAGTAACCAGTCCAACGAACTTTTTGACAATTTCCTGATATAACTACATTACCTGTGCCAGTCCATGTATTTCCATCATTTGACCAAGCTAATGTATTTGTTCCTTGACCTCCAGCAACAAAAATTGATCCATTCCAACAAACTCCTGAACCTGAAGATATTACTGAATTTCCAAGACCAGTCCATGTATTTCCATTAGTTGATTTTGCTAATGCATTACCAGTTCCAGAACCAGTTGCAACAAAAATTGATCCATTCCAACAAATATCATTACATTGTGTTGTAAATGTAGTTAAACCTAATCCATTCCAGTTTTTACCATCAATTGACCAAGCTAATGTATTTCCACTACCACTACCTCCTGCTACACATAATCCTAATGATTCGGACCATGCTAGACCCATACAGTAATTTGTAAATGTAGTAGATCCTAAACCAGTCCAAGTTTTACCATCATTTGACCAAGCTAATGTATTTCCACCTTGACCACCAGCTACCCATATATTATTTGATGGCAAATATATAACTATATTACATTGTGTTGTAAACGTAGTTGTTCCTGAACCATTCCAAGTTTTACCATCATTTGACCAAGCTAATGTATTTCCACCTTGACCACCACTTACCCATAATGAACTATAATAAATTGTATAGCATGTAGAAAATATAGATGTTCCTAATCCAGTAAATGTTTTACCACCGATCGACCAAGCAAGTGAATTTCCTCCACTACCACCAACGACTATTATCTTTTGATTATTGTTATTTTGTACAAGCAAACTGTTCATTGAACATATAGAACTAAACATATAAAGTATTTATAATATATGAATACATCTAAATTAAATAAAATAATGGAATTATCTAGACCAATTGACTATATTTTTACAAATTCATTAACAAATAAAACTTTGCAAAATATTAAACAACACACACTGTATTTATGGGAAAAATGTCCAGTATGTAAAAAATCGCAACAAGTGTTATATAAATATTTGAATAGAGTATGTAATATTTGTTTAGCTAAATATTATATGTTAGATGGGTCAAATAATCGTATATTAGTAGGAAATTTAGGAATTGCTGGGGGAATACAAGCTTTCAAATTAATTGCGAATAGTTCAGGTGAAATTCAAAAAATAGAATTACCATATTCGCCAGAATATAAATGCAGTATTAATGATGTAAAATGTATAATACAAGAATGCGTTTATGGTGGTCTGCAGGGCCAAGATGCCTTACGGGCATCCAGTTGTTACCTTTAGTGACAGACTGTAGGTTCCTCAAACACGCCCAAATTGCCCTTCGGGCAATCCGTTGTTGGATGCATTGCTTTGCAATGCATCTGACCCAAATGGCGTGTTAAGGTTGATGCGACCAAAGGTCGCATCTGACCCTGTAATTATTTGAGTAAAATTGTTATAAAATTATATTGTTACGTATTTACAATATAATTTATAAATATGAAATATATGTTAATGTAAAGGGATGGGATCATAAGGGTAAGCAGCCTACAGCTGCAACTTAATGCCGATTTTATCGGCATTTGAGAAACCTTGGTTTCCCTATTTTATAAAATCTTTTTCATCTCCATGTTTTCTAAATAAACATCCCTGTTTTGACAAATTCATAATCGGAATAATAATATTTACATCTTGCACTGAACAATTACATAACCAAATTTTAATAATACAAAAATTCTTTTTTGGTGAAATAGTAATACCATTTATTATTGAATTATTTTTGGGATTACTACATAATGATTCTCCACATAAAGAATACAATAGTGCTTTCCATACGGATGGCACATACTTATTTATAACTTTGAATGAAAAACAACCACCGTCGCGATTTTTTGGATCTTCCCACATAGGTGTTATTCCTTTTCGCATTACAAATAACATACAATTTTTAACAACATTTTCACTAATTGATTCATTTATAATAATGAGTTTTTCAACAGTATCTAAATCACATATAATTCCTTTATAACTTTGTAAATCCCATTTTTTATCGTGTGGTAAATGGTAATACATATTCCATTTACCATGCAAAATGTGTTCAGACGTTGTTGTATTCATAATTTTATTGTATATCGTCTATATTATATATAATATAATATCTTTATATTATTTTTATATTATTTTATTAAAAATTTACATTTTAGAAATACAATATAAAAATTAAATTTATTAGTTTCATAGTAATAATTATAAATGAAATTGATCAGTTTTGATATTGGCATTAAGAATATGGCATATTGTGTTTTATTACATTCGTCATCTATACCGCCAGTAACTATAGTTGATTGGAAAGTATTAAATTTATTAGAACAAGATACCCAACCTACAATATTATGCACATGTATTTTAACTAAATCATTGAAAATAACCAAGAAACAACAACGGCAAAATGTAGTGGTAGAACCTGTAAAATGTGGAAAATTAGCAAAGTTTCAAAAAAATGGCATTTTTTATTGTGAAAAACACGCAAAACTAAATACAAACTATTATATTCCAAAAAAAATATGGTCACAAGTATCTTTAAAAAAATTGAAAAACGAGGAATTACTAAAAATATGTGATGAACATAAAATACCATTAATTTTGACTACAAAACTTTTAAAAAAAACAATCTTGGAAAAGATGGATGTATTTTTCCAAGATAAATGTTATGAACCAATCAAAGTAGTTGTAGCTAAAACATCATTGGAAACCGATTTAATTACAATTGGACGTAATATAAAAATGGAAATGGATAAAATTTTACATTTAGAAGGAATTACTCATGTCATTATGGAAAATCAAATATCACCTATTGCTACTCGAATGAAAACAATACAGGGTATGTTGGCCCAATATTTTATTATGAAATATGATAAACAAGTTTATATAGAGTTTGTATCATCTGTAAATAAATTGCGTTTCTTGGAAAAAACAGAAAAACAAGAAAAACAAGAAAAACATAATACACTTATCAATCATTTAGATACAAATTCAACGAATGAAGTTATTTTAAATACACAGTTACATAATACTCAAATAAAGTCTACTTACAAAGATCACAAATTAGATGGAGTGTATTATACTAATCATATTTTAGAACAAAATGAAGAACTAAAATCTTGGAAAGATTCACTTAATACTAAGAAAAAAGATGACTTGGCGGATTGTTTTTTACAAGGTATTTGGTATATGAATCATAAAGAATTAATACGAGTAGATGAAAAATATAATATACAAAATAAATAAAATATATATATAATTTATAAAATGGAAAAAATTAAAGGAGGATATAGACGAGTTACTTGCAAGGGACGTTCATTGAAAAAGTGCAAAAGTGCAAAGAAATCATGCAAATATGCACGAGGTCAATCTCGTAAATTTTGCAGAAAGAGCCGAAATACTAAACGACAATAAAATATAAGAAATAAACCAAAGTTATAAATTGTTCATATTAGGCAAATTCAAAGGTATATATAAACTTTTTTTGTAAAGTAATATTTTTCAAATATATTATTTGAAAAATGTATTGATATTACCTTAATTCCACTATAGGCAACATTTGATAACTGTTAATTATTTAGTCCATTGTAAACCGTTGAACGTCCAATAGGACGTTCTGAGGCCACATAACCTTGAACGTCCTATTGGACGTTCTGATGCAATCCCTTAAAGAAAAATCCACACTTTAGTTATGTTTCACGATGGATTTAATTCTTTAATGGTATAAATCCTCAACGGTCTAAATCTTAAGCGTATTAATTCTTTAATGGTATAAAATATATTTTATTATGCGGAGAACTTAAATATAATTTATGTATTATTATCATAAATACAAATGGAAGTTATTGATATTGGATTAAGCGATTTAGACACAATTTCAATGGATTTTGGCAATAATTCTAAACCTTCAGTAAATTTTGGAACTGGAATTGAATTATTAATGAATGATCGCAAAAAATCCAGTTCATCAAGTAATAATAATATTGATTTAGGCGAACTTAATAAATTAGAAGATGAATTAAATGAATTATCTGGAGCAAATTCAAGCAATACAAAATCAGTAAATTATTCATCCGGTAGTGCAAGTAATCCAACAAGCAATACTACCGGAGAAACAAAAACATTAAGTGGATTTGCATCAAATTTATTTAATATGGGCAGTAGTTTTAGCAATAGTATAGGCACAACATTCGGTGCAAATAGTAGTCACGCTGATGAAAAAAATGACTCTAAATTAGGTGAGGCAACTGTTGAAAGTATTGGAAATACTAAGACGTGGGATGGATTTAATAAAATGAATGAGGTTCCATTAACTGGTGCATCTGCACCTAAAATGAATGAACGAGAAAAACGCAGAAAAAAACGCGCCATGATTAAAAAATTAGAGGAATGGTATGAAAAGGGCCAAATTAAAAATTCATCGCATTTTAATTTGGAATCCGCATATGAAGAAATAGAGGACGAATATGAAACTGCTTTAGAAGATAAACGTAAAAAAGACAGTATTAAGTTACAGGGATGGTGGTTTATGACAGCAATTAATTCTATTGAATATGCAAATAGTGCATTTAATCCATTTGACTTAAACTTGGATGGTTGGGGAGAACAAGTAAGTGAAGATATTGATAGTTATGAAGAAATATTTTCTGAATTGCATGATAAATATAAGGGTGGTAAATTATCTCCAGAAATTTCTCTTTTATTAAGATTGGGATTTTCAGCAGCTGTGGTTAATATTACAAATAAAGCTCTATCTACAGCAACTCCCGGATTTAATGATATTATAAAACAAAGTCCTGAATTAATGAAAATGTTTACAAGCGCAACCGTGCAATCAATGGGTCAGCAATCACCCGGTTTTGCAATGGCAAATAATTTAGCTAATGAAAAATCTGTAAATACCATGTTTGGCGCACCACCTGCACCAGTTGAAACTAAAAATCAAGGTGGTGTTCCAAGACCTGGAATGAATTATACTCAACATCCTGGTAATAGACCGGATTTAGCAGTAGGTAGAGGTGCAATGTTTAGGGAGGGAGGTATTGATATCAATGATAATCGATCAACACAAGCTCAAGCACAATCAATGCAGTCATCTTTCCAACCTGCAAATTCTCCAATGCAACAGCAACAGCAGCAGCAGCAGCAACAGCAAAGACCCGAAATGCGTGGTCCTCAAAACACAGATATAAATAATATTTTATCTGGATTAAAAACCCGAGAGGTTAAAACAAATGATAATATCTCATTTTCTTTAAATGATGATAATGATTCAATGATTAGTATTTCATCATTAAAAGATATGCAAAATGGAAATATGCCTAAACGAACCCGTCGAAAACAAAAGTCGGATCGAAATGTAGTATCTTTGGATATATAAATAAATCTATATAAATACTATTTATCTATTTAATTATGGATCAAAGTATATTAATTAATGCAACTCTTGTTCAAAATGATATTAGACCTGCATATTTACTTCAATCAATTAATTTTGGTGAATATAATATTGAAAATAGAGAAAAGACAAATCTAATTCTAGATGATCTTAAAAACAAATTTCCCGATTTGCTTCAAACCGAATGCAATCAAGGAATTATTCTATCTAAAAAACAATATTTGAATGAAAATATTACTGATGAAAGATTAGGTGAAATACTAGGTTATCCATCATGTAAAGAGTTTAAATATATTACTGAACACCCTGATGAAAAATATACTATATTTGAATTATATGTAAAAAATAAAAATACATATGAAAATATACAATTATTCGCTAATTGTTGCAAACAAGAAAATATAGATCGTGATAGAAAAATATTTGAAAATATGGCATCATGTGGAAATAAACTATTCAATAGTAAAAATATTGAAAGTAGAATTGTTGTAGTAGAGGAAGAATCAATTCCAATAAAATCTATAATTAATAAGTTATTGAATAATGAATTATTAAATATTAAAGAAAAATTTGAAGTAAATAATAATATTTGGAATTTAGGAATGGAAAAATTAAATGAATACCCATTTGATTTTTCTAATCCAATACATAAAGGAATTGTATTAACATTACTAAGTTATTGTGATAACACACCTATATCAGCATTTTATCCATTACAAACATATCCTAATGAAATGGAAAAATCAGATAAAATTACTGCAAAATGGGAAAATGAAATGTTGAGAATATTAGGAGCAGTGTAATTATACCTAGTAAATTGATATTATTTTATACAATTGTAATTACAAAATTACAATTGTAATACATACAGTAAAAAAAACTTATTTAGGAATAATGTATTACCACATTATATAAATGAAGACATTTAAACCGCAATATGCGCAAATATTTATAATATTGTTTTTTATTCTTTGTATTTTATTTGTAATATATTATTTTGAAATTGACGAAGATTCGCAAGTTTCAATTAATACACGAACACTTGCTAATGATGGTTTTTGTATTTTATACAACAATTCATATTCGGGTCAAACGCAATCTTGGCCGTGTCCCAAGTTACTGGAAGATGCACTTTCAAAATTGCCCGATGGTTACGAATTCATAGATTATATATATAAAATCAACAATGTTGCTCTATCCACATTTCATCGCGATGTAACATCAAGTAAGCATAATTATGGAACACAATATCCAGTATATACACTCATTTTATATAAATACCAAGGCGATTTATTATCACTTTGCCCAGGTAGTAATTTGTCTTACCCATTTAATTGGTCGCCTATAGTAAATATCCAAGGTAAACCCGGCACCGTGTTTTTATTTGATAGTGATTTATTACATGCAGGATGCACAAATATGTGTAAAGACCGCGAGGTTATACAATATAAAATTGCTCATAAAGATGATTTACCAAAATTGAAACATTTAGTTGGGGTCCGCAAAGAAAAAACTGATGTATGTAAAATCACATATTACAATATAATTATGCGAAAATTGTCGTATTATTTCGAAATGCCCATCAACTATTTTTTTTATCCATTAATGGTTAAACGGAATGCAGATAATACAATTCTTGGAAAAATACAATCATTTATACCAATAGAGTATTATAATAATGCATAAGTCAAACATAAAATAATATTATCACATAATAATTATAATATATTATGGATTCAATCGACGATTCAATGTGCGAGTTAATTGATCCTGTTTACACAGATAGTTTACAAAATATCGATTTTATAAGTTAAATAAAATAATATAAATACAAAAGTTTATATTATCATTATGGAGTATTTATATAAAAACATTGAATCATTAGTATCGAGTTGTATATCAAAAACAACTAATTATATATCGAGTTGTATATCAAAAACAACTAATTATATATCAAGTTGTATATCAAAAACAACTAATTATATATCTACACAATCATTTATGTCATATAATGCATGGATTATATATATTATTTATGGATTTTCAAAGACTCAAATCATAATTGAAACAACTATAAAATCATATAACAATTATATTAAAATGCATTTAATAAAATATAAACCTGTGCAAAACTGCAGTATTGTATTTACCCAGATATATGGAGTTATAATTAAAAAATATAGGGTTTTGTATTCATTTTTTTATAAACATCGTATCGAACCTTTAGAACCGGAATGGATTGATTTATCGGAAATGTCCATATTAGAAACTGCACAAATTCATTCGCCTCTTTATAAATATGAAGAAAAATACACATTTATCCAAGATCAATTATTAGATATAGATAAATCTAATTTATTTAATATAAAATATTTAGAATTAACTACAAACCAATTTATTAAAGATAATACTTGCTCTGATAAATTGATTATTGCAAAATTAGATAATAAATATTTATATAGGGTAATAATAAATAATAAATTGACAGAGTCAAATAGTTTATATAATGTAATTCCATCAAAAACGCGATTTTTAAGCATTTTATATATTCATCCAAAACAAGAAAATACAATATATATTGATATTAGCGCAGAACATTTTTTATTAGGAAATGAAATCTTGTCGGCGTGTTTTATTTTACGTTATTTAGAATATCAATCAATGCCTTATATATTTGATTTGGATTATAAGTTAAATATTATAGATAATTATGTAAACCAATTTACATTGAAAAGTAATCAATATATCGTATTATTGGAAAATAAGTATATAATACATGAAATTTCATAAAATTGAATAACTGATTTTATTATTTTATAATAAGTATTAGAATACGAAATTATAATAAATGATGAATATTATGTTTGGAGTTAAATTATTAGTTATTTCTGGTAATTTATTATGGATTGCTATAGAATATAGCCACTTTCATTATTCAAATATGGAAGTATATAATACATTAAAAACAGGTAAGATGAGTATTGCACTAGATAATGTGCAAACATTATTAGGTAAGTTAGACACATATAATAATTGTATTATTGTAAATAAAACAAATATAAATTCATATACAAAAGAATTTGTATACTTATTTGGAGGATTATCAGATGATGCAATTGAACAGTTAGAACGAATGAATGATATTAGCAATTGTTTACAAAATCCATATACAGTATTGGATGCAGTAGAAAAATCTGCATGGGCAGGTATTGGTATTGATAATAATTTTACTGAAAATGAAAATGAAAATGAAAATGAAAATAATGAAAATGAAAAATCATTAATTACCCAAGATAATAATTATCAACTTACTATTATCCCACAATTCAAAGATTTGGGTCTTACAGAAAATAACAATTTTGATATAACTACATATAATAATGGTATACAACAAATACAATATGAGTTTGCACAATCATGCAGTTTTATGGAAGGTATTAAATATTTAGAGGAATTGGCTGATCAAAAAAATAATAATTTAGCAAGAAAAATATTAAATAATGAGGATTTTGAAATATATATAAAAGAAATGGAATTAAATAAAAATAAATTGAATTCTGAAAATAATCAAGCTGTAAATATTCGAATTAAACCATCATTTTATCAACAAGCCACAATTATTGCAGGAACAATATATGAACTATTTGTAAATAAACCAAGTCATACACATTTATTTGATATAATTAATAAAGTTCGAGATACAATTAATGGATATAGTAGAAATATGCGTAATCAATATAAATTTTATAATGATTTATTTTATGATACACGTATTGAATTAGAACAAATTACAACTAAATCAACCGTTGCATGGAAACGAGCAAGTTGGTTAATTATAAATACTGGAATATTAGGATTGCAAATTAGCGAATTAATTATAGATAATATAATACCATCCGTATTATATTATACTAAGCCATTGGTTATTAATTCAGTTAAACCACTTGTTGTTGGTTCAGTTTCCACTATTACAAATATAGATACAGATGTTATAAATTCTTTAGTGGATGAATTAGAAAAAATTACATTGTAGTTAGTTAAAAATAGTAGTTAGTTAAAAATAGTAGTTAGTTAAAAATAGTAGTTAGTTAAAAATAGTAGTTAGTTAAAAATAGTAGTTAGTTAAAAATAGTTAGAATATTTTAGTAATATAATAAATAATTATTGTGAGGTTTTTCATCTCACTTTTTTATTTTAACGATATTTATTTACCCTCTAAAGTCTAAGGGATAGCGGTAGGAACCCTCCGTAAAATTGAAAAGAATGTTTATAAATATAAAAAGAATATTATATAATATCCTAAATATGAATTTTTTAAATACAAATCAATCAATTATGAAACAAACTGTTGGATTAAAACGAAACACCTCAGATAAATTCTATACAAATCCATCAACTGTTGAAATTTGTCTAAATGTTATAAAACAATATTTACACATATTACCGAATGATCTAATTATTGAACCAAGTGCTGGAAATGGTGCATTTATTAATGGCATCAAAACATTATCAAATCATTATCGGTTTTATGATTTAGAACCAGAACATCCAGATATACAACAACAAGATTATATGAAATTAAACAGTAAAGAACTTTTAGAATCGCATAAATTATCAGTTATTAATGGCAAACTTAGTTCATGTAATGTTATTGGTAATCCACCATTTGGTCGTCAATCATCATTAGCAATTCAATTTATTAAAAAATCATGCGAATTTTGCGATAGTTTATCTTTTATTTTGCCTAAAAGTTTCAAAAAAGAAAGTTTAAAAAAAACGTTTCCCCTAAATTTTCATTTAATCATAGAAATAGATTTACCGTATTATTCATTCTTGGTAAATGATCAAGAATATAATGTGGATACGGTTTTTCAAATATGGGTAAAAAAGGACCACCAGCGCGAAGTAACTGAAAAAATCAAACCAGTTAATTATAAGTTTGTCAAAATATCAGAAAGCCCTGATATTTCATTTCGGCGCGTGGGCGTATATGCAGGTAAAATAGATACAGATATAGTAAAAAGTGAGCAAAGTCATTATTTTATTAAGTTTACAAATGATAAAAGTATAAATGAAAATTTAGAGGCATTAAAACATGTGAAATTTGAACATAATAATACAGTGGGTCCACGGTCAATATCAAAACCGGAATTAATTATAGAGTTTAATAAATATTTACAGGGAGCCTATGATCTGTCGCCATAAGCTAAGAACGTCCGTAGGACATTCAAATTATACAACCATCACTTTACAAGGTCATCTTTAACAAAATCATATTTAACAAGATCATCTTTAACAAGATCATCTTTAACAAGACAATTTGTTTCGCTTTGCATAAACCGTATTCTGGACGGCGATTTAATTTGCTCCGTAATTTGAACTCCTTTTATTACTGGTTCTTTTGTTCTTGATATAATATTTTGTGGAAACTGTTCAAATAATCGATCCATTTTTGGAATAGAACATTGAACCCGTCGCTGGTTTTTACTATCTACTTTGGGTGAAATATTAATAATCATTTTATGGTCCATTTGTAACTGTTTTTTCATTTTTTTATATGCCATTTTACATTCTTGGGAAACAGTTCCTTTAGGAATCGCCTTTATAAACCCGCAATATTGTTCTAAATCTACTATACTTACTGTTCCAAACAGGAAATTGCGGACATGTTCGTCATACTTAAATTCCACAATTTCTTTAATTTGTTTTGTATCTTCTACTTGTTTGTATCTAATAATAATTATATTTGTATATATTCCATCTGTAAATTGGTTATTAAAGAATCGCAATATATCTCCACAATCAATTGTATCAGAGCATGACGTTTTGATAGAAACATTTTCATTTGGCTGAAACGGGTTTTCTTGGCATTCTATATCATATTTACGGGTATCATTTATACATTCAGGTAAGCCAAATACTTTAACCCTGATCTCGCTGTCCCATATTAGGCCGTGAGATTGGCTCTGCCTAAACTTGTTTGTGCTGATGGACTGACTAGGCACTAGTGTAGTGTTGGGGGTTGAAAGATAATCTGTTTCATATAAAACGGCTTTAGCTAACATTTGACTCATTATATATTCTAATTGCATCATTATATTTTGAAATTTAAAATATAATTATGTTATAAATAATAAAGGTTATCAATTTTATAAGGAAACAAACGGTAGACATTTGAGAATCTATGGTTCCGTGTAAGTTGGTGCAACTTTTCTTGAATTTAACTGTTCTTTTGATAAATACATTTGTTTTAAATCTGAATCTTGGTATCCATCTGGTTTACTTGTATCTGTAAATGAACTATATGTATAAGGCATTTTTTTATGACTTTTTTCATTACTACCTACATCTAATGGAGGAATAAAATATCCACAATCATTACATGTTTCGCGAAAATTGTATTCCATAATTTGTTGACTATGCTGAGTCAAATATTTGCGATATTCCCAATTTGATTTAATATTATTATTTTTGAGTAATTGATTATTTACAGCAGATTCTGGTTGCCATGAAGAAATAGCAGAACGGCCATCTGCCATTATAGGTGGAAACTTGGAATATAAATTGTTTGTATTATATCCTAAAGCAGATTGAGGAACCGTTTCTTTAATTACTGGATATGCATAATCTAAATTTGCGGAATTATATGCAAATGAAAACATAATATATTATTTCTATATATTTTATTCAATTGACTTTTCTAATAATTTTAATAATTTAGCACGTTTTAGATTAGTTGGATCAGTATTTAATCCTTTTTGAATAACCATTGCTTTTAATTCACTTGTTGACATTTTATTATATATTTCCATATCTCGTTCTTTTATTAATGATACAATTGGTTGCGATTGATTTATATCTAAAGTATCTATAGGTTCAACCTCATCAATTTCCGTTTGATATGATAATATAGTTGTAGATTCAACTATTGTAGATTCAACAACGGTAGATTCAACTTTTTCTGTAGATTCAACAACGGTAGATTCAACTTTTTCTGTAGATTCAACATCGGTAGATTCAACATCGGTAGATTTAACTTCTGTAGATTCAACTTCTGTAGATTCAACTTCTGTAGATTCAACTTCTGTAGATTCAACTTCTGTAGATTCAACTTCTGTAGATTCAACTTCATTAACATCCACACCAGTTTCATCAAGTTTAACTACATCAATAACTATATCATGTTCAATTGGAATTATTTGACTATCAATTTGAATTACTTTAATATCATCATTAACTGTTTTATCATCATCTGATACAATAATTTTGTTATTTACATCATATATATTATTAATGGATTCATTATCGGATTCATTATCGGATTCATTATCAGATTCATTATCGGATTCATTATCAGATTCATTATCAGTTGATTCATTGTATGATTCATCATCATGTAAAGATTGTTTTAAATTTTGTAAACTTATAACTTTTTCAGGTATACTTGTTAAAGTTGTTGAATCAGGTGAATAATACATATGTGATTGAATAGGTTGTAAACAAAAATGTTTAATTAATGTAATTTCTTTTACAATATTATTTATAATTTCAAACATAGTATCATTTTTTTGTTCTATTGTATTTAGACGTTGTTTAAAATGATACACTAATAATAAAATTAATACAAATGTTATTCCTAAACTAATAAAAAAAAAAGTTTCTATGAAATTGAAAACACCCATTTTACTATAGTTTTATAAATTATAAAAATATAATAAACGAATAAATGAAGTCTTGGATTACCCTACTGTAATACACATCCCTTTATGTAAACCTAATGTAGTCAGAACCTATCTGGTATGATTCACAAAATGAATTATATTTTATGTAAAATTTGGTAACAAAAGTTCCCCATAATTATTATGTAAATATAATATATTATTATGAATGATGCAATTAAACAATCGGATTCCCCATTTAAAATGCCAGAACTATCAAATATAAATGATTCAGATATTTTTAATAATAAAAATTTAATTATATTTGGACTTGTTACATTACTATTATTGGCAGTTTTAGGAATAAATATATTAACAGTTTTTGGAAATATTTTACAAACAATAACTAATCTGTTTTCACCACTTATTTTAAATATATTATCTCTATTTGGTTATACTGCAGGAACTATAATTAATAAAACGGCAGATGTTGCAGGTGATACAAGTAAATTAGGTATTGATATTGCAGAGGGAACCGTTCAATCAATCGGAGATTTATTGAAAAATTCGAGTAATCCAAATATAGATAGTAATGCAAAAAAAAGATTAGATGATGCAATTAATATTGCAAATAAACCGTTTATACCGTCCAGTAATGAACATAAAAAAGATGAACATAAAAAAGATGAACATAAAAAAGATGGGTTTAGAACAATACATAGTGCAGGTTATAATTCATGGGATTTTTCTGGTGAAAATCAAGAAAAATATGGATATATTAATGTAGAAGATTACAGTAAATCATTAACTGGACAATTATATCCATCACAATCTTTAATTTTTAATCCTGTTTTATTTGAACAACGATAAAAATATAAATTGTAAAAGATAATAAATAGTATTTTGAATACTATTTATTTATGG
>Ga0114971_10000079_pt1 | contig 50743 bp, 53 predicted proteins | sample M_140625_MF_Meta_FD_87320 | JGI IMG/M metagenome (GOLD analysis project Ga0114971, IMG submission 87320) | Freshwater microbial communities from Lake Montjoie, Canada to study carbon cycling - M_140625_MF_MetaG | ecosystem: Environmental > Aquatic > Freshwater > Lake | place: Lake Montjoie... | reverse complement strand
CCACTCCCACCTGAAAAAGCTTATTTTTAATTTTGTAAATTATTGAGAAGCAAATGCGTGATGAAGACTTATTTTAAGGATCGACCGGATTGATCACAGTTTGAAACTCGGAATCCACAAAATCCTTGGTATTTCGAGTATAGAAAACTTTCACACCATGGCTCACCAATGTGGCCGCCAAGATCGCATCATGCGTGCGACGATATGGGAAATTATCAGACTCCAAATGACGCATGACCAGATCCCAGCAGTCCGAGTTGTAAGAGCAATGCATGATACCCAACTGATTACGAAGGATAGATATGTGCTTGGCCGCCTGCTTCGCCGACAAAGGATATGAGATCACTTTGGAATTACGAAGTGCACGGTAAAGCTCCAAATAAACTTGATCCGCAATTATCCAACCCAATGGCTCCTCGATCACTTTCTGCAAAAATGCTTTGCAGACAATATGTTCGGCCGCATCTTCATTCGCCGCATAGAGCAAGAGATTTGTATCAAGACTAGACAGACTCATCGTGGTAGAGCGCGTCTTTCAAGTTCTCGGCCGAAACCAAAATCTTACCGCCACGGCAGGTAGGTAGCTGTCGATTTTGTGCTGGCTTCTTTGGCTTCATTTCTAGAAACCTCTCAACTGCCCTGCGTATAATCTCACTGACAGGGCGATCCTCCTCCGCCGCCACGGCGCGCACCCTGCCCATCAATGGATTGGGAAACAAAATCTGTATTTTTTGCATGGATCAGCCTATCGCATGGATTTAAAATTCTGTCAATAATTTTGCAGACTCCTGGCGAACCTGCATCCAATAGTCCCACCAGATAGATGGTGAGCAGCACCAGTCCCCACTGACCACTCCACATTCACCAATCACTAGTACCCTAATCACCAACCACCACTCCTTCGCGCCCTTTGCGTACTTTGCGTGAGTAAAAACTCCCCAATCCCCAACCACTAATCACAAATAACTATGCTCTTGGCTTGATTACAATAGTTGGCTTAAAAATGTACGAGCGGGGACGACCACCGGCATTTTCTGCTGAAAACAGTCCGCCGCAACGTAAGGCTCTTCAATCACCACCTGAAATGCATGTTGAGCCCCCGTCTGGCTCTGCATCAGAGCCAGCGTGGGCGAAAGCCGTGAATCCGCATTTTTCACTTCAACTAAAAACCAGGGTTGATGATTCTTTGTGACCAGAAAATCCACTTCGCGCTTCTGCTTGTCGCGGATGTAGTGCAAATCAAATTTTCCTAAACCCAAATCTGTCCACCCCTCCACCGCCTTCAAGAGATGGCAGGCCACAAACGTTTCCGCTCGTTTGCCGACATCGCCAATCATCGACCAGTCCCTGCAAAACCATTTTGGCTCCTTGCGAATCGCCCGTGACACATTCCGGTGCCACGGTCTAACTAAGAACCCGAGATGCAGAGCGGCAAGCGCCCCCACCCAAGCTCTGACCGTATTCTCGCTGACCCTCACCTGCTTGGCTAAGGACGCATAAACCACTTGATCGCTCGATCGTTCCGCAAGCACGGTTGCCAGGGCGATCAACTGATCGATCTCCTGAATCCGCGTCATTTCACGCACGTCCTCCCGCAGCAACTGCGTTTCTCTCAGACTATGCCACCTCCTGGAGAAGCGTGCATCTCTTCGGACAAACGGCTCTGGAAATCCGCCATACGTCCACAGCGCCGACCATTCATTTTCACGTAACTCGCTCGGTGAAGCTGTGAGTTCCCTTCTCAAAATCGGGCGGGCCAGTTCCGCCACGCTGAAGGGGTGCATGCGATAGGAAAAATATCTCCCCATTAGACTGTCCCCTCCACGCTTGAAGACATCCAGTCTTGAGGAGCCGGTCACCACAATTTTCGCTTGGATTCCATAAAGGTCAAAGAAGCCTTTGAGGAAGTTTTTCCAGCGTGAATAACGATGCAACTCATCGAAAGCCAGGACTGGCTTCGCCACTCGGATTTTTTGAAGCCCGGCAACCTGCGCAATTTCGGCAGGACCCTTCAGAATCAGGGCACGCGAATCCTGATCGTCCCAATTAAAATAGGTCGTGGCCAGTTCTCGACAGACGGTGGTCTTGCCCACCTGTCGCGGTCCCGAGACGAACGCCATCTGGCGATTTTCAGCCAGATGCTCCCGAATAATTTCGGGATAGATTCTAGGATAAGCTTTCATCATTCCATTAATCACAATACTGCGGAATAGTCAAGTCTATTCCACATTAAACTGTGGAATGGTCGCACTCCTTTTAATCCTTTCCTTGCGTCTCTAACCCATACCTGCCCCGGCTCGGTCGGGGCCGCACTTGCGGGGCCCAGTCCCCAATCCGCGCGTAAGCACGCGAAAGCGTGTCCCGCCCATGCGGCGACGCGTCCCGCAACCGCGGTGACGCGCGCATGCGTCTCTACCCCGTGCTCCTGTCGGGGCTTTGCGTCCTTTGCGACCTTTGCGTGAGTAAAAACTCCCCCACCCCCCTAATGCACCACCCCTTCTTTCCGGATCACTTTGAAAACTGTCATCCCTACTATTTTGAGATCCAGCCAGGCGCTCCGATTCTTCAGATACCACTCATCGAGCTTCACTTTTTCTGGAATCGGTAGCTCGTCCCGTCCGTTGACCTGCGCCCAGCCGGTAATTCCTGGAGTCATCTCATGCACTCCTCCTGCAGTGCGTAAGGCAATCAAATCATCCTGATTGAACAAAGCTGGCCTGGGCCCAACTAACGACATCTCTCCTCGCACCACATTGATCAACTGCGGCAGTTCATCGAGGCTAGTACGGCGAAGAAGTTTTCCAATTGGTGTGAGAAATTGATCGGGTTCCTTCAAGAGATGGGTTGCTACCTGTGGCGTATTCATCCGCATCGTGCGGAACTTATACATTGTAAAAAGTCTGCTATTCTTGCCCACCCGACGGGTGCTAAAGAGCACCGGTCCGGTTGAGGTCAGCCTGACCGCCAGCACCACTAAAAGAAAAAGCGGGGCAAGGATCAGCACCAACCCTAGCGCCACCAGCAGATCAAAGATTCGTTTCATAAAGTTTAAAGGTCACCCACTGACTTACTATCGTACATCCATCAGTGCTTAGTCCTGAGCCGATCTTCCTCCTTTTCTCTAATCCGCACGTAAGCGCGCGTGAGCGCGTCCCGGGAATGCGGTGACGCGTCCCGCAACCGCGGGGCCTAATCACCAATATCGAATCACTAATCTCCACTCCCTAATCCCCACTCCCCAAAACCAAATAATAGGCGAGTCCGATCATCTCCCTTATCGCTGTCTCAGTTCTCGCCAACGCTTGGGCAGAAGGCAGAAAATTAAGAATTGTGATTTCACTGTTGCCCGATGTCTGAAAATCAACTGAAAACGGCGTTACCTCAAATCCGCTTTTCCGGAATAACATTCCCGCCCTTTTCATATGAAATGCACTTGTCACAAGAATGATCCTCGGCTTCCTACCTACCACAAACCCCTTAATGCATACTTTACTCACAGCAATCGCTTCTTCTTCGGTATTCTGCGCTTTCCCCGTTACCAGTATCTTATCCCTTGGAACTCCCAGCTTGACGGCTCTTTGCGCCAGAATTTCCCCTTCGGGCTTCGCATTTGGTATCCACGGCACCCATCCACCCGTAAAGATTAGCAAAGGCGCCTTCCCCGCTTGTATAAGATCAACTCCAACTTCAAATCTGTCCACCGCACCCGACCATTCGCCCAGCGGGGCATTCTTTCGCTCCTCAATCATTCCGCTTAAGACAACAATTGCTTCGGCGGTGTTCACATCCTGGATGACACTCCTGTCTTTCACCCCCTCTACCCACCTCATCAGTTTCCCACTGACGAATCCCGTGCTCAACAAAAAGAGAAGCCCTAACCCAATCCAGCATAGTACTCTCTTTCTTAGAATCAGTCCCGCTCCAACCAGAATCACCGTAAGCCCGATCGGTAGACATATTACTGGAAGTATTTTATTTAGGTAAATCATTCTGTCATTAAGCTTTCTCGCTAGCCGTTACTGCTCACAAATCCGCGCGCATGCGTCTCTACCCCGTACCTGCCCCGACTTGGTCGGGGCTTTGCGACCTTTGCGTGAGTAGAAACTTCCCAACCACTAATAACCAATCCCTAATAACCAATCCCTAATAACCAATATCTAATTCCCACCCACCGCCCTGCTCAATCCTTCGTTTACAGAGATGGGCGGCTTCCATCCAAGGAGTGCGCGCGACTTAGAAATGTCCACCTGCAGGTTACCGCACAATCTTTGTGCCATGCTGCGCTTACCTAGAATGGTGGCGCCGGCCATAAGTACGGACTTTGGAACCGGCAGTAAGCGCGCGGGGCGATTCATCGCGCGGGCCATTCGCCGAATTAAATCTGGCGTGGAAAGATCTTCGCCATCACTCACCAAGAAGGTCTCATTCGCGGCGGCAGGATGTTCAAGACAGGTGATAATGAAATCAACCAAGTTGTCGATTCCCACAAAACTGCGAAGATTATTGATAGAACCAAGCGGAAGAGGGAGGCTCTTAGCAACCAAACGTGTAAGCTTTCCAAAATTACCAGGGGCATTGGCGCCATAAACCAAAGAAGGCCGAATGATGACTACCTCCATCCCAGTTGACTGAGCGATAGAACGAAGTCCGATTTCTGCTTCATACTTACTCATACTGTAAGGATCATGCGGAGAAGGATTATCAGTTGGCGCGAATACCTTTCCATGCAGTGTTGAGTTTCCATTTACTCCAATGGTGCTGAGAAAGATAAACCTCCGAGCCCCAACTTCGGTAGCCTGGCGAGCTAGGTTGAGCGTTCCCTCGGTGTTCACACGGCGAAATTCAGCGAGCGGATCGTCCGCAGCATCCCGCATGACATGAACCCGCGCAGCCAGATGGATCACAGCATCTGCGTTTTGAAGTGCCTTAGACCAGCCCGTTGTGCCGTCAATATTGCAAACGACAAACGAACTTAATCTCCCATCCGATTTTTCTTCCGCACGGTGCACTGCAGCGGTGGGTTTGTGCCCTCGGAATAGAAGTGCAGGCATAAGAGCTTTGCCTACAAACCCACTAGAGCCAGTTACTAAGACACGCATGGTCTAAAACTAATTATTTTAATCTCACAATTAGAAAGCGGTTGGCTTAAAATACCTTTGTCGAATGCGAGAAAGTAGTTTTCGTAAGATAAAACCAGTGGTTGAAACGCCCGCACCGTGGGAACGAAGGGATCTTAAGATTTCCTGATTTTGACGAATGATGTTTCTAAGAGAGATATTGGTCGCCCCGCCAGTCCGCATCCGGGTGAGTTCAAGCGGCAAGTACGTTGAAGTATATTTTCTTATCTCTAGGGCTCGAAACATTAAGTCAATATCCGAAGCAAGGGAGTAGGTTAGATCAAATCCCTTCAGATTGAGTAGCAATTCGCGCTTGATGAAAAAGGTGGGATGTGGAGGAGAAAATGCACGGACAAACGAACCTTGCCTAAAGACTTCGCTTTTCCAATACCGAACCCGTAGTTTTGGATCATCGCGCTTTACGTACGAAAGATCACTATATATAATATCAGTTTTCGTTTTTTTGATAGCAGAAGAAATGCGACAGATAACTTTTTCATCAACATAAAAATCGTCTGAGTTAAGGTAAGCCACATAGTCACCAGTCGCTAACGCGAGTCCTTTATTCATTGCGTCATAGATTCCGCGGTCAGTTCCAGTTAAAACCTTACTAACGCGTTTGCCATGGCTCTTTAACTGATCCATTGTTCCATCAATTGATCCTCCATCCACGATGATATGCTCTATATTGTCATATAGTTGATTTGCAACTGAAGTTAGCGTATCCATGATTGTTTCGGCAGAGTTTAAGCAAACTGTGATAACTGATATTTTCATTTATATTTTTGACATTATTAGCCCCATTTTTGTCAGCATGCTTTTTATAACACTATCCCAAGTACAAAGGTTCCGACCAGTAAGTTGGTTGCGACAGGTAACTAGCAACTGCGTTTTTACTTCGGGAATTGAGACAGTTTTGTACGCCTCGCCATCCAAAAGTTCACGGTGTGGCCCTATGTCTGAGACAATCGAATTCTCTGCCATAAATATTCCCTCTGAAGCTGCAAGATAAGAGTTTTCCAGAAGTGTGGTTGAAATATAGTACCGCGCAGTCTTCATTACATGAAGAATGTGGTCTCTTGAGTTGACCCCCTCCACAGAAATTTCTGGTCTGCGGAAAACTTCACTTGGTAGGTATTTCGAGGGGCCGAAAATACGAAGTTTTAGGTCGGGTTCCGTCAAGCGGAGATGATTAAACACCTGTATTGAATCAGCAACCGCCTTGTATCGCCATGTACCAACCACAACTGCAACGGGTAATGAAGAATGTCGTTGAGGTCTACCCAATTCCGTGATTTGCTCGTTTGTCCCATTCACCGATACCAGCGTCTTAGCAGCCAAGGCTGATCCAAGCATGCACTTTGAGTAAACAGATTCGACAGATATGACGTCAACCGATGATGCCGACCGCTGTAATTGAGGGCCGAGTAATACACGCTTTAATAAGTCAAGCGAAGTTAAGGGAATTCGCCTGTTACTGAGTGGAAGAATATTATTAATATGAAGCCAGTTAAATCGCCCTATCGACGACATGATTGGAATACCATACGAGTAATAGAAATCAGGATTTCCCCATTTTTTAAGCATCATATCTAAGTATTTGAAATTGCAGAAAAGCCTCTGCATTCTCGAAATATCAACTACCATATATCGATTCGTAGGAAACAATTTTTGCACGCCTGCGCAAGCAGGGTGTATGAGAAATTTAGCCCCCCCGTGATTATTAAACCACGACGCAAAGCCATTAAGGCGAGTTAAGCCACCGCCGCTAAAAGAAACAGAAAAGTTAAATACAAGCCGATCTAAGTTAAGTGAAGCTACCCAGGAGGCGTCGCTGCCGTTTGGAATGTCCATATTTATTGTATTTGTATTAAGCATGTGCAACAGACGCGATTCTAATGCTTATTTAGCAAGGGAGAAAGATTCAAGACACCATTCTGCATATTCGTCCAATGCGGCTTCAAACGGCACTTGAGGCACAAACCCAAGTTTCTTCAGTTTTTCGGAAGAGTAGTTGCAGCGTGGATTGGTATTGTTCCTGCCCATGGTGCGAAGCAATAATCCTAAAAGACCTAAAGGAAGAGGTATTTTAGGAATCGAATATTTCTTGATATTAAGTTTCTTAATTAAAACTCTTTCAACATCTGCAAAGTTATTGGCAGGACTATCGTCATCGGACACAATAAACTTCTGGGCATTTAGATCATTTTTATGGATCGCCAAAAATAGTATTGCATCAACAACGTTAGCGATTGAAACAAGATTCATCCGTCTTGCGCCAAACAGACAAGACTGTAGATAATTACGAGTCCGACTGCCTCCCATCATGTCTCCGGCCAGCTTTTTCAAGGGCTCCCCTTTCGGGCCAAAGACTGATGTGGGACGCAGAATTGCTACATCAAAATAGTTTTTCCCCTCCTTGGATATGACCTTCTCTATTTCGAGTTTTGTTACGCCGTATGTTGTGGCGGGCCGACAGGGCGTCTCTTCCGTCACTAGATCTACTGAGGTCCGACCCACAACCGCTGCCGTACTGCAGTGAATTAAACGTTTTATACCCTTTTCTTTACACGCTTTGATTAGATTATTAGCCATTTGTAAATTAGCCGCGTCGCCACCTCCCCATGAATAAGCGAAATTAAGTACAGTGAAATCGGGCTTAAGAAAGCCTTTTAACGATTGCGGATTTAGCAAGTCACCTTTATAAAACTCTAGGTTTTCATTTTCACAGATACCCTCGTGCTTAGCAAATGAGGACCTTGAGAATATTTTAATTTTAAAATCAGTTGACCGCAATAGGGCGTTTTTAATGTTCCTCCCGATGTATCCAGAAGCACCAAATATTGCGAAGGTGCTTTGCGCGTCTCTCTTAACGAGCTGAATCATGTTTTATTGCGTTAGTCATATGTGTTTTTAGTATTTAAATTACTACGGCTCAAGCCAATTGAGGTGCGAATTGATTATGGTGTTTTTTTATTCAAAAAGTAACGCCATACTCGTTCCGCCATAACTCAAACAGCACCAAGGCAAATAAGCGCTCGCCGTTGCTTCGGCCCTTTACCTGTCCGCGTAGCAAGCTCTTAACTGTTTGTCTGTCAAAACTGCATTGCGTGTCACTTAGCACTTCATTAAACAGCGTGCTAAATGCGCCACCTTTCAACCACTCGGCCAGCGGTATTGAAAAACCTTGTTTACGCTGGTGGTCAAACTCAGGCGGTAGTACGCGGCCAGCCAGGCGTTTAAGCAGTAGCTTCTTTTCAGTCTGTGTCGCCTTTAAGTGCGATGGCACTTTGCCAAAGGCAAACTCGATCAAGCGGTAATCCAGAAGCGGCGCTCGCACCTCCAAAGAGTTGAGCATGCTTGCGCGGTCAACCTTCACCAGAACATCTTCCGCCAAGTAGCTCGCAAAATCCATGCGGGTCGCGCGTTGCAAAAGACTCGAATGTACTGGGATCCGACTTTGTATGATACTCCCAGCTGGCGTCTGCCAATCTGTTTGCGGTGACATGAGGCGCCGGCGGGTGGTTTCATCAAATTGAGCCGTAATTAGAGGTAAGCTGTTTTGTAAGTCCACCCCCAGACCCTGCAAATAATTGCGCCCCTTCATGCCTACGGGTAAAAAGCATTCTCCAGCAAGCGCCATCGCACGACGGCACTTGTGCGGAATCAGCCCCAGGCGACGCTGCATCCACAACAAGCGGCTGTAATGGTGATATCCGCCAAAGAGCTCGTCTCCACCATCGCCACCCAACGCCACCGTGCAGTGTTGACGTACTAATTGACTGACTAAATAAGTTGGAATCATGGAGGAATCGACCACTGGTTCATCGAACTGGCGAGCCAGAAGCGGCATTAAATCCGCTGTCGCGGGGTGTCCTTCAAGCTCAACATGTTCGGTGTCAAAGTGCCGAGCAATCAGGCGGGCATGCTCTGTCTCGTCGTGTTCAGTATGTCTAGGGAATCGAATCGTAAATGTCCTCACCTTGCTCGACACTCGCACCGCCATGGCGGTGACTAGGCTGGAGTCCACTCCTCCACTAAGCAATATCCCCACAGGGACATCAGCCACCAGTTGTCGGCGAACCGAATCCTCAAGAAGGAATTCTAACTCTTCAAGTAGTGCATTCTCGTCCACCCGCCCATTGGAGGCAGCAGGGTCCATTTCGGGGAGTTGCCAGTAGCGCCAGACTTTGGACTTGCCGGTTTGCAGATCAAACAGCATTGCGTGTGCTGGCGGCAGTTTATTGAAACCTTTCAGCATGCAACGCCCTCCCGGTACATAGCCCATAGCCAGATAACAATCCAGCGCCTCAGGCTCAATCTGCCGAGGCAAAGCAGGATCTGCCAGCAACGCTTTCAGTTCCGAGGCAAAACGCAATTCGCCGCTTGTCTGGTGATAAAATAGCGGCTTTTCGCCAGCTCGGTCCCTCGCCAGAAACACCGTTTGCTCACGCGCATCAAACAGCGCTAAGGCAAACATGCCGTTCAAGCGCGACAGGCAGTCGCTGCCCCATTCGCGATAAGCGGCCAGAATCACCTCGGTATCCGAAAGCGATTTAAAGGAATGCCCCTTGGCAATCAGCTCGTCTCGCAGGTCGGCAAAGTTATAAATCTCACCATTGAATACAATGCTCAGCGCGCCCGACTCATCGTGCATGGGCTGATGCCCGGCAGACGAAAGCTCGATGATCGACAACCGACGATGCGCTAAGCCGACACGCCCATCCGCTGACCACCATTCGCCGGCATCATCGGGCCCGCGGTGAATCATGGCATCACGCCCAAGGGCCAGCCAGCCGCGTTGGGTTTGCGAGTTGCTAGAGACTACTCCGACAATTCCGCACATGATTTAGGGCATCGAGAACCGTGAGACTCGTGCCCGTTCGTGTTGAGCTAAAGTCGAAGGCTTGTGCATAGCAAAGGAGCATCTTGAAGCTACGGCAATGGCAATGATTAGGTAGCCGGGCGTCATAAATGTTCCGTAACCTACATTCTGGGTCGCTATAGCGACCCACGCTGGAATAAGAAGTAGGTGGTGTGATTGCTCGTAACTTGCGGGCCAAAGACGGCGAAACACGAAGGACTCGCGAGTAAGTAACAAACACAATCCAATGGGACCAGATAAACACAGCCAATAAATTACTGCGCTAGATGACTTTTCTTCTTCAACCCCTTCCCCGAGTCGAGACGGCACGCCAACACCCAAAGGATACTCTATAAGCCCACTATCAATGGATTTTTGCGTTAGCGAAATACGACCAGATGAGGCTAAGTCCAAATCATCTCCAGATTGATCCCTCAAACCAGTCACGGCCCGTAGTAAAGGCGAGTCATAATAGTGTTCCCACACAATGGATCTACTTATTAATATCGCGACAATTAACGAAAACCCAATAAAATAAACCGTAATTTGCTTAAATCGATTTCTGTAGATTCGCCCGAATAAAAAGGCCGAGACAATACAAATATATCCAACAATTGAAAGCGACATCATGCCAAAAAGTAGGCATGCCCAAGATACTGCTGCCCATATTTTACTTTTATCAATCTGCATTAAGAAGCGCGCCAGGAAGAACCCGCAGACCGAGTACCCGCTAGCGTTGGACGGCTCCATGAAGAACCCGGCAAAGCGAACAAGGCGAAAATTTTCAAATGTATTACTCTGTGCACTTAACCGGATCCAGGCAGAATTTGTATCAATGAATGTATCATTATATTCGCTTAGCCAGTACGCGCTATAACCAAAAATGTAAGCTATAAACATAATACAAAATGCCGCAATAAATAAGCGAGCATAACACCGAAAGATGCCGGGGTTTTGCACGATCAGCATTCCGGCAAAGATCATTCCCACAAACCGAATAAGAAATTTACCCGCGTTCAAGGGGTTGGTATAGATGGCGGATGGAACAAAGAGCCAAACACTAAATAAGAGGCCCAGAAGAAAGTACTGTCCCAAAGCCCCGCGCGTAACAAATGGTGTTTGCAGATAAACGCAAAGACATAAAAGTACACAAGGAATTAATATCTTTAGAGTTCCTGTCAACGCTTCTGTTTGATATATGTTAGGACGGCAGAAGTATGCCCAGTCATATACGATATAATATGCAAACAGGATGAATCCAATACCCCAAGCTTGCACTCTCGCAGAAGGCTTGCGTGTCGAAATACAAGAGCGATCTTTTTTTGTGTTAGATCCTAGCTTGGAGATCATCAGTAGTGCCTCCCCAATAAGGCACGCCCCACGATATCCCATCCCAGCTTTCTTTCATCCCGTTGCGGCAGGGTCGAACTGAGACGCTCGAAAACAAGAAGCCGCTGCCCAGGATTACCATCGAATAACACGCGCACACTTGGGTCCTTCTTCCACTCTATAATTGCTTTGTCACGCATTGATCGCTCATTCTCATTTCTAGGTTCGCCCACAGAAACAAAGTATTGAATATTGTTCGGAGCCCTCCCACAGTGCCATGTGTGCTGGCGGTTTGCCAACACTGCCACCATCTCTGGGGCAGAATCCCAAACAATTGGCGCATCCCGCGGAACAATCTGCGCAAGGATCTCTGCGGTTTTTTTCCATCCCAAGGTTTCTGGCGCGGCAGTTAGACGTCCCCGCGACCCCCAAGGCAAGTGTGATGCCAGTGGCCCTTCTTGGTAAGGGTGGTAGAAACAGATTCCAGCGATAAGCGCTGCGAGCAAAAGTTCCTGTCTCGTTCTTCCGAAATCCGATAAAGTTTTTAAATCGTTAGAGTTTTTGCACGCATACAAGCTCATCATGAATATCGGAACAATAAAGAGTGCATTGCGATTCGCTTCCCACGCAGCGGAGCGCAACATCATAAGTGAAAATGCCGCTGCCATAATTACCGACAAACCCAGGTATCGCAGATTGGCTTGGTTCTTGGACCAAAGTACAGTTAAAGGCAGGAATCCAACAAAAAATAGCATTGTGACTACATATTTAACATTCGCGAGAGCTGGATCAATAAACGACTCTATCTTACGCTCTAAGACATATGTGTGAAAGAAGTTTGGAAGTTCGTTTGCAGACCCTTGAATTGCTGCGTATGCAGCCGAGAACAGTGATGTATCAAGACGCATCACGCACCACCCAAGCAGGGCAACGACAAGACCCGGTACAATCGCCCGAAAGAAAACAGCACAAATAATGCCGAAGGCTATGACAAAGTAGGCGAAGGGCAGAGAAACAAGAGCTAGCATAGCCCCAGCAAAGCTCATGCATATCCACCGTCGCGCGAAAAGTGCACCGTAAAGCCACGGCATTACCCCAAGTGCAACTGGATCAAAATAACCTTGAAACCAGATTTGGTTCTCAACCTGAGGCAAAAGCGAAAACGCGATTGCGCATGCAAGACTGAAGAGGCGTGAATTGCCAAGTTGCCGACACGTCCAAAAAACGCCTGGCAACCCAAGGCCTAAGGTAACAACCTGGATTGCCCAGATGTGCATTGGAGGCTCTGGGTGGAGTGCGTATAAAGGGCAGGTCAACAGCCAAGGCAGAATGTACTGATGCAGCGAAAAAACTGACACATAACCAACACCAAGCGGAGCATATCTTACATCATCGCTTGGTGTCCACAAACCATTCATTGTAAAAACAGAGTTTTCCAGACGAAAGCCATGGACAAGATTGTAAAGTGTCTGGGTCGTGAATGCCGCATCTCCGTTGTTGATCTCATAGCGATATGGATTTGCCCAAAGAACTAGACCATACCAAACTAGAAGACTCATGATATAGCAACCCAACAGAACGATTGCGTGCTGATCAACCCAAGCTAGGAAAAAGCTTCGCGATCGCCATCCGCGGCCTTGCATCAGCAACCAGCATAAGGATGCTCCTACAACAAGGATACAAATCAGCTGAAAAGGTCGCTCCTTAAGGGTTACAAGGGTGCTCAAGCCTGCAGTCACAGCACTTGCTAGACCGACCCATAAGCGTCGAGTCCCTTGTAAATCGGGATCAGTCAGGGTGCTTTTGTTCATTGCAGATATTTAAGTTATAAAATGTGATATTTTTTCGTGTTCTCAATGTTAGTGCCTAAGACAAGAACTTTCGCAATCAAACTCACTAAATTCTTGGAATCTACGTGCTTTGTATTGATGTATTTGAATATGCATCTATCAGAACTTTTCAGCTATAATATATAAGGAGTCACCTAAATACGGAAAAAGCATTTGGTCGAGAGCTGTCGGCATATACTTTCCTATTTTGGCTAATCGTATAATATTGCCACCTGTCTTCCGGATTTGAACATTGCAGAACTGAGAGAAGAGTTTCATGCATTCACGCTTTGTAAAGGTAGTTGTATGAGGGTTGGTTAGGCCCTTTGTTTCCCAGTCTGTTTCCCCCATGGAATGTATTAGCCTCATTTGCATAAAAGAAATTGACCAAGTCGCATAAAGCATAATGTACGCTTTCCCGCCAGGCTTTAGGATTCGATGAATTTCTGAAACAGATTTTTTTATGTCTGAAGAGTGATGAAGAACACCATTTGAAAAAACAATGTCGATCGAGGATGAGACTAGCGGGATGAAACGAGCATCAGCTTGTATGCCAATTCCATTCGCGCCGATTATCGGCATAAGCTTTTGAGCTGCTTCTGCTGCCTGACGTGTGATATCCATAGCAATTACTGCCGCACCCCCCCAACTAAGCAACAGGGCCTCACTACCGCATCCGCAGCCAATATTTAACGCAGCCTTGTCCTTCAATGAGTTAACCTCAAGGTCAACCCCAAAGATTGCATGCGATATTTTAGATTTTTCGATGGTCTTTTTGCAGTACTCTTCCAGTGAGTGACGATCTGATTTAAATAGATAATTATGATCAGGTTCTGCTAGTCGCTTAGCCCAGCCATTTCCCCAAAACTCGATTACTTCCAAGGCCTCTTCATATGCAGAGGTCGAAGGGTAAAGAGGGCGTGCAATAAATGATGGAATTTTATTGCGGATGTCGAAGATTATATCGCAGTCGCAGCATCGCAAGTCGACAAGCCTCTTTTTACAAATCGGGCATGCAAGCAGACTATTTAGATTAATCGGACGATTCATTTGAATAATCTCAACTTAAGCTAAATGTTTAAGGGTAATTTTTAAATAACGCGTCAAGTGAATTTCAGCTTTCTTGCGGCAAACGCAAGCATTCTTAAAAGAAGAATTCCATGTCGGAAGCGGGAAATTTGCGTTGTGCCGTAACTCCGGTCACGATAGCGAATTGGAATGTCAACGATTTTTAGATAAAGTTTGTCTGCACCAAAGAGTAAATCAAAGTCTCCGAATGGGTCGAAATCCCCAAAATAGGAGCGGTTTTTCGAAATCCTACAGTAATCCGAGCGCCACATTACCTTGGTTCCACAGAGAGTGTCTTTTACGGGTTGGCCTAAAACCCACGAGAACGCTATCGCGAAAAACTTATTTGCGCATAAATTGAGAAATTTCATAGCTTCACCTTCCATCGGATATACTAATCGCACCCCATTTGCGAATTCTGCGATACCATTATTCAGCGCTTCATAAAATTTTGGAAGTTCTTCAGGCGGCATGGTCAAATCAGCATCTAAAATCATCAAAATATCGCCTTGCGCAAGATCAAAACCCTCACGAACTGCGTTGCCCTTGCCATCACCTGTTTGTTTGTGTGTCTTGATTCTGTGATTGGAATACCGCTTCACCATTTTTTGGATTTCATTCCAGGTTTCGTCTTTTGAGTGGCCCTCGACGAAAATAAACTCAGTCCAAGAACCCATAGATGGCGTTCTCGGAATCACAGCGGCAATGTTGCCAGCTTCGTTTCTAGCAGGAATCAGAACAGATACTGAGGGGGGAGTTAAGCGCAGGATACTCTGCCCCGCAGGCCGCGCGACCTGAAATACTGTCATGCAAAACCAAGGAAGAAGTGGTGCAACCCAACGGTTCAAAATTGTCGATACAAATGGAATGCGCGCTGGCATTAAAATCCGAGCATTCTGACTAACCATGTCCCAACCCGCTAGCTTCATCAAATTATGAACATCGCCTGCGCTCAGCCAACTCGATGGCGACAAAGATCCTACCAGGCCTAAGCTCTCTGAAATCGAACGAATTGGTCGCCAAAGCGTGCTATGAAAATTAACTACCAGGCGGGTCTTTGGATGCGCCATGCTAAGCGCTTGTTTCAGCATCTTCTGCACATCAGCCGCAAGATTGAGCGTGTCTGAAATAATTATGACATCAAATGTCTCAGGCAATAGAGTGATTTCGCCAGCCCCCACAAAAAATCGTCCATTTGGAATATTCTTGCTTGCTAAGGCAATTTGGTCAGCGCTGACATCAATACCAGTCACATCTTGATTCGGTAACTCTTTCAGTAGTGAACCATCGCCGCAACCAATTTCGAGCACTTTGGCATTGGATGGAACTACCAATCTGTAGTAGTGCCCCAATATGGCTCGGTATGCCCGTGAACCGATATTCAGCCTTGCCTTAGTCTCGGCGTAATGAGTTTCCGCTTTTTCTAGGTAGGACTTTAGATGCTGGTTTTGCTTTAATATAGGCGACATTATTTTTTCTCTAGTACAATCAACATTCGACTAGCAAAGATTGGGCGACTGATCCTAGTCAACCAACGATCTAGGGTTTCGAGCCACGGAAGGAAAGTCGCAGGATACAAAGACGGTTTTGAAAAACCGCCGCTGCCAAGATACGCGAAATCTGCCCAAGCAGTGCATTCCAACACATTCCAGTTTACAAGGTGATCCGCATCTTCATTTCGGCAAAATATGCGCCACGCTCGGGCTTGTGCGGCAAAGTAGGGAGCATCTTTCAAATTAAGTGATTCCGGTGGTTGCCAATAAATAGGTTTTCCAAACCCAAGCGGTTCATGATGAAACAATCCGTAAACTATTCGAGAAAGGAATCCCATCGCAGGCTCACATATGACAACCCTTCCACATGGGGCAAGGGCACGCCCGATTTCTTCGAGTGCAGAGCCTGGATATTCCAAATGGTGCCAAACATCGAACAGAATGATGTTATTCAGCGAGCCATTTGGGTATGACAACAAATACGCTGTTTCAATTCGGTCAACTCCTGGATTTAGAAATAAGTCAGAGGTAACGCAATCTGGAATAAATTCCTTGATCTGACAGATTCCGGAGCCAAGTTCAAGAGTTTTTCCTGGTCGAAGTCTAGCCTGAATCTTTTTATAGAAACGGCGGTAGATCGACCGAAGCAGAGGCTTACTGTTCCAATGCTTCCGATTAGCCTTAATTTCAAGCAAATGCTGAGAGATGTCGCTGGGCATTGGAACCATAAATGCTGTTCACACAAGTAGCACGTTGGCACTTCCGCCAACCCCAACATGTTCTGTTAATTTATCGAATTCGATTTGATCCTGTGAGGGAAGTAACTGACACCTGTAACCCATAGAATGTAAAAGTTGTGTCAAATCGCTTAAGTTGTACCCGAATTCTGCGTAGAGATAAGGAGCAAACTCCATCAGAATAGGGGGATGCTTCTCCATTAAAAAGGCTTTGCCTCCCTGAAGGACAAAGAGCTCATTGCCGTCGACGTCAATTTTCAGTAAGTCGACGTCTGACCATCCCAACTGGTGCGCAGCATTGTCGAGGGTTGTAACACAAGCTGCATTCAGAGACTTGGCTTTGCCCATATGCACTGCATGAACGGCGTCATCCTCATTTAGTGGCCAGCTAGAGCAAATACCCATCGGCTTGATTTGTTTGTTGGATGCGGTCAGCATCTCTTGTCTCGGGTACACACAAGATTCCAGGTCAGGGTTGAGCTTGATGTTTCGCGCTAGTTTCTGAAACGCATAATCGGTTGGTTCGAACGCAAATACTTTTCCGCTGCGCCCTACCAGCTTGGCGAATCGGAGGGTGTGAGCGCCGATATTCGCGCCAATATCGACGATGGTTCCACCGCGGCGAACAATCTTGGAGGCATATCTTTGGATTTCGGGCTCAAAGGCTCCAAAGAGATATATATGCAGGTCGATCCCTTCAGTAAGATCAAGCTCCCAGCGCAATCCGCTTCGACGACATATAGTAATATTACTATAACCACACAGCCGGCGAGCGATTCGCACGGCACGTGAAAGATAGCGGGCAATTGTCAGTTTATTTCTGGTTTTAATTGACTCATCCTTACAAGCCATTTTCTGATTTCTTTAAAAAATGTTTTAGGCCATTCACGCCGCATAAATGGCTTTTCGCACAAAACAAATAGTGCCCCTGATATCAGAAGCATTGCCGGCACTATCAAGAAACCTTGTATCAAAATATTGACCCAGAGCCTGTCCGTTACATGCAGATGCTTGGTCAGGCGTCCAATCAAAGAATAGATGTGCATATGGTAAAGATATATTGTATAGCACATCCCGCCGATCACGACAATCCATCGGTTTGACAAGACTGCCGTAGTGGTTCTACCACAGAACGCTCCACAGCATAAAATAAACAGCATTGAACAGGCCAAAAATACTCCCAGTGGGTTCCAGTTAACAAATTCGTAGTGACCTACAATAAAATAGAGCGCCGCAGAGGCGACCGCAAACCACAGGTCCATTCTGAATGTGCGGACGGGTTGGCGCTTCCAGCTTACAAGGTAGACATCTGCCAGCAGAAAGCCTGTCAGAAAGCAGTGCGAATAAAGCAATACACTAAGGGTGTCGTGGGGCCGCAAAATGGGCTGAACAAACGCGGATGTGATGATCAGGGCCACAAGAAAACCCCGGCGTAGCAGGGTGTTTGAAACAAAGAAGATAGCAGCGATGAGGGGTGCAATAAAATAAAACTGTATTTCGATCTCCAAGGACCAAGTTACAGCCGTTATGATGCTGATTCCACCGTAAACAATATTGTGACTGTATATGAGCGTGGCAAGGAAGTGTCGCCACAACTCTCCAAATGTCTTGTCTTTTACCAGCATTAAAAGCACGAAGCAGATTACGATGTGAATAATGTAAGGCGGTTCAAGTCGCGTGATACGGCGCAGATAGTACTTTTTAAGACTAACCCGCTCCCCCCCATTGGGTCCCAATCGATGGCTTGCAAACGGGATGGCGATGATAAAACCACTAAGAACAAAGAATAAGTTCACACCGAACCAACCGCGATCCAGCAACAACCCCAGCCAATCATTCATGCGTAAGTCGCCTGCAGCCACGCCGAACACCTTTACTTCCACATACCCACATAAGTGGTAAAGAAAGACGGAAGAAATTGCGATAAAGCGCAGTCCATCGATAACTGGAATAAACATTCCAGTCGAGGTCACACGAGACAGGGCTCTTACAACACGCTGATCGAGCGGCACTGTGGTTTCTTGACGTCGCGAGTGGTTAGACATCATCATTTACAAGATTTGATCTTAGTCGTGCTTTCGCAAACCGCCACAAACACGAAGCACATCTTTTTGCGCCAGCAATCTGTAGGACCATCCAGAATCTTCGTATTTGTGAAAATATTGGCCCCTTATAAATTGCCGTCCGTGTATAAAGCAATTCTGACAAGATTTTCCATCGCGTGGTTTGCGTCATTCGATATTTATAGCGACGATATACGCGCCTATTTCCACAATAAGCCATTCGTACATCGAGTGAGATTCGGCTTCCTCGATGTGCCCCATAGATTATAAGTGGTCTATCTGTAACCGCGATTCGCCCTTTATCCCATAGCCGAATCCATAAATCATAGTCCTGCCCACTTCGAAGATAAGGGTCAAATGCACCAACTTGAATTAGTTTTTCGCGAGACGTAAAGCATCCAGATGCGCCACCCATAAAATTACCTGAAAGCATCAACTGCTCGTCGATTATTTCCCGAACTCTCACAGTCTGTAAAGCCCCAGAAGGTTTTCGTACCAAATAGCTGCATGAAACCGCAGAAACTGCGGAATTTTTGCACATTAATTGAGCCTGAGTTATGATTTTTTCCGGCAGCCATTCATCATCATCATCAAGGAACGCAATCCATCGCCCTTTTGCCATGCTTACCCCGAGATTCCTACTTGCTGCCCCTCCGATTGCTGTCTCGTTTCTAATAACTCGTACTGGCCCACCACGAAACCGTAAATCCCTTAGGAAACCAACTGTATCATCAGTTGACGCATCATCAGTGACGATAACTTCAATTTCGGGATAAGTTTGCATTGATACCGATTCTATTGCCTTGCTTAAAAAGCGGCATCGATTCCGAGTTGGAATAATGACGCTGACCAAACCACAATCCATGGAATCTCGCATCTGTTTGTTACAAAAACTTTGAGCTCACAGCTTATTGGATTAAGATTAGTTAATGAGAAGTGTTAATAATCATTTTCCTAAATCAAGCAGGATTATAGTCGTTTGGAATGGAAGTTGCACACGCCAACGCGTAATCATTCGATATGCGGATCGCGCCTCACCATAAAAGGAGGTGAAATCATATTGCTCCCACGAGATTTCTGGCAATGAATTATTTCTTGGAAAAAATGAGATTTCTATTTTGCGACTATCGCTTTGAACGGATAATTTATTTTTATCCCTTGGGCTGAAGCTAGAATCAAAATGCAACATGGATTCAATTGTAACGAGCCCTGTGCCTTGTACTTGGTCTTTGATTTCGATTCTTCTATTAAATAGTTTCACTTCTCGATGATAACACCCAACTCCTCTAATTCTTTTAAAACCATCATGCTTTAAAGAGAAAGTATTTGACGTAACATCCGCCTTGATTGCCGCAATGGAGTATGGGCTAAAATGAATTTTCCTATTTTTTGCGACCGATTCGTCCAAAGGTCCCATTCCATTTATCTGTAAAAGATTATGCGATTTTGATTGTGTCTGCGAAATCCAGCGAGAATTCGAATTATAGCGACACCTTCCTGGATCGGCCAGAATACAAGATCCGCCTGATATCCAAATAAAATGTCCCAAATCATTATGACCGTGCGTTGGAAACTTTTCCGGGAAACGTCCCGGTGTGAAATTGCTTATTATTTTACTACCCATGTTCGAAAGTAATACCCATCCGTCTTGGTTCACTGATTGATTGCCGAAATATATCTGTCTTGAATATCCGGGATATAGCTTCATAATTCGCTTTATCGAAATTTCGGGTGCGCAATCAGGTGAGATATCACCAATCTGAGAATCGCATGATTTTAATAGCGCCACCATGTTCGAGGTTGCCGACGAAACTGTTTTGGCAAGGTTTTTGATCTCTTCGATTCTTTGGCTGATTTTATTAGAATGCTTTTTAGCAAGACTTCCAAACCAAAGAGTGTCTAGTAGCCAGTTATTTGTAATAACTTGATAATGGGTAGACCGCTCTCGCAAATATCCGCCACTAAGAAATATTCTCTGGGACATTTCGGAAAACAATTCCAGGCCATACTTAACGAAAGACACCTGCTGAGTCACTATGCCCCCTATTGTCAACGCCCTAGCATTGTTTAAAATATGATTATTCGTCCGATTCTTCCCGTAGTATTCCAGATGCCCAGCAATCCAAGTAAGTGTTTCCGAAAAAAATGTGCGAAGGGTTTCTTCCGATATGTGACGCCGTGCCTGTGGTCGCGCGGCAAGGAGAACAGCCAAATTCGCCAGTCGCTCGCTCGCTGAGTACGGCTCCCAGGCGGGATCCGATCTCGGCGGAGGATCACGCATCCAGTCAACGGCTACCTGCACAGCAGATTTTATTTCTACATTGGAACCGAATAGAGCATGCTGGCAACACCCCCATCGGTGCCGTGCGAACTCTGATTCGACATCACCATATCCTTCAGTTTTTTTGGTGGAGTGGAATTTGAAATTTACGCTAGTTGCCGAGATTTCCGGGTAGTATGGAAATTGAATTTCGCCTTTATGCTTAACTAGATAAGGGGTCTTCCAAGAAGCATTTATCTTGATCCTCTTTTTTCCCCTTTTGTGCACATCTTTTGTACAGCCTCTCCTTAATTTGTTCCCAACACCGCAAAATCCTACCCATCCCAACTGCCACAGACACCAGGAAACCATCCAGGGATTGTTGATTAACCAATTAAAAAAGTTTGCGCGTTCCAATCTGTGTGGACCTTGAAAAGATTTAAGCGTTTTATGTGTTCTCATACATGGATCCAGTTTGTTTTATGCTAGCTTGAGTATTTTTCTCCAATGATAAAGTTTTGAATCAAGAATGAAAAAATCAAGTTTCCCTTTGGGCGAATGAGCGGTAGCTGCAGCAACTATAAGAGCCTTAGCCAGCTCTTCTGGCGTGCTGGCAAACAGTGCGCCTTCACACCTACGCAAAGAGCTTTGGTTTGAGTATCGCCCATCCACCACGCTTACCACAGGGAGGCCGACTTCATAGGCCTCAACTGCGGCACTTGTTAAGTTACCGCTGAAAACGACGTCGCACCCTTCCCATAATGTCTCCAAGGGTTGACTCACCACCCGCATCGGTATTCCAGGGAAATCTTGCATTCTGACCGGACATGAAGGATGCGGCTTAACGATAATCTCTAATGGCTCTTCGATAAGAGGCAGCGCTTTTTGAAGCATCACCAGTTGAGATCGGGTAATTTCGGGAAAGTAATCGGTGATGACAAGAACCCGTAGGCATGACCTATGCTCTAGGCCTAAGGGGGAAACGCTATTCAAGTCCGCAAGGTAAAGATAGCGAAGAGCTTCTACCTCTTTTAGTGCACTAGCTGGATACCCTCCTTCCACGTATTTGTTCATCATCGCCGAGCCGTTCACTGCTACCAGGTCAGGCATTGGAAGACTTAATAAATCCTTACGAAGATAACTGCGCGGATCAAAGAAATACCTCGTATCCCAATCCATTATTGTGGCGTGCGGAACTCCAATTAGCTCTCCATGGCCAGCATCCTTCCATGCATGAATAAACGCCATTTCCCAAGGCTGGTTTTCCTGCAAATATAGGCCCCGAGATTGCGTTGGCATCGACTTTAACATTTTCTCCCATAAGTTCAGCATCAAGCAGTTGCTCATGGCTTTCTTTCCTCGAAGACTATCCATCCATTCGCAACGAAAGATGGGGGCGAAATTGAAATGACTTCCTTTGGGCGAAGTTTTCAACGCTCGGTAAACCGTACAACTTTTCCAGACAATCTTCGCAAAATCTCGGAGGGTGCCCCAGATGACGCCTAAACCCAAGACGCCATCCAACGTAGTATGCGCCTGAGTTGTATCTTCATCTTTGTTCCACTTCCCCAACAAACGCACCGCGTCGCTACAGGAAGGCACAACTGCATGTGGGATGTAGTGGTGCACCCAGATGACTTTTGTGCCTGCCTTCCGCAAGACATCAACTAACTTAGTCCAGTACTGACTGGAAAATCTGCTCCCACTCAAGGCGTCGGGAGATAGGTGAATCAAGTAATCGACCAAGAGTAAGCCGGTTTTATTATTTTTGCGGAACGAACCCGTTGCTTTAAGTGGCCACCGTTTAATCACATAATGCAGAAGATACCCTAGTCCTTGGATTGAAGGTGGGAGTATGCGAAACACCCGTTGCAGCACTGTGGCGGACCGGGCTTTCGGGGGGGATTTCGGTGCTGTCTTCGAAAAGATGTCCACCCCCACCTCATTTGCCCAATCCAGTAGTACCTCTTTCAAGACGCTGTCACTGCTGTGCAGTTCGATGCTCGAAAAATCGGACTTATAGGCAAGACCCTCAAACGCCATCAGTCGTATAGCAGAATAGACCATCGTCGATTCACCAAAACTGATCGCCGCAGGAAGTGTCATCCACCAGTAACTAAAGCCTGGTCGTATTTCCAGGTGATCTACGATCCGTTTCCCTTCGATCCTGGTTTCGCCAAGTTCATAGATCCACTCCAAGTATCGTGCCCGCAAGCTTTCGGCGTTATCTTCGACCAGTCGGGGAATCGAGATGACATTATCGCGGCCGCCCGTGTCGTAACTGCGCCAGAGAACGATCAACCAATCCCCTGCGGGCGGTTCGCCATCGGCATCCCATAGAAGCAGTTTGTTTTTGGCCAAGGTTAAAGCATGATTCGAGATACGATTATATTAGGCCATCACCGCTTTGTACCCGCTCGACATGGTACGAACCTCAATTAAGGAGATCTGCTTCAACCTTAATGACCGCCTTATAAACACAAGAATTCCTCCCATCAGACATTTTTGGCATATGACCGTCAGTTGGAAAAAAGATGGCGAAATGCCTTTGTGTGAGCCAGAGGTTGCTCGCTGGGAGTGACGGCGATACATAGTGGATGACATCCTTTCCCGGGTTATATACGTCCACTGCCTTAAGTTCAGCCATGGAACGCCATTCAATAATCTCTCCGCCCTTGAGACAAAATTGCAAATCAACATACCGGCGATGTGATTCATAGCGACACTGATCCCGGGGTTTCGTCTCATAACCATGGACATTGGCGTATATGGCTTGACCTCGAATTTCGTGTATTCCCGAAGACGCTGTATCCGCATTGTCTTTAATCCATTCAAAGACCTGACCCCAAACTGGGTGCATCAGCTGGTGGCTCTTTTGCAGGTCGGGTGAATCGAGACTCCCGAAAATCATGGGGATGCAATCGACCGCATAGAATTCAGGAAGTTTTTCTCTCGAGCCCAGAAAGCAGATTTTCCACAGCCTCACTTTCCATCTGTCCTCGAGCCTCATCTGAAGAATAACCAACATGGGGAGTGAGCAAAACCTGCCTATAATCTTTAAGTGGCCCGTGATAAGGCTCCTCTGAAAATGCGTCCAGCCATGCCCCAGCCACTTTACCACTGTCCAGTGCGATCTGAAGGGCAGATTCGTTAATTAAACCCCCTCTGCCTGTATTGGTCACATAAACCCCCTGCCGCATTTTCTCGAATTCGCTCCTCCCAAGAATTTCCGTACTGCCACTCGCATGCAAGCTGATGATATGGGATTGAGGAAGAGCATCACCCAGGGTCATTAGCTCGATTCCATCAATATGGTTGTGCAAGAAGGGGTCCACTCCAAGGAGTCGAACCCCAAAGACTTTCAAATAAGAAGCCACCCGCTGACCTATTCGACCAAGCCCAACAACCGACACCGTCTTGTCACGCAACTGGGGGCCTGACATTTTCGCCCAACCGCCAGTGTGCATGATCTGATTCATCGGGGAGATTTTGCGAAGCATACATATAATTGCTCCCAAGGTTAGCTCAGCCACAGCGGTCGTTGGAGCGTTAGGGGTTGAGAAAACTTTGATCCCAAGTCTTTCAGCAGACGCAGTGTCAACACTTTCGAGCCCAACCCCGCATCGAGAAATGACTTTAAGACTTGATCCAGACAGCACGTTAGCATTTAGCGGCTCAAGTCCTGCAATAATTCCAACCACACCTTTCAGTGCTTGCCGCAATTCATCTTCCGACATTTTTCTCCCGAAGGGATTGCGCCGAATCTCATATCCTATCTTCTCCAGCCTTTTGAGGGGTGAGGCATCCAACGCTCCAAAAGTTGTTGGCCCAATCAAGATAATATCTCTATTTTTCATAAAAAGTAGTTAACTCAACTCAGAGCTATAAGTTTACGCACTCAGCAATTGTCGTTTGCATTTGTCCAGCGTAGTGCCCTCAGTAAGTGCCTTATGTAATTGAGTTTTTTCAAGGAAAAAAAGCAAAGCTTATTTGTGATGGCCAGGTCGATCATAAGATTTGTAGTGGCCATAGAGATTTGTTGGGAATGAATAATTCGCGTTAAAAGAGTTGCGTATCATGATGCTAAATCCGTTATCTTCCTTAGTAGATTCATATTTGCTGAAAATACACGACACGGAGCTAATGCGCTAATTTGATTAATTTTAAATCCACCGTCTGCACCCTGCACTATCGCCAAACCCGCAGCGACATCCCAAATCATTATGTTATCTTCGATGTACGCATCACCTGCACCTTTCGCTATTAAAAGCAAAGAGGCTGCTGCAGAGCCAATCATTCTTACCTTGTTGAAGCTTAAAAGGATTTTGGTGAAGTTTCTTTTTCTTTCCATTTTTCTTCTTGGAAACCGTGCAGGAATACCTGTCAACAATACTCCATCCGCTCGTCTTGAGCACGCGGACACATGAATGCGCTTTCCATTTTCCCAAGCTCCAAAGCCTATGCCTCCCCATGACAGACTTCGCGAGCAAACATCATAGAGAACCCCGAACAATGGCGAACCCCTTCCCCATAAAGAAATCGAAATCATACTTGGCCCGATATCGCGGAGATAGTTAACACTGCCATCTAGGGGGTCGACGATCCATAATAGGTCGTATTTCCCAACATTCTTATTACAGCATGATTCTTCACTTAATATCGGTATTCGACTCTTTTTTAATTTCCCCCGAATGAGTTTGTTTAGCATTAGGTCAGCCGCTATTTTTATTTCTCTACCAGAAATTTGGTGCCCTGTAATTTTTCGGATCGAACTATTATTGGTTTTGTTAAAGGCTATTCCTGCAGAAAGAGCGGTTCTTTTTGCTAGTTTCAACAATTCAGGTATTTTTTTCATTTTTTACTAGTCGAAGGAGATACGCTGCAATGAGATGATCCAAGACCATGTGAGCATCTTCGGCAGGGCCATACTCTTTATCTTGCGTAGGAACATGAATGCCCTCGTCTGCCATGGTTTTCATTTTCCCGCCATCAAACGCGGTTATCGCCACCGTCCTGATTCCTGCTGTTTTGGCATACTCAAAGGCTTTCAGTAAGTTAGGCGAGTTGCCTGAGGCGGAAATCGCCACAACCACATCCCCTTTTTTACCCAAAACTTGCAACTGACGCACGAAGACTTCCTCAAATCCAAAATCGTTGCCAATTGCGCTAATTACCGCCTGATTGTCAGTCAAGCTTATCACTCGAAATGGCTTTTCGTAAGAATTGGTGCCTATGGAGAAATCGTTGGCGAAGTGGCTTGCTGTGGATGCGCTACCGCCATTGCCGATCATGAAGATAGACGCCCCCCGCTGCCTTGCCTCAAGAAGAGTTCTGATGAAACGTCCGATCGGTTGGGGATCTATTTTCTTTAATATCTTGCAGAGGTACTCAAAGTAGGCCGTAGCAAATACCACGGGATCCTTGGTAAAAATTCGGTCTAGATTATTTATGGTTTGATTCGTCGGGATTTGGGATGTCATAGGTTTTCCTCCAAACAGGGTCTGCATGGTAAATTCGGTAAACTAGTTTCATGGTTTCCAGTGCATCCGCAGATGAACTGCTGGTAATGGGCTTGTTCTCAAGAATGCAATCAACAAAGAGGCTAATTTCATCCTCCCAAGAAGAATCGCGGTTGTAACGGGTCAACTGCTCCCTTGGGTCCCCGTTATCGCGGTCGTGATCAGCCCTAACCACAGTAAGGGTTTCAGACCCATAGCTTTTGGAGCCTGACAAAATCCCACCTAGAATCAAGCTCCCTTGATCTAGGTTAATATCGAGGTGAAAGCGATGCCTCCACTGAGTAGCGGAAGAGTTCAAAAGTGCAACTGCCCCGGTGGTCGATTTCATGAGTGCGTAAGCATTGTCTTCCACATCAAACCCCCAATGAGTATTTGAAATCACGCTATGAACCTCATGAAACTCACCTGCGAATAGCCGAATCAGGTCGACCATATGAATTCCTTGGTCAAGAAGGACACCCCCTCCGGCAATTTCCCTCTTGGTCCTCCAGTCTGGCTGGTTAAAGGTGATCAGTTTGGATTTCCCGTAAACACCTCTCAGATGAATGATATTGCCGAGCTCCCCAGATCGGATGATTTTAAGGGCATCGCGCACAGAATCGTGATAGCGGTGATTGAAGCCGTACATGAGCTTGAGGCCTGGTCGCGCACGCTCCATCGCCATGACTCGCGCAATATCTGTAACATCCCGACCCGGAGGCTTTTCGCAGAAGACATGAAGCCCGCGCTCGAGCCCAGCAGTGGTGACTTCAGCCGCAATGTCGTTTGTCAGGCAGACGATTAAAACGTCTAGAGGCTCTTTTAGTAAATGCTGATAGTCCCTGTACTTTCGTATTCCATCCGAGTCGGTTCCCGACTCGGGCAAAGTTCGGTCACAGACCGCGACGAGTTGGAGATGGGGATTCCGCTCCACGCAAATTCGTCGTCGCTTACCCACAACTCCATAACCCGCGATGCCAACCTTTAACATTTAATAAGAACCGAATAGCGAGTCCTGCGGTATATTTTGCTCCACAATCACAATATCTTCCGGGCTGTCCACAGAAAAGGACTTGATGAATGGATAAGCCGCAATGTGTTGAGTAAAGTTCATATCGAGAATTCTATTGCTGTCGCACGATTCCAACTGTTCCAGACGTGTTTCAGGATGCCGGGTGAATTCCAGAAGGTTTTTCCAACGGAAGGCAAAAATTCCAGCAATCCGCCGCGCCAGCAGCTCTGGCGAGAATCCGTTCTTGGCGTACGGCATGGGCATGCGAGAAGTGTAGAGCACCTCCCCTTCGGCATTGTAAATAATCTTAACGGTGTCTGTATTTTCCCATATTTCCTTTTCTGTGATATGCATGGCTAAGACCGTACAGCAGATGGCATCCGATTCCTGCAGCGGCTTTAGCACGGCCTCGATCATATCTGGGCGTAACATAGGCTCATCACCTTGCACGCATACAACAATATCCGTGTCCTTAAGCTGAAAAGGCATCTTCCCGGCCGCTTCGGCCACCCTATCCAAGGCCCTTGTATGGTGTGATCCTGTCATAATGACCGGGATTCCAAGCCGGCGGCCCACTGTGGCAATTTCTTCATCGCAGGTTGCCAATACCAGCTCATCCCAATTCCCGTAAAGTTTGGCTCGGCCAATAACGTGATCAATCATTGGACGACCGAGAATAGGATACAACGGCTTACCGGGAAATCGTGAGGCGGCCATTCGTGCAGGAACCACACCGATAATTTTTGGCTTCACTTTATTTGGCTTCTGTCTTCCCATCCCTACTTCGTCACACTCGCGGCAATCGGTGTGCGATAAAGGTTTGCGAGTTCTTCATTCGCGCATCCCAGCCGCACGCTGTCGCCTGCAGTAACCGCATTAGCCCATGCGGAAGACTCGCTAGAAATATAAAACGCGTTGAGGAGTTGTATCGTCGAAAATGCATCACTCCGTGAAACTGAAAATTGTTTTCCGGTTTGATAAGTTTCCACAATTTCCTTGTACAACTCTTGGTGGCCATGCCCATAAACATTTCCCGAAAAGTCCTCCGACGCGATTGGGCAGGCTGCTGGATCAGGCGTGTAAATCTGTAATTCGTTCACGGCGATTCCGCCAATCTGAGCAAGCCCCTTCTCGCAGACAACCGAAAGACTGGCCTCGAAATCAATCGGACGAGCTGCCGTCGTAACCTCTACCGAGCCAAGAGCGCCATTGGCAAAAGTTGCGTTGGCAACGACAGTATCCTCTACCTCAATATCAGCTCCTAATGTGCCCATCTGAGCACAGACCCGGGCAACTTCCCCCCCGAAAAATCGCATAAGGTCGATATGATGAATCCCCTGATTCGTCAAGCATCCTCCATCCATCGCATAGGTGCCACGCCAAGGCGCAAGCTCATAGTACCTTTTGGGCCGACACCACCGGACCCTGACGGAGACGATCCTAATTCCGCCAAGCTCTCCAGATAAAATTCCTTTTTTGACACGCTGAACGGCCTTGTTGTGGCGATTTTGAAATACCGGAAAGATCCGTACGCCATGCTTTTCCGCGGCATCGTAAGCGGTCTTGAGCTGTGAGGGGCGCAGAAAAGTCGGCTTTTCAACAATCACATTTTTTTGATATTTTTGAATGATCTCAAGCGCATGCTCAAAATGCATGCCCGATGGGGTGACGATGGCGACGGTATTGATGTTCGGACACTTCTCGAACATTTTACGGTAATCGGTAAAGGCCTTCACGCCAAACTGCTCTTGGTAAGGACCGGCTTTTGCCATATCAAGGTCGCAAACGGCCAAAAGCTCAGCTCCTGGTGTCGCAATAACTGATCGGCAGTGGTGGCCTGAGACCCTTCCGCAGCCGATAATTGCGACCCGCGCCGTAGGACTTGGCTTCATGGACACCCCCCTTTCCCAGCGATCATGGCAACCCTCATGCTTTCTACGAATGGCCTCAGCTGATCAGCGGTTGTCATGGAAAATCGGCTATATCCACGGAGGCATTCATCTTTAAAGTCTTTTCGATAAAGAACCTTGGCATCTAGAACCTTATGCAGATTTTCCGCATGCTTGCCGAAGGCAACGTGTTGAAAATTGCCCTCTGTGGATATCGTTGATAAGCCGAGGGCGTTCATTTCTTCGACAAAGTATCTCTTTCCTGCGCCCAAGCGATCTACGGAAGCTTCCATTTGATCAACATGATTCAGCATTTGCGAAATGACTGTGGCGCCCAGAGTTCCTACCTCGTACATGGGGCGCATCTTGTGAAAGAATTGCATCGTGTTGGGATGGCCGACCACGTACCCGATGCGGAGTCCTGCAAGCCCCCATGCTTTGGCAAAAGTGCGTGCGACGACCAGGTGCGGGCAATTCTCGGTCCATTTCACACAGCTGTACCTGTAGAAGGGATGATAAGCTTCATCGACAAGTATGATTGAACCCAATCGCCCACACAAATCCACAACCGCCTTCAACTCGTCGGGCGCAAGAACTGAGCCGGTTGGACTATCTGGATTAGGCAGACAGACAAGACGTGGACGGACACGCCCTATATGCATCAGAATGCTGTCTAGGCCAAGCACAGGGCCATTCGTGCCTCGACGATACTCGATTGGTTGAGACGTGGCGCCGAACATCTGGCAATAGACTGGGTACATGGCAAAGGTCGGCGCTGTATGAATGACCGCATCCCTTTCATTTATAAATACCTCGAATGTCATCCGAATGGCTCCGTCACTGCCTGGCGTGAGAAGCAGGCTTTTTTTATCTACCCCCACCCAATTCGCTAGGCTTTTGTATAATAAAGAAAGGTCTGGATAGGTGGCCATTGATAATGGATCAATCTTCCTTAATAGTGCTGAAGTAAAGGCCAGTAGTACGGGATCCAGATTTTCATTCTTATCCAACCAGAGCTTACCCAGCGCGCGGAAGCTAGAAGCATAAGGATCTGGCCGCCATAACTCAGGATTAAGGAGCGATTTTCGAGGAAATATATCCATTTTCATTTTTCGATTCGGCAAATCAGTCAAATATTAAGCCGTCCGCCGTCACCCTGACTGAAGTATTTTTTGCCTCTCTCAATATAATCCATGCAAACTTGAATCAGATTGCATTAGATAATTGTAAATGCTGCCTAATCGACCAAGGTAGATTGCTTTTTTCTTATGCGCTTTATTTCTTTTTGCAATTAGGCCTCTTGCTTTCTCTATTAGGGCAGGCTTAATAATTTCATGGTTTTGAGTAGCAAGGTCGAGAAAGCCAGTTGCTAAATCATAACGTTGATAGACGAATAACAGCCAAAGATACGATTGGGCTTTTTTGGACTTCAGAGACCCATTCAGAAGCAGGCGGACAACATCTTCTGGTGGCCGAAGATAGAGGGCATCGGCAAAGGCCAGCTGTCCAGTGCCGTCATAGCCATCACGCGCCCACCGACAGAGCGTGACAAAATCAATAAATTCGAAACCACTTTTCCGCAGAGTTTCCGAAATATTTCCAAACAAAGGTTGGTCAATCCGAAGATGCTGGAAGCACACCTCGACATGCAGCCCGAGGCAGGTTTGGAGTGTCTTCACCCCCCCCTCAAGTGCAGCGAGCTCCCCACCTTCAAGATCAAGTTTGATAAAGTCCGTATTGCCAGATCCATCTTTCAAAAGCTCATCCAGTGTGTTGCAGGTAATCGCGCCTCGATTGATGATATCGAATCGCGATGCATCCTTGAACCTCGATAGAAATGATGTGTTTGGCTGAAACGCCGACGAACACATCGGCTTACGGGTGAAGGTGATATCTAGTTTTCCAGGATATGACCAAACAGCCGATGGGATTATAGAGTAGTTCGCAAACTGTTTGGACGCTGGTGCTCGAAGCAACTCTCGAACAGATCGTTCGTCGGGCTCGAATCCAGTGAATGCAATGCTGGCCCGATACGGGAAAAATCGCGGAAGAATTCCGCCAGCTGCACCGATGTCGAGAAACTCGAAATTATCGCCTTCAAGAATAAACCGAGATTCACGGGAAAGCCGCTGATCACGCTTATGTTGCACGTTTTGAAGAAATCGTCGGATGGGAGCAATCAGTAGATTAAACACGGGACTTTCTTTCATTAGGGCGTTCTGTAGGAAGAGCATTACCCATAAGAGTTGCGATCCGGTCTGGCAGTTCGAGCGATAGTACAGGCGTCTTTTGATTACTTCCGGTGGGTTTCCAGACAGCTAGCACAGCGAAACACAATTCCGTGTATGGGGTAACGGCCGTTGAGCTTGGAGGTCCAAAGTAGCCATATCCAGCGACTTTTGAAGCGCCCAGCATTACAAACGTCCGCATGATGTGGCTGGCGTTGAGCACAACATAAGGCGCTCGCTCCCCTTTTCGAATACCATCGTAATTGATGAACTGATAGGAGGACTCAATATCATTCGTACCAGCCCCGTCTGTAAGGCGAAGGCTGATCACAAAACATCCATCTGATTTTACCAGCGACCAAGCTCGCGCTAGCATGGGCTGGAAATTCAATTGCCAATCAATACAGCTTAATGATATTACGACATCAAATTGCTTGCGTAAAAGTCTGCTAGCATTGAGCTCAAGAAAGTCGCCACATTCTATTTGCGCCCCAGGGTTGAGTTCCTTCGCGTGCTTCGCGGCTTGAATATTAATTTCGATGCCAGTGTAATCCAAAAAACCAAAGTGATCGCGCAAGGCCAGACCAAGGCCACCGCAGCCGCATCCGATATCCAAGATGCTGGGCGAGTTGAGACCGCCAAGTGTATTTGCAATCATGACTTGCTCAGATTTGTAAAACTGTTCCCAGCGAATGCGGTTCTCTGAAAAGTAAGCTTTTATCGCGTTCGTCTTGTAGTGCAGATTATTCATTTTCGGTTATTTAGGACGACACCATATTTGATTGTAAGTATTTTGAAAGATACCCTTGGCGCCCATCCCAACTCCCTGTCGCTTTTCGCGCAACTGCAACCCTGCCGCACGCAACATTTCGGCGCACTCAACGCTCAACACTGTGAAATCATCATTTACTTCGATCAGGATTTCCTGCGTCTTGGACAAGGTTTTAATTCCACCACGAAGAATTAGGTGTTCGATACCATCGACATCCAGTTTGATGTAGGTGGGAGCTGGAATGCCAAGATATCTCACCACATCATCCATGGGCACTCCAAGGGTAGAGAACCTGAATACCTCCTGCAGTTTCCGCCCGTCGTGCCCATAGGTTTTATCAAAAGTTGAAAGAGCTCCTCCTAGATCGGTTGAAGTCATATGGAGAGGGCTGAGTGCAATCTGATCACTTAGCGCGAAAGGCATAAGCGTTACCTGGTCGGTTACTGCGTTCAGAAAAGAATTTCGGCCGAGACACTCAAGATTAAAGATTGATGGTTCAAAGGCGAAGACGCGGCAATCTCGGCATTTTGCAGCGTAGATGGAATAAAGACCAACATTCGCCCCAATATCCCAGAGTACTACCCCTTCTCTAAAGCCATCGATCCACTCGAGCGTCTCCGGCTCTTTGGTGGAGAAGGTCACCGCGCGATGGGTGCAAAGTTCATTTGGGGTCGAAAAGACCATGCGCACCCCATCGTGATAGACAACCTTCTGAGTGTCCCGAATCTGATCTAAGAACGATCGCTTAATGAAGCGCCCAATCTTGGTGCACGATAAAAAATTAAGAAATACTAAAACGCCCAAGTTTATTAGTATCTTAACGGAGTTCATCTGTGCAACTTTAATGCCGGTCGAGTGTCAGGTTAATGTGGTCGATGAGAATATCCCAAGATGACATTTCCGGAGTGCCATCGGTCTTGATGTATTTGATCCTAAATGAAGTATATTTTTCATTATCGATGCCAATTTCTTTTTTCCAATCTATTTGGTCATGGTTTTTATCGATATTAATTGGACTTTTTCCAAGGTTTTTAGCAAGCGTTTTACAGTACCCAAATAAAATCTCAGATTTTTCTAATTCATCTGTTGAGATAAAGATGATTGGTTTTCCAAAAAGCACTGCCAGTTGCACAGCTGTTGAATCATGCGCAACAACCACTTGGCATGCATTTATTAATTGTCCGGTTATCCCTCGTTTAATTTGAATATCTCTATACTCTTCGTTGGAATTATCCGCACACTTAGAGCGCGGGTGTATTGCTACACAAACGTTAGTATCCATTTGTTCTGATATGCACGTTAGAGCATGATGGACAGCTGGAAAATATTTTTCTGGAGATACCGGCGACTTAACCCCAATATAGTCAAAGTCTTGATGAAAGCAGTAGTTTTGATCAATAAAAACTACCCCGTAATACTTTTCAAGGGCGATTGAGTTTTTGATTTTCAAATATAAATCATAGTCAAGATTGTGTGCATATATAACTTTTTTTGATTCACCCACATATTTGAGTGATTCAGATCCAGCGGCAATACCTATTCCCGGTGTTATGAATCTCGATGTTGCTTTCCTAAAACAGCCACTCAAGAACCAGTGAAGCATTTTTTTGGGTCCACTTTCCCATGCCAGCAACGCCCTTTTTCTTAAGCCCTGGCTGGTTTCGTATGCTGGGATGCTTCCGGTGGCGTGAATAATTCGAACAGCGCCTCTTAGTTTTAACCCGATGATCGCGCAAATTGAGTATAAATCTGTTTCTGCGAGGTCGATAAAGAACTTTACACCTTTCAACTTTGAAATTTTATCTCTCAGTTGGACTAAAGTCTTTAAGGGATAATAACCATTAAAGTCGCTTAGCTTGAGTTGACCCAGTAAAAACTTATCCCAAACAACAGGGTATGCGAGTGGCGTTAGATCCCAAATTTCCACCTCCCAACCCCTATCGAGCCAGCGTTGTATCCCGAAGCGGTTATAATTTCGGGAATCGAGTGGTTGGCTTATCAGATAAAGAATCTTTCCCATTAGAAATTACTATTTGTTATCGAAACGACTTTTCCCGCTATTTTAAAATCCCACTCTGTATCGATATCCAGTGCCTCTTTTGGTGATTCGATAAATAGCGGAACCGTCTTTGACCCGAAAAAAGATTTAAAAGTATGGAGTTCCTTAGGGGATATTAAATAGAAACTACCATTCACTACATACGCTGGCGGCAGGTCTTGCGAGCGGCTCTCAAACCCGTGCTCTCGCATGTATGGCACAAGATAATCACCTTCCATCTTGAGAGTCCACATTGGGTGCGCGTGGGTGGGAGATACGCCCACCACGGGTTTTAGTTCGTGCTTCGCAAACAACATAATCCCCTTGCGAATGGTCTTTTGTGATCGAAACGGCGAGGTGGGTTGCAACAAAAGGATGCCATCAACCTTACTTTTATCAGATTCATACCAGTCCAACGCATGCAGGGCGACATCCACAGAACTCGCAGTGTCAGTCGCCAGATCCGCAGGGCGCAACCAAGGAACTAATACACCACTCTCTTTGGAAATCTCCGCAATCTCAGAACTGTCGGTCGAAACAAGTATGTCACAGATTTCTGGAATTCCTTTTGCCGCATCTATCGACCAGACAATTAATGGTTTGTCGCCAAGTATGCGAATATTCTTACCTGGCAATCTTTTTGATCCCCCGCGTGCTGGAATTAAGGCAAGAATTTTCACATAAACTGAGAAGGCGAATAAGATTGGGCCTTGAGTAGATCTGTCGGTTCCCCCACATCCAGCCAAGGTTCATGCATGGGATATGCCACTGTGCGCTTGGCGTCGTCCTGCAGGCGTCGAAATAAGGTGGGCATGTCGCAAGGATCTCCCGCTTTTAAGCCTTTCATAGCCGCGGGAGAAAGCGCGTAAACACCTGCGTTGATGTGACTGCGAGCCACGGGCTTTTCCTCGAATCCCACAATATCAACTCCTTGGGTCTGCACCACGCCGAAAGGGTGCTGCCATTCGTGAGCCCGTACAGCCATGGTGGCAATCGCAGCGTGCCTGATATGAAAGTCGAGCAGCTCACCGTAGCGAATGTCGGTCACCACATCTCCGTTGGTGACGATAAAGGGGGCATCAGGTATCGGGTTGAGCAAACCCAATGCGCCCGCCGTACCCAAGGGCGTTTTTTCCCTTAAATAATCGATCTTCACCCCAATCTTATCTCCTTGGCTAAAGTGATCTTCGATCATTTTTCCCAGATAGTGGATAGCCAGAACAAAGCGGCTGAATCCCTCCAGCTTGGCTCGATCGATAATGTGTTCCAACATCGGTTTCCCTGCAACAGGAAGCATCGGCTTGGGGCAAGTCTCGGTATGGGGCCGAAGCCTTGTGCCCATTCCACCAGCCATAATGACCATGAGATTTGGGCGCACGGATGGGGTGGTAATTTCATCCCAAAGATGTAAACCGACGACATGATGATGTTCGTCCACCACAGGAATCTGATGAATTTTATTTGCAGTCATTAACTGCATGACCATCTCGCGTCCCATCTCCGGGGGCACGACAAACGCGTTGCGATGGATGATGCTGGCAATCGGGCTACTCAGATCGAGCCCTTTAAGCAGCCCACGGCGAATGTCTCCGTCGGAGATGGTTCCCTGCAGTTCGCCTGCTGGATTTACCACAAGGACAATCTTAACTGCCGCATGATCCAGATTGCGAATTGCTTGTTGTATGTTTGACTCCAAAGGGAGTGCTGCTTGTTGCCAGGTACTTAAAGATTTATTCATTAACACTCATGCTGTAGCAGAAAAAGGCTCCGGACTTTTCATTTCATGCTTATGATGGAATTATATTAATTCATCCTCAAGATAGTCCCGACTAGAGATTATTCCCAGGTAACTCCAGTAGTGTATGGCAGAGATACCTGTGCCTGGCCGTTTTGTAGTCAGATTTTCAGTCGTGAACATCTCGCCTTTCGAGATTCCACGTGAAGCAGTTAGGCTTCGGCGGACAATAAGAAGATTTTTTTTTTCACTATTAGTTGGACATTTTACACCACTTCCAACAGCCAACTCCACTGCCCGAATCGAAATTATCATCTCCGCAAGTTGTGTTGGATTTAACGAAGCAGCATGATCTGGGCCGTCGAAGTTTTTATTTAACGTAAAATGTTTTTCAATGACTGATGCGCCCCTTGCAACCGCTGCAATTGGAATTGCGATCCCTTGCGAATGATCTGATAGACCTACGGGCAATTTAAATTTCTGCCTTAAAGTATCCATTGCCTTAAGATTAATTTCTTCAAATTCGGCAGGGTATTCAGTAGTGCAATGGAGTATTGTTACATATTTTTGTATTGCTTTTCCCCCGTTATGTAAACTTAGTGCGCTTTTTATCATATTTAAAGTTAGAGGAGTTTCATTAGGGTATGTGTACCCGTATGCCAGAACACAAAGGGCGGATTTGATTTCACTTAACGTAGCCATCCCCGATGAAAGTATAATATATTTTTTTGAGCGAGCAATAGCCAGCAGCAATGGAAAGTTGGTTATTTCACCAGAGGCGATTTTTATGGTGTCCGTTTTGATGTCATTAACTAGAAACTGAAGACTATCTAAATCAAATGGGGACGCCAGGAACTTAATTCCTCGCTTGTCGCACCGCTCTTTTAAACGCATATATGATTTTCTACTCAGTTCTAGTTTGAGCGCCATTTCAAGCTGGGTCTCTTGAATTTTGCCTGTTCTGATTTGATAATTTGCTTTTGGGGCATGTCGGCTTATTACATTTTTTGCTTTGAATGTCTGAAATTTAATAATATCTGCACCAGCTTCAGCGGCCACATCCACCATATCCTGGGCTAGCTGGATTGAACCATTATGATTCACACCCGCCTCAGCTATAATTGTTACCTTTCTGTGGGTTTTATATGATTTCACATTTTATTTTTAAAGCGCAAAGAAACATAAGGTCTGTATGTTCCATGAAGTTAACCGCTCGATTCCATTTTTTCGTTTTATTTCTTTCCATAAATAAGTAGCCTATGAATTGCAATTTTAATCCTTACTTGTTTCCAAGCGATAAAATTGCAAATAGTTCCCTGGGCGTGTCCCATTTGCTAGCTCCCAATCTCGTGATAATAATTCGTATTGTGTAACATCGTGACAAGTAGTGCCCAACCAGAATTCGGCGCGAGCTGGACTTAAATCTTTCTTAAAGCGAAATAATGGGTCATCCTCACCAGATGATACACCGCCCCCCATGTGTAGTACTTGTTTCCCACGCTGCACTCCTTCAACTGCAATTCCATGATACAGCAAGTTGGTCATACCATTGGATGGAATATCTCTTCGATAACCCATCAGATGACTATGCACATAAACCGAACTTTCTAAAACCAATGCAGCCCCAGAGATTTCACCAAATAATTTAACAACCCCCAACCACACAGAAGAATCAAGGCCCTCTGTTAATGTTTCAAAATATTCTATCCCATAATTCAGAGACTCCTTAGCTCCCAAAGATTTTTGTGTTTCTAAGTAAAGCGGCACAAACCATGAAAGCTCAGATTTTGCAGGTAAAACATGAAAGCTATAACCTGACCGCCTAGCTTTGCTTAGCATTTGTCGGTGAGTTCTATAATATGAACTTTTATTAAGATCTGATTCATATGATTTCAGAATAATCTGCACAGTTAATCGATCTTTAAGTTTCTTCATTGCTTGTGGTGCCCACCTAATATTCTCGATTAAAGGATGAAAGCGCACAAACTCTGAAACTATATGCTCCGCAATACACCAATTGGCAAAGTTTCCCCAGGCTTGTTGCAAAAATCCAGTATCCTCACCAGCACAGTTGACTACTGGTCCGCCGTACCCATATGCTGACTCAATATCATGGAGTAGTATTTGATCGTTTTTTCCTGTTTTTCTTATTATCTGATTTTTCATAAACGGATACATTAAAACTGCATCATTATCTTTGAAAACATAACAACACGCATCCTTGTCTGCCCTTCTTGAATAAGGGAGCATATAATCCGGCCTGAAGTATACGTCCCGCCGATATGCACCAATTTGCTCCAAAGTAAAATTCCAAAGCGTCCTCTCTGAATTTAAGGCAGCATTTAGTATATGAGTTTCCATACGTGCTTTACCCCATTAAAATGATTTTTGGCCGGAAACTATGTAGTGCCCGTACTGATATTTTCTATCGCCCACAGTTCTAGTTATCTGTTCTATGTTGCAATTTTTATATTTAGACATAATCCAAAGAACTTCTTTTTCTGTGAAGTAATGCACAAACAATTCTTTATTAGTATTTTTATCTTTTATTCTACTGATTAAGTTCGTCGCGCGTTTTTTATCGGACCCACATCCCATTGACATAGAATTTATAAGTATCCCAAAAAAATACCCACCCGGCCTCAGCATAAGCAGAATTTTCTGGTGAATATTACGTATATCTTTAAAGCTATTGTGCTGAACTGCGCTCGAATCTATTATAATGTCAAAGAACTCAGATTGATATTTTAAGCCTGTAAAGTCCCCAATAGTCACATTCGCTCTGAGTCCTTCACGCTTTAGCAAATTCTTAGTTTGCCGAATCGCTGATTTGCTTCCGTCAATGCCATATGCGTCAAATCCTTCACGAGCCATGTACCAGGTATGCGCACCACCACCGCATCCTAAATCCAACACGCGGATCTTTTTTCGGTTAGTAACGCACTTGAATTTTGTTGCAATAAACCTTACAACTTCTTCAGCAGGATATTTACCCCAGGCTTTCGACTGAAATATTTTTTCCCAAGTTTTATCAAATACCATGTTGGGTATGATTTATTTTAATACTGGTTGGCTTGTTTGAAAAGCTAACTAATATCATGGAATTGTTTCGTCGTTAATGATGCAAAGTCGTCAATATTACTAATTGCATCCAGTATCGATGCCGCACAATCACCAGATTCGTACGGATTTTCAACTATCTGACTCCCGAAAGCAAGAGCCTTATCTATCGCTTCGATAATTTCTTGTTTTTCGGGTGAGCAATCAAAAACTGACTTGGCTTTCAAGCGTCCCTTTTGGCGCAATCCAATATTCACGGACGGCGTGCGCAGCGAAGGAGCTTCGTAAAGGCCGCTAGAAGAGTTTCCGATGACAACATCCGCAATCGCCATCGTGCCCAGATAACGCATCCGGCCAAGAGAAGAATAGGCGCACGCGTTATCCCGTTCGGCAATATATTTTTTTACACGTTGAATCAGTTCACGGCCACCCGTGTCCGCGTTAGGCAGGGTAAATATTAACCCTACGCCAGAGCCGTATTTATCAAGTGCCTGCAGCATCGACTCGAGTTGCACAGAGGATGACATCTTGTCGAGCGTCACAGGATGAAAGGTGATTAAGAAATTGACCTTCCGAAAAGCGAAGCCCACTTCACGCTCGAGCGTTGCGCGATCAGGAAGTTTGCTACGATGAAGATAATCCAAGCCAGGGCTGCCTACATTAAAGACATACTCTGGATTCTCACCCATTCGCCCCAAACGGATAGCCGATGCACGATTTGTGACAAAATGAAGATGCGCCATCTTGCTTATACTGTGACGCATTGCTTCGTCGTACGCACCCTCGGTAACGTCGCCACCGCCGATATGGGCAATTGGCAATCTTGCAAATAACGCCGCCTGTGCTGCCGCAAATATTTCGAAACGGTCGCCCAAAACAAGAACTAGGTCGGGGCGTGATTGCTCGTAAACCTCAGCAAAGCTAATTATCCCCAACCCAACGGATTTCGTCACTCCAATTGAGCTGTCACTTGACAAAAGTGTCTCTATCCGCCTTTCTATTTTAAACCCATCCTCCTCAATAGCATTTACCGTCATCCCGAATTCTGCTGAAAGATGCATCCCTGTTACAACAAGCTGCAATTCGAATTGTCGACTCGACTTAATATCCTGCATTAGCCAATACAGAAGACCGTAATCTGCTCGACTGCCTGTAACGATGCATATCTTTCGTTTACTTCCGATCATTATTATTACAGTAATTTAGCGCTACTCGGTATATTAATCAAGCGTTGCGTCAGCGACTGTGCCATAGCCAAATCCATTCGGGGGGCGAATTGAAATGGCGCCAGAGCATGAAGTAGGTTCCAGGCGGGGCGGGTCCTGATCCCCACGTCGTTCGTGGCTTTTAATATTTCGTCTCTTTGCGCCGATTTTTCAGAGTCTAGTAAAATTGTTTGTAACCAGTAGTTGCTCTGGCAATGCTCAGGCTCTGGCATTAGTTTCAAGCTCTCAACTGAAGTAAAAGCAGTCTTGTAACGATGAAACAGCTCTCTTTTAGATGTGAGCATCGCAGGTAACTGCTCCAACTGTGCACAGCCCAAGGCGGCGTTCAGGTTGGGCAGACGATAGTTGTAGCCAATTTCGTCGTGCTGATATTCCCAATCGTGAGGGAGCTTGGCGGTAGTGCTCAGGTGCTTTGCCCTCTTTGCCAATGCAGTGTCGTTGGTGAGAATTGCGCCCCCACCCCCAGTGGTAATCGTCTTGTTGCCGTTGAAACTAAGTGTGCCCATCAGGCCAAATGTACCGGTATGTTGACCACGGTAATAACTGCCCAAGGATTCGGCGGCATCTTCGATCAGGGCAATATTGAAATCGTGGGCTATGGCCAGCACTCCATCCATATCCACCGGATGCCCAAAGGTGTGCATGGGAACGAGTGCGCGTATCACCTGCCCAGTTGCACGATTGATGCAATGTCCTCCCCGTTGTTCGGTGTGACTGTTCAGGTACTCTCTCAGTTTTCCGGCATCCACGCCCAGAGTACGTTCTTCGCTATCCACAAAATGGGGGGTTGCGCCGCAGTAGGTGACGGCGTTGGCCGTAGCCACGAACGTGAGGGCTGGCACAAGAACCTCGTCACCCGTGGATACGCTGGCCAGTTTGAGGGCGATATGCAGGGCGGCGGTTCCGTTAACGACTGCCACCGAATGCTTGGCGCCAGTGTAGCTGGCAAGGTCGACTTCAAATCGATCTACAAACTTGCCCACGGAAGAGACAAAAGTGGAATCGAGGCACTCTTTGACATATTTCCACTCGTTTCCATGGAAAGCAGGTTCATGCAGAGGATACGTTTTAGCTGTATCAGAGAGAACTTTGCGCAAAGCGTGAATCACCTGGCCTGCCAAGGGGCTATTTACTGATGTGGACTCCGGGTTTAAAGTTGTTTTGGACACAGGCGCTAGACTTGTGCTTTTCATTGAGTGGCGATTGTGCGGATCTTCAATTTAGCAAGACCTTCCGGCTTGGTGTGCATGCAATCATAAAAGTCGCTCGGCTGACATCCGGCCACCGCAGGGTCAAATGACCCAACCACTCTTAAGTTTAGTTCGCGGGCGAAATTTAGAACTATTATCTCGGTGGAACGCATCGCAACACTATCTAGAGACAAAGGCGCCTTCCAAACATTCTCATGGTAAGGAGTCATTAGTAGAATAGGCTCTACCCCTTTATGTTTAATCCATAACAGCAAGGATCGGTATGCGTCTATTCCGTCTTTGGTGTTGCAAGGGGAATCGGTTTTATATGTTAACCCACCAACCGGAATAGGCATTAACTCACAATCTGCTATATATTTAGACGAGTAAACATAGCTACCGTCGTTAAGGTAGACTGGAAATTCTCCGCCAATGGAATAGTCGAACCTCGGCGCAAGTTTAATGGATTGCGAGCTTGGGCGGGTTCCCAAAAACAAAATTCGCGCCGAGCGCACTGTGTATGCGAGATTGAGGAGATTCACGAGTTTTGCCGAATCTGCCATTTCATATTCTGGTGTGTTTCTATTGTTTGCTTCGAATATTGTAGCCCTAGCCTTATAGTAATCCTTTCTATACGCAGACCATCTCGTGTCTTTGCCGTATGCAAATGTCCAAGGGTCGATTGAAAAAAATAGCTTCTTTGGTTGTCTGTTTTTAACCGAAAGAAATGCCATAGTGAGGTGGTCTTCTATACTTGCGCCACTTATCCCAAGATTTAAAAGGGAATCACAAATGCCCGCTAGGGTTCTTGGTTTGCGGACGCTACTAACGCTCATACAATGACTGCTGCCGATAATAACTGCATCAAATTGTCCTGAATATTCGGCCAAGGCTTTCTTGATTAATCGTTCATCGAAAGTATCAGGGGGTGCCCATAATCCGTGTGGGGATTTTATTAGCGCATCAGCATACGCTTGAGGATCAATTTCTCCTTTTTGATAAATCCGGGATGGATCAACAACATAATTAAGTAATCCTGCAAGGCAAAGAATTAGGAATGCCGTTGCCAGAAGAAGCCGAACGTATGTGAAGTTCACGTTTAGAAACAAGGATCAGAACTGATAATACAGAAAAGGCGAAACACGATTTAGGCACAGTAGACCTGTGCCAAAAATAGCTCCTATCATGACAGCGTAACGCGAGGTCGGTTTCCAAATAAAGCGAGAGTCACTTTTCACGGTGTCCCATGCTGGCGCGAAATTAACTAGCCATTGCTGAGTATTCGGCAGAAGCCAGACAATTGAAAGCCCCAGGCAAAACCAAGCAGAAATCTCGATTATTACGGGTGTAGTAACGAGTCCCACCCCGCTCGAAAATTGTACGGTGCTCCCAAAGAAATCTCCTATGTAATTCTTTAGCAGAAGCGGGAGTGACACCCCGCTGATCCCAGCCATGCCGCTCCACATGTTTATTGTGGCTCCGAAGTTTGTTGCCCGAAAAGGCACCCAGGCGATGACGACAGCCGCGAATGTAACCAGCAGACCGCTGAACCGCGCCACTCCTCCGCGCGTTGAGCTCTCCTTACCAATGAGGGTACGCCATCCGTGGTTGATAACCAGATAGAGGCCGTGCATCCCCCCCCAGAGAACAAAGTTCCATCCCGCCCCATGCCATAGACCGCCGAGCAACATGGTAATCATGATATTGAGTTGACGCCGTGCTGGGCTTTTACGGTTACCGCCGAGGGGGATATAGAGGTAATCACGCAAAAAAGTCGAGAGCGTCATGTGCCAGCTTCGCCAGAAGTCGATTATGTTAGTTGCCTTATAGGGCGAGTTAAAGTTGAGAGGCAACTTGATGTTGAAGAGCCGCGAGAGTCCGATCGCCATATCGGAATAACCAGAAAAATCGAAATAGAGTTGCAGAGTATAGGCAAGCGCGCCAATCCATGCCTCCAACAGCATTGGGTGTCCCCCTTGGGCTGCCGCAGCAAAGATCGGATTGGCGTAGAGTGCAAATTGGTCGGCCAGCACGACCTTCTTGAAAAGGCCAAGTGAAAACAAGGTAAGCCCGACAGCAACCGAATCCGCGTTTGGCCGATAAGTACCTGGCAAAGAGAACTGTGGCATCATCTGCTTATGATGAAGCACTGGTCCAGCGATGAGGTGTGGGAACCAGGTGACGAAAAGAAGATAATCAATAAAGTTGTATTCCCTAGCTAACCCGCGATGTGTATCAACTAAGTAGGCTATCTGCGTAAAGGTGAAGAACGAGATGCCGAGAGGCAGAACAAGTTCAAACAAGGCGAAATGAGCCCCAATGCGATTGGCGGTCAAAATAAAGAAGTTCGTATACTTGAAGACCCCCAGCAGCAAAAGATTAGCGACAATGGAACATGCCAGCAGTGGTTTTGATTTCCCAGTCACTCGTGCATGGCCGATCAAGTAGCCAGCACCATAGTTGAAGAGGACGGAGGCAAGGAGAAGAAGGACAAATTTAGGATTCCACCAGCTGTAGAAGAAGAGCGAGACTAAGGCCAACCACAGAGCAGCTAGCCGATGGTTTTGACGCGCAATCCAGAAGAAGCCCAAAAAGGCAACAGGCAGATATGCGAAAATAAACGGGAATGAATTAAAAAGCATTTAGTACTAAAAATCTATTTGCGGGTGTTTTTTAGATAACGTAGCCATCACTTGAATATTTTTTGAGATTATCGGGATCGCGGAACCATTTGATTGTTTGGGCAAGGCCTAGGCGTAGTCCAGCTAACCCACTGTCTTTTGGGCTCCATTTCAGCATTTCTTTCGCTTTCCGATTGTCGGCGAGGAGTCTTTCAACCTCACTATCGGCAGGGCGAACCCTTTCGGAGGATTCTTTTATAGAGATCTTTGTCCCCATCAGTTCCGCAATCATATGGGCGAGGTTGCCGATGGAGATTTCAAAGCCAGATCCGAGGTTGATCACCTCTCCTTCGATTTTAGGCGCTACCAGAGCCTTGATGAAGCCGTCCACGGTATCTTCCACATAGTTGAGGTCACGTGTGGGGTGGATTGAGCCTAGGGAGACCTCTTTTTTGCCTTTAAGTATCTGCGTGACTATCGTGGGAATGACGGCCCGGGCAGATTGGCGGGGGCCATAGGTGTTAAATGGACGGAGGATAGTTATGGGCAGTCCGAACGAGCTGTGAAAAGAGAGGGCAAGCTGGTCGGCCCCAATCTTGGTGGCGGAGTATGGGGACTGTCCCTGGAGCGGATGATCCTCGGTGATGGGAACAAATCGGGCTGTTCCATAGACCTCGCTGGTGGATGTGTGGATTACCCTTTTAATTTCAATCTCTCTAGCGGCTTGCAAGATATTGAGGGTGCCTTTGATGTTAGTATCCACATATGTGTCGGGAGAATGGTAGGAGTAGGGAATACCGATGAGTGCAGCCAAGTGGAGGACCGTCTCGCATCCCTTCATAGCCTCTTTGACTCCGTGCGGATCGCGAATATCGCCAAGAAAAACTTCGAACTGACCCTTAACATCGGGAGCACAGTGATCGAGCCAACCCCAGGAATTGAAGGAGTTGTAGAGAACAAAGGCGCGCACTTTGTGCCCGGCCCGGACGAGAGCTTCTGTGAGGTGTGAGCCGATGAACCCATCGGCGCCGGTGATTAAGATGGATTGTTTGTTCATGGTTTTTAGTGAGAAGGGAAAGCGGAAAATAGGTAGTTAGTTGAGTTTAATAATACTTCTTACCGCTCAATTCTGCTTACTACCTGCTTCGACCTACCTTAGTTCGATGATTTGCGTGCAGTTCTTGAGGGTGGTGAGGCGGTGGGCGATGATGAGAATCGTTAGATCTGCGCTGAGACCTTCAATGGCTTCCATGACGGCTTGCTCAGTTTCGTGATCTAACGCACTGGTGGCTTCGTCAAAAACCAACACAGTTGCCTGCTTGTAAAGTGCTCGGGCGATGCCAATGCGTTGGCGCTGACCTCCCGAAAGACGAATTCCCCGTTCCCCAACAAGGGCTTGGTATCCTTGGGGCGAGGATTCGATAAAGTCAGCAATATGAGCTTGGCGAGCAGCTTCCTTCACCCTTTTCATATCTATATTTTCGGGCGGGATGCCGAAGGCAATGTTCTCAGCCAAAGTGGTGTCTGCCAGGTAGATGGCTTGGGGAACGTGAGCAATGTTGCGTTGCCAGGGTCGGAGATTTTGTTGATCTAGAACTGTTCCATCCACTGTAATCTGGCCTGATGACGGCTTGAGCAGGCCCATCAACAGATCGAGGCAGGTGCTTTTGCCTGATCCGGTTTTGCCGATAAAGCCGACTCGAGTTCCCTTGGGAATGTTGAAGGACAGGTTGTCGAGTACCCACGGGGTTTCGGAGACATATCGAAATTTAACAGACTCGAACTGGATCGATTTTTTAAACGGTAGAGGCGCGGGGAGTTGTTGAGAAGCTTCGGGAGGGAGAGGTTGATCCAAGAGCTCTAAAACCTCCTGAGTGGAAGATTGGTATCCGATGATGCTGCTCCAGGCAGCGTAACCTTGCTGGAGAGCGGGCAAGAGGCGTTGGGCTCCGAGTGCAAGGGCCCCTAGGACAGGAAGCGCGGTGATCATTCCTTGGGAACCGCGTGTCATCCCTAGGGCGAGGGCGGCAAAAAGAACCATCCCGATCGATTCCATGAGAAATCGGGGGCTCTGACTGATGAAGGTGATGCTGGCTTGTGCTCGTCGGAGTGGGGCATCGGCTCTTTGATAAATATGGCAGTAGGCGGGTTGAGTGCCATCAAGCAGGACATCGCGGATCCCCCCAAGACCTTCTTGCAGAGCTTTGACCACCTGAGTTTGTTCCTTCGCCATCAGATCGCTGTTATACAACAATTTTTCACTCGAAATCTTGGTGATAATAACATAGCTCAACCCAAGACCAAGAGCGGCCATAAGCGCAACGGTGGGGTTGATATAAAATAGGGCAGCTACGATTGAGATGATGATGACCGTTGAGGTGCCGATCGTGAGACAAGAAGATAGAGTCAAGATCACGTAGGCAATTTTGGTGGTAATACTACTGATAATGGTGCTGCTATTGCGGGAGACGTGGACAGAGTAAGGCTGGTAGAGGGTTCGGCGATAAACCTCAAGACTGAGGTCGGCCCCAGCCGCATTGGCGAGTCTCGTGCTGGCCCATAGAAGGAGGAGGCGGATGCCTCCAGCGCTTAAGGCTGCTAAGGCGAATGCGCTCGCAAGGAGGGGAAGGAGAGTAGAAGGACCAAAGAGTGATGACATAGATTGGGGAATGTTGATTGGAGAAATTTGCAAGCCGCTGGCAGAAGACAGATGGCAGACGGCGGAGAAGAAGAAGTCGACCAATGGGTATGAGAGGACTTTTTCGGGGGCGGCAAGCGCGGCGAGAAATGGGATGACTGCCCCAAGACTGACGACTTCCGCCACTCCCCCAGCCAGCATTAAAACAGACAGAAGAGCAAACTGCTTTCTGCGTCGCGCAGATAACTTGGACCAAAGGTGCTTGAGGGTTTTAAGCATTTTGGGATTGGTTATTTGTGATTAGTCCCCGCATTCGCGGGACACGCTTTCGCGTGGATTAGTGATTGGGGAGTAGGAAAGAATTTTGGATTTTCCCCGCGGTTGCGGGACACGCTTTCGCGTGAATTTTTAATTTTTGATTGAGGAATTTAGAGAGGGGAGACGTACGAGGGCGGGAAACTTTGCCCTCCCGCCGGGTGGTATCCAATATCTACGAGCCGAGGATGCCGTCTCCTGCGTCAGGTCGATTGGGAGGTACACTTTCTAAAATTTGCCAGCCTTTGCCAGCAGACCGTTTCGCCCTCTCCTCTAAATAGGGATCTGAAAGTACTGCCGTAGCTTGGGCAGTTAAGACCGTCTGGATAAACTGTGCGACGCTCTGGTGCCTACACTTTGCGGCCGCTTCTATCACAGGCTGAAGATGATCTGGGAGGGTGACACTCATCTACTATATCTTTGCAAGAGTTGCCCAGGTGTCAACAGGTCGATTCCTAGCGCACGGATTGTTGAAAAATCTCTCACATTATGAGTTACAAGTGCCTGTACGTCAGCTGTTATGGCTAGTTCTATTAAAGAATCGTCGTCGGGGTCTTGGGAAACCGGCCGGAATGCTTCGATTTGTGCGTGTCGGGTTGAAGCAGCGACAAGATCATCTAAAAATAGCTGAATTTGGTCTGCCTGGTAAAAAGCAGGCACGAGTTCTCGGAGCAAAACTTCTTCATATTCCAGAACCACAGCCGTGGAGAGATGCAATTTAAGAGAGGGATCCGATTCACGGATCTTTTGGAGCAGACAAAAAGATGCGCCTTTGGAGGATCTCAACCCGCTGACAATGACATTCGCGTCGAAAACAACATCGATAGGGTTCTTGGTTTGGATCAAGCGTGCATCCTGTGTCTTGCTCCCTGCCCTATTTTATATTTTGCGAGTGGGGCAAAATGGCAGACCGATGATTGAGCGATCGTATTTCATTTTAAAAACCTCCTTTTTGGTAGGCAGTAGGAAGTAGACTATTAGCGGTAACTTCAAGCTTACTGCCTACAGTCGACTGCTTACTTTTTAATGCTTACTACCCTTCGGGATTCTGCCTTCTTTTCGGGCGGAGTTTTAGAACCATCTCCACGGCTTGATCGAGCCAACGAAGCCGCTCCAAAGGTGTCATTCGATAAAATTCGGTAGGCCCATCGAAATCCTCCGGTTTTGCCTTCTCCAAGACAGCCAAGGCCTCTTCCCTGATTTTGTCTTCACTCATCGTTTAGGCATCCCCTCCAACGCAGCAATCTCGAGCAGATCTTTTGGCCGTGGGGGTTGAATAGCCTTTTTTAGAGCCAGGAGTTTCTGTCGGTTAAGTACTTGGATTTTTCGCCCCTCCAGATCCATCCACTGAGCATCCTGCAAGAGCGCCTCGTAGGCCAAATCCGGCCGCAAAAAAACATCTAGCTGAAGGGACGGCCGGTCAGGATGTAGAAAGGTAAAAACGATCGCCTTTTTTTCATCGAGTACGACCCGCCTCACTGCGGGATCAATCAAAGAGCGGGGATTCAGCGGAACCCGCGGAATCAATCTCAAATTTTCTGTCACCTCGACAAGCCGTTCCCAATTCTTTTCTTGCATCATCACAGCTACATCCACATCCATGGTCAATCGCTCCACTCCTTGAAGTATACAAGCCATGCCACCTCCCACAATAAATTCCACCTCGGCATCAGTAAGCGCATTGAGAATTGTTTCGTGATGGGCCATATATTTTTAGTGGGCAGTATCCAGTAGGCTGTTTGCAATTTCTTCCGGCTTACTGCCTACTGCACACTGCCTACTCAGTAGACGCTGCCGCCCTTGGTCGATTGAGCCCGCCTTAGCGAACTCAAAACCAATCCCACCCAACCTATTCTGTCTTTTTTTCGGCATCCCTTAGGGGGGCCTACACCAGCTGCTACTTAAGTGTAAGCAGCGGCATGGTTTTCAAAAATCCGGTCACAATAGGCAAGAGAAGCTTTCCGTGTTTGTGCCACCTTTTGAGGGCATCAAGTTTCTCCGCCAAAACATGCTGATCTAATTCCGGAGCTATTTTTTCCAGTTTTTCGATCTCCTGACCGATTTCTTTAAGAGCAGGTGATATTTTTTTTAGAATGAAGTTTTCCAAGGCAAGTCGCAGATGCTCCTCGGCCTCAAAATGTTCAGCCCGATTGCCGTTCAGACCCGAAGAACGTATTGCCCCCAACTCTTTAAGAAAACGGATGCCTTGGCTGGTAGACCCCCGGCTAATCTTCAGCTTTTTACAGATTTGTCCGGCCTCGATCGGTTTTGGTGAAACAAAGACTGCACCGTAAATAAGTCCTACCGATTTTGGCAAACCCAACAAGGAGCAGAGTCGCACACACAGATCCATCACAGAAATTTCCATCGGACTTGTTTCAATATTTTTTGAAACAAGCGCATGGGGATTCAAGTGCTTGATAGCGATCATGGAATAGTTTGATTCTGCATAATTATTCCGTTCTTTCAATAAAAAATGAAAGCTAGCAGTCTCTAATCAATTTGACCGATGGCATAGTTGCACTATACTACCAACATGATCCGAACCCAGATTCAGTTTGAAAAGAAGACGTATGAAACCCTAAAAGCAAAATCCCAGGAAACAGGAAAGAGCATTTCGGAAATAGTTCGAAGATCGCTAGATCGCTCGATCGCCGCTCAGGAGGTCGATCAAAAATGGGCCCGCGCACTGAATTCGATGGGTAAATTTTCTAGTGGTCTGAACAACCTCGCCGAAAAGCACGACGACCACCTAGGCGACCGATGGTGAAGGCTGTTTTTGTCGATACCTCTGCCTTCCTTGCCGCTTTGGACAAAGGAGATAAATACCATACTGAGGCAGAAAAGAGGTGGCTTGCCCTATCCAAAAGCCCATCCGAACTTTGGACAACCGACTATGTTCGCCTAGAAAGTTGGTCATTAATTCAAAGACGTTTGGGTTCTGAGGCGGTGATGTCTTTTCAAGACGACTGGTTGCCCTTATGCAAAATTCACGAGGTTGGTCGTGATGGATTTGAGCGCGCCGCTGCCCAGTGGCGGATTGCCCAGCGACGTAACCTTAGCCTAGTGGACCTGACCAGTTTTGATGCGATGCGTCAGCTCGCCATCCGAACAGCCCTAGCGTTTGACCAGCATTTTCAGGAGATGGGGTATTTGGATGTTCAGGCGTGAACTTCAGGGCGGGGAGTTAGACTATTTCGGAATGCGGATTTAGAATTTCGAATTGAGGGTAAAGCCATGAACAAAATTGAACTGGAAAGGCGGACGAAAGAGTTCTCCCTCATTTTGATCCGGTTTCTGGAGAGTCTTCCAAAAAACTATCTGGGTGTAGCCTTGGGCCGGCAGCTGCTTAAATCCGGTACCTCCATCGGGGCAAACTACCGGGAAGCTAACCGGGCGGAGTCTAAGGCAGATTTTATCCATAAGTTAGCCATTGTGGAGAAAGAAGCCTCGGAAACCCTCTATTGGCTAGAATTGATGCTGGAAGCCGGAATCGGGGCAAATCAGGAGGCCATAAGGCTTATGCAGGAAGCCAAGGAACTTTTGGCCATATTTACAGCGGCTGGAAGAACATCAAAAGGCATCCGATGATTTCCAATTTCGAAATCCGAAATCAATCAGCTCGTCCCTACCATGGTTTAGGTTTACCAGTTTTGAGCATCAGATCTAAGAAGCTCACGAATGTTCAGCCGTGAGCCCTGGTAGGGGCGATGGTCTCCATCGCCCGATTGAGATTTTACTGCCCCGAACCAGGAACGAAT
>Ga0114971_10000069_pt1 | contig 53680 bp, 40 predicted proteins | sample M_140625_MF_Meta_FD_87320 | JGI IMG/M metagenome (GOLD analysis project Ga0114971, IMG submission 87320) | Freshwater microbial communities from Lake Montjoie, Canada to study carbon cycling - M_140625_MF_MetaG | ecosystem: Environmental > Aquatic > Freshwater > Lake | place: Lake Montjoie... | reverse complement strand
GATCTCGACATAAAGCTGCGTGAGGTCGCTGGCATAGCTCTTGGTGCCACCGTTCCCGCCGCCCACGCCAACCGACGAAGTGTTCAGCAGGGAGGTGAAGCCGGCATCGCTATAGATATTGCCGACCACGTTGGCAGTGGTGTTGCCGATGACGTCGTTCGCCGACAGACGGCTGGTGGCGAAATACAGCGGCGGGGTGTTGCTGGTGTTGTCGATGGTGATAAGAAACTTGTAGGAGAAATCACCAGTGACGGTGTTGAGGCCGCTATTGTTGAAGCTGTACCCCGGGCCGGAAATGAGAGTCGCCTCGACCTGGCTGCTGGAATACCACTGCGTATCACCGGGTGTCGTACCGTTAGACAGGTAAGAATAGACCTTGTCGCCCGCGGCGAGGTCGCTGCCGCCGGCATTGGTATCCCAACCAGTGCCGGCAGTGACCGGGACGGCCTGGGCGGTGGCGACAGACAGGGCGGTCAGGGCGCTGGCCGCGAGCAGAAGCTTCTTCATCGTGTCATCCTCTGGTTCGACCCACCCCAGCCGAGGCTGGGAGTGGGAGGTGTGGCAGCTGGATTTTTGAAGATCGAAAAATCCAACTCTTTGACGAAAGTTCTCAATGATTAGCAAACTGCATGCCAAATCGGCATCTAATTGATTTTCCAAGAATTTTTGGCCGTGGCCCGAGGCGCCTGTAAAGATTTTCGATATATTTAAAGGAATGATAAATTTGCGATAAATCAATCTATGGTGGCGTCTGCGCGGCTGGAACCGAAGGGCCGGAACGAGGTGGGCGGAACCAGACTCCACAGGCCAGGCGGCGCGGGCAGCGGCGGAGTCGCATCGCCTCGAGTCGCCGGCCGGACCGGCGGGTTATCCACAGGTCTGCCAAAATATCCCGTGGAGTCTGGTGCCGCCCCATCGTGGAGTCTGGTTCCGCGACTCCGGGTTATCCCGTGGAGTCTGGGTCCACATACTAATATAAGAATCAAATAGCCTGCTAATAGCTTGCGGAACCAGACTCCAAGTTGCATCGGGCGCGCCATGTCGGCAGGTTGTCGACATGGCCACGGTGCATGAACTGATCAGCCGCCACGGCATTGACTTTGCCCGCCGGAATGCGGCCAGCAAGCGAGAGCGGCTGGTGGTGGAAGCCGCCTATCAGGTGCTCTCGGAAGATGCTGAGAAGATCGGCTTCACGTATTCAGGCTTCGCGCTGACCTCCCTGCCGCATAAGCCGCAAACCGAACTGGTCTGGCGCCGGGAAGGGCATAACCTGACCCTGCTGCTGGAAAGCGGCCGCGACCGCGCGGGCAAGCCGGTGGGCCTGCCGCATGGCTCCTATGCCCGCTTTATCCTGCTGTTCCTGCAAAGTGAGGCGGTGCGGACCGGCTGCCGGGAAGTGGAGCTGGGGCGGTCCATGCGGGTCTGGCTGGGCACCATGGGGCTATCGATCGGCGGCACCACCTATCGCATGGTCAATGAACAGGCCCGACGGATTTCGGCCTGCCGGCTGCAATTCTTCGCCACCTCCGCGGGGCAGGAGGTGATGCGCCATGGCGGCTTCGTCGATGGCGCGATTTCGATGGCCGCCATGCCGGACGATGCCGGCGGCCAGATGACGCTGTGGCAGGACCGGGTGCTGTTGAACGAGGAGTTCTTCAAGGCGCTGCGCGACCACCCGGTGCCGGTCAGCGAAGCCGCGCTGCGGGCCATCGGGGCGCGGTCCATGGTGATCGACGTCTATATCTGGCTGGCCTACCGGCTGCATGTGCTGACCCGGGATGTGGAAGTCGGCTGGCCGGCGCTGCACGCACAATTCGGCTCCGGCTTCGGGCTGATCCGCAAATTCCGGACGCATTTCATCGAATGTCTGGAACTGGCACTGGCCACCTATCCGGATGCCCGGGTTTCGATCAGCGAGAAGGGCATCACGCTCCGCCCCTCCCGCCCGGCAATCAGCAAGCTGTAGCGGCCGCCGCCTTCTGCCGGGAAAGCGGGCATTCAGAACAGGTTGGCGCTGATCGGGTGGGTTGCTGGGCCATCCAGCAGGCCGGAGATGTTTGGAAAGCCGATGGCTAGCTGATGGCTAGCCGGAACCAGACTCCACACCCCCTGGCCTGGTATTGGCGGTTTCTGGCTCGCCAGCGCCGGATGGGAACCTCCGGTTTCCTGGGGCAGGCTGCGATCGCCAACTTCTGTTTGGTCGCGAGTTTCAGCGCCTGCGGCGATTCCGCCTCAACGCATCCCGCTCTGGGCTGCCCAGCACGGGCCAAGCGCCGCGTGCCGTCGGTGTCCTCCCTGTGGAGTCTGGTTCCGCCCTCCCGAGTCGGGGGCCTGATGCCGCGGGCCGAGCCAGGCGCGAGCCCAAGGCGCGGGGCTCAGACAATCAGGGCCGCAGGCTGCGGACCAAACCAATGCCACAGGAGGTGACCATGTCGCTCAGGCTAGCGCCTGGTCCCCGGCGCAGGGCTGGCCGGGCAAAGGCGGTCGGTAGGCATGCCGGGTGGCCGGAGCGGACGGCGCTGCGGACCAGCCGCCACCACAGACCGGCGGCCTGCGCCTCGATCTGTGCCCGCTCCGCCGCTGTGGTCGTGTAGGTGTCGCAAAAGCCCACCAGGATGCGTTCGAGGAAGGGGCCGAGTTGGGCCAGGGTGGCGGCGTCGGCCGGTTGGCGGCCGCATAAATGGTGGATGACCAGGGTCGCGGCCGCGGGCGCTGCCTCACCCAGCCAGGGCCGATAGGCGGCGGCGAGTGCCTGGGCCGCCCGGGCTTCCAGCACCTGGCTGACCCGGTGCGTGGTGTTGTTCTGGTGCCAGCGATAGGTGGTCAGCGGCTCCGGCAGCTTGGCCGGATCGCCGACCCGCAACAGGCGGTGATAAAGCTCGTAATCATCGGCGTATTCGAATTCGGGCAGCAGGAAGGCGCCCAGCTGGTCGATCGCCGATCGGCGCAGCATGACCGAGGCCCAGGCGAAGGGGTTGTCGGTGTGCAACACCCAGCGCAGCAGCAGCGGATCGCTGACCTGACGGTCGTCAAAGACATGCCGGCGGCCATCGGGGCGGAGTTCGACCACGCCGCTGCCAACCATGACGGTGCGCGGATTGGCATCGAGATGCGCCGCCTGCAGGCGCAGGCGGTCGGGGTGGCTGAGATCATCGTGATCAAGCGGCGCGATGTAGGTGCCGCGGCAAGCGGCAAAGCCGAAATTCCGCGCGCCGACGATGCCGAGGTTGCGCTCCGGGCGCAGTAGCCGGATGCGAGGATCGCGCGCCGCGTAACTGGCGACCAGTTCGGGCGTGCGCGTATCGGTCGAACAATCGTCGACGAGCACCAGCTCAAAATCCTCAAAGCGCTGGGCGAGCACGCTATCGAGGCTTTCAGCGATCAATGGCGCACCGTTATAGGTCGTCATCAGCACGCTGACCTTGGGGATGGTCATGGCAGCACCGCCTCCCGCCCGCCGAGCAGATCGGTCGCGCGCAACCGCCGGCCTGGGGGCGGGGCTGGCAGCGTGAGTGCCGCATCGGGCCGCATGGCAACAAGGCGCAGCCGCGCCGGGTCAGCTTGGCCGTCCGTGTCCAGCAGGTCGAGCCGCAGGATATGCCGGGCGGCCGGGCTCGGCCCATCCAGGGCCAGGCGGACCCCCTGCCCCACGCGCGTCAGCTTCGGCGCGGGCAGTGGGATCGGTGAGAGGACGAAGATCGTCGGACGGACGGGGTCGAGGGTGACGCTTGCCTGGTCAGCAAGCACTGCGGCCGGGCCGGGACCGAGTGGGCGCAGATGGGTCTTGGCGGGCAGCCGCAGTGTCAGCGGGCTCGGGCCCGGTTGCGGCTTGGCGGCTTGCACCGCAACCAGCCGCAGCACGCCGTTACGATAAAAGCGGGTCTCGACCGGCACCGTGGCATCAACCCCGATCTCCGGCAGGACGCCGGCGGCGGCCAAGATAGGCGCAAGATCGGCCTTGGCGAAGTGCGCAAGATGGCGGATCGGGACGCTATCGAGTGGCGGCACTGGGCGGCGCACGCCGTGGTTGTCGAAAAGACCTGGCTTGGCGGCATCGGCGATGACGATCCGGCCCGAATTGGCAAAGCCCCGGATCGCTGTGACTTCGGCATCCGACAGCGCGATGCTGTGCGGCAGTACCAGGATATGAAGACCAGCAAGCGTGGCGGGCGTCAGGCGCTCGGGCGTCAGCCAGTGCGGGCGGATACCGGCGCCAGCGAGCCCATCGATGGCGCCGAACAGCGCTTGCCGCCAGGCATTGTCGTCCTTCCACTCGGTCTCCGAGGTACGGGTGTTCCAGGGTGGCCCCCCTGCCCCGGCCTCGCTGCGGCGATCCAGCAGCCAGCGGAGGCGAAAGCTTGGCTGCGAATAGAGGATGCCGACTGAGGCGCGTTCCACCGTGCTGGCGCGAAGCTGCGCGGAGAGGCCGCTGCGCAGCGCCTGGAAATGCGGCGCGCTGACCGCGCCGCGCGGGCCGGGCGTGCCATCGGCAGCGATGATGTCGGCCTCGCCATCCCAGAGGACGACGCCGCGATGCCCCAGCAGCGCGAGCTGCCAGAGGCGGTGCCATTCGGTGGGGCTTGCCTCATGGCTGGTCGTATAAAGGTCCAGGGCCGGGTTGAGGCCGCCGATGACCTCAGCCGGGCCGCCCTCGATCACATCCACCGCCTGGGCCAGCAGGGCGTAGTTCCAGCCACCGGTACCGGGCATCTGACCGCCGGCGATGGCCACGGGCAAGGCGGGGTCGCCGGCCCGGACGGCGGCGCGGCCAAAGCGGATCGCCTCGGCGAAGCTCTCATCCATGAAGGCCTTGAAATCGACCCAGGGTGCGAAGGAGGTCTCAGGCGCGGCGATTGCCTGGGCAGTCGTCATCGGCAGCACCGCCTCCCAGTTGGCGAAGGCACTGTGCCAGCGGGCATTGAGGGCGGCGAGCGAGGGGTAGTGCCCGCGCAGCCAACGACGGAAGGCTGCAAGGCTGGCCGGGCCGCGGTCGAAATCCCATTCGGCTGCGAGATCGGCGATACCCGGCTCATCGCCGAGATCAAGGAAGAAGGGCCGGCCTGGCGCGGCGATCATGCGGTGCAGCCGGGCGTGGGTGGTCAGGCGCCGGGCGATGCGGGCGCGCCAAGTGGGATCGAGCAGGCTCGGGTCGCGCTGGAAGATGGTGGGATCGCCGGGGTTTTCGCGGTAGCGGCGCTGGGCTTCGGTGAAGAGCCAGTTTTCCGGGCGATGCGGAGTCCAGCGGTGATAGGCGCTGTAGAAATCGGTTGCGACGTTCTCGACGTACCAGCCCAGGCCATTGGCGCGGAACGGCGCGACGCGCTCGCGGATCCAGGCGGGGTCGGCTGGGTTATCGCGTTGGCCGAGGATCATGCCGCCGGAGATGCCAAGCCGAGGCAGGCCAGGATAGGCGGTATCGGGTTGGCGCTGGTAAAGAATGACCTCGTAATTCGGCCATGCCTCGGTCTCGGTCTCGGCGGCGGCGGCCCCGCTCAGGATAAGCGGCAGGCAGGCAAGAAGCGCGCGTAGCTGTGAGAACATGCCGACCAATGCCTTGTTGTCGCAGGGGAGCGCAACTTGCGATCTAGAGAGAAATCCGAAAGCTATCTGGAAGCTACCTAGAAGCTAGCGGGAAGCTTTCAGATCGCGTTCAAGGGCGGCGATGGCCTGTTCGAAGGCCTCACCCAGCACCCAGCCCTGGGCATCGGCCAGGGCATAGAAGGCATCCGCTGCTTCCTGGCGGACCTTCAGGTTGAGCTGGACATTGCGGCCGGTCCGATAGCGGCGCGGCGAACGACGGCCGGCTTCCGGCATGGCGGCGGCGGGCGGGGCCGGATCGCGGCTGCGGAAACCCGCCTGTTCGGCGATCCCCCTCACCTGCTCGGCCGGCGCTGCCGGCTTGGGTGCGAAGCCGCTGAGATCGAGCGGCTCCTCGGTCCCGAAAACAGGGGCGCGGTTCTGGCTCATGCGACGCGCTCCAGCGCCGGCCGAGGCGCGGTGGGTTGCAGACGGGTGACGATTTCGGCGGCGAAAGCGCGGGCATTGGCCAGCGCCGCGTCGCGGCCCGAGACCTGCTCGGCGCCAAGGCCGGCAAGACAGCCACCGAAGCTGAAGATGGCACGGAAGGCTTCGCGTTCGTGCAGCTGGCAATCGAGCATCGGCACGGCGGCGCGGTGCAATTCCTCGCGAATGTGCTGGAGGGTGCGCGGGCGGATGGCTGCCGAGGTACGGGTGAACAGCACGGCATGCGGGATGGATCGGCCGAAGGCGCGTTCCTGCTGGCGGATCAGGCGAATTGCCTTGGCCGCCTCGGCGGCGTCGAGCTGGCTGCCCTGGGTCGGCACGATGACCAGATCGGCGCGGCTGATGGCATAGGCGACGGTCATGCTGGCGGTGCCTTCGAGGTCGACGACGACGAAGGGGACGCGGGCGGCCTCGGCTTCGATCGTGTCGATGATGCTGGCCTCGGTGACGTCGGCCAGCACGGTCAGGCGCTCCGGCTTGCCGGGGCGACGGGCCCAGGCGCTGACCGGGCGGTTGGGGTCGGCATCGATGATGGTGACGGCGCCGCCGGCAGCGGCGAGCTCGCTCGCCAGGATCACGGCGGCGGTGGATTTGCCGGCACCCCCCTTGGGTGAGGCGAAGACGATTGTGGGCATCCCGGGCAACTCCTGGCACGCGCCGGAGGCGGCGCGCGCGGCTGGCATCCGGAGGGCATCCGGAAGGCTATCGGGGGGCAATCAGGAAGATAGCGGAAGGCGATCGGATGGACAACAGAAAGCTAGTGGATAGCTTTCAGGTATCTTTCAGGAAGCCGCGGCGCTGCGGCTCTCCGCCCCCACCGGGGATCCCGGGCCAAGCCGATCGTTGCAGCGGCTCTCCAGGGCATCCGCCCAGGCGCCGAGGCGGGGGCGTAGCGGCGCCGGCAGCCAGGGCCGTACCGCCCGGGCGGCATCGGCGAAGGGCACCAGATAGGCCGCGAGCACCCCGGGATGCAGTTGCACGGCCGCGCCGTACACCCCCAACCGGAAGGCCTCCCGCGTCTTTGGCGCGATGTAGAGCGTGCCAAAGAGCCAGTCCCAGAAGGTGAACATATTCGCCATGTTCTTGTCGTGATGCCGCGGCGCGCTGCTGTGGTGAATGTGGTGCTGCGCCGGGCAGAGGATCAGCCGCTGCAGCCAGGCCGGCCAAACCAGCCAGATATGCGAGTGATAGAGATGGGCGCCGAGGCCGGCGAAGACCACGGTGACGAGGGAGACGCCGAACAGCTCGAGCGGGCTGGGCGGCGTGGCAAAGAGATAGAGAACGGGCGCGAGGATGAGTGCGGTGCCCATCGCATCGCAGGGCGGGATCAGCGCCAACTCCACCGGATGGTTCCGCTTGGCGGCAAGGGGCGTCATCACCTCGGCGGAGTGATGCACCTTGTGAAAGGCCCAGAGCGCGGGAATCCGGTGATGCGCCAGATGGCAGGCGTAAAATCCGAGATCCCGGCCAATGGCGATCGCGAAGGCCACGATAAGGCCGCTGCCCCAGCCCCAGGTGAGGACCCGTGGCGCCGGGCCGGCCAGCGCGATCAGGCCCTGCAGCAGCACGCCGGCGACCAGGATGGCATTGAAGCGCCAGAACAGCCGGGTGAGGGGCGAGACCACGGCGCCAACGAAGTAAAGCTTGAGGTCGGTCCGCGTTGAGGGATGCGTCAGGATCCGGCGGGGAAAGCAGAATCCAAGGAAGTCGCCGGGCTGCCCCTGCGGCGCGCTTGGTCGCTGGACCAGAAAGAACAGCCCGGCGATCAGCACCAGATCGATCGCCACCAGCCACCAGGCATGCAGGTTGCCCACCTCGGTCAAGGGGCTGAACAGCGCCGCCGCCACGGTCTTCAGTAGCCCCGGCAACAGGGGGAGGGAGCCAAGCGGGCCGGCCCCGAGCCAGGCATCGAAATCCGCCAGAAGGTGCTTGAGCATGCAGTGCTGACCATAAAAAATTATCAGGCGAGATCTGATATGCCGCCCATCGGACCCTGCGGGCAAGCAGCGTCGCTCAAGCCACCCGGCGGTGCATCCTTGCCGGGGTCTCCCACCAATATTCGACGCCCAGGCGGAATTGCAGCATCGGCCAGCGCGCCCGGCAGGCCAGCAGCGCCGGCCAGGGGGACCAGTCGGCCGCCCAGAAGCCATAGCGTAGCGAACATCCCCCGACTCGGGGGTCCGGTCCCAAGGCCTCTACCCGGCGCAGCGTCCAGGTGGTGCCCCAATGTGCGAAGAGCCAGGCGATCGCTGCCGGATGATCGGGACCGAGGCGCAGGATCGACCAAGGCACCGGCACCAGGGCGTGCAGGTCGAAGGGGCAGGCGCGGCTATGGCCACATGCGGCGATGGCGGCCGCATTGTCCGCCCAGGCGATGTCGCGCACCTGCCGGGCGAGCGCCCGGGCGCCGGCGAGACTGATGCCGCGCTGTTCCGGCGGTGGGGCCAGCAGGCGGTGGAACAGATCCTCCTCCAGCGCGTCATGGTCGATGACCCAGGGCAGCACGCCGGCGCCGGTGGCGGCGGCGCCGAATTCGGCCAGCGCCGGGGCCGGTCCGCTGACCGTCAGCCGGTGATCGAGCCAATCGGGCTGCGGGCAGCGCATCGGCTCAGAGCGCGATGCGTTGAGGCGGAATTGCCGAAGGCGCTGAATCGCGCGATCCAACACAGGCTAGAGCGGGCTGCGTGAACGTATGTGAACGCAGCATGCTCTAGAGGCCGAGCTTCTGCGCCGGGCTGTCATCCAGCAGCCGGGCACGGCGGACATAGCGACGCATGCTGGCCAGGCTGCGGTGCCGGGTATGGCCCATGATCTCCTCATCCCGCAGCCCGGCGCGATAGGCTTCGGTCACGAAGCCGGCGCGCAGCCCGTGCGGGCTCAGCGTCTCCCCGGCCGGGACGGCGAGGCCGGCGGCGGCGGCGCGCCGGGCCAGGATCTGGCGCACCGCATCCGGGTGCAGGCGGCGCGTCTCGATCCCGCCCCAGCGATCGACCTTACGGAAGACCGGGCCGAATTCGCAGGCCGAGGCGGTGAGCCAGGCCTCCAGCGCGCGGACAGGGCAGGTGGCGGGGTGCCGGCCACGCGGGATGCCGAGCAGCGCTCCGGCGGCTTCGGGATCGGTCTTTGAGCGGGGGAGGGTCAGGCGCAGCCCGGCTGCTTCGAGGCGCAGATGCTCGCGGTCAATGGCTACCAGCTCGCTCCGCCGCAGCGCCGCGGCATAGCCGAGCAGCAGCAGGGCGCGATCGCGCAGCCCGGCCGCATCCGGGCCGCAGGTGGCGACCAGCCGGCGCAGTTCGGCGGTGGCCAGCGCGGCGGCCTGCCGGGGCGGGGCGGCATGGGCGCGGGCGATGCCGCGCAGCGTGCCGCGAATGGCCGGGTGGCCGGGCCAGAATTCGCGCCCCGCCTGCCGATGGGCGCGGGCAATGGCCGCGAGGCGGCGGCGGAGGGTGGCGAGGGCCAGGCGCGGGGCGGCGGCGGCGAGGAAGGCGGCGATCGTCTCCGGCGCGGCGGGGAGGGGGTCGAGCCCGGTTTTGGCGCACCAGGCGGTGAAGTCGCGCCAGTCGGTGGCGTAGGCGCGTCGGGTTTCGGGCGCATCGGCCCCCTGGGCATAGGCGAGGGCGGCGGCGAGGGCGATTTCAGCCGGTTTGGCAGGGCTTGGCATAAGACGCGATAACTATCCCTTACCACGTGTTTCGCAAGGCTGCCTTTTTTAGCCCCAAGCCGCCGCTGCCCGCCAGAGTCCCCCTCTCATCATCTGGCCAGCCGGCCGGGGGAGGGGTAGGGCAGGGGGATGCCGAACGCCCCCGCCCGGTTGCTTCCCTTGTCGCGCAGCGGGCTGCCGGCCGAGATCGAGCCTTGCCTCGACCCGACCGATCTTTTCGCCAGCCGGCTCTGGTTCGACCTCACCCTGGCCCATGCCCTGCCGGCCGAGGCCACGCCCTTGCTCGCCCTGGGCGGGGGTGCGGTGCTGCCGCTCTGCCGCGAGGCAGGGGGACGGCTCGCCGCCCTCGTCACCCCCTACAGCCTGACCTGGCGGCCGCTTTTCGCCCCGGGTGCCGATCCGCGCGCGGCGGGCCGGGCGATCGGTCGGCTGTTCCGGCGCGGCCCACCGGTCCGCCTCGATTCCCTGCCGCCTGAGGCGCCCGGGCTCGAGCCTTTCCTCGCCGGGCTTGGCGAGGCTGGGCTGCGGCTGCTGCGCTATGACCATTTCGGCAATTGGCATGAGGTGCTGCCCCGCCCCGGCTGGCCTGCCTATTTCGCTGAACGCCCGCCCGAACTCCGGACCACCATCGGTCGCAAGACCCGCCGCGCCGCCCGCGAATTCGTCTTCGAGCGGATCACCGCGCCGGGCCCGGCGCTGGAGGCCGGGATCGCCGCCTATGAGGCGGTGCGCACCGGCAGCTGGAAGCCCTGGGAGCCCTTTCCGGATTTCGATGGCCACCTGCTGCGGGCGGTGGCAGCGCGCGGGCAGCTCCGGCTCGGCGTGTTGCGCGATGCCGCGGACGGAACGCCGGTTGCTGCGCAGTATTGGGTGCTCGACCACGAGGGGCGGCGGGCGACCGTGCTGAAGCTCGCGCATCTGGAGAACCGCAAGGCGGCCTCGCCGGGCACTGCGCTTTCGGCCTTGATGATCGAGGGGCTGCTGGAGGCCGATAAGGTGCGTGAGTTGGATTTCGGCCGCGGCGATGATCCCTACAAGCGCAGCTGGGTGGCGACGCGGCGGCCACGGATCGGCGTGCTGCTGGTCGATCCGCTGCACCCGGCCGGGCTGTTGGCCCTGGGGCGGCACGCCGCCGGGCGCTTGCGGGGACGCCTGCGGGGCTAGAGCATGCTGCGTTCACATGCGTTCACGCAGCCCGCTCTAGCGTTTGTTGGATCGCGCGATTCAGCGCCTTCGGCGATTCCGCCGCAACGCATCGCGCTCTAGAGTTAGAGCAAGCCTGCCTTGCGCCGCACCGCATCCAGGCAGATCGCCTCGAACTGCCGGGCGACCTGGGCCCAGGAGAAGCGCGCCTCCAGTAGCGCGCGCGCGGCGGCGGCCATGGCCGCGCTTTCGCCCGGCATCGCCAGCAACTGCAGCACGCCGGTGGCGAAATCCTCGGCCGTATCGGCCCGCACGTAATGCTCGCCCGGGTTCAGGTCGAGCCCTTCGACGCCGAGTGTCGTGGAGACGACCGGCTTGCCGAGCGCCATCGCTTCGAAAGCCTTGATCCGCGTACCGCTGCCGACCCGCAGCGGAATCACCGCGACATGGCCGGTTTGCATCGACGGGCGGATATCATCGACGAAGCCGGTGAAGGTGAAGGGCAGGCCGAGCTTCTGCACGCGCGCCACCAGCGCCTCGGCTGGGTTGCGGCCGATGATCAGCGCCTCCGCCCGCGGCCGCCGTGCGGCGATCAGTGGCCAGACCGCCTCAGCCAGCCAGTCGATGCCATCGATGTTCGAACGCGAATCCATGGCGCCGGAAAAGACCACCCGCCCCCCCTCGGGCGGCGCCGGCTCCGGCGCAGCGAAGGGGAAGAATTCCAGATCGACGCCGGTGTCGATCGGCGCCACCGCGCTGAGGCCGTATTGCGCCGCGAGCCCCTTGGCATCGCGCGCCGAGACGGCGATCGAGGCATCGAAGCGACGCAGCGTCTCGCCCTCGAAGCGGCGCATCTTGGTGGCCTGGGCCCGCCAGACCGCGCGCATCGGGCCGCGCGCCACCTCGGCGTGACGCTCGAAAATCTCCGCCTCAATATTGTGGGTGAACATGATCGAGGTGCCAGGGATTGGCCCGGGTGGCAGCAGCACTGCGGCATGCGGGAAATCGACCAGCACCACCTCCGGTCGTTTGGCCAGCGCGGCGGCGATCACCGCGCTACCGGCGGCGGAGCGGTCGGTCGCCACCGGCACCGGCAGCGCCCCGCCGAGTGCCAGAAGCTTGCCGGGCAGGCCCATGCGAGGCTCTGGCCAACTGAGGAAGTCGTCGCAGATGCTGGTGATTTCGCCTCTGTAGCGGGCGGCATCGGCCGGGGCGGGGGAGGCGAGGGTGACATCGAAGGCGCCGCCCTTAAGCTGGCGGAGGATATTGGCGGTGCGGATCTTGCCGCCCTGATCGAAGGGAAACAGGAAGCGTGGGCTGATGAAAAGCAGCCGCGGCTTCACCAGCAAAAGCCCTGATAGGCGATACCAGGCTTGTTCTCGAGCGCGGGGATGCCGGCCAGATCGATCACCACCTGATCGGTCAGCGCGTCGAGCAGCGCGCGGCGGTCCTCGCCGCCGATATGGCCGATGACGACGATGCCGGCGCCCTGAAGGGCGCTGTGCACATCGGGCGCCATCAACTTCTCGATATGGGGTATCTCACGTTCGATATAGCTGCGGTTGGCGCCGAGCAGCGCCGCCACCCGGACGTCGCGATCGAAGATCTGCAGCGGATAGCCGCGGCCGATCAGCCGTTCGGCCAGCAGCACATAGGGGCTTTCGCGCAGATCATCGGTGCCCGGCTTGAAGGCGAGGCCGAATTGCGCGACCGGCCGGCGACCATGCGCGGCGATGGCGGCGAAGGCGCGCTCCACCACCGCCTGGTTGCTCGGCATCACCGAATCGAGGAAGGGCGTCGGTATGCCGTGCTGGCGGCCAAGGGCGAGGAAGCTGCGGGTATCCTTTGGTAGGCAGGACCCGCCGAAGGCAAAGCCTGGCCGCAGATAGGCGGTTGAGATGTTGAGCACACGATCTTCGCAGAAGATGCGCAGCGCCTCGCGGGCATCCACCCCCATGGCTGAGAGGACAGCGCCCGCCTCATTGGCGAAGGAGAGCTTCACCGCGTGGAAGACATTGGCGAGGTGCTTGGCGCTTTCGGCAAGGCGATAGGAGACGAGCTGTACCGGTGCCTGGATTGGCGCGTAGAGCTCGCGCAGCGCCGCGGCGTTATCGCCAAGCGGTGCGCCGATCAAGGTCATCGCGGGGCCATGGAAATCCCGCACCGCAGAGCCTTCGCGCAAGAATTCCGGATTCGAATAATAGTGTAGACCCTGGCCGAGCTTACGACCCGAACTGGCTTCCAGCCGGGGGATTGCCAGGGTCTCGGCGGTGCCGGCCGGCACGGTCGAACGCATGACAACGGTATGCGGTCCGGGCTTGGCGGCGATCGCCCGGCCGATACTATCCAGCACCGCCTCGATCGCCTGCAGCGAGACCGAACCATCCGCCGCGCTGGGCGTGCCAACGGCGATGAAGGAGAGATCGGATTCGGCAATGGCTGCAGTGACATCGGTCGTCGCGCGCAGCCGGCCAGCGCGGACATTGTTGGCAATCAACGTATCAATGTCCGCCTCGACGATCGGTGAGCGTCCGGTGCCGAGCATCGCCACTTTCTCGGGTGAGACATCGACGCCTATGACGGTGTGGCCGAGTTCGGCGAAGCAGCCGCTGGAGACCGCCCCGACATAGCCGATCCCGAAGACTGAAAGACGCATGGTAAGGTTCCGGCCAGGCGAGGATTCGCGACCGTGGCCCGGAAACGCGGCTGACGCGGCATGGCTACGGCGCGGGCCTTATCCCGGGCGGAAGCGGCGTCGGTCAAGCGCCGCGGCGCGGCCGGCTCCCGCTCTCACGGAATAGCGACTTGCCGATGTGGGCTGGGCGTGAGCATACCATAATGCGGCGCTGGTTATGCCAAGCTACTCCGAGGCGTTGACGTGCGAAATTCTGATCCCGCCGCAGCTGGCGCCAGCCCTGCTCCCGCCAAACGCCTCGCAGAGACGTCTCGTTCCGTCCTGGCGCTTAATCTATCGGGCCGATGAGGCCGCATGGTGCAGCAACCCTCCAGCGCGATGCATCTGCCATGAGCCGTTTCGACGGCCTCACGGTCCAGCAGATACTGTCACCGCCTGCTGACTGGCCGCTCACCCTTACCGTGGTGATCGATACCGAGGAGGAGTTTGACTGGTCAGCGCCATTCGCCTCGACCAATACCGCAACTAAAAATATAGCATATCAAACACTTGCACAGCAGATCTTACGTGCGCGGGGAATCGTGCCGACCTATGCCGTCGATTACCCGGTGGCGACGGCACCGGAGGCGGTCGCGCTCCTGCGCTCTTGGCTGGAAGCGGGCGAGGTGGAGATCGGCGCCCATCTGCAGCCTTGGGTGACCCCGCCCTTCGTCGAAGAGAGCAATGCCCGGCACTCTTACCCCGGCAATCTGCCGCCAGCGCTGGAGCGGCAGAAATTGATGGTATTGACCGATGCGATCGCCAAGAATTTCAACTGCCGGCCCGTCGTCTACAAAGCGGGGCGATACGGCCTCGGCCCGGCCACCGCGGCAACGCTGATCGAACTCGGCTACACGGTCGATACCAGCGTCGTTCCCTTCACCAGTTTCACCCAAGACGGCGGACCAGATTTTTCGGAGTTCGATAATTCTCCCTTGATGGCTGCGCCACGATTGGTCGTGCTGCCGCTCTCGGTGCATTTTGTCGGGCGTTTCGCAAATCTCGGCGGACGCTTCTTTCCGGCAATCAACTCGCCCCGGGGCAGGCGGCTGCGGCTGCCGGCAATCGGCGCCCGGCTTGGTTTGCTGGAACGGCTGCGCCTCAGCCCGGAGGGGCACAGCGCTGAGGACATGATCCGCCAGACCCACGCCGCCATCGCCAACGGCGCGCGGCTGCTGATGCTGACCTACCACAGTTCCACCCTGCTGCCCGGCGCGAGCCCCTACGCCCGCAACGAAGCCGAGCGCGATGCCTTCCTGTCGGTGATCGAGCGCTATCTGAGTTTCTTTCAGGACGAGTGCGGCGGTCGTAGCCTGACCGTCACGCAGGTCGCCGAGGCTCTGTGTGCCACTGCCGGTGAAGCGCGATGACCCAGGGCAAGGTCCTGGTCTTCGGCGAGGATACTCGCAGCTTTCTCGCCACCGTCCGCTCGCTCGGGCGCCGCGGTGTGGAGGTCCATGCAGCGCCGGCACGCTTCATCGCCCCGGCTTTGCGCTCGCGCTATGTCAGGCAGGTACAACGCTTGCCGCCATGGCTCGGCGATGGCCGGGACTGGCTATTGGCGGCGGAGATGCTGCTGCACCGCGAGCGCTACGATTTGGTGATCCCGTGTAACGAGGTCCCATTGCTGCAGTTGCACACGTATCGCTCGGAGCTGGGCGGTCTGGCGCGACTGGCGGTGCCGGACGAGCGGGCGATCGGCGTGCTGTTCGACAAGCATGCGGTGCGTGAACTCGCACGCTCGCTTGGCGTGCCGGTTGCCGATGGCGGCCTGCCGCAGCCGGGCGAGGACGCGGCGACGGTACTTGCACGCTACGGCACGCCGCTGATGGTCAAGCCGCGCAATTCCTACACCCTTACCGAGCCGGATCACCGCCGTAAGGTACGGACGGTGCGGGATGCCGCGATGCTCGCAACCCTGCTGCCTGGCCTGGCCCCTGAGGAGTATCTCTTCGAGGCCTTCTTCCCCGGTCAAGGTCTCGGTGTCTCGGTCCTCGCGCATGAAGGCCGGCTGCTCCAGGCCTTCGAGCATCACCGGGTGCGGGAAGACGAGTCCGGCAGCTACTACCGCGTCTCGGCGCCGCTGACGCCGGCGTTGCTGGCGGCGTGCGAGGCGATCTGCGGCGCACTTTCCTATACCGGCGTGGCGATGTTCGAGTTCCGGCGCGATCCGGCGAATGGCGCCTGGATTTTGCTGGAGGTGAATGCGCGCCCCTGGGGCTCCATGCCGCTGCCGGTCGGCCTCGGTGTCGATTTTCCGTGGTGCTGGTATCGGCTGCTGGTCGATGGCGTGGAGGAGCCGCGCCGCAGCTACCCGGCCGGGATCTATGCCCGCAACCTGCTGCACGATCTGCGCGGCATGACCGCCGAGGCGCTGCGCTGGCGCGCCCGCGGCGAGCCCTGGCTCGGCCCATGGCTCGGCGCCTTGGCCGAGGTGCGGCGCTGGCCGCTGGGGCGGGAATTGCAGGACACGGTGGTGGCCGATGATCCGGCCCCGGGCCTGGTCGAACTCGGGCAGGAGGCGGCGGCCCGGACGCGCTGGCTGGGCCGTCGGTTGCCGGGCGGCACTGCCGTGGTCCGGGTGGCGGCGCGGCGGCGGGCGGCAGCGGCGTTGCGGATGGCAGCCGGCCGCCCGGTCCTGTTCGTCTGCCAGGGCAATATCTGCCGCAGCCCCTTCGCCGAGCATGCGTTGCGCGCCGTCTGGCACGACGCGCCGGCCGTCCCGCCTGTTGCATCCTATGGCGTGCTGCCGCGCGTGGGACGCACGACGCCCGATTTCGGCATCGCCGCCGCGGCGGCACAGGGCATCGACCTGCAGGCGCATCGCTCGCGCTACCTGACGGAGGAGGCGGCGGCGCGCGCCGCGCTGATCGTGGTCTTCGATGAGAAGAACCGAAACAGCGTTCGTTCGCTCTACCCTGGCCTGGCGACCCCCCTGGTTAAGCTTGGTGAGTTAAGCGACGGCGAGGACATTCCCGATCCCGACGGTGGCGAGCGGGATAAATTCACCGAGGTTTATCGAAAAATCACGATCGGGCTGCAGGTACTCGCAGGCCTTACCGCGACCGGTCGGGAGACGAGGGCGATATCGGCGTGATGATCTGCGATGGTCGCGCCTTACGCGGTTTCATCCAGATAGGAAAACGCGCTAGAGCAAGCACCGTCCTGTTGGATCACCGGGCGATTCGGCCTGAACGGGTGTTGCTCTGGCAGGCAGACGCAGCAGGCTAGGAATCCCGTGCCACATTACCTCGTTACCGGCGGTTGCGGCTTCATCGGTTCGCATCTTTGCGACGCCTTGCGACGGCGCGGCGATGCGGTGCGCGTGCTCGACGATCTCTCGACCGGGCATCGCGGCAACCTTGCGCCCGGCGCTAGCCTGATTGTCGGTGACATCGCCGATCCCGCGGCGGTGCGCGCTGCGACCGAGGGTGTCGACGGCATCATCCATCTGGCGGCGATCGCCTCTGTCGAACGCGCCGCGCAGGATTGGCTGGGCACCCATCGCGTCAACCTGACCGGCACCATCGCGGTTTTCGAGGCCGCCCGGGCCCGGCATCTGCCGGTCGTCTATGCCTCCTCGGCTGCGGTCTATGGCGACAATGCCGCCCTGCCGCTGTCCGAGGAGGCGATGACGCGACCGCTTTCGGCCTATGGCGCCGACAAGCTTGGCTGCGAGCAGCAGGCCCGCGTGGCGGGGTTGGTGCATGGCGTGCCGACCGCGGGGTTGCGGTTTTTTAATGTTTTTGGTCCGCGCCAAGACCCGGCCTCGCCCTATTCCGGCGTTATTTCGATATTTTGCGACCGACTTGCGCGCGGCGAGGCGATCACCGTCTATGGTGATGGCCAGCAGACGCGCGATTTCGTCAATATCGCCGATGTGGTGCGGGCGTTGCTCGCCGGCCTCGACCGCGCGAGCACGGCGGCGCCGGTTTTCAATGTCTGCACTGGCCGACCGACCTCGGTGCTCACGCTCGCGGAGACCATCGCTGCGCTGTGCGGGGTACCGTTGCAGCTTGCCCACCAGCCCGCGCGATCAGGGGAGATTCGGCATTCGCTGGGTGATGCGGGCCGCGCTCGGGCCGTGCTCGGGCTCGGCGAACCGGTTGGTCTGCGGGAAGGCCTGGCGGATGTGGTGGCGTGGTTGCGCGCGGATCGTCCGGCTCTGGTGCCGGGTTGAGGCGGGCAGCGATCAGCCGAAGACACGTTCGGCTAAAAGGCTGAGGCCGCCCCAAAGTGCGCCAGAGATGCCGATGATGAGGCTGGCGGCGACGTGCCACGGCAGACGAACGGGCAGGCTTGCCGGCGTCAGGCTGCAGGTAAGATCCGCTCTGGCGTTGTAGTCGAAGCTGTTGCTGAGATGTCCCATGCGGGCCTCCCGGGCTCGCCCCCCTGTGGGCGGGCCGATGCACCCAACATCGCGCAGCGGTCTAAATAATTCGTTATCGGGCGACTTGCCCAATGCCGCGTTATCGCGGCCATGGGCGATATCGTGAATCATGGGCGATATCGTGAATTCTGACGGTGCAGAATGGTTCGCGCCGGGCTAACTATGCCACCGCATCTGGCATCCGATGTGTGGCGTGGGTGCCGTGGGAGTGGCGTTGTTATGTGCGGCGTGGCCGGCCTTTTTCATCCGCTGAATCCGGACGTCCCGGCGGCTTGGCGAATTCGCCGGATGGCCGACGCGATGGCGCATCGCGGCCCGGACGGGGACGGTTTTCATCTCGAAGCGCATCTTGCCTTCGGCCATCGCCGGTTGGCCATCGTCGATATCGCCGGCGGCCAGCAGCCCATGGTCGATGAGAGCGGCGCTGTCATCGTCTGCTTCAACGGCGAGATCTACAATCACCAGGCCGTACGTGCCGAGCTGGAAAAGCTTGGTCATCGCTACCGGACACGCTCGGATACCGAGACCATCCTGCATGCCTGGAAGCAATGGGGCGTCGATTGCGTCGAGCGCCTCTCCGGCATGTTCGCCTTCGCGCTGTATGATCGTGATCGCGGTGAGCTGCTGCTGGCGCGCGACCGCCTGGGTGAGAAGCCGCTGCACTACGCCCTGTTGCCCGATGGCAGCTTCGCCTTTGCCTCCGAACTCTGCGGCCTGCTGGCTTTGCCCGAACTCGCGCGGCGGATGGATCCGACGGCGATCGAAGACTTCCTTGCCCTCGGCTATATCCCCGATCCTCACACTGTCTATGCCGGCATCCGCCGGCTGCCGGCCGCGCATCTGCTGCTGTTGAAGCGCGGTGAAGCGGCGCTGCCGACGCCGAAGCGCTACTGGCAGGCGCCGACCCGGGCCGATACCCCAGCCGCTGATGCACCGGCCGAGCTCGCGCGCCGGCTCGATGCCGCGGTGCGTTCGCAGCTGATGGCGGATGTGCCGCTTGGTGCCTTCCTCTCGGGCGGCGTCGATTCCAGCTCGGTCGTCGCCTTCGCCGCCGCCGCCCATGCCGAGGGCGTGGGCGGGCCTCTGGCGACCTTCACGATCGGCTTTCCCGGTTCCGGCGACGAGCGACCGATGGCCCGGCAGATCTCCGAGCGTTACGGCACCACTTGGCATTCTGAGGAGGGCACGGCCGATTATGTCGCGGCAGCGCGGGTGCAGGCGGGGATCTTCGGCGAGCCCTTCGGCGATCATTCGGCCGTGCCGACGCTCGCGGTCTGCACCCTGGCCCGCCGGCATGTGACCGTCGCGCTATCGGGTGATGGCGGGGACGAGGTCTTCGCCGGCTATCGTCGTTATCGTTTCCATATGTTGGCCGAGAGCGTCCGCCGCCTGCTGCCCGCATCGGTCCGCCGGCGCGTGGTGGGCGGGCTCGCCGCAATCTATCCGAAGCTTGATCGCGCGCCGCGCTGGCTGCGCGCCAAGACAACGCTGACCGAGATCAGTCTCGATTCCGCCCTCGGCTATTATCGCACCGTCTGCAAGCAGCAGGATGCGCAGCGCCGTGCGCTCTATGCCCCGACGCTGCGCGGCACGCTGGCCGGCTATGATCCTGCGGCCCGGTTCGCCGCGCTGATGGCGGAATGCGACCCCGATGATCCGCTGCTGCAGGCGCAATATGCAGATCTGCATACCTATCTGCCGGGCGATATCCTGGTGAAGACCGACCGCACCAGCATGGCCGTCTCGCTCGAGCTGCGGCCGCCGATCCTCGATCCCGATTTCGTGCGCTGGGGCATGGCGCTGCCGGCCGAGCTCAAGCTGAAGGACCGCGTCGGCAAGCATGTGCTGCGCCGGGCGATGGAGGGGCGGCTGCCGGCAGAGCTGCTCTGGGGCAGCAAGCGCGGCTTTGCCGATCAGATCGGCGGCCAGTTCCGCACGCAGGCCGACCTGGTGCGCCAGCGCCTGACCGGCAGCACGCTGCTCGATGCCGGCTTGTTCGATGGTGCCGCGCTCGGCCGCCTTGCCGACGAGCACGCCTCCGGCGCCTTCGATCACAGCCAGGCGATCTGGCAGTTGCTGGTGCTGGAAGGCTTCCTTGCCGCGGAGGCCGGGATTCCCATCGCCAGCGCCAAGGAAGCAGCGATGATGAAGGGATAGCCGGACAGGGAGGTCCGGACGATACTAGCGTCGATAAGCGCAATAGCCGACACACCCAGAAAGCGCCGCGCCATCGACTCGTGGCGGCCGGCCGGGACCATCGAGACGTGTTTGACTGGAATAATCGCGCCAGCACGGCGCCATGGCACGAAGCGACATGAGCGTCGCCGTCGAGCAAGCGGTCGCCCCGTCGCACCTGCCGCTGCCGCCCCGCCTCGCCCGGCTGGAGGCGGAGGCGATCCACATTATCCGCGAGGTCGCGGCCAGCTTCCGCAACCCGGTGCTGCTCTATTCCATCGGCAAGGACAGCACCTGCGTGCTGCATCTGGCGATAAAGGCCTTCTACCCGGCCAAGCCGCCCTTCCCGCTGCTGCACATCGCCACCGGCTGGGACTTCAAGGCGATGCTGGAGTTCCGTGACCGGCGGGTGAAGGAACTCGGGCTTGAGTTGATCGTGCACACCAATCCCGAAGGCATCGCCCGCGGCATCGGCCCGGTCACCCATGGCAGCCAGGTGCACATGCAGGTGATGGCGGTCGAGGCGCTGAAACAGGCGCTGAGCGCCGGCGGCTACGACGCGGCGATCGGCGGCGCGCGGCGCGATGAGGAGAAGTCCCGCGCCAAGGAGCGCGTCTTCTCCTTCCGCGACGCCAATCATGCGTGGGAGCCGCGGGCGCAGCGGCCGGAGCTGTGGAACCTCTATAATACCCGCATCCAGCCCGGTGAGAGCATCCGCGCCTTTCCGCTCTCCAACTGGACCGAATTCGACGTCTGGGACTACATCCGCTGCGAGCGGATTCCGATCGTCCCGCTCTATCTCGCCGCGCCGCGGCCGGTGATCACGCGCTCCGGCCAGCTCATCATGCTCGATGACGACCGCATGCCGCTTGAGCCCGGCGAGGTGCCGGAGGTGCAGTGGGTCCGCTTCCGGACCATGGGCTGCTGGCCGCTGACCGGCGCCACCGAAAGCCGCGCCGATACCGTCGAGCAGGTGATCGCTGAGACCCGCGCCAGCAACCGGAGCGAGCGCGAGGGCCGGCTGATCGATAGCGACAGCGAAGCCTCGATGGAGCGCAAGAAGCGCGAGGGCTACTTCTGATGGAGACCGCCCCGCCGCACCCAGCCACCGCAGCTGCGCCGACCGAGCAGGGCCTGCTGCGCTTCCTCACCTGCGGCTCGGTCGATGATGGCAAGTCCACCCTGATTGGTCGGCTGCTCTACGACAGCCGCCTGGTGATGGAAGACACGCTTGCCGGCCTCAGCAAGGATAGCCGCCGCTACGGCACGACCGGGGAGGAGATCGACCTCGCGCTGCTGGTCGATGGGCTGGAGGCGGAGCGCCAGCAGGGCATCACCATCGACGTCGCCTATCGGTTCTTCGCCTCGCCGCACCGCAGCTTCATCGTCGCCGATACCCCGGGGCATGAGCAATACACCCGCAACATGGCGACCGGCGCCTCGAACGCCGACCTCGCCATCATCCTGGTCGATGCCCGCAAGGGGCTGCTGACGCAGACCCGGCGGCACAGTTTCATCTGCTCCCTGCTCGGCATCCGGCATGTCGTGCTGGCGGTGAACAAGATCGATCTCGTCGATTTCTCGTCCTCGGTCTTCGAAGGCATCGTCGCGGGCTATCGCGAGTTCGCTGCCGATCTCGGCTTTCATTCGATCCTGGCGGTGCCGCTTTCGGCCCGCTTCGGCGACAATGTCGTTGCCCGGTCCGACCGGACGCCCTGGTACCAGGGGCCGGCGCTGCTCGAATACCTGGAGACGGTCGATGTCGAGCAGGACGCGGCGGCGCGGCCCTTCCGCTTCGCGGTGCAATGGGTGAGCCGCCCCGACCAGGCCTTCCGCGGCTTTGCCGGCACCATCGGGGCCGGTCGCATCGCGCTGGGGGAGGAGGTGGTGGTCGCTGCTTCTGCTCGCCGCAGCCGGGTCAGCCGCATCGTCACCGCCGATGGCGACCTGCCCGCCGCCTCGGCAGGGCAAGCCGTCACACTTTGCCTGGAGGATGAGATCGACATCGCCCGCGGCGATGTTTTGGCCCCACCACAGGCCCGGCCGATCGTTGCGGATCAATTCGCCGCGCATCTGATTTGGTTGGACGAGGAGCCGCTGCTGCCCGGCCGGCAATATCTGCTGCGGATCGGGCAGGCCTGGGTGCCGGCCTCGGTCACCGCCATCAAGCACGGCATCAACGTCAATACGCGTGAGCACGAGCCGGCCCGGCGGGTGGAGCTGAACGGCATTGCCTTCTGCAACCTGGCGACCACACGGCCGATCGCCTTCGACCCCTATGCCGAGGATCGCGGCACCGGCGGCTTCATCCTGGTGGACCGCTTCACCAACCGCACCGCAGGCGCCGGCATGATCAGCTTCGCCCTGCGCCGAGCCGGCAATATCCACCAGGAAGACATGCTGGTAGACAAGGCGGCGCGCGCCGCCCTGCTCCACCAGACGCCCCTGGTATTGTGGTTCACCGGCCTGTCCGGCGCCGGCAAGTCGGCGGTCGCCAAGGTGCTGGAGCAGAAGCTGCACCAGGGTGGCCGGCTGACAACGCTGCTCGACGGCGACAATCTCCGCCACGGGCTGAACCGCGACCTTGGCTTCACCTCGGCCGATCGGGTCGAGAATATCCGCCGCGTCGGCGAGGTCGCGAAGCTCTTTCTGGACTCCGGGCTGATCGTGCTGTGCAGTTTCATCTCCCCCTTCCGGGCGGAGCGGGAGATGGTGCGTGCGATGTTCGCGCCGGCCGAGTTCCTTGAGATCTACATGGACACCCCGATTGAGGAGTGCATCCGGCGCGACCCCAAGGGGCTCTATGCGAAGGCGCAGGCCGGGACGATTTCCAACTTCACCGGCATCAGCAGCCCCTATGAGGCGCCGGAGGCGGCGGAGATCACCCTGCGCAGCCTTAGCACCACGCCGGCCGAACTGGCGGACCAGGTCTTGTTGCGGCTGCGCGGTCTGGGGCACCTCGTTTGATGGACTTTGCGGCAACCTAAAGTTGCGACCCACAGCAGAAACACAGCGATTTAAATGTCACAGATATGTCCACATGATTGCCAATGAAGGCGCATACAGACTATCTTGCACGCAACTGGCTGTAAGGTTCCCTGCTACGTCGTCGCCCTGATGCAGCAAGGGTGATAACCTTACCGATCCGGAGTGATTGAGGGAAATGCCGGGCCTTTGGCTGATGTATCGCCGCGGATGAGCCAGGTGTCGTTCGCGCGGCTGCCGACCGCCGTCTTGCCTGAGGAGGCCGCGGATACGCCGCTGCTCGTTGGCGGCCGGCTGTTGTTGCTGGGCCCGCGGCGGTCCGGGACCACCTGGCTTGGCAAAATTTTCGACAGCCATCCCAAAGTGCTCTACCGGCATGAGCCGGATACCGTCGTGCGTACCCGGGCCTTCCCGGATTTTTGTACCGATGCCGATGTCGTCGTGCATCGCGGCGTAGCCCGCGATTATCTGCTGCGGATGGCTGGGGTCCGGACCCTGAAATCCGCCGGATCGCTGCCGCTGCTGCCCAAATCCTATCAGGACAAGGCGACTTTTCAGCTGCGCCGCGCGATTGTCCTCGGTCTGAAGGCCTGTGAGCAGATCCCGCCGCTCCGTGGCTGGGCCCGTCATGTCGCCATTCCCGACCTGCTGGGCGCCCAGGCGATGGATCAGGCGCCTTTCTGCGTCATCAAGTCGGTCATTTCCTGCGGCCGCGTTGCTCTCTATGCGGAGGCCATGCCGGAGGCGCGCATCCTGCTGATCCTGCGACACCCCTGCGGGCAGGTCGCCTCGACCATGCGCGGCGTGGCACAGCATAAATTCGAGAAGCAGGTCCCGATCGAGGAGATCATCGGGCTGCCCCAGGCCGATCGCTACGGTCTGACCTTGGCGGGCCTGCAAGCGATGTCGGAAGCCGAGCGACATGCCTGGCATTGGGCGATCCTGAACGAAAAGGCCCTGGACGACCTGCCGGAGGGCGGCCGGGGCCGGGTGCTGCGCTACGAGGATCTTTGCAACGCGCCAGTGGCGGTGGCGCATGAGTTGCTGGATTTTGCCGGCCTTGCCTGGGACCCGCAGGTCGATCGTTTCCTCGAGGATAGCACCCGGCCGACGTCGCGCGATCGCTACTACCGGGTCGAGAAGGACCCGATCATTGCCATGAACAAGTGGCGCCAGGAACTGAGCGCCGAGGATCAGCGCAGCATCATGGCGGTCGCTGCTCAGACCAAGGTGGGGCAGCGCTTCCTCGACGCCTGACGCCCTGCCGATCTGCTATAGCGTGCCACGCCCCAGGTCGTGTGGGGCAAGGAAAGCCCCGTGCCCGAGACTGCCCGACCGCTGCGCCTGCTGACCTTCAGTACGCTCTATCCGAATCCGGCCCAGCCCAATCATGGGGTCTTTGTCGAGAATCGGCTGCGCCAATTGCTCGCCAGCGGCGCGGCGGAAAGCACGGTGCTGGCGCCCATTCCATGGTTTCCCGGGCGTGCCGGCGGCGATGCGCGCGCCTTTGGCCAGGAACGCCGCCACGGCATCGCGGTGCATCATCCGCGCTTTCTCGCCCTGCCCGGGCTCGGCATGGCGACCAACCCTGGTGCGCTCTATCTCGCCGCGCGGGCCGAGCTGGCCCGGATGGTCGCCGCCGGCTGCCGCTTCGATGCCATCGATGGCCACTACCTGTTTCCGGATGGCGTCGCGGCGATCCGGCTTGGGCGTGACTATGGCGTGCCCGTGGTGCTGACGGCGCGCGGTTCCGACACCAGCCAATTGCCGCATTACCGCCTACCCGGGCGGATGATTCGCGCCGCGATCCGCGACGCGGCGGCGCTGATCGCGGTCAGCGCCGGGCTCAAGGAAGGCCTGGTCGCGCAGGGCGCCCCGCCCGAGAAGGTGACGGTGCTGCGCAACGGCGTTGACCTCGGCCTTTTTCGCCCGCCGGCGGATCGCGCGGCGGCCCGGCAGGCCAGTGGAATGGTGGGCCCGACCCTGCTTTCCGTCGGCCATCTGATCGAACGCAAGGGGCATGAACACATCATTCGCGCGCTGCCGCTGCTGCCGGACCATGCCCTGCTGATTCTGGGGGAGGGGCCGGAGCGCGCGGCGCTGCAGGCGCTGGCCGATCGGCTTGGGGTCGCCGGGCGGCTGCGGATGCCGGGCGTGCAGCCCCATGCGGCGCTGCCCGCCTATTACGGCGCTGCCGATCTGCTGGTGCTCGCCTCGGCCCGCGAAGGCTGGGCGAATGTGCTGCTGGAGGCGATGGCCTGCGGCACACCAGTGCTCTCCAGCCCGGCCTGGGGGGCGCGCGAGGCCGTTGCGGCGCCGGAAGCGGGGCTGGTGATGACAGAGACGACGCCTGAGACGATCGCCGCCGGTGTGCGTGCGGTCGCCGCCCGGGCGACCGATCGGTCGGCGACGCGGCGTTATGCCGAAGCCTTCGGCTGGGAGGCGACGACCGAAGGTCAGCTCGCCCTGTTCCGCCGCGTTATCGCGGCGCGCCCGCCTGCGGCGACTGCCCGGCCTTCGAACAGCGCGGCATAGGTCGCGAACATCACTTCCTGGTCGTAGTCGTGCTCGGCCTTGGCGCGGTTCGCCGCGCCAAGCCGCGCCCGCAGCCCGGCATCGCCAAGCAGCGTCGTCAGCGCCCCGGCCAGGGCCTTTTCGTCCTGTGCCACCGCGAGTGGACGGTTCGCTTCGGCCAGCATCAGCGGTACGTCGCCGACCGCGGTTGCCGCGATCGGCAGGCCGCTCGCCATCGCCTCCATGACCGAAAAGGGCATCTGTTCGGTATCGGAGGAAAGGGCGAAGAGGTCCATCGCCCGGTAGGCTGCTGCCGGGTCCGGCACATGGCCGAGGAAGCGCACCCGGTCGGTGAGGTCGAGCGATGCGGCCTCCGCCTCCAGCGCCGGCCGCTCGCCGCCATCGCCGATCACCGCAAGCCGGGCCGCGATGCCTTGTTGCTTGAGCTGCGCCATCGCCTGCAACAGGCGGCCGATATTCTTCTCCCGCCGCAAGGCGGCGACGGTGCCGATCAGCGGTCCTGCCCCCGGCACGGGGAGATCGGCGCGGGGACCGTCCGGCCGAAAACGGCCGAGATCGAGCCCATTCGGGACGTAATGCAGCCGCTGCGCGGGCAGCTTCCAGAGATCCCGGGCATGGCCAAACAACACCTGCGAGGGCAGGACGATCTCGCTCCGTCGCAGCACGAGACGGCGCGTCCAGATGCGGCGCGGTCGCTGTCCCTGCGCCTCATCCGGGCCGAAGCCGTCCTCCATATGGACATGCCGCAGGCGCGGCGGCAGCAGGTTCGCCATTGCCCATTCGATGCTGCCCCAATTATTCGTGACGAGCGCATCGGGCGGGGCGGTACGGCAATACTGACGGATCAGCGCGAGATTGTGCCGGGTATCCCCCTTGCGGAGGTCAAGCTGCGGATATTCGACGGCAAGACTGGGATCGAGGCGTTCGCGACAGGCGTAATTGCCATCCATGGCGACGATGCGGTGGCGCCAGCGATTCCCGAAGCGGTTGAGGATGGCGGCGGCCCGGACCTGCGGCCCGCCAGTCGCGAAGGTCGCGAAGACGTGCAGGATCTCGAAGGGCTGGGCCATCAGCGGGCGTGGATGGCAATGGCGCGGTGGATGAAGGCGGTGCGGTCGCCCTCTGGCTGCCAGCCGAGCTCGCGCTTGGCGCCGCTGCAGTCGAAGCTGGCCCGCAGCCCGCGTGAGACGAAGTCGCGGCGACTGGGCGCTGGCACCTGCCGGCCGGTAGCCCGCTTGATCACCCACTTGCCCATATCCTCGCCCCAGAGCCAGCTTGGCGATTGCGGGTGGAAGCGCAGCGGGCGTTCCAGCGTCTTGGCCAGTTCAGCGAGGTATTCGCGCGCCGAGAGCCGGACATCGCCGACCAGGTTATAGGTGCGGCCCTCGATCCCCGGGACCTCGGCGGCGCGGAGGATGGCGCTGGCGACGTCATCGACCAGCACCCAGGGCAGCGGGTTGCGGCCATCGTTCCAGCCGATGCAGTGCTGTTCGGCGTTGAAGAAACCGAGGCCCGAATGGAAGGGCGAGGTGCCTTCGCCGATCACCAGGCCGGGACGCAGGATCACCACCGGCAGCTTATCCTCGGCGTGCATTTGCAATAGGCGCCGATCGGCGATCGCCTTGGCGCGGGCATAATCCGCGCGTTCCGCGTCCTGCGGATCGGGCGGTGTCGCCTCCGTCACGGTGCCGGCATCGGGGCCCAGATAGAGCGATGCGATGGAGCCGACATGCACCAGCCGCTTGACGCCCTGTGCCAGGCAGGCGCGGGCCACCGTCTCCGCACCGCCGACCATGGCAGCGCGGATTGCCTCGAAATTCGCACCGCCCCCGCCATGGGCGAGATTGATCACGATGGGGGCATCGCCGATGGCCGCGGCGACTGCGGCCTCGTTGCCGATGCTGCCGCGGCTGAGCGTGATGCGCGGGTCGGCGAAAAGCGCCGGCAGGTTGACGGCGTTGCGCGCCATCACCGTCACCGGATGCCCAGCCGCCAGTAATTGGCGCACCAGGGCGGTTCCGATGAAGCCGGTGCCACCCAGCACCGCGATGCGCGGCTTGTCGGCTGGTGTGGGGGGCGGCGTGGCCAGGGCCGGGGCAGGGGGCGGCGTGGCGGGACGGAAGGCCTGCGCCGCTGCTCGCTCGCAGGTATCGACCAGCATGGCGCCGAAGGCCGCATCGCATTCTGGCGCCCGGCCGGCATCGAGGGCAGCGTGAAAGGCGCGGATGCTACCCCGCATGGAGAGGAAGAAGGCGTCGCTCCGGCCCTTCAGCTTGGCGGTTGAGAGCGCATAATTGGTCAGCCCCTGCACACTGCCAGCCATCAGCGCGAGGCCGCTTCGGCTGCCGGAGACGGCGCCATCGACCGCCTCCAGCCAACGCGAGCGGCCATGCGTATAGAAGCGATTGGCCAGGATATCGGCGACTGCCACGCCGTCATCGCAGATCGCCGTGATCTGCCAGAAGGGGAATTCCTGGCCGACCGCGAAGCGCAGTTGCGCCGGTAGCTGCGTCCCTTGCAGGGACAGCTCGGCCGAGGCGTGGAAGGAGACGCCGGGCGAGATTTCCCGCCCCGGCGCCGCCTGCACAGTGAGGTCGCCGAAGGGCCCCGCCAGCGCGGCGAGCTGGGAGAGGGGATGCACCGCCTGTTCCAGCAGGATGTTCAGTGGGCGGCGGAACATCCAATGGCTGAACTGGCGCGCCACCAGCTGGCGCAGCGGCACGTTATAGAGGCAGCCGATGAAGCGCGGCTTGCCCAGACGCCGCGCCGCCAGCGCCTCGCGCAGCGCGACGAAGGCCGGGTGATAAACGAAATTTTGATTGACCCCGAGCGTGGCGCCCGAGGTCCTGGCGGCGGCGATGAGTGTGGCGCATTCGGCACCGCTGCTCGCGAGGGGTTTCTCGAGCAGCACCGGCTTGCCGGCGGCAAGCAGTTCCTGCCCGACCGCAGCGTGCAGGTCGGGCGGCACCAGCACATGCGCGGCGTCGAAGGCATCGGCGGCCAACGCCTCAGCGATCGAGGTGAAGTGACGCGGGACACGGTAAGCGCGAGCCAGGCGCTCGGCGGCGCTGGCATCAGGATCGACAACAGCGGCGAGGACGACGCCGGGGGTGTCCTGCAACGCCTCCGCATGAACCCGAGAGATATAGCCCGCCCCGATCAACGCCACTCTACGCATACCCAACCCTTCCAGCCTGCTCGGCGGCATCATCTTTGTGCCCGCCTCATCCCAGACAAGGTGCCGGAATGATAAGGCGCGAACACGGCTTCCTCCTATGCGGCCGGGCGGTAGCCGGCAACTGCGCGCGCGATGACGTTTTATCGCGCCGCTGGCGCCGCCGCGGGGCAGGCTCTATGGCTAGGCCGGATAGTCCCCTGGTCGCGAGCGTGGCCGGGATGCGCATCGGCCTACGGCGCCGCGATCCGATGGATGGGGAGATAGGGCGCGAAGATGGAGCAGGCAATTCCCGAGACTCCAAGCCCTGCACACCAGAATATCGGCCGGCGAGTTGGCATCGCCTCGATCTACGCGGTGCTGCAGCGGGTCGCGCTGCGCGGCCTTGGTTTTGGCAGCACGCTGATCCTGGTGCGGCTCCTGAGCCCGGAGGATTTCGGCATCGCGGTGCTGGCGAGCGCGGTGCTGGCGACGCTCGATCTGCTCACCTGGACCGGCTTCGGACTGGCGATCGTGCGCATGCCGGCGCCGCGCGCGGGGCATTACGACACTGCCTTTACGCTGACGGTACTGCGCGGCGCGGTGCTCGCGGTGATCCTGTTCGCGCTTGCCGACTGGCAGGCGGGATTCATGAACGAGCCGCGGCTTGCGCCGGTGATCCACGTCATCGCCATCACCGTTTTTGTCGATTCGCTGGCCAGCATGCGGCTGGTCGATTTCCATCGCGATCTGCGCTTCGACGTGCTGCTGCGTTACGCCGTGGTCGGCAAGGTGCTGGCGATGCTGGTCTCCATTCCACTCGCCTTTATCCTGCAGAACTACTGGGCCCTGGTGCTGGGCAACCTGGTCAGCAGGGTGCTGTGCGTGCCTTACAGCTACTGGCTGGCTCCGCACCGTCCGCGCCTGACTTTCGGTGAATGGCGCGAGCTATTTGGGTTTTCGAAATGGGTTCTGTTGAACAATGTCTGCGTCGTGTTCGATCAGCAGGTGATGAATTTCGTGGTCGGCCGGGTGCAGGGCGTTTCCGCGATCGGTCTCTATCAAGTCGGGGCACAGATCGGCCTGCTGCCAATCACCGAACTCGCCGCCCCTATCCGGCAGCCCTTCTATGCGGGTTTTGCGCGGATCTATCATGACCTAGTCGAATTGCGCCGGCAGTTCCTGACCGGCCTTGAGCTGTTATGGGTGCTTCTCCTGCCGCTCAGCCTCGGCATCGCCTTGACCGGGCGGGAGGTGACGCTGCTCTTTCTCGGCCCGCAATGGACCGAGGCAATTCCGCTGTTGCCGCTGATCGCTCTTTTCGGGCTGACCGACGCCATCGGCCAGAACACCCACAACCTCTTCCTTGTGCTGAACCGCCAGGCCCGGCTGGTCGTCAGCTACTTCGCCCTGGTCGCGCTGCGCTTGATCGCGGTTTATGTCGGCACCCTCAAGGCGGGCATTCTGGGCGCCGCCTGGGCCATGCTGCTCACCTCCTGCTTGAATGCGATCGTCTGGCAATGGTTGGCCAACCAGCTTTTGGCGATCAGCCTGCGGGACTTGGCGAGGCGCTTCTGGCGGCCTGGCGTCGCTGCTCTGCTACTGGTCGCTGTGGTGTGGCCGATCCCGGACGATATCGGCCCGCGCCTCGGCATCACGATCTGGCCGACGGTAACTTCGCTGGCGATCAAGACAGTGCTGGGCGCCGTGGCCTATATCGGAATGCTTGGCCTTTGCTGGTGGCTCTCCGGGCAGCCCCGGCCTTCGGCTGAGAGCCATATTCTGGCGTGGAGTGGCGCCGCCCTCAGGCGCCTCAGGCGGCCGGGCGTCTCGGCCCAGCCAAGCTAAAGGAGACCGCGTACGATGTCGGCTATCCTCTATGCTTTCACCTGTCTTTGCGTGGTCTGGCTGGCGATCTGGACCATGCTGCCCAAGCCCTACACCAAGCCGACTTGGTGGCCCTATACGTGGTTTCCCTTCGATATGCTGGAGGATGCCGCCCCGTCTCCGCCCGTCGAAGCCGCGACGCCGGAAGCCCTTCCACCCTCGCGCGGTGGCAGCCCCTTCAAGCGCGACTGGACCGTCCGGGTGGCCCGCGACGCGGCAGCAGAGATCTCCGCTGCTATACCTGTCGCTCCCACCCCGCCCAGCCGGACAAATTGGCGTGGCCGGGCCGATGAGCAGCGGCAGAAGCCGTCAGGTCGTGGCGAAGGGCGCGGCGATAAAACGGGTGCTGATCCGGCCCGGCGATGACCGGCGGAGTGCCCTTTCCTTTCTGCCCCATGCGGGGCATTCCCTCAGGCGTTCGACGCCACGCCCGCGGAGTATCGCTTGCCCGACCCCCATCCGATCGAGGCTGCCGCACCCCGGATCGCCGTGCTGGTACCCTGCTATAACGAGGAAGTCGCGATCCCGAAGGTGATTGCCGCCTTCCGCGCTGCCCTGCCGCAGGCGACCATCTACGTCTACGATAACAACTCGCGCGATCGCACCAGCGAGGTCGCCCGGGCCGCCGGCGCCGTAGTCCGGTGCGAGACGTTGCAGGGCAAGGGCCATGTGGTACGGCGGATGTTCGCCGATATCGAAGCGGATGCCTATGTGCTGGTCGATGGCGACGATACCTACGAGGCCGCCGCCGCGCCAAAGATGGTGGAGAAGCTTTTCGCCGAGCAGCTCGACATGGTGACCGGCGTCCGGGTGAGTGAGATCACGGAGGCCTATCGTCCCGGCCACAAGCTGGGCAATTTCATGCTGACCGGCATGGTGCGGTCCATCTTCGGCGATCGCATCTCCGATATGCTTTCGGGCTATCGGGTCTTCTCGCGCCGCTTCGTGAAAAGCTTCCCCGCCTTAGCCGGCGGCTTCGAGACGGAGACCGAGTTCACCGTCCATGCCCTCGGCCTCATGCTGCCGGTGGGCGAGGTGCAGACCGCCTACAAGGAACGCCCGCCCGGCTCGATCAGCAAGCTGCGGACCTATTCGGATGGCTGGCGCATTCTCAAGGCAATCATCGCCTTGGTGAAGCGGGAACGACCGCTGGCCTTCTTCGGCTGGCTCGCCGCCATCCTTGCCCTGTTCGGGCTGTTGCTGGGCCTGCCCGTGCTCCTCACCTTCGCCGCGACCGGCCTCGTGCCCCGGCTGCCGACCGCGATCCTGGCCATGGGGCTTCAACTCCTCGCGGCGCTCTCGCTCACCTGCGGCTTGATCCTCGATACGGTTACCCGCGGCCGGATGGAGGCCAAGCGGATGGCCTATCTGGCGGTCCCGGGGCCGGCGGCCAAATAACGGATACCAGCGGCGCGAGGCTTTGACTCGTACCGAGCGCCCGAACGGACGTCGCGGCCAATGCCGCGCAGCCGTCGCGGCCAATGCCGCGCAGCCGTCGCGGCCAATGCCGCGCAGCCGTCGCGGCCAATGCCGCGCAGCCCAGGAAACCGGAGGTTTTCGTCCGGCGATTGAGGGCCAGGAAATCAATACCAGCGGTCAAAGGATTTGACCGCTGGTGTGACACCCCGTTCAGGTGGCCAGCGTCCCGCGCAGCCGCGCCAGGATGCCGAGCGGCGACCAGCATGGGACCAGTTCTACCCAGGCCAGTGTCTCGCTTGCCGTCGTCAGGCTGCGCTTGTAGCGGGTATCGCCGGCGAGGAAGTCGTAGACGGCCTCGCCATCGGCCATGGCCTGCTCGATTGCCAGCAGGTGACAGGTGAGGCCCGGCTTGCCGTGCGGTCCCGTATCGGCATGCACGAAGCCGCCCTGATAGGCGAGCACCCGCCCGCCGCCGCGGACGTTATAGAGATAGCCGATCAACCTCTCCCCGGCGGTACAGCGCAGGAGATCTACCTCGCCGCGCGGCACACCGGCAACGATGACGGCACGATGAAAGCGCCGCACATAGTCGCTGGCGAAAGCGCCCGGCAGGCCACGGGCCCGCCACATCGCATCGTGCAGCTCGATCAGCGCAGCCAACCAGTCGACCGCCTGCGCTGGATCGGCCGCTCGCTCCAGACGCGGTGGGCCCCATTGCGCGTAATGCCGGACGGAGCGGCGCAATTGGTAGCGGGTATTGGCGGAGAGTGCGTTGAGATAGTCGAGTCCCTCGGCCCGCAGGGCGGCAAGATCGACATAGGGCGCGGGCCGTTCCTGTCGACGAAATTCGACGCCGCCCGCTGCCACCGCCAAATCTTGCGCGACGCCGCCCAGCTGCAGCCTGCCCGCGCCCGCCGTGCGCCAGGCCGTGCGCAGCATGGCGCCGGCGAGCCCAGTCGGCGCCGCCTGATCGAGCAGGGGGCCATTATGTTCGATGAAGGGCGCATCGAGCGTTTCCTCACCGCTTTCCGTGAGTGCGAGTCGTCCCGAGCGGCGATTGAACAGGGCCAGGCCGATAGTTTGGCCATCGAGGCTGGCGCGCACCAGCAGTGGGGCGCCGAAGCGCTCCTTCGCCAGGCTGCCGACCCAACTCCAGCGCCGGAAGAAGACCGGTTGCGCTCGCTGCTCAAGGGTGCACCACTCGGCCCCGAGCTGGGCGAGGTCGACCTCCGGCTGCGCCTCGATGCGCACCGCAGCCAAAGGCCGGGCTTGGTCCGCATGGACAGCTTCGGCGCGGCGCCTGAGAAGGTCTTCGTCGTTCACCCGCCCACCATACGGGGGAAATCCCTATCCAATGCTTCGCCGCGACGCCTATCAAGAGCAAGCCGATCCATGCAGCAATTCTTAAGCACGTTTGTCTTGCCGCCGATCGGATTGCTGGTGCTGATGGTGCTGCTGTTGGGCTGGTTGGTCTGGCGCGACCCTCGTTGGAGCGCTTGGGGCGGCCTCGCCGCCAGCGTCATCCTGCTGGCATTGGCGACGCCCGAAGTCTCGCAATGGCTGCGCTATTCGCTCGAACGTGACGTGGCGGGATATGCCGTGGCCCATCCCGGAACGCCATCGCCTGGGGCTATCATTATCCTTGGAGGCGACAGCATGCAGGGTGGCGAAGGGCCTGATATCGGCCCGTTGACCCTGGAGCGGTTGCGGGCTGGCGCGGCGCTCGCCCGCCGTACAGGCTTGCCGATCCTGGTGACCGGTGGGCCGAATCGACGGCATGACGACCGGTCGCTTGCCGCGCTGATGGCGCAGGCGCTTGCGGCGGATTTCAACGCCCCCGCCCGTTGGCGCGAGATGAAGGCCCGAGATACGCATGAAAATGCTGTGTTCAGTGTTGCGATACTGCGGGCCGAGGGAATCCCAGCGGCCTATATCGTCAGCCAGGGCTGGCATTTGCCGCGTGCCGTCGAAGCCTTCGGCCGCCTGGGCTACCCGGTTATCCCAGTACCGGTGCGCACGGCTTTTGCGCCCGATGGCAGTGCCGGCAGTTGGTGGCCGCGCGCGGATGCCTGGACCCTCAGTTGGTACACGCTGCGCGAATGGATTGGCCGTTTGGTCTATGCGTTGCGTGACTGATTCACCGGCCCGCCGGCGCCCACGGTGCGTCTTCTCCGCTGTGCCTCCGGCCACATAGCATCTTCCCATCATGTCAGGGCATATTCGCATGCGCACCACTAGGCCAGACTGCTCCTTTTGCGTAGTCACCCTGTGCGATCGCCCAGCCTTGGCGGTCCAGCATCCCGGCAACGGGTGATGGCGCCCACCGCCGAGCCGCCGGGAGCATGGCCGATCACTGCCGGTGATCGGCGATTGGCGCTCTGGCTCGCCCTGCCAGCCCTTGCCATTTATGGCCTGCTGGCCTGGCGCCTCGCTGGCGGAGAGTATCTCGACTACTACAATCTTGCCTTCGATTTTGATCCCAGCCGGGCGGTTACGTCGCTGGCGACCACGGCCCCGGAGTTCCTCGGGTTCAAGCATCCGCTGTTCGAACTGCTGCGGCCATTGGCCTGGCCGCTGCGCGGCCTCGGCCTGGATGCCAAGCAGGCCTCGGGGCTGCTCATCGCCGGCTTCGGCGCGGCGAGCGTCGCGCTCTGCTTCCTGTTCTTCCGGGCGGCTGGGATCGAGCGTGGGTTTGCTGTGCCGCTGAGCGGGCTTTTTGCCGTCTCCAGCACCCAGCTTTTCATCTCCGTCATTGTGGAGACTTATGGCGTTGCCGCCTTCAGCATCGTGCTGACCTGGCTGCTGGCGGCACTGCGGCTGACGCGTCCCGGCTGCTGTCCGCGGCTGCCCTATGCCGCCGCGCTGCTGACGATCGGGACGACGGTGACGAATGTCATGCAAAGCGTCCTGGCGGAGGGCATCCTGGCCTGGCGGGAGGGAGGGCCGGTACGGGCCTTCCGGCGCTGCCTGCGCTTCGGTCTCATCGTCGGCATACTGACGGCCTTGCTGTGCTTGATCGCCTGGTTCGACACGCTGCGCGCGGCGTTGCAGGACCCGGTGCAGGCCGCCAAGGAGGTCTATTGGCTGCGTACCAAGGGCGAGCGCGCTGGGCTGGCGACTCTGCTGGAAACCTTCCTCGGCTTCGGCTTCGTTGCGCCGCGCTACAGCTGGGTGATGCTGCCTGGCGATATCCCGATGCGGGATTTCCGAAGCTGGGAGTTCGTCGGGGTGGGCGCTGTTGCGGCGCCGCTTTGGCTCGCGTTCCTGGCCAGCGGAGCGGTCGGCGCCGCTTGTCACCCGCGCTACCGCTGGCTGGCCCTGGGCTTGGCCCTGGCATTAGTTGGTAATTTTCTGTTGCACCTGGACTTCCAGTTCCGCGGCAGCCTGTTTCTCTATGCGGGCCACATGCATTTCCTTGTGCTTGGCCTCGCCGCCGGTCTCGCGCCGCATCTCTCGGCGCGTAGTGTTCTGGGGCGTGTCTATGCCGGCTTCGTGCTGTTGCTGGGGCTGCTGATCGCTGCCAATAATTTGCCGATTCTTTTCAGCTTCACCGGTGATTTCCAGGCGGTGCAGATGCCCTGTCCGAAGCCCTGTTTCGACGCCAGCCAGAATTGAATTCGACAGTCAGGCCGAGCCTGGGCGGGCCATGTGGTGACCTATGATCCCAACGGCACGAGGCTTTAACTCGTACCAAGTGCCCGGCCGGGCGCCGCGGCCCCTGCCGCGCGCCTCAGGAAACCGAAGCTTTCTGCCCGGCGATTAAAGGCTAGAAAACCCCTATATCAGCGGTCAAAGGATTTGACTGCTGGTATGATACGGCCGCGGCCATCAGGCCGAAGAGCGTGCCCTCGCCCCGGCCGGTAATTCCCCGCGCAGACCGCCGCCCCGCGTTACGGGACGGGCGGCACGCAGTGCGGCGGGCTGGCGTAATTCCCGCTTCACCAGCGTATGCATGGCGCCCATGCAGGCGAGCAGCATCCAGAACATGTCCCAATAGGGCAATGAGAGGAATGTGCCGCCGGTGCAGAAGGTGACGATCGAAACCTGAGCCATGCGTGCGAGATCATAAGCCCAGAGTAATTCTGGCCGCCCCTTGGCCAGGGATGCGACCCGAAAGGTATAATAGATCGCCCACAGGATACCGCTGAACCAGACGACGAAGCCGAGGAAGCCGTGTTCGGCCAGCACCTCGAACCAGATGCTGTGGGGGGCGAGCGGGGTCACCTCTGGTGCGTAGCGCTGCATAACATCAGGTGAATGGGTGGCCTTAAAGCCGCCACCGACAAAAGGCCGCGACTGGGCGATCTTGATCGCCACCTCCCACATCACCACGCGGTTCGCAGCAGAGCTGTCCTGCTTGTAGTCGCGCATGGTGGACATTCGCTCATGCCAGCTATCTGGCATGAAGCTGAAGATCAGTACGCCGGCCACCGCGGCGGCAAGCAAGGTCTGGATCTTCGCTCGCGAGCGCCACCACATCACCGCACCCAAGGCCAGTGCGCTGACCAGGGCGCCACGCGATCCGGTACCGATCGCCGATACGAGCGTGAGCGGCATGGTGATGAGCAGGGCGAGCCGCGTCATTCGATGCGATGAATGCAGGCGCACGTAGTTCATCAGCGGCAGCGTCGTCAGCAGCGCCACGGCCAGGTGGTTTCGGTCTGCGATCATGCTACCGACGGGGCCTAGCACCATGAAGCCGCCGCCGGTTGCCAGCGTAAACAGGCCACCCTTGACGCCGTAGAAGCCAATGCAGATGACGAAGAGCCAGATGATGGCGTGGATGCGCCAGCGATCGGTCAGCAGCGCTGCGATCAGCAAAACGCTGACATAGATCTTGATTACCCGGAGCCACATATCGTCGACCAGCAACGGCAGGCCGATCGCGGTCTGCGAGGTGATGCTGACGAGGATCATCATCAGGACGATGCTGACCGTCACGCCATTCAGGGCGAAGAAGCGCGGCTCCCGGCCGAACAGGCAGCCTACGAGCAGGATCAGGACCGAGATGTAGGCCCAGGGAATATTCTGCGCGAAGCCATACACCTCGACGTGCGGATTCATAAAGGAGATCCAGCCGAAGACCAGCGCACCCACGAAGGGAAAGCGGATCGCGCAGATCAGCAGCAGGCCTAGTAGCGCCGCGAGGAAGGCCGAGCGCATCTGCCCTCAGTTCCCTGCCTTCAGGGCGTTCAGCAGCTTCTCCGCCTCGGCGCGTTCGGGGAAGCCGGTATTGGCGACCAGCAGCGTCTCCAGCAGCCGCTGCGCCTCGGGCTTGTCGCCGGTCTCCTTCAACGCATAGGCGAGGTGGTAGACGATGCTAGGATTAGGCGCCTGGCGGCCGCGCGGTGTGGCGGCGGCCCGCAGCAGCGGCAGGGCGAGCGGCGCATTGCCGTCGCGGGTCAGAATCCAGCCGAGCGTATCGGCGCTCTCGGCGGACGGCATCAGGAAGTAGGCGCGCTGCGCGAGTTCCCGCGCCTTGGGAGTCGAGGCGCCGCCGCGCTCGCCGAGTATCCAGGCGAGGTTGTTCAGTGCGACGCCGTTGTTGGGCGCGCTTTCTAGCACGACGTTCAGCTTGCGTTCGGCATCGGGCAGTCGTCCCGCCTGGATGTCGAGTTGCGATAGGGCATCGAGGACTTCGGGATTGCGCGGCTCCCGCTGGAGCCAGGCATTCAGCGCGCCGTTGGCATCGTTGGTCTGTCCGGCAGTGCGAAAGGCGGTGGCGCGGGCCAGCGCCAGCTGGGCAGAGGGCGCTTCGTTATAGGCGGTGGTGAAGGCACGGGCCGCATCGACTGGACGTTGGGCGGACATCAGTAGCTCCCCGCGCAGCAGGCGGGCGTTCGGTTGCATGTTCGTCTGCTTTGCCAACTCGTCGGCGACCCCAAGCGCTGCGTCCAGGCCGCGGATCTGCTGCACCAGCGTGACCAGAGTCCGTTGCAGAGCGGCACTGCCCGGCTGCGTGCGCAGACCCTCGCGGACCAGGCCTTCGGCACCAGCGGGGTCGCTGTTGCGCAGCAGCAGGGCGGCCAATTGGCGGCGGGCGAAGATGTTGTCGGGCGACTCCGCCAACGCGGCGCGCGACGCGATTTCTGCATCGCTCCAGCGATTCGCCGCTGCATAGGCTTGTGCGCGCGCCAGCGGCAGGGACGGTCCCAATCCGGGTCGCCGCAAGGCTTCAGTGTCGAGGATAGAGAGAGCCCGGTTCGGCTCGCCAGCCGCGTTGTAGAGATTGGCCAGGGCCACGGCGAGGCGCGGGTCGGTCGGCCGCGCCGCCTGGGAACGCTCAAGCAATTGCCGCGCTGCCTGCCCGCGTGGGCTGTTGATGCCGGCGATACCGGCAATATTGCCGATCGCCTCGGCATTGCCTGGATCGCGCTGCAACACTTCAGCAAGCAGCCGGTCGACATCGGCGGTCCTACCGTCCGCCGCTGCGACGCGGGCCAGGCCGAGACGGGCGGCCACGCTATCGGCATTGGCCTTCAGTGCCGCCTCGAAATCGATCTTTGCGCCCGCGAGGTCGAGCCGCGCGAGCTTGATGGCGGCAGAGAGGGTGGAGCCGACCTCGCCGCTTTTTACGGTGGCGTCGAGTTTGGCGAGTTCCGTCTCGGCGGTGGCGATATCGCCCCGGCCAAGCGCCGCAACGGCCAGCATCTGGCGCGCCCCGGGCTGGTCGGGGACTAGGGCGAGGACACCCTCGGCGGCTTGGGTGGAGCCGGCATTGTCGCCGGCGGCCAGGCGGCTGGCCGCGAGGCGGGCGAGGATCTGCGCATTCTTCGGTGCCAGCTCACTGGCCCGCTGTAGGGCCGCGGTCGACTCTCGTGGCCGGTTATCGGCGGCGTAGGCGCGGCCCAGCAGATCGTAGATCTCGGCGTCCGGTGTACCGCGTGAGATGAAGCGGTTCAGCACGATCGTGGCCTCGCCCGGCCGGCCCCGCTCGATCTCGATGGCCGCAAGGAATTTGGCGCCGCGCGGATCCTCGGGGCGGCGGGCAACGAAGCGCTGGGCGGCATCGACGGCGAGTTCGATCTGATTCAGCCCGCGCTTGGCGATCGCCTGCAGCAGGAAGCCGTCGGGGAAGCTCGCCAGGGCAGAGCCCAGGCGCTGGAAGATCTCATCGGCCGGCTTCCAGTCCTGCGCCTGCACCAGCATGGCGGCCCGCAGATAGGCAGCCGGCGCGCTGTTCGGCTGCAGGCGGAGCGCGGCGTCGACCTCGGTCTTGGCTTCTGCCGGCTTGCCGGCCCGCAGCAGAGCCTCGGCCCGCAGGATATGTGCCGGGACATGGGCAGGGGCGGTCTTCAGCAGATGGCCTAGGGTTGCCGCAGCGGCATCGGCCTCGCCGCGCTCGAATTGCAGGCCGGCTTTGCGCAGCAACGCATCGACCGAGTTTGAATCGATCACCAGCGCCTGGTCGATCGCCGCTTCTGCGGCCTGACGATTGCCTTCCGAGAAGCCGATGGCGGCGGCGGCGAGGTGCGGCTCAAGCGCCTTGGGGTTGAGCCGCAGTGCCTCCGCCGCCGCCTTGCGGGCGGCCTCGCGGTCATTGAGGTTGAGCTGGGCGAAGGCGTGCGCCGCGGCGATCTGGGCGCCCAGGGGATCCGGGCCGGCGCCTGCTGGGATTGGGAATTCGCGCAGCACTTCGCGGGCGCGGTTCTGCATGAGCATGCCGCGCAGCAGCATGCGGGTGCCGGCCACCTTGTCGAAGCCGCGATCGATCGCCGCCCGAGCTTCCTTCTCGGCGGTGTCGCCATCGCCCAGATCAAGGCTGACCTGCGCCAGGGCAGCGCGCGCCTCGGCGGAAGCTGGGTCGTTGCGGACGGCGTTGCGGAACTCGATTTGCGCGGTGCGCAGATCGCCCTTGATCAGGGCATCCCGCCCTTTTTGCAGCGATTGGCCAAAGGCACCGCCGGCCAGCAGGGTGAAACCAAGGACGCCGGCCAGCAGGGTGGTGCGGAAGCTCGGTCGGGACGTCATCGGGATTCTCCGCTCAGTAGGCATCATAAGACATCGGATATCGATACGATCTAAACAAATACGGCCAAACCACTATGACAAGGCCGGCCGCCGAGCCAACCGGGCACGTCAGAAGTCGTGCGCCGGGGGCAGAAATTCCAGCCGGCCCGGCGGCCGCAATATCGGCCAGACCACGCGCCGACACTAGCCTTCGTCGCGGCTTTCCGTTGCAGCCTCCTGGGGCGGTGTCCGGGCCTGCGCCAGGCCATGCGCATCGAGCAGGCCATAGAGCGTCGGCCGGCTGATGCCCAGCAACCTAGCCGCGGCGGCCAAGCTGCCATTGCTGTGGCTCAGCGCCCGGTCGATCATTTCGCGCTCCGTCCGTATGCGGGCGCTGCGCAGGTCGAAATCCGCTTCGGGCGACGTCGTGGCGGCGCCGAGTTCGAGATCCGCCTCGGTGATGTAGGGGCCCTCGGTCATCAATACGGCGCGGCGGATACGGTTCTCAAGCTCGCGGACATTGCCCGGCCAGCGATGCGTGGCGACGGCCTCTGCCGCCTTCGGATCGAAGCCCTTGAGCTTGCGGCTGAACTCCTTGATATGGCGGGTGAAAAAGAATCGGGCGAGCAGCAGCGCATCGCCGGCCCGCTCGCGTAGCGGCGGGATCCGAACGGTCACCGAGTTCAGGCGATAGAGCAGGTCACCGCGGAATTTGCCGCTTTCTGCCTGTTCCTCGAGCGGCTGATTGGTGGCTGAGACGATGCGCACATCCACCTTGATCGGCGTTCGCCCGCCGATCCGCTCGACGACCTGATCCTGCAGGAAGCGCAGCAGCTTGGCTTGCAGGGAGACCGGCATTTCGCCGATCTCGTCGAGAAAGAGGGTGCCGCCATTGGCCTGTTCGATCTTACCGATCACCTGTTTGACGGCGCCGGTGAAGGCCCCCTTCTCATGGCCGAATAGCTCGGATTCAAGCAGGGTTTCGGGAATTGCGGCGCAGTTCAGGGCGACGAAGGGCTTGGGTGCACGCGGCCCCATATCGTGCAGTGCGCGGGCCAGCGCTTCCTTGCCGGTGCCGCTTTCGCCCAGCAGCAGTACGGGAACGGCAACGCTGCCCAGCCGTTCGATGGTCCGACAGACCTTCAGCATGCCCTCGTCGGCGGTGACAATGCCCTGGATGGGCGTGGCCTGCGGCGTGGCCGAAAGCCGGGCATTCTCTTCTTCAAGTTCGCGAAAGCGGAGGGCGCGGTCGATGATCGTCCGCAGTACCGCCAGATCGACCGGCTTCTCGCAGAAATCATAGGCGCCGAGGGCGATGGCGCGCAGTGCGTTCGCGCGCTGCCCCTGGCCGGAGGCGACGATAATCGGCAGGTTGGGATCGTGGCGTCGCAGCGCCTCGAGCGTCGCGAAGCCTTCCGAGATGCCTTCGGCATCGGGCGGCAGGCCAAGATCGAGCAGCACCGCCGATGGCTGTTCCCGGCGGGCGGTCTTCTCAGCCTGGTCGCGATCATTGGCGATCACCACGCGGCAGGCCGGAAAGGCCCAGCGGTATTGCGCACAGAGTCCGGGATCGTCCTCAACGATCAGCAGCTTCGGCTTGCTCATGTGCGGCCGCCTTCATGCGCGAGCGCCGATCGCGGGTCGGCATCAGCGGCTGGTAGCATGAGCCGCATGGTGGTGCCCATGCCGGGTTGGCTGAAGACGGTAAGCTCACCGCCGGCACTGGCCACTAGCTCGCGTGCCTGCCAGGCGCCAATGCCGCTGCCGGCCGCCTTTGAGGTGCTGAGTGGGCGGAACAGTTCGTCACGGACGAATTCCGGTGCCATCCCTGGTCCGTGATCGGCAATGTCGATCTCGATCCGCGGGCCGGCCCGACGGAGCCGGATTTCCACCGGGGCGGCGGGTGGAGAGGCCTCGATCGCGTTGTTCAGCAGGTGTCCGCAAGCGGTCTGAAAGGCTTCCGCGGGCATCGCGAGACGACCTATCATCGGGCTTTCGGTGGTGACCTCGACGGGGTGGGCTTGGGTTTCTGCCATGTGCCTGAGCAATGCGAGTGGATCGGGGGCTGCGGTCGGTGGCGGGTCGGCCTCCACCGCCATGACGTCGCCAGGCTGGCCCAAGCGACCGATCAGGGTGTTGATGCGGTCGGCGGAGGCGCGGACGGTCAGCAGCATGTCGGCCTGGAATTCGGGGTCCTGGAGATTATCCTCGGCATTCGCCAGCAATAGCGTCAGTTGGCTTGCCACCGTCTTCACATCGTGCGCAACGAAAGCGAAGCGGCGGGCATAATCTTCGATCGGGCGCTGTTCGGCCAAGCGTTCGGCGGCCCGCCGCTCCGCCAGGAACATGGCAACCTCACGGCCAATCGTGCGCAACAGGTCGAAGACCTCGCGGTCGAGCACGAAGGGCGCGCGGGGCGGGGTTAGCAGGATGGTGCCGACCAGCCCGTCACGCGGGTGGGTGAGGGGTACGGCGAGCCAGAGCTGGCCGTAGACCTCGTGCAAGTCTGCCGGTGGCGGCCGTGCGGTGCTGAACTCAAGGACCGTCTCGCCGGGGCCGAGGTCGCTGGCCAGCGGGTGGTGAGCCGGTAGTGCCAGAGGTGCCGAGGGCAGGTTCCACGATCCGGCCCAGCGCAAGGTCGGCGCCGCGGCATCGCGGGTCAGCAGAAGGCCAGCTGGGCTATCGACCGAATCGGCCATGGCGCGGATCGCCCGTTGTTCGGGGGGCGCGTCGTCGTCAGGCGCCGAGAGGAGTGCGACGCAACGTAGCCATTCCCGCCGATAGTCGTAGCGTGCGCTGAAGAAGTGATCGACGATCAGGTTACGCACCCGGGACCGCATGCTGGCCGAGGTCAAGGCAACCGCCAGCATGAGCGAGGCGCCGGCCAGCAGGCTGGCCTGTACGGTCGCCCCCCAATCAGCCTGCAGCAGGCGCAGCACTTCGCCCAGAGCACCAACGCCGACCAGGAATGCCCCGGCGATAATGAGGGTCGCGCCATGGAAGACCGCCTGGCGGGAGAAGCGCGGCTTTTGCCGCCAGCGGCCATCGCGCACGGCAGCGATCGCCAGCAGGGACACTGCGAGGACGGTGAGCGCCGCCCGGGCGTTCAGCAGCGGTGCCGAGAAATCACGGGAGAGCGCGGCATCCGCGTAGAGCAACAGATCGAAGACCGCCAGACCGCCGAGCGCGATGCAGGGCAGGTTGACATACCAGCGCGCATCCTCGTCGGCGTTGCGATAGAGGTTCTCAGCCAGCAACACGACCAGCAGCGCCACCCCGAGCCGCGCCAGCAAAACCGGCGACCCAAGGCTCGCGATCGCGAGCGCGTTCAGGGTCTGTGGCAGCAACGAAAGCAAGGCGAGTAGGACGGCCAGGCTGCCGAGCAGTGCGAAACGTCGGGCGGTTGGGGCGGAATCGGGACCTACCACCCGACGATAGAAGGCGAGCAGGACGGCGAACCAGACGGCGAGCCGGAGAACTTCTAGGGTACCCGCGAGCCCTTCAAGGGGGCGGCCAGGGGTCAGCGCGACGGCAGCGGCCCAGAGTCCAGAGATGGCGCAGGCCGCCGCCAATAAGGGCGTGGAGGCGCTGCGACCGATGACCAGCACGAGCAGCGACCAAGCCAAGCAGAAGGCCGCGGCTGCGGCGTGCAGGAAGACCGAGGCGGTCGCGGTCAAGCGGCCTCGCGGGCTCGCTTCGGCATCCCCGCCGTTCGATCTCGCTGAATATTCCGGATCACCTGGAGCCTTCCTGGAACAGTACGACACGCACGGTCGCGACCAGGATCAGCAGGTCGAGGAAGAGGCTGCGCCGGGCGATGTAATAGAGATCGTAGGCGAGCTTCATTCGGGCATCCTCGACCGAGGCGCCGTAGGGGTAGTTCACCTGGGCCCAGCCGGTAATGCCTGGGCGGACCAGGGCGCGGTCATTGTAGTGGGGTATTTCTTTGGCAAGCTGGGCGACGAATTCGGGTCGTTCCGGCCGCGGGCCGACGAAGGCCATGTCGCCGCGCAGGACGTTCAGGACCTGCGGGATCTCGTCGATCCGGGTCAGCCGGATGATGCGGCCGACCCGGGTGATCCGGGGATCGCGCTTCTTCGCCCAGGTTGCGCCGCCCTGTTCGGCATCGACGACCATGGAGCGGAATTTGAATAGCTCGAACACCCGGCCGTCACGCCCGACCCGGGTCTGGCGATAGAAAATCGGACCCTTGCTGTCGAGCCTGATAGCCAAGGCGGTCAATAACAGCAGCGGCAGGGTGACGAGCACCAGCAGCAGGCCCAGGCCGAGGTCGATGACGCGGCGCAAGAGGGCCTCGGCCCAGCCTTCGCGTATGGCGCGGGTCGTGGCGATCCAGTTATCAGGCAGGCGGTCGATATCGACGCGATTGAGGTGCTGCTCGCGGAACTCGACCTCGTTGAAAAACCGGATATTGGCGGCGGCGATGCGGCTGGCCACGCCGTCGGGCAGCTGGCTGGGATCGCTGGCCACCACGCCCCAGATATGCCGCTGACGCAACGTCTCCGGCGCCAGGGCGGTCGCCAGATCAGCGTCAGGGAGCAGTACCTCGATCACCTCGAAGGGGCCTGGTTTGCCATCGGCAAGAGCATGGCCGGCAGCACGCGGCGGCGCCACCAGCAGCAGGCGGCGCTTCAGGAGCCCCATCTGGGTGACCAGGGCCAAGCCGAGCCTGGTGGTCATGACCGCGGCGACGAAGGCCAGCAGAACTTCGACCAGGTGGTTGCCGAGGCGCTGCGGATAGGCGGGATCGAGCAAGCGCAGCACTGGCCATGCTAGCAGCAGCAGCAGCAGGCCGGCGACCAGGGTGCCGAGCAGCAGGCGCCGGCCACGCGACCAGGCTTCAGGCTGATAAAGGCCGGAGGCACCAGAGATCAGGCCAGCGCAAAGGGTGACGATAATGGCGAAGGAAATGGCGCTGCCAGCTTCCCGTGCGCTCAACAGATATATGGCGACGAAGCAGGCCAGGGCTTCGGACACGTACAGCAGTACGAGCTCTGAGCGAATACTATGGCCGAAGAGGGTTCTCATTCACACGTCCTCGATGGCGGCGCGACGAGTGTTACCACGCGCCGCGCGGCAATGGGATGACATATGCGGCGGGTTAACATGCTATGTCTCGTCCACAGATTGAGATTTCGCTCTCATAAAAACACTATTTGCGTTGGGATCAAGTTCTATTTCTGAAGGCGGCACACCCCCTCCTCGCCTCGGCCAGGTTGGGGACGGTAAATTCTCCGAGAGAGTTCTATCTCTGGGTTGAATAAAGGCGGCAGAATACGCTCTGGCTTTGGGGCCAATCCGGCCATGAAAACCAACGGCAAACCGCGACATAGCGGTTTGCCCGCGGGTCTGATATGCGAATTATTGAGAGCGACGATAATCAAAAATTGCCACTTTGCCAATAAATCGACTGTTGCTCTTTGAGGCAAAGCCGACTATGTCCCCATCTATCTGTGATTGGACTTGGTGCTGCGGTCGCAGCCATGCCGGGCTGCATCTACCGCACCCAATGAGGAGCAAAAGCATGGTGACGCGGCATCTGCTCATACTCCTGCTGCTCACCGGACTTGCCGCCTGTAATCAGCAGACCCCTGAGCAGGCCGCCGCCCTCACCGCCGCCCGGGCGCCGATGGAAAGTCGGGTTCCCGGGCAAGCCGACTACATCATAGGTCCAGGCGATACCTTGAGCATCTTTGTCTATCGGCTGCCTGAGCTCAGCACGGATCTGCCAGTGCGCCCCGATGGCCGGCTTTCCATGCCGCTGATCTCTGACATCGTGGCGGCCGGCAAAACCCCGACGCAGCTCGGTAAAGAGATCGAAACTCGGCTCAAGGAATATGTCCGGGACCCGACGGTGACGGTGATGGTGCGCTCCTTCATCGGTCCGACCAGCCGCCAGATTCGGATCATTGGTGAGGCTGCGCAGCCCAAGGCGCTGCCGTATCGGGATGGCATGACTGTCATGGACGTGCTGATCGAGGCTGGGGGTCTGACCCGCTACGCGTCCGGCAACCGGGCAGAACTGGTCCGGCGTGACCCGGTGACCGGGGCGCAGCAGACGCTGCGGCTCCGGCTCTCCGATCTGGTCCGCAATGGCGACATCTCCCAGGACGTGCCGGTGCAACCGGGTGATACACTCGTCATTCCCCAGAGCTGGTTCTAAGCCGCCATGAACCTCGCCGCCCTTATTCAACGTTATAGCTCGGCGGGATGGCGCCATCGCTGGAAGGCGCTGGCGACCGCCTGGCTGGTCTGCATTGCCGGCTGGGTCGGCGTCTCGCTCATCCCCGACCGCTACGAATCGAGCGTCCGCCTCTATGCCGATGCCGATGTCGTGCTCAGCCAGCTGTTGCGCGGCATCGCGGTCGATAACGCGGCGGGCAACCAGGTCGCCTTGCTGCAGCGCACCCTGGTCAGCCGACCGAACCTGGAGCGGGTCGTTGCCCGTACCGACCTCGACATGCGGGTCACCTCGCTGGAGTCGCGCGAGGAGTTGCTCAAGAAGCTCGAGCGGGAGATCAAGATCGCGGCGCAGACCGCCAACCTCTTTACCATCACCTATTCCGATCAGGACTCCCGGTTGGCGCGCGACGTGGTGCAGGCGCTGCTCAATCTCTTTATCGAGCAAGCGACGACCAATGATCGCCAGCAGATGGAAAACGCGCGCGCCTTCATCGCCCAGCAGATCGCCGCCTACGAGACCCAGCTGCGCGAGGCCGAGCGGCGGCGCGCCGAGTTCCGGGTGCGCTACCTTGAGTTGCTGCCGAACGATCAGTTCGGCGGCCTGACCAAGCTCGAGCAGGCGCGCGCCCAGATCCAGCAAATGACCAATGGGCTGATCGACATCAAGCAGCGGCGCGACCTGCTCAAGCAACAGCTCGACTCGACACCGCAGACCCTCAGCACGACCGAAGCCGCGGTCGCCGCCGGCGGCCGCACCGCCCCGCAGAGCACCGATCCGCGGGTGCTCCAGGCCGAGGCGGCCTTGGCCGAGTTGCGCCTGCGCTTCACCGAACAGCACCCGGACGTCGTCTCGGCCCGCAAGACCTTGACCGAGGCTCAGTCAGGAGCGACGAGACGCAAGACCGAGTTGACGGCCGAGATTGCCCAGGCACAGGCGGCTACGGGGGGTAGCCCGCAGAATGCCAGCCGGGTTCCCAACCCGCTCTATGAACAGCTGCGGCTACGTTTGGTCGATGCCGAGGCGACCATCAACTCGGTTGAACGCCGGCTGGGCGAGGAGCAGGTAGAATCCGATCGCCTGCAGGCCATGGCGCGCGGCGCGCCGCAGTTGCAGGCGGAATCGCTCAACCTCGACCGTGACTACAACGTGCTGCGGAAGAATTATGAGGATCTGCTCTCTCGCCGTGAGGCGGTGCAGATCTCGGGTGCGGCGCGCGCGGGTGCCGAGCGTGTGCGTCTTGAGGTGGTCGATCCGCCGACCATTCCGACCCTGCCGACCAGCCCAAACCGGCCATTGCTCTATTCCGGCGTGTTGCTCCTCGGACTTGCCGCGGGGTGCGGTGTGATCGCTCTGCTCACCATGATGGATCGCGCCTTCTACACTCTGGGCGACCTGCGGCGCCTTGGTCTGCCGGTGCTGGGCGGCATCTCCTCGGCTGACCCGCCGGCGCGGATGGTCCTGCCAGCAGCCGCCTTCGGCACCGTCTTGGCGATGCTGCTGATGGCCTATGGCGCGGTCATGGTCGCCGGACCCAAATTTATGGCAAAGCTGCCTGAACTACTCAGTCGGATGCTCGCATGACCCTGCCGCCGAAGCCACGTGCCCATCTGGTTGAGCGGGCCGTCGAGATTCTCGGTGGCTCCGAGGCACTGGCGCGTAATCCAGCCGCCTCCCTCCCCATCGCGGCCGCAGCAGTCGAACAGGCGGAGGGCCTCGTCCCTCCAGCAGCGTCGACGCGCGCTACGGCAGCCTCCTATACCCCGCCGGCCTCCGCCGGCCCGGCAGGGCCGCTGGCGGCCGAACCGGGGGAGGCACCAGGGCAAGTCACCGCGACGGTCCTCAAGGCCGCCGGTTTGGTTGCGGCAGCCGCTGGAACCACCCGGAACAGGCTCTCGGAAGAGATCAACATCATCCACCATCAGGTGATGCGCACGGTCCGTCGGACCCCAACGGCGGATGGCCGTTGCGGCCGTATTGTGCTGGTCACGAGTTCGCGACCGAACGAAGGGAAGACCTTCTCGTCGCTCAATCTTGCCGCCAGCATCGCGGCCGGTGGCCGGGCTCCGGTCGTCCTGGTTGATGCTGATGGTAAGCGCGGCTCCCTCAGCACCCTGGTCGGTCTGCTCGATGCGCCCGGGATGCGCCAGCTTGCCTTTGAGCCAACGGCACGCGCCACACCTCTGCTGGTGCCGACCGCGCAGGATCGGCTGTTTATTCTCCCCTTTGGTATGCAAAGCCCCGGCGGGCCGGAGATCCCGCCCGGCGAGATGATGGCCGCCGCGATCATGCGCCTCGCCCTGTCCTTGCCGGAGTACATCATCGTCGTTGATAGCCCGCCTTGCCTGGCGACCAGCGATCCGAGCAGCCTGGCACCGATCGCCGGGCAGGTGATGATGGTCATCCAGGCAGAGCGTACGCAGCAAGGCGAGGTGGAAGCAGCGCTCGATCTGGTCGATGCCTGTCCGAACCTTCAACTCATGCTCAACCGGATACGGATGGTCACCAGCCATTCTTTCGGCTCCTATGGCGATTACGGCGGGTACGGGAGCTATGGCAGCTATGGCAGTTACGGCAGCTATGGTGCCTATGGCTCCCGCCCCTCTAAATAGAGCGGGAGCAAGTAGCGCGGGCGACGGACGGCCCGATTGGGTTGGCGTCCTGGTCGTCGCACTGCTTGGCCTGCTTTTTGGGACGGGTTCCGCACTGTCCCAAGTGCTCGGCGGCGGCAACGCGGGCGGTTCGGCAACCGGTGGCATCACGGGTACCGCGGTTGGTGGTGCGGGCGACCAGCCACAACCGGCCGGTGTCTATCTTGGACCCGGTGCCGGGGGCGGTTTCACGCCCCCAGGTTCCATCGGTACCGCGCTGGGCGGCATGGCGCCGGGCGCGACCGGCCTGCCGCAATACCAAGGCGTGACCGACGTCTTCGGCACCACGTATGTTGGCGGCGGCCCCGGTGGCGTACTGCCGCCCGGCTATACGTTGGCGCCGAGCCTCACGCTTGGCGTCATGGGCAACTCCAACGCTTATCAGAGCACGACCGGCAAGACCCGTGGCGATATCTGGCTGATGGCGACGCCCGGCGTCTTGGCTACCGCCAATACGATGCGCGTGGTGGGGTCGGTCAATTACTCGCCAAGCTTCCGGCTTTCGACCTTCGAAGCGGCGAAGAACAGCGGCGTCTATCAGACCTTTAACGTTACCGGCCGAATTTCGGCTTTGCCGGAGCGTCTATTCATAAATGTATTGGCTCTGGGATACACAAACAATGTCGCTGGAGGAGTTAATCCATCTATCTCAAATACATTAGCTTCAGCGACAGCCACACAGTCAATTGTACAAAATGTTTTCCTACAAATAAGCCCTACTTTTGTTCATCATTTTGGAACAACTGCAATCGCTCAAGTAGGTTATACATTTTCATATACTGGACAATTCGGTAATAATGGATATTTTTCTGGATCGAATAATCCCTATTTCACAAGTACCGAAACGACTGGAAATACCGGATTTGGTATTTTACGAACTGGCGAAGATTTTGGACGCTTGGCAATGCAGGCCTATGCCATCGGCACCGAGTTCGGTGGCAATGGAGCCTTGGGTGGTTCTCAGCTTTATCGTGCGGTTGGTGAAACCAGATACTCCATCTATCGCGATTTAGCCGTCTATGCCGAAGCTGGTTACGACGATCAGCACTACCAAGGCACGACACCCTTTTCGGTCGTCGCGCCGATCTGGGGGGTCGGCTTCCGGTCCCAGCCGGACCCAGAGAACTTCATCCTGTTTCGCTACGGCCAACGCAACGGCTACCGCTCGCCCTATCTGCAGGCCACCTGGCGGGTCGGCACCCGCACCCAGGTGAATGCCTCCTACACTGATACCTTCAGTTCGGCGCCGCTGGCCCAAACAGGCCTGCTCTCGACCATCGGCGTTGATGCCAATGGCAATCTCTTTGACACCTTAGCGAGCGCGCCGATTCTCCCAGTGCCGGTCCTGACCTCTCTCTATACTACCCAAAGCTCGCTCATGCGGCGAAAGCTGGGCTGGCTCTCGGCCAACCAAACCTGGGATCGGGACACCTTCATCGCATCTCTCAATTATTTTGACATGATTCCTTTAACCAGCGCCGCTGGTACGAGTAGCTATTCGCAAAAGGGGTATTCTTTTAGTTTGGGATGGAACCGTGCGTTTACACCGACGCTCAATGGGAACGTCTTCTTTTCTGTGGGCTGGTCTGATTATGCACAACAAAATACAGGAACACCATCTACATATGCGGCTCCAAATACAGGCATGAATTATTCTGCGCGTATCGGACTGTACAACTATTTTTCTGAAACATTAATCGGATCAATGTCATATACATATTTTTACAACCCGAACACAAACTATGCTGCTGGCATGCCGGGCCAGAGTATTTTTCTCGCAACCATACGGAAAAACTTCTAGGCAGCAAAAAATGTTGCTAGATTATTATAAACTGCAAGATCACCCCTTCCTGATGACGCCGGACCCGCGGCTGTTTTTCGCGAGTTCTGCGCATTCCAAGGCTCATGCCCATCTTCTCTACGGCCTCGCCCAGCGCGAGGGCTTCGTCGTCGTCACTGGCGAAGTTGGTGCCGGCAAGACCACCCTCATTGAACGCCTGTGCGGCGAGCTTGACCCGACCGGCTTCGCGATCGCCCGCATCGCCACGACCCAGGTCTCCGGCAACGACCTATTGCGGTTGGTCGCTGATAGCTTCGGCGCCCCGGCCGAGGGCGAGAAAGCCACCGTCCTGCGTGGCATTATCGCCGCGCTGCGTAACGCTGAACGCCGCCACCTGCTGATCGTTGACGAGGCACAGGCGCTTTCGCCGACCGCCCTCGAAGAACTGCGCATGCTCTCGAACATCACCGATGGCAGCCGCGCCCTGCTGCAAACCATCCTGCTTGGCCAGCCGCAGCTGCGCCAGCTCATGGCCAGCCCCGATCTCGATCAGCTCCGCCAGCGCGTGCTCGCCTCCTACCACCTGAGCGGCCTTGCCCGCGACGAGACCCACGCTTATGTCGAGCACCGCATGCGCGGGGTCGGCTGGACCGGCCTGCCCGCCTGGGGCGAGGGGGCGCTCGATCTGGTCCACGATGCCTCGGGCGGTATTCCCCGCCGGATCAACCGGCTTTGCTCGCGTGTCCTGCTCGCCGGCGCACTGGAAGAGGCCGAAGTGCTGACCGCCGAGCTGGTACAGACAACAGCCGAGGAGCTGGAGGCGGATCTGCTTGGTGACGCGCCAGCGCCAGAACCCGCCAGCGCCGTCCCCAGCTATGACATCGACGCCTTCGACGCCCTCGCGCGCCGGGTCGAGGCGTTGGAGCGCCAGATCGCCCGGCGCGAGCGGGTCTTCAACAAGCTGCTCGACCTGGTGGCGGGCCTTGAGGAGCGCCAGCCATGACCGGCGGGTCCATCCGCAACGCCATGTCGGTCGATGTCGAGGACTGGTTCCAGGTCTATAACTACTTCGGCGTGATCCCGCGCGACGCCTGGGAGACCCTCGATCGTCGGGTCGAGGCCCGTACCGATGAGGTGCTGGAGCTCTTTGCCTCGGCGGGCGTCCAGGCCACCTTCTTTACCCTCGGCTGGGTCGCCGAGCGTCACCCGGCGCTGATCCGCCGTATCGTGGCGGGCGGGCATGAACTCGCCAGCCATGGGCACGGTCATGAGTTGGTCGTACAGATCGGCCCCGAGCGTTTCCGCGCCGATCTCCTCCGCGCCAAGCGGCTGCTCGAGGATGCCGGCGGCGTTGCCGTCACCGGGTACCGCGCGCCGACCTTCTCCCTCAGCCCTTCGCTCACCCCCTGGGCCTACCCAATCCTCGCCGAGACCGGGCACGCCTATTCCTCCTCCGTCTTCCCGGGCCGCCATGCTGGCGCTGGCGATGCAGAAATCCTGCCTTGGCGGCCACTCGGCTCGTCGGTGCTTGAACTACCGATGACCGTCCTGCGCCTGCCTGGTCGGACCTTGCCGGTGGCCGGTGGCGGCCCCTTCCGGGCAACTCCGCAGCCGCTCTTCCTGAGCGCCTTACGGCGAGTCAATGCGCTCGGCCGGCGCGGTATCTTCTATTTCCACCCCTGGGAGATCGACCCCGACCAGCCCCGAGTCCCCGGCCTTTCCTTCGCCAAGCAGTTCAAACATTTCACGGGTCTGCGGCAGATGGCACCCCGGCTCTCCGCGCTATTGCATGCCTTTAATTGGGCCCGCATGGATGAGGTCTTCGCGGCGGAGCTGGCCGATCCTGGTTCCAGCCTCCCGCTCGCCGCCGAGTAGGGGATCGCATGGCTGTCCGCATTCGCAGCCTGGAGGATGCCGCCGGGGCCGCATCGGCCTGGGACGCCTTCGTGCAGGCCACACCAGCCGCGAGCTTCTTCCATCTCAGCCCATGGGCAGCCGTGATCCGCCGCGCCTTCGGCCATCCCACTCATTACGCCTTCGCCGAACAGGATGGCGCGATCGTTGGCGTCCTGCCGCTGGCCCGCCAGCGCACCCTGCTGTTCGGCGATACCCTCGCCTCGACCCCCTTCTGCGTCTACGGCGGCGCCGTGGCGGCAACGCCAGAGGCCGCAGCCGCGCTCGAGGGCCATGCGCTCGGCCTGCAGCGCCGGCTTGGTGCGCCCTGCCTGGAATATCGCCGCCTGGCGGCCGCCGATCCCGGCTGGACCGGCCGCCCGCCGCTCTATTTCACCTTCCGCAAGCCCATCGTCATCACCGGCGACGATGCCAAGGACATGCAGAAGAACATCCCGCGCAAGCAGCGCGCCGAGGTCCGCAAGGCCATCGATCGCTTCAAGCTCACCTCGGTTTCCAACAGCGATACCCGCATCCTGCACCGCCTCTATGCCGAGAGCGTGCGCAACCTCGGCTCTCCAGTCTTCCCCCGCCGCTACTTCACCCTGCTAGCCGAGGCCTTCCCCGGCGCGCACGACGTCACCACGGTGCTGCATGAGGGCACGCCGGTCTCCTCGGTGCTGAACTTCCACTTCCGCGACCAGGTGCTGCCCTATTACGGCGGCGGCAGCCAGGCCGCCCGCGGTCTCTCGGCCAATGACTTCATGTACTGGGAGGTGATGCGCCGCGCCGGGCGGGAACGCGGAGCGACGCTGTTCGATTTTGGCCGCAGCAAGATCGGCACCGGCGCCTTCGCCTACAAGCGCAACTGGGGCTTCACCGAGGAGGAGCTGCACTACTGCTACCGCCTCGCGCCCGGTGCCACGATCCCGGAGAACAACCCGAACAACCCGAAATACCGGCTGTTCATCGCGCTCTGGAAGAAGCTGCCCCTGCCGGTGGCCAATATCCTCGGGCCGCCGCTCGTCCGGGGGCTGGGATGACCCGTCGCCTGCTTTTCCTCGCGCACCGCTGCCCCTACCCGCCGAACAAGGGCGAGAAGATCCGCGGCTGGAACCTGCTCAAGCACCTCGCCCAGCGTTGGACCATCGACCTCG
>Ga0114971_10000066_pt1 | contig 54005 bp, 51 predicted proteins | sample M_140625_MF_Meta_FD_87320 | JGI IMG/M metagenome (GOLD analysis project Ga0114971, IMG submission 87320) | Freshwater microbial communities from Lake Montjoie, Canada to study carbon cycling - M_140625_MF_MetaG | ecosystem: Environmental > Aquatic > Freshwater > Lake | place: Lake Montjoie... | reverse complement strand
TCAGCAGCGATGCGGCCCTGGCCGAGGCGGAACTGGAGTGGAACCGCTACGCCGCCGCCCGCTGGCCGTGAGGAGCCTGGCGCGCCGCCCTTTCCTGGATCCGTAGAAAACCTTAAATCTGGCCAGATCCGGGGCGCCAGTGCTGATTCAGGGGATGACTGGCCGCCGGGTTGAAGGGTATGGTTGCGATTCTTCATCGGCTTTCTGCCCATGCCCCTGGAGGATCTTTCGCCGTCTGATCCGCCGAGCGACCTCTCCCGGGATGGCCAGGGCCTCGACTATCGAGCCACCATTTTGGTGGTGGACGATGAACCGGCGGTGCGTCGGGTGTTGGTGATGCGCCTCCAGCTGGCCGGCTTTCGCGTGATCTGCGCCGAAGACGGCGAGGAAGCCCTCACCCTCTTCCACCGCGAGCAGCCCGATCTGGTGGTGCTCGACGTGATGCTGCCCAAACTCGATGGCTTCGCGGTCTGTCGGCGCCTGCGGGCCGAATCCTGCGTCCCGATCATCTTCCTCTCCGCCCTGGATGCCATCGCTGAACGCGTGGCCGGCCTGGATCTAGGGGCGGACGACTATCTTCCCAAACCCTTCAGCCCCAAGGAACTGGAAGCCCGCATCACCACGATCCTGCGGCGGGTGGGTCGGGGCTCGGCCACCAACGAGCCCCGCGAGCCCTCCAACGGCACGGGGGTGATGCGGCTGGGGGATCTGGTGGTGGACACCAATCGGCGCCAGGTGACCCGCGACAGCCAGCGCATTGCTCTCACCTACACCGAATTCAGCCTGTTGGAACTGCTGTTCCGCGAGCCTGGGCGGGTGGTGCCGCGGGCTGAAATCCTTGAACAACTCTGGGGCTACCCCCCCCGCCGTGCCGCCGACCTGCGGGTGGTGGACGTCTATGTGGCCCGCCTGCGGGGCAAGCTGGAGCCCGATCCCCGCAACCCGGAACTGATCCTCACGGTGCGGGGCACGGGCTATGCCTCCCAGCGGATGGGGGATGGGGCCCTGGCCCCGGTGGCCGTCGCTGCGGGCTAAGGCGCCGCACCCGACGCTCCTGCAGGATGGGGACCTCCCTCCCTCCCTTCGCACCGAGCCTTGTCGGATCTGCGCGCGACCCGTCTGGAAAAAGCCCGGGCCCTGGAGGCCGCCGGACACCCCCCCTATGCCCTGAGCTTCGCCCCCAGCCATCGCACCGCGGCATTGCAGGAGGCCCACGCCGACCTGGCCCAGGGCGCCGAGCGGGAGGAGCTGGTGGCCGTCGCCGGGCGGGTGATGACCCGGCGCGTGATGGGCAAGCTTGCCTTTTTCACCCTGGCGGACGAGAGCGGTGCGATCCAGCTCTATCTCGAACGGGCCACCCTGGAGGCGTCCGAGCCGCCCCAGCCGGACGCCTTTGAGCACCTGAAAACGCTGGTGGACATCGGCGACTGGATCGGCGTGAGCGGCACCCTCAAACGCACCGATCGGGGCGAACTCTCAGTGAAGGTGAGCCACTGGCAGATGCTCTGCAAGGCGCTCCAACCCCTGCCCGACAAGTGGCATGGCCTGGCCGACGTGGAAAAACGCTATCGGCAGCGCTATCTCGATCTGATCGTGTCCCCCCACACCCGGGACACCTTCCGCCGCCGGGCCCGGCTGGTGAGTGGCCTGCGCCGCTGGCTCGACGACCGGGGCTTCCTGGAGATCGAAACGCCGGTGCTCCAGGCCGAAGCCGGGGGAGCCGACGCCCGTCCCTTTGAAACGCACCACAACACCCTGGATCTGCCCCTCACCCTGCGAATTGCCACCGAACTGCACCTCAAGCGCCTGGTGGTCGGGGGCTTTGAACGGGTTTACGAGCTGGGGAGAATCTTTCGCAATGAGGGGGTGAGCACCCGCCACAACCCCGAATTCACCTCCGTGGAGATCTATCAGGCCTACGCCGATTACCACGACATGATGGAACTCACCGAGCAGCTGATGGCGGCGGTGACCCTTGAGGTGTGCGGCACAACGCAGATCACCTATCAGGACACAGCCATCGATCTCAGCCCCGGCTGGCGGCGAGCCACGATGCACGAGCTGGTGGAGGCCGCCACGGGCCTTCAGTTCGCCGCCTTCCGCGAGCGCGCCGAGGCGGCCAGCGCAATGGAGGCGGCTGGACTGGTGGTGCCGGAGGCCGCCGATTCGGTGGGCCGGCTGCTGGTGGAGGCCTTTGAGCAGCGGGTGGAGGAGACGCTGATCCAGCCCACCTTCGTGCTCGATTACCCGGTGGAGAATTCCCCCCTGGCCCGGGCGCACCGCAGCAAACCCGGTCTGGTGGAGCGGTTTGAACTGTTCATCTACGGCCGTGAGATGGCCAACGCCTTCAGCGAACTGATCGATCCCCTCGATCAGCGTCAGCGGCTGGAGGCCCAGCAGGCCCGCAAGCTGGCGGGGGATCTGGAGGCCCAAACCGTGGACGAAGACTTCCTCCATGCCCTGGAAGTGGGCATGCCACCCACCGGCGGCCTGGGCATCGGCATCGATCGCCTGGCGATGCTGCTCACCGACAGCCCATCGATCCGGGATGTGATCGCCTTCCCCCTGCTCCGGCCCGAGTCCCCTCTACCGCAGCGTGGCGCCGACGCAGTGGGATAATGGAGTCGATTAGGTAATCACCCCAATCGGGGGTCTCCCAACACATGAGCGGTGAGCGCGTCGGTTTTCGCTTCCAACACGCTGATGCGGTGGTGAAGCGCAACCCCCAGGGGCGTTCGCGCCGTGGATGGGTGATGGAGCCGGTGGAACAAACCACCAGCCGTGGCACCAAGATGCCGGCCTATCGGATCCGCTGGCGAGATAGCGAGCGCCCCGAGATCGTGCTTCAGCACATGCTGATCGCCGATCCCGACCCCACCCCGCCGCCGGAGGGAGTGAGCCTGGTGCCTCCGGTCGCCAAGAAATAGGACCGGGTCCCCAGGAGCGCTTCAGCTCCAGCCCCGCCAGCGATACACCATCAGACCCAGGTGCTCCTTCAGGGCCACCGTGGTGGATTGGAGGGCATCGGCACTGGGGAGCAACGCCATGGCCAGGGCTGCCGCCGTGGGGCGACCGAAGGCCCTGCGCAGGGGCAACTGGTAGTCACAGGCCACCGGCACCACCTCGAGGGCCGTGAGGTGATGAAAGGTGGCCAGAGCCCGGGGCATGTGGGTGGCGCTGGTCACCAGCAGCACCCGCCGCCAGCGCCGCTGGCGGGCGAGCGTGTTCAAGGCGACGGCCTCCTCAGCGGTGGTCCGCGCCTGCTCACTCAACAGCAGCTGACGCTGGGGCACCCCCAACCAGCCGGCGAGTTGGGCGGCGGAGCGGGCCTCCGGCGGCGAGGGGTCGTCCGCCGCAAACGTGACCCGCCCCCCGGAGAGCAGCAACCAGGGAGCCCGCCCCCGTCGCATCAACTCCACGCCGGTGAGCAGCCGATCCCCCGCTTCGCCCACCTCCACCCCGCGCCGTGGGGGGAGGGCCGGCCGCAGACCGCCCCCCAACACCAACACCGCATCCGCCGTAGGCACCACGACCGGGCTGAGGGCCATGGCCCGCTCCTCCAACCCCCACACCAGCTCCCGACTGACCAACGGCATCGCCGCCAGCCCCAGCACGGCAACACCGGCGGCGGACACCCCCGTAGCCCACGGCCGGCGGCGCCCCAGCAGTCCGGCCAGCTGCAGGGCCATGGCCAAACCAAGGGGATAGAGCGCCAGCGGCAGCAACTTGGCGAGCAGGAAGCCCATCGGCGGGAGAGGCGTGTGGAGGGCGTGCTCAGCGCTGCAGCCGGCGCCGCAGCTCCTGGAGATCCTGCTGGGCTTCGAACCGGGACCAGGCGGCATCCAGGCTGTCGTCATCAGCGCCCTGGGCTGCCGTTGGGGAACCCGGAGCCGGGGGCGGCGGCCCCGGGTCGCGAACGGGCGGCGGCGTCCCGGTGGCCAGCTCCCGCTCCACGGCGGTGAACCGTTCCCCCAGCTGCTCCAGCGCCTGCCAGCGCTGGCGCCCCTGCTCCATCAGGGTGGCGATATGGGCTTCGGCGCGACTCGCCAGCACCTCCTCACGGGCGGCACGGGCCCGTTCCACCCGTTGCTGCCACGCACGGATCTCCTCCGCCAGCGCCAGTAACGCCTGCCGCTGCCGCTCCGCCTGCTGCTGCAGGTCCAGCCTCTGGCCACGCAGCCAGTCCTGGCGGTCGCGGGCCGCCTGCTCGGCCAGCAGGGCCTCCTGGGCGGGGTTGGCCCGCAGGAAGGACTCCAGCCGTTGCTCCAGGCGGGCCTCCAGTTCATCCAACCAGCTCGCGGCCATCAGGGGGAATCCGGTGCCCGGGTGATCAGGGGGGCTTCGATCTCCTCCTGCAGGGGAGTGATCGCCGCCTCACGGGAGCGCAGCAGCAACTGGGTGAGTCGGGCAATCGCCCCCTCGCCCAGCTCCTGTTCGCTGATGCGATCGAAGGCATCACGGTAGAGCGCCTCCAGCTGCTCGATCAGGCTTTCGCGCAGATGCCGCATCGCCTGACGCTGATCCTCCCGGCCCATCCTTCAGCTCCCAGCGGGTTCCAAGTCTGCCTGGTGCAGCACATGCAGGCACAGGTCGTGATCCGGATCCATCCAGCGGCCTGCGGAGCACCAGCCGGCGCCTGCCGCCAAGGCCAGGAAGGAGGCCGAGTCGTATTTGTAGCTGTATTCGGTGATCAAGGGTTCATCGGCGGCGAACGTCCAGGTCTGCCCCGCCAGCTGCACCGTCTGGCGGTGCCGGCTCACCAGGGCCATGGCGATGCGGCTTTGCTCCGGCTGCCACCACGCCCGATAGCGGAACCCGGCGGGATCAAAGGTGCCCGCCGCATCGCGGTTGAGGCGCTTCAACAGATTCATGGCGAAGGCGGCTGACCTGCCGGCGGCATCGTTGTAGGCCGCCTCCAGTCGGGCCACGGGTTTGGGTTGGTCGATGCCGATCAGCAGCCGACTCTCCGGCCCCAGCAGCCGCCGAAACTGGCCCAACAGCCGTTGCGCCTCCGGCGGGTCGAAATTGCCCAGGGAACTGCCGGGGTAGAAGCCCAGCCGCCGTCCCGCCAACAGGGGCTCCGGGGGCAAGGCCGTCAAGGTGCTGTAGTCGCAGCAGATGCCCAGCACCGGCACGGTCGGATGGCGCCGCTGCAGGGCCTCACAGGCCTGGGCCAGGTGGTCGGCGCTGATATCCAGGGCCCCATAGGCCTTGGGGGCCAGGGCCGCCAGCAACGGGTCCACCTTGCGGGCGGCACCGGCACCGAACTCGATCAGCACCCCAGGGCCGAGGGCCTCGGCCAGCTCGGTGGCCCGTTGGCCGAGCAGGGCGGTTTCGTTACGGGTGAGGCCATATTCAGGTTGTTCGCCGATGGCCTCGAACAGGCGGGAGCCCTCGGCGTCGTAGAGCAGCCAGGCGGGCAACTGACGCGGTTGTCGCGCCATGCCCTCCAGCACCAACCGCCACAGGTCGGCCGGGGCCGGGTGCAGATCGATCAGCATCGTCGTGGATGGCCGGCTCATCAGGCGTCTCCGTCCCGGGCCAGGCGCAGGCCGGCCACCATCCAGCGGCTCGCTGGCGGAAAAAAGTTTCGATACACCAGGCGACTGTGGCCTGGGGGGGTGAGGTAGGCGCCACCGCGCAGCACGAACTGGGAGGTCATGAACTTGCCGTTGTACTCGCCCACGGCCCCAGGCGCCGGTCGGAAGCCGGGGTAGGGGCGGAAGGGGCTGGCGGTCCATTGCCACACCAATCCACTGCTCTGGGGCAAGCCAGCAGCGGCGACCGTTTCCCATTCGGCTTCGCTGGGCAGCCGTGCCCCTGCCCAGCGGGCATAGGCGTCGGCCTCGAACCAGCTCAGATGGCGTACCGGCGCCTGCGGATCCCGGCGATGGCAACCCGCCAGGGTGAAGATCTCGTCCCCCCGCCAGTAGCGAGGGGCCTGCCAGCCCCGCTGCTGGACCACGGCCCAGCCCTCGCTCATCCACAGCTCCGGCCGGCGATAGCCCCCCTCGGCGATGAAGGCCCCATAGGCGGCGTTGGTCACCAGCCGCTCGGCCACGGCAAACGGATCCAGCCACACCCGGTGGCGCGGGGCCTCATGGTCGAAATGGAAGCCGCCCGCCGCCGGGTTCTGGCCGATCTCCACCAGGCCCCCGGGGTGCTGGCGCCAGGCAGGGGACGCCCCTGGATCGCCCTCCGCCCGCCAGGCGGCCTCGAAACGGGCTTCCGGACCCGCCGCTTCCGTGCCGTAGGCCGGGGCGAGGGGGTTGCGGCTGAAGCCATCGAGCAGGTCCATCAACAACAGCTCCTGGTGCTGTTGTTCGTGCTGCAAACCCAGTTCCACGAGGGGCAGCCACGCCGGTGCGGGGGCATGGCCCACCAACCCCTCCAACAGCCGCTGCAGACCGGCGTCCACCCGGCGGCGCCAGGCCAGGACGGCGCCGATCGCCGGACGGGTGAGCAGGCCCCGTTGCGGCCGGGGATGACGGGGGCCGATGGCGTCGTAGTAGGAGTTGAACAGATAGGCCCAACGGCGATCACTGCCCTGCCAGCCCTCGAGATGGGGCTCCAGCAGGAAGGTCTCGAAGAACCAGGTGGTGTGGCCCAGATGCCACTTGGGCGGGCTGGCGTCCGCCATGCCCTGCAGATTCAGGTCCTCCGGCTCCAACGGCAGGATCAGGGCTTCACTGAAGCGACGCACCTGCTCGAGCCGTTGTTGCAGGGCGGGGATGGGGTCGGGGAGATCGGGGGGGCAAGCTGCTGTGCTGATCTCCCCTCCCAAACCCATCGCCGTGGTGCTGGCTCAGCCTGACCCTAGGGAGGTTCCCTACGATCCGCCCACGCAACGATGCATCGGCAGGCCAGCGGCATGGGTGGGAGCAGCACGCAGGGCATCTGTGACGGGTTCGTCCAGGCCGTGGGCAACACGCCCCTGATCCGGCTGAGGGCGCTCAGCGCCCTGACCGGCTGCGAGATTCTCGGCAAGGCCGAATTCATGAATCCGGGCGGCTCGGTGAAGGATCGGGCCGCCCTCGGGATCCTCCTGGAGGCGGAGGCAGCCGGGGTGCTGCGGCCGGGAGGCACCGTGGTGGAGGGGACGGCGGGCAATACGGGCATCGGCCTGGCCCATCTCTGCAACGCCCGCGGCTATCGCTGCCTGATCGTGATTCCCGACACCCAGTCCGCCGAAAAAATCGGCCTGCTGCTCAGCCTGGGCGCCGAAGTACGCACCGTGCCAGCGGTTCCCTACAGCGATCCCAACAACTACGTGCGCCTCTCTGGCCAGATCGCCGCTGACCTGCCCGGCGCGGTGTGGGCGAACCAGTTCGACAACCTGGCCAATCGCCGCGCCCACTACAGCAGCACCGGCCCAGAGATCTGGCGCCAGTGCCAGGGACGCCTGGATGCCTGGGTGGCCGCCACCGGGACCGGCGGCACCTACGCCGGTGTGGCGCTCTACCTGAAGGAGCAGGATCCCCGGGTGCGCTGCGTGCTGGCCGATCCCCACGGCAGCGCCCTGCACAGCTGGGCCAGCGGGGATGGCCTCCACGCCGAGGGCAACTCGATCACCGAGGGCATCGGCAACAGCCGTGTCACCGCCAATCTGGAGGGCGCCCCCATCGATGACGCCGTGCGCATCCCCGACCAGGCCGCCCTCGACACGATCTACAGCTTGCTCTGGCAGGAAGGCCTGTTCATGGGCGGTTCCGTGGGGATCAACGTGGCCGCCGCCGTCGAGACGGCCCGGCGGCTGGGTCCAGGCCATCGCATCGTGACGGTCCTCTGTGATGGCGGGGACCGCTACCGCTCCCGTCTCTACGACCAGGCCTGGCTAGCGGGACGCGGCCTGCACCAGCCCGAAGCCGCCCCCCTGGCGCCCGCTGACGCGGCGAGCCGCTGATGGGCGCTTCCATGGCTGAAGCCGGCCAGTTGATCGGCAACCGTTACCGCCTGGAGAAGCCCCTGGCCCCCCCCAGCGATGGGGCCGTTCCCCAGGGGCGACTCTGGCTGGCCAGCGATCAACTGGCCGCCGATGCCCCCGTCGCCCTTCGTCAGATCGGGCCCGAACAGGATCAACAGCGGGCCCGCGAGCTCTGGGGGCGGTTGCAGGGGCTGCTCCACCCCCAGCTGCCCCGCTTCGGCCCGGCCCTTAGCGATGCCAACGACCTCTGGCTGGTGCGCGAGTGGCTGCGGGGCCCCACCTACCAGCACTTGCTCGCCGCCCGCGCGGAACGCCAGTTGGTGTTCGGCGCCGGGGAGGTGCTGCTGCTGCTGCGCCAGCTGCTGCCCGTGATCGCAGCCCTCCATGGCCAGGATCTGTTGCATGGCGATCTGACCCCGGCCAACCTGGTGCGCCGTGACAGCGATGGCCTGCCGGTGCTGCTGGATTTTGGCCTGGCCCGGGGCAGCCACGACCCGACGCCCTCCGGAGCCACCCCCGGCTACGCGCCCCCGGAGCTGGCCCGCGGCGAACCGGCGGAGCCCTGGATGGACCTGCATGCCCTCGGGGTGGTGGCCCTGGTGCTGCTGAGCGGCCAAGGGCCTGCCGCCTTGATGGATCCGGTCAGCCTGGATTGGCGCTGGCCGGCCTCCCTCGACCAGGAACCCGCCCTGCGCAGCCAGCTGGAGCGCCTGCTGCAGCGGGAGTCCGGTGGGCGTTTCGCCTCGGCGGCGGAGGCCTTGGAGGCCTTTCAGCGCCTGGCCATGCCGGACAGCACCGGGCCCGTGCCCCGCGCCGATCGCACCGTGATGCTGGTGCCGCCGCCCGCCACGGCAGCCGCCCCCACTGCAGTGCCCCCGGAGCCCCAAGTGCCCCCAGTGCCCGAGGCCAGCGCGAAGGCCGAGCCGGAACCTGAGCCAGCACCACCCCCGGAGCCCCCGGCCCCCGCCGCCCCTCAACCGACGGAACCGGAAGCCCAGGAACTCCGCTATGGCCCAAGCGACTTCCAACGCCGCAGCCTTGAACGGGAGGAGGCGGCGGAAGGAGGGCTATGGCCGGTGCTGATCGCCTTGGTGTTGTCCGCGATCGTGGGCACCGCCCTGGGATGGTGGTGGCTGGGCCGCGGGAGCGCCCCGAACGCCAGCCCCGGCCTGGGCGGCGGCGATGCCACCAGCAGCCTGCCCCCGTCGGAGGTGGACCAGCGCCAGCAACTGCTCAATCGCCTGCGGGCCCTTCAAGTGGACCGCGACTGGTTTCTGCGACTGGTGGATGCCAGCCTGCTGGCCCAATACCCGGAGCGCCATGGCCGCCTGCCCAGCGACGCTCTAGACGATCAACCGCTGCGCAAGGTGTGGAATGAACTCGCCGAGGAATGGCTGGCCCGCGTCGAACAACTGCCGCTGCCGATACGCCAACAACTGGGCAGCTTCAACAGCGGCGATTGGGAACGGCGCAAGCAATCGCTGGTGCAGCAAGGCCTAAGCCCTGAGGTCCTGCGGCAACTGGTGTCCGCCAGCGCCCAGAACCTATTGCCCAGCCAAGCTCGTAAAGATCTGCCGCCGGAGCCCTTCCGTCAGCTCTGGTATGCCGCCGCCGAGCAGACCCTCGCCAATGTGCGCATTGAGCCGATTGAGGTGCCCTCCCAATCCACCCAACTGATCAGCACCGAAATCCCCGCCAGTGGAGCTCGGCTGTTCCCCATCCGGATCCCAGCGGGCCACGGGCTGGCCCTCGGCGTCAACGGCACGCCCCTGCTGCAGATGAGCGTCTTCGGGGCCGATGGCAGCCGGCTGGAGAGCAAGGGTCCGTTGCGGGTGGTGACCCTCGGCGTTCAGAAGGCCTCCCCCGTGCAGCTGCTGATCACCAACGAGGGGGTGGCCCCAGCCCAGATCCGGTTGTCGCTGCGGGCCGATCCGGCCCCCCCTCCCCCCAAGCCCGACACGCCCTCAGCCCCGAATGGGGCCCCGGTCCCCACGGAACCGGCCGCCACCCCGCCCGAGGGGACGTCCGCGCCAACCCCACCCTCAGACACGCTGGCCCCGGGAGCGGAGCCCACGGCTCCCGCCGCCCCCGCCAACCCAGCTCCAGCAGCCCCACCACCCCCAACAACTCCCTGACGCGCGGCTCAGAGCCGGGCGATGGCAGCGCGGGCATCCTTCATGTCCTGCTTGCGCCGCTCCTCCTGCCGCTTGTCATGGAGCTTGCGACCCTTCCCCAGGCCAATCGTCACCTTGAGCCAGGAGCCCTTGAGGTGCACATTGAGGGGAATCAGGGTGAGGCCCTTCTGGTCGAGGGCGCCGCGGAGACGATCGATTTCGCGGCGATGGGCCAACAGTTTGCGCACCCGCAGGGGGTCGTGGTTGAAGTAGCGCCCGGCATAGCTATGGGGCGAAATATGCACGTTATGCAGCTGCATCTCACCGTTGCGAATCAGGCAGAAACCGTCCCGCAGGTTCACCTGGCCGGCCCGGATCGACTTCACCTCCGTGCCCAGCAGCTCCACGCCGGTTTCCAGGGTTTCGAGAATCTCGTACTGATGGCGCGCCAGGCGGTTGTCCGCCAGGAGCCGATGGGCGGGGTCCGCCGAACGTGCCTGTTTCTTCGCCTTGGCCATGGCCTGCGTCGTCCTCCCCTGACCCTAGAGGGCATTCCGGAGGCGGGTCAGCGCAGCAGATTGCCCGCCTGGCCATCCTCCAGTCCCGCCCGGGAGGGACTACATGGGGCCGGCACGGCCCAACATTGATCCCCCTGGCGCGGTTGGTGGATCGTGACCTGGTCCCCTGGCTGACGCGAGGACCAACCATGCAGCCCCCGGCGCTCCTCCTGGAGGGTCTGGACCGGCGGGCGACCGACGCCGACCAGCAGCGAGCGGTGCCCCTTCGCCGCCAGCCCCACGGCCAGCAGGCCTGCCCCCACGAGCCCCAGCAGGGGCCGGCGCCAGAGGGTCTCCAGGGCCACAACGAAGGCGAGGGCCCCAAGCCAGGCGAAAAAGCGGGGGTTGGGCGGCAACCCCAACAGGGCCAACAGCAGCAGGCCCAGGGTGGTCAAGGAAAGGGCCGTGAGGCTGAGGACCCAGCGATCCCGGGAACGGTGGAACGTGGCGGCCAGGCCCGCGAGGCTGGCGAACAGGGCCGCGGAGATCCAGGCCATCAGCTGCTGCCCGCGGGGCGATCCCAGGAAGGCGGGGAGCCAGCGGGAGAGCGGCGCCCGCGCCTGCACCTTGCCGGAGGCCATGCCCGCCTGGTCGTCGTTGAAGCGGGCATAAGCCGTGATCGCCCGCTCCTGGAGATCACGGGTTCCGGCCCGGGACACGGCCTGGTGGCCGATGGGACCCAGGGTGACGCTAGGGAAGAGGGGATAGCCGCTCTGGAGGATCCCCGTGGTGGCCAGGCACAGCCAGGCCGCCAGCAGCAGCGGCAGGGCCGCCGCGAACGGACGTGCCGCGGGACCGGGGGCGGCAGCACCGGGGCCCTCGGCGCCATGGCCCTCGCCGGGGCCCAGCTTGAACAGGCCGCTCAGCAAGCGCTCAATCACCAGAAAGCCACCAACGGCCAGCACCGCCAGCACCCCGGACAACTTGATCAGCGGCAGCAGGGCCACGAGGGGCAGACAGGCCCGACGCATCGTGGCGGTCGCCGGGCGAACCACCGCGTCGATCACCATCAGGATGGAGGCGCTCAGGGCGAAATCGGCATCAAAGCCAGCCAGGGATCCCAGCGTGGGAAGCCCGACCGTGAGCCCTAGGGCTAGTAGCAGCAGATGGGTGTGGCGTGCGCCAGAGGGCTGGGGCGCAGAAGGCAGGATGGCGCAGAAAAAATGCAGCAGAAAAGCCTGGAAAAATATAATATTCAGCGAGGGGGAAATCAGGCCTGGATCACCGCTCAGCAATTGCCAGGGGACCTGGCCAAAGAACTGAACATTATAAAAACCAAAGCGAGCATGCAAATTGGCCAGACCAAGCTCAGGCCCAAAGGACACCAGGTGATTGACATAGGGAAGATGATAAAGACCTAGGTCGTAACTATTGACATTTAGTTGCGCAAGAATCAGATAGGTACCGCCGCTGATGGCCAGAGCGGCTAGCGACAATCGACCCGGCACCGGAAAGGGGAGGCCCCACCGCGAACCGATGCCCCCCCAGGCCCGGCTCAGGACCAGGGCACCGATCAGCGCCACCGCCACCACCAACGCCAGACAGCCGGCGAGGGCCAGATGGTGCAGCCCAAGCCTCCAGGCGGCGGGCAGGCCCAGGACTTCGAGCAGGGCGGGAACAATCAGCAGCCCATTGCAGCCGATCGCATAACTCAGCAGGACCCCCAACAAGGCCAGGCCTTCGCCCGGCAGAGCGTCCCTGGCTTCGGCCTCCGCCGGGGCAGACTGGCTGGCACGGAGGGTGAACAACCTGGCAAGGCTAGTAAGACCGAGGCTGAAAAAAACGAACAGAATCAACAGCATCAGCTGCTGGCCAAGACTCTCCATCGCACCGGAACGACGCAGGTCTCACTGTATCCAGGGCTGTCCAGGGTTCGGTGTCGTCCACCCCTGAACTCACAACGACGAGGCTCAGATGGCCTGGGATGTGGAGGGCGAGCGGATGAGCTGAAAAAAGCCATTCATCCCCAATTGAAACTTCCGATAGCGGCTCAAGGTCCAGCCTGTACCTTCAGTAATTTCATGGAGCCAGAGGTCATCGTAATACACCTTATGGTCTTCGATCTGGCTGCGATCAATGAGGCCCAACCGATAGGACAGAAACTCCAGCACCCGCCTGGAGCGTGGACTCGGAACCGTGCCGATGATCCGGGAGTCCGAATGGGTAAGGCCATGAAAAGCCCGCAGCAGCTCCCGCAGCTGCAGGGGCTTGATGTGCTCAAACACCGCCAGAGCAATGATCACGTCATAGGTGGAATCGCTGATTTCCCCGAGTTCCCGATACAGCCTGATGTCGCCAAGGGCACGGCTCTCGGGGAGGGAGCGATCCACGCCATCCACCCGCAGGCAGATGTCCCGAATCGAGAGGGCATTCCAGGCATGAACGCCACAACCAAAATCAAGCACCCGCTGACCGCGCACATGGGGCTCAATTCGCTTGCGACGCTGGCGGGCCAGCCACTGCTCAAGCGGGGCATTCTGACTGGTAGGAAACTCACTCACGGCCGCACAATATTGTACTTTAAAATACAATAAATGGCCCTAAGGCCATCCTTCCAGCCAATCTTCTTCCCTTGATCATAGGTCCTTCCGTAGTAGGAAATTCCAACCTCAAAAATACGCCAGGACTTATTACGTGCCACCTTGGCCGTGATCTCCGGCTCAAATCCAAAGCGATTCTCCCGAATTCTGATCGACTGAATCACCTCCCGACGGAACGCCTTGTAACAGGTCTCCATGTCGCTGAGATTCAGATCCGTAAACATATTGCTCAGGGTGGTGAGCAATGCGTTCCCCATGCGATGCCAAAAATACACCACACGATGGGGGCGCCCTCCCTGGAAACGACTGCCAAACACCACATCAGCCTTGCCCTCAACAATCGGCCCAATCACCAGAGGATATTCCTGAGGATCGTATTCCAGATCCGCATCCTGCACAATACAAATATCACCCGTGGCCTCGGCAAATCCCGTCCGCAAAGCGGCCCCTTTGCCCTGATTGTGATCATGAAAAATTACCCGCAGATCCTCGCTGGCCAAGCTTTTCAGCAGCTCTCGGGTGCCGTCGGTGGAACCATCGTCCACCAAGACAATTTCCTTCTCTTCAATCGGAGCCCTACGCACGGCCTCCAGCAACTCTGAGATGGTATCCCGTTCGTTGAAACAGGGGATGATGATGCTCAGCTTCATGGCTGCGGCTGTCCGGCTCTGAAAACAAGATGTTTCTGCAGGCTATAGGAGATGGCGGCCAGGGGCACAATCATCAACAGGGCCGCTAGATTGCGATTCAGGCCAATACCAGACGAACTGAGGCCGCTGATTCCCATGGTATTCAGGCTCCAGAGCAGCACCATCAAGACTCCATAGAGCAAGGAAGGCTGCCAGCGGCGCAGGGTCTGGGCCTGGAAGACCCAGCGACCGTACACCACATAACCGAAGCTGCCGTTGAACAATTGGGCCATGAACGTAGCGACTCCAATGCTAAAACTGTGACTGGCGAGCAGCAGCTGGAGCAGGAGATTGCTGGCCAGCAAATTGATCACGCCAGCTGCACCGAAGCGACGTTTGCGGCCATCGGATCGGAAGCGTCGCATGATCTGGCGCTGACCTTTCAATGGCGGAACATACCACCATCACCCCAAATTTCTGGATTCCTCTATCGCCAGGCCACCGGATCGGCAACGGTTTGATCCCCAGGCCAGGCCCTGGCACCTGCCTGCCCTTGATACCGTCCAGCGATGGCGATCATCTCCTCCAGCGGCGGCACCCCGCCGGCTCGACCGGGGCCGCAGTCCGCGGTCAGATTCCCCACAGCCACGGACGCCCCTGCGGACCGGCTACTGGATCCGGCGGCCGGCCCCGGCGATGACGAGGGAGCCTCGGAAGCGCTGCCGGGCCGGGAGGATGGCCTGCGCCCGCGCCGGCTGGCCGATTACATCGGGCAGAACGAGCTCAAGCAGGTGCTGGGCATTGCCGTGGAGGCCACCCGCCACCGGCAGGAACCCCTCGACCACGTGCTCCTCTATGGCCCCCCCGGCCTCGGCAAAACCACCATGGCCCTTGTGCTGGCGGAGGAGTTGGGGGTCCGCTGCCGCATCACCAGCGCCCCGGCCCTGGAACGCCCCCGCGACATCGTGGGCCTGCTGGTGAATATGCAGCCCCAGGAGGTGCTGTTCATTGATGAGATCCACCGGCTGAATCGGGTGGCGGAGGAACTGCTTTACCCCGCCATGGAGGATTTCCGCCTGGACCTCACCGTGGGCAAGGGCACCACGGCCCGCACCCGCAGCCTGCCGATCGCCCCGTTCACCCTGGTGGGCGCCACCACCCGGGCCGGTGCCCTCAGCTCTCCCCTGCGGGATCGCTTTGGCCTGATCCAACGACTTGAGTTCTACAACCTGGAGGATCTGCAGGCGATCGTGCAGCGCGCCGCCGGGCTGCTGCAGATGGCGCTTGAGCCCGTGGCGGCCCTGGAGGTGGCCCGCCGCTGTCGCGGTACCCCAAGAATTGCCAACCGCTTGCTGCGGCGGGTGCGGGATGTGGCAGCCGTAGGCGGCCACAGCCAGATCGGCGCCGACCTGGTGGATCAGGCCCTGCAGCTCCACCGGGTCGATAGCCGCGGCCTCGATGCCAGCGACCGCCGCCTGCTCACCCTGGTGCTCGAAAGCTACGGCGGCGGTCCGGTGGGACTGGACACCCTGGCGGCGGGGCTGGGGGAAGACCCCACCACCCTGGAAACGGTGGTGGAGCCCTATCTGTTGCAGCTGGGTTTCCTGCAGCGCACCCCCCGGGGCCGCATCATCACGGCGGCCGGCCGCCAGCATCTAGGCCAGCTCGGCCCCCTGGCCCCATGAGACCCAACGCTCGCTTCCCCTGGCTCCAGACCATCGTGGCCCCAGGGCTGGGGCTTGCCCTGCTGGTGCTGAGCCTGGCGCTGCCCCTGCTGACGCCCACGTCGGGCTGGGCCGCCCCATCCCCCTCCCCCCAGGCCCCTCCCGTGGAGGAGCTGTTTGGACGGGCCCTGGCCGCCAGCCAGGACGGACAATTCGGCGACGCCCTGCCCCTCTGGGATCAGGTTCTGGAGCGCGCCCCGAATGACGCCTCGGCCTGGAGCAATCGCGGCAACGTGCTTCTGGCCCTGGGCGATGCCCCGGCGGCGATTGCCGACCAGGAACGGGCGATGGCGCTGGCTCCCCTCCATCCTGACCCCCATCTGAATCGTGGCACCGCCGAGGAGGCCCTGGGCCGTTGGCAAGCCGCCGCCGCCGACTACCGCTGGATCCTGGAACGGGATCCGACCGACGCCTCAGCCCTCTACAACCTGGGCAATGTGATGGGCTCCCTGGGGGACTGGTCGGCGGCTAGGGACGACTTCGCCGCCGCCGCCGATGCCCGCCCCGGATTCGCCATGGCCCGCTCCAGCGCGGCCCTGGCCGCGTTCCAACTGGGCGAGCTGGATGTCGCGGAACAGCAACTTCGCTCCCTGATCCGTCGCTATCCCCTGTTCGCCGATGCCCGGGCCGGCCTCACCGCCCTGCTCTGGGATCGGGGGGCCTTCGGCGAAGCCGAAAGCCACTGGGCCGCCGCCGCCGGCCTCGATCCCCGCTATCGCCAGGGAGAATGGCTTCGGCAGATACGGCGCTGGCCCCCGGAGCCGGTGCAGGCTCTGGCGCACTTCCTGGCCCTCACGTCCCGGTCTGGAAAGTCCGGCCCTCCATGACCGTTTCCCCCGTTCCACTCCCATCGCTCCCTAGCCCGCCCGAGTGCCTGCCTGCCGACTGGCAAGCAGCAGGCCTGGAGGAACGGCTGACGGAGCTGCTCCCGGAGCTGATCCAGCTGCGCCGCCATCTGCACCGCCATCCCGAGCTCAGTGGCCATGAACAACAAACCGCGGCCTTGGTGGCCGGGGAGTTGCGGCGCTGGGGCTGGCAGGTCACCGAAGGCATCGGCCGCACCGGGGTGCTGGCGGAACTGGGACCGGCCGAGGCCCCCATCGTGGCCCTGAGGGTCGATCTCGACGCCCTGCCGATCGAGGAGCGCACCGGCCTGGACTACGCCTCCTGCCGGCAGGGACTGATGCATGCCTGTGGCCATGACATCCACACAACGTTGGGACTCGGGGTAGCCGCCCTGCTCGGACCGCTGGCCAACCAACTGCAGGCCAGGGTGCGGTTGCTGTTTCAGGCCGCCGAAGAAACGGCGGAGGGGGCGTTGTGGATGCGCGCCGATGGCGCCATGGAGGGGGTCCAGGCCCTGTTCGGGGTGCATGTCTTTCCCAGTTTGTCCGTCGGGATGGTGGGAGTGCGGACCGGCAGCTTGACCGCGGCCGCCGGCGAACTGGAGGTGGAGATCCTGGGGGAGAGCGGCCATGGCGCCCGTCCCCACCAGAGCACCGATGCCATCTGGATTGCCGCCCGGGTGGTGAGCGGTCTGCAGGAAGCCATCAGCCGGCGGCTGGATGCCCTGCAGCCTGTGGTGGTGAGCTTCGGGCGGATCGAAGGCGGCAAGGCCTACAACGTGATCGCCGACCACGTCCGCCTGCTGGGCACCGTGCGCTGCCTCGACATGGCCCTGCACGCTGAGCTGCCGCGCTGGCTCGAGGACACGATCCAGGCCCTTTGCGTGGGCCATGGCGGTGCCGCCCGGGTGCACTACCGCTGTATCTCCCCCCCGGTGCATAACGATCCCGGGCTCACCGCCCTGATGGCAGCGAGCGCTGTCGACCTACTCGGCACCGCCAACGTGCAGTGGCTGGAGCATCCCTCGATGGGGGCCGAGGATTTCTCACGCCTGTTGGAGGGCCACGTGGGCACAATGTTTCGCCTGGGGGTCGCGGGGCCCGAGGGCTGCAGCCCGTTGCACAGCAGCACCTTCCAACCCGACGAGGGCTGCCTTGCGGTGGGGATCCGGGTGCTCAGCCTTACCCTGCTGCGCTGGATGGAGCAGCGGCCGTGACTCCCGCCCGCGTTGGTCGCCCTGCAGCCTGGCTGCCGGCCCTGCTGGCCCTGTCCTCCCCGTTGCTGATCCTGCTGGCCCTGCTGGCCCTGGTATGGCGCCCCCCCCATGAACGGGTGCAGGCGGTGCCGGCCCTGCTGATCGGCGTGGGGCTGCTGAGTTTCAGCTGGGTCCGCCGCCGCCGCCGTCGCCGCGACCTGCTGCAGGCCCTGCGGGAGGCCCGTCGACTGCCGCCGCCTGGCCCATGAGCCCCGCCGTCCTCGAACCCCAGGGGCGCCTGATCTGGCTGGATGTGTACAAGGGCCTGGCCATTGCCCTGGTTGTGCTCGGCCACATGCAGATTCCAGGCGTGGCAGCGGTCCTGATCTATAGCTTTCATGTGCCGCTGTTTTTCATCGCGGCTGGCTACGGAATGGCCCTCAGTCGCAAACGGTCCATGGGGACGTTTCTGGCTGGGCGCTGGCGCACCCTGGTGGTTCCCTATGGGCTGTTTTCCCTGATCGGATTGGCGTGGGTTCTGCTGCTGCGATCACCGACCTCGGATCCAATCCACGTCCTGCAGCGTTCCCTGCTCGGCATCCTGCTGGGCAATGGTGCTGCAAGCCCGAAAACGGTCCTCACCCCGCTTTGGTTCCTCACCTGCCTGGTCTCGACGGAGGTTCTTTTTCTGCTCCTCCAACGCCTCAGCAAGGGACGCTGGCAACGGCTGGTGCCTTTGCTGCTGGGCTTTCTGGTGCTTGGCCTGGTGAACAGCACGACCTGGCGGCTCACCCTGCCCTGGGGCGGCCACCTAGCGCCCGTGGCCCTTGGGTTCTATGGGGCTGGTTATCTCTACTGCCGCCATCATCCAGCCCAAACCACCATCAACCTTCCCAGGGCTTTAATCGGCCTCAGCCTGGCCCTGCCCCTCTGGCTCACCCTGGCCCTGACCAATGGCCGGGTGGACATGAACGCCAACAACTATGGCCAACCGCTGCTCTTTCTGACGAGCGCATTTTCGGGGTCGATCATGATCTATTTCATCGCCCAGATCATGGAACGACAAACGGGTTTTGCCCGGGTTGCCACCTATTTAGGGGCTAATTCCTTAGTGATCCTGGCCACCCACACCCTCTGGCCCGGCATCTCCCGCCAGCTGTTCGCCACCCTGGCCGCCATCGCTCCAGCGCCGCTCACCCCCCTGTTCACCAGCCGCCTGGACATGCTGCTCTCCGTGGGCATGGTTTGGATCAGCATCGAACTGATCAATCGCTACCTGCCGGGCTGGATCGGTCGACGGCGAGCCAGTTGAGCCACGATGAAGGCCCCGCCGCACCGCCATGAGCCAACCCGTGCCTGATCTCGAGGTCCTGCGGGCGGCGATCCTCTCAGGCGATCCCAGTCGGGCCATGCCCGCCCTGGCGGGCCTGCGCGAGGTGGCCCCAGCCCAGGCCGTGCCCTTGCTGCTGCTGGGACTGCAACAGAGCACGTTCATGATCCGCTCCCTGGCCTGTGCCGGCCTCGGCCAGAAGCGCACGGAAGCCGGTTGGGACGCCCTGGTGGAGGCCCTTCAAGGCGACGACGACGCCAATGTGCGGGCGGAAGCCGCCAATGCCCTGGCCAGCTTCGGGGTGGAACGGGCCTGGCCCCTGCTGAGCACGGCCTTCGCCGCCAACACGCAGTGGCTGGTGCGCTGCAGCATCCTCTCGGCCCTGGCGGAACAGCCGACGATGCAAGCCGCCTGGTTGCTGGACCTGGCCCAGCAGGCGATCGCCTGCGGCGATGGCACGGTGCGGGCGGGCGGGGCCGAGATTCTGGGCCGACTGGTGCGCGAGGGGGGCGAGGGGGCAAGCCAGGCGCGCGCCCTGCTGGGGGGGCTCCAGGGCGATCCGGATCACCGGGTGGTGGCCGTCGCCCTGAATGGGCTGGCTTGAGGGGGGGGCCACCAGCGGTGGGTGCACCAGCCGAAGAGCACCCTTGCTAGGTTGACGAGGTCACTAGGGGTGCCCAACGGTGGCGATCCATCGTGCGTCCCCACGTTCGACGGACCGCCAAGGGCTGAGATCACACCCTCGGAACCTGATCCGGGTCATGCCGGCGCAGGGAAGTGCGGTCGAACTCAGGGTGCGCCCCGCATCGCCAACCACGTCATGCGTAGCGCCTGGATCGAGAAGCGTCGTGGCTCCATCACAACAGGAGCCAATGTCACGCAACTCCATTATGCCCGGCAAGGGGTGATCACCGAGGAGATTGCCCATGTGGCGAAGCGGGAGAACCTCCCCGAATCGCTGGTGATGGAGGAAGTGTCCCGGGGCCGGATGATCATCCCGGCCAACATCAACCATGCCAACCTGGAACCGATGGCGATCGGGATCGCCAGCAAGTGCAAGGTGAACGCCAACATTGGCGCCTCCCCCAATGCCAGTGATATCAACGAAGAGCTGGAAAAATTACATCTAGCGGTGAAGTATGGCGCCGATACGGTGATGGATCTCTCCACCGGTGGGGTCAATCTCGACGAGGTCCGCACCGCCATCATCAACGCCTCCCCGGTACCGATCGGCACGGTACCGGTATACCAAGCCCTCGAAAGTGTGCATGGATCGATCGAGCGCTTGTCGGAAGATGACTTCCTGCACATCATCGAGAAGCACTGCCAGCAGGGCGTCGATTATCAGACCATCCACGCCGGGCTGCTGATCGAGCACCTGCCCAAGGTGAAGGGTCGGATTACGGGAATCGTGAGCCGGGGCGGCGGCATCCTGGCCCAGTGGATGCTGTATCACCACAAACAGAATCCGCTCTACAGCCGCTTCGACGACATCTGCGAGATCTTCAAGCGTTACGACTGCAGTTTCTCCCTGGGCGATTCACTCCGTCCCGGCTGCCTGCACGATGCCTCGGATGAGGCGCAGCTGGCCGAACTCAAGACCCTCGGTGAACTCACCCGTCGCGCCTGGAAGCACGACGTGCAGGTGATGGTGGAGGGTCCGGGCCATGTCCCGATGGACCAGATCGAGTTCAACGTCCGCAAACAGATGGAGGAGTGCAGCGAGGCGCCCTTCTATGTGCTCGGCCCTCTGGTGACCGACATCGCCCCCGGCTACGACCACATCACCAGCGCCATCGGAGCGGCCATGGCCGGCTGGTACGGCACCGCGATGCTCTGCTATGTGACCCCGAAGGAGCACCTGGGGCTGCCCAATCCGGAGGATGTGCGCAATGGCCTGATCGCCTACAAGATCGCCGCCCACGCCGCCGACATCGCCCGCCATCGCCCTGGCGCCCGCGATCGCGACGACGAACTCAGCCGCGCCCGCTACGCCTTCGACTGGAACAAGCAGTTCGATCTCTCCCTCGATCCCGAGCGGGCCCGTGAGTATCACGACGAAACCCTGCCGGCCGACATCTATAAACAGGCCGAGTTCTGCTCGATGTGTGGCCCCAAGCACTGCCCGATGCAGACCAAAATCACCGACGAGGATCTTGCCGGACTGGAAAAGGTGCTGGCGGAGCAAAATCTCGTGAGCCAGAGCTGAACGCTGGCCTTTGGAGCTGGCCCCAGGCCCCCCATCAAGGGGGGCCTGGGGCTTTCTTTTTAATCAAAGGCGACATGGAAAGGGCCATGGTGATTGTTCTGGCCTGCGGGCACCCAGGTCTCCAGATGCAACCCAGGTACTTGGGCGAAGATCGCCGATACGGATACAGAATTTGAATGGACGCGATTACCTACCCTCAGGGCATCCGCCCCGGCAACGCGAAACCATGACATATTCCGCCAATTCCATTCCTATTTCGGCCGCCCCTGCTTAAGCTTCGCTCAAAAATTATGGGTAGCTGACTATGGGTAGGAGTCTTATTGGCAGGATGGCCAGGCGCGCGGGCGCCAGACCCTCGGCCTTCACCCGCCGGGAGTTTTTGCTCAGCAGTCTGGCCGCTGGTGCCTCCTTGATGCTGGCGGATCGCTCCCGCAGCGCCACGGCCAGGACCGCGGCACCGCGGGTGGTGATCATCGGCGCCGGCTACGGCGGCCTCAGCTGCGCCTACCAGCTGCAGCGCGCCGGCGCCCGGATCACGGTGCTGGAAGCGCGGCAGCGGCTGGGGGGGCGCGTTCACTCCCTCAAGACCCTGCTGCCCGGCAAGACGGTGGAAGCGGGAGCCGAGTTGATCGGGCTCAACCACCCCACCTGGCTGACCTATGCCAAGCAGTTCGGCCTCACCCTCAACGAACTGCCGGAAAGCGACGAGGCCCATTCCCCCATCCTCCTCAAGGGCCGGCGCCTTCTAGGTAAGGACGTAGCCCAGCTGTGGACCGCCCTCGATCTGGTGCTGCAAAGCATGAATGGCGACGCCCGCACGATCAACCGCCAGCAGCCCTGGCTTAGCCCCAACGCCAAGGATCTCGATGCCCAATCCCTGGCGCAGGCCTCCCGGCGTTGGCCCGGCAACCCCCTGGAGCAGCAGGCGGCGATGGCGATGGTCGCCAATGACATGAACTGCCTGCCAGATCGCTTCAGCTACCTGGCCATGTTGGCCTCGATCGCGGCCGGCGGCGTCGAGGCGTTCTGGACCGAATCTGAAAACTTCCGCTGCGCCTCCGGTAACCAATCCCTGGCCTTCGCCCTCGCCCACGCCATCGGGGAGACCAACATCCAGCTTCGCTCGCCCGTCGCCGCGATCGACCTGACGGGCCGCTCCGCCCAGCTGACCTTGCAGTCCGGCGTGGTATTGGAAGCCGATGCGGTGGTGTTAACCGCGCCGCCCAGCACCTGGGACGAGCTGAACGTCACCCCCGCCATCCCCTCCGACTACCGAATGGGCACAGGCCCCGCCATCAAAGTGCTGAACCGCGTCGATCAACCCTTCTGGAAGGCCGCCGATCTGGAGCCAGAGTGCCTCAGTGACCAAGCCGTCGGCATGACCTGGCAAGGCGGGGAGCCCCCCGCCGCCGCCGCCAAGGAACCCGCCTGTTTGATGGTCTTCTCCGGCGGCCAAGCGGCCCAGGACTGGCTGGACCGCACCCCCGCCCAGCGCCGGGAGCTGGCCAACCAGGAGCTCGATACCCTCTACCCTGGTTTCAGCAGCCACCTCCAGTCGCAGATGGTCTGCCTCTGGCCCAACGAGCGCTGGACCCGCTGCGGCTATAGCGCTCCCACCCAAGGCCAGGTGACCCAGGTGTATCCCCGCCTCGAGAGCGGCTGGCAGGACAAGCTCTTTTTCGCCGGGGAATACACCAGCCCAGGCTTCTACGGCTACATGGAAGGGGGACTGAACAGCGGGGCAGTGCTGGCCGGGCGCCTGGCCCGCCAATTCAATCTCGTGCCAACCCGCTGAATCCCGGCCCTGGCGACGATGAGAACACAAAAAAGCCCCGCCCGCAGGCGAGGCTTGGCTGGTTCCTCCAGAATTCGGATGGTGACTCCGGAACCCTGAAGGTGGGGTGCAATCAGCCCAGGGCCTTGGCCTTGGCCACCACGTTCTCCACGGTGAAGCCGAACTTCTCCATCAGCAGAGGGCCAGGAGCGGAGGCACCGAAACGATCGATCGACACGCTGTCGCCATCGAAACCGGTGTACTTGTGCCAACCGAAGGAGCTGGAGGCTTCCACCACAAGCCGCTTGCGCACGGCCGCCGGCAGCACCGACTCCTGGTAAGCGGCGTCCTGCTCTTCAAACAACTCCACACAGGGCATCGACACCACGCGCACGTTCTTGCCCTCCGCCCGCAACTCGGCGGCCGCCTTGACACAGAGATCGAGTTCGGTACCGGTACCGATCAGGATCAGGTCTGGTGTGCCGGTGCTGTCCTCCAGGATGTAGCCCCCTTTGGCCACGGCAGCGGCAGTGGAATTGGCCTGGTTGGCCATGGCCTGGCGGCTGAGGATCAGCACGGTGGGGCGCTTGCGGTTGGTGACCGCCACTTGGTAGGCCCCCATGGTTTCGTTGCCATCCCCAGGGCGAATCACCAGCATGTTGGGAATGGAACGCAGATTGGCCAGGGTTTCGATCGGCTGGTGGGTGGGGCCGTCCTCGCCGAGACCGATGGAATCATGGGTTAGCACATAGATGCAACCCAGCTCGCTCAGGGCGGAGAGGCGCATGGCGCCCAGCATGTAGCCGGCGAAGACAGCGAAGGTGGCGCCATAGGGGATCAGGCCACTGTTGTGATAAGCAATCCCATTCATGATTGCCGCCATGGCATGCTCCCGCACGCCGAAGTGCAGGTAGCGATTGGCTTCGGCGCCCTTCTGGAAGCTCTTCTCCCCTTTGATGTCGGTGAGGTTGGAATGGGTGAGATCAGCGGAGCCGCCGATCAGCTCCGGCAGGCCTGGACCGAAAGCATTGAGGGCGTTGTAGGAGTGTTGGCGGGTGGCCAGGCCCTTGTCCTCAGGGCCGAAGCTGGGCAGCTTGGCGTCCCAGCCCTGGGGGAGTTCGCCGCGGAGCTGGCGCTCGAACTCCGCCGCCTCCGCGGGATAGGCACTGCGATATCCCTCGAGCACAGCGTTCCAGGCCGCCTCCGCCGCTTCGCCACGGCTGATCGCCTGACGCCAGTGGTCGTAGGCCTCCTGGGGCACCTCGAACTCGCCATAGTTCCAGTCGAGGGCCTTGCGGGTGAGGGCAGCCTCCTCAGCCCCGAGGGCCGCACCGTGAACGCCGGCGGTGTCGGCCTTGTTGGGGGAGCCGTAGCCGATGGTGGTGGTGACCTTGATCAAGCTGGGCTTGTCGGTGACGGCCTTGGCGGCTTCGATCGCCTTGCTGATGGCCTCCACGTCGGTGTTGCCATCGGCGACGTGCTGCACATGCCAGCCGTAGGCCTCGTAACGCTTCATCACATCCTCAGTGAAGGACACCGAGGTGTTGCCATCAATCGTGATGTGGTTGTCGTCGTAGAGGGCGATCAGCTTGCCCAGACCCAGGTGGCCCGCCAAGGACGCGGCCTCCGAGGACACACCTTCCTGGTTGCAACCATCACCCATCAAGGCATAGGTGTAGTGGTCCACCAGGGTGTGGCCAGGCTTGTTGAACTTGGCGGCCAGGTGGGCTTCGGCGATCGCCAGACCCACGGCATTGGAGATGCCCTGGCCCAACGGACCGGTGGTCACTTCCACGCCTGGAGTTTCAAACGTCTCGGGGTGACCGGGGGTTTTGGAGCCCCACTGACGGAACTGCTTGATGTCGTCCAGCGTCACCGAGTCGTAGCCCGACAGGTGCAACAGCGCATACAGCAGCATGCAACCGTGACCGGCGGAGAGCACGAAACGGTCGCGGTTGAACCACTTGGGGTTGTGGGGGTTGTGACTCAGCGCCCGATCCCATAGGGCGTAGGCCATGGGCGCGCAGCCCATCGGCAACCCCGGATGCCCCGAGTTGGACTTGTTGATCGCGTCGACCGCCAGGAAGCGGATGCTGTTGATGCACAGCGTTTCAACCGACGTGGTGGGGGCGACAACCATGGTTCGGCTCAGGGAAAGGGGGCTAAGGGGTAGGGGCAGGGGGGGCTTCCCGGGGATGGAAGCGCCGGAGACGGAGTCCCAGGCGCTGGAGCGTGGAGGCTCAGGTCATCCGGCGGAAGGCGAGGCAGACATTGTGGCCGCCGAACCCGAACGAGTTCGAAAGCACAACCTTCACGTCGTGCTCACGAGCCACATTGGGAACGACATCCAGATCACAGGCCGGATCAGGATTGCTGTAATTGATCGTAGGCGGGACGAGGTGATGGCCGATGGCCAACACCGCCGCCACGGCCTCAATGCCACCACTTCCCCCCAGCAGATGGCCGGTCATGGACTTGGTGGAGCTCACCGGAATCCGGTAGGCGTGGTCACCCAAGGCGGCCTTGATCGCCGCCGTTTCGTTGCTGTCGTTGGCCGACGTACTGGTGCCATGGGCATTCACGTAGTCCACGGCGTCTGCCTCAAGGCACGCATCCACGAGGGCCAGTCGCATCGCCTCGGCACCGCCAACACCACCGGGGGATGGAGAGGTGATGTGGTGGGCATCACAGGTGGTGCCATAACCAACGATCTCGGCCAGGATTTCGGCGCCCCGGGCCTGGGCATGCTCCAGGCTTTCGAGCACCAGCACACCTGCCCCTTCTCCGATCACAAAACCATCACGCTCCGCGTCGAAGGGACGGCTCGCCGTGGCCGGATCGTCATTGCGGAACGAGAGGGCCTTGGCACTGGCAAAACCGGCCACCCCCAGCGGGGTGATCGCCGATTCGGCACCGCCGCACACCATCACATCCGCCAGGCCAAGCTGAATCTGACGGAACGCATCGCCGATGGCATTGGAACCGGCGGCACAGGCGGTGGCCACGGCACTGCTGGGTCCCTTGGCCCCGAGGGCGATCGCCGCCAGGCCGGTGGCCATGTTGGGAATCATCATCGGCACGCAGAACGGACTCACCCGATCCGGACCGCGATCGGCCAGCACATGGGCCTGGGTTTCCATCATCAGAAGTCCGCCCACGCCGGAGCCAATCGCCACCCCAACGCGGTGCTGATTGGCGGCATCGATGGTTAAGCCAGCCGCTTGCACCGCCTGGCGGGCGGCCACCACGCCGAACTGACAGAAACGATCCCAGCGCTTGGCCTCCTTCGGCTCCAGCCAACCGGTCGGGTCAAAGCCCTTCACTTCAGCCGCAAAGCGACAGGCATGACGTGACGCGTCAAACAGGGTGATCGGCGCCACCCCATTACGGCCGCTACGCAAACCGTCCCAGTACGCGGCAACGTCGTTGCCGATCGGTGTAACCGCGCCAAGGCCAGTAACGACGACGCGGCGGAGTCCCTCCACCATGGGCGCCTCAGGCCTGCTGTTTGTCTTGAATGAACTGGACGGCGGCGCCGACGGTGGTGATGCCTTCAGCCGCCTCGTCAGGAATTTCGATATCGAAGGCTTCCTCCAGCGCCATCACCAGCTCAACCGTGTCGAGGGAGTCCGCGCCAAGGTCGTTCTGAAAATTGGACTCCGGCTTGACGGTCTCAGCGTCGACGCTGAGCTGCTCGGCAACGATCGAGCGGACTTTCTCGAAGATCGCTTCCTGGGACATGGCCGCTGAGAGGGAGGCCGCATCTTACGAGGCGACCCCCGCCCCCCCCCCTGCCGGCGCCCCGCCTTCGTATGAACAAGGGTGACGGGCCACCCATCCCGCCGCTGCCCCCCTGGCCATGGCGGGTACGTTGGGCACCACGCGGTTTGTTCCCGGTCCCCCGCGAGACGAGGCATGTCCCACGCCGTCAAGATCTACGACACCTGCATCGGCTGCACCCAGTGCGTGCGTGCCTGTCCCCTCGACGTGCTCGAGATGGTTCCCTGGGACGGCTGCAAGGCCGCCCAGATCGCCTCCTCGCCCCGCACGGAAGATTGCGTGGGCTGCAAGCGCTGCGAAACTGCCTGCCCCACCGATTTCCTCAGCATTCGCGTCTATCTCGGCGACGAAACCTCCCGTTCCATGGGCCTGGCCTACTGAAGGCCCTGGACCAGGTCCCATAAGCTCATGCCCGGCACCGCCGGGCTTTTTTATTGGCCGCTCCCCCGCGGTCGTAGCTGGCCCGAGCCCTTCCCTGACGATCTCCGGACCCCTCTCCCTATGTGTGGCATCGTTGCCCTGATCGGCTCACGTGAGGCGGCCCCCCAGCTGCTCGACGGACTGCGGCAACTGGAATACCGCGGCTACGACTCGGCCGGTATCGCCACGGTGGAAGGGGGGCGACTGCACTGCCTCAAGGCCGAGGGCAAACTGGTCAACCTCAGCGCTCGCTATGAGCAGCACGGGGCGCCAGGGCAATGCGGCATCGGCCACACCCGCTGGGCCACCCACGGCAAGCCCGAAGAACGCAACGCCCATCCCCATCTCGACGGCAGTGGCGAACTGGCGGTGGTCCAGAACGGCATCATCGAAAACCACCGCACCCTCCGCGAGTCGCTGCAAGCCGAGGGGGTGACCTTCCTTTCCGACACAGACACCGAGGTCATTCCCCACCTAATTGCTCTGGAGCTGAAGGCCCGCTCTGACGCCGGTGAGGCGGCCAGCGCCAACCTGCTGTTGGCGGCGGTGCAGGCGGTGCTGCCCCAGCTGCATGGGGCCTATGCCCTGGCGGTGGTGTGGGCCCGCTGCCCCGGGGCCCTGGTGGTGGCCCGCCACCAGGCCCCGCTACTGATCGGCCTGGGGGAAGGGGAATTCCTCTGTGCCAGCGATACCCCCGCCCTGGCCGGCTTCACCCGCACGATCCTGCCGATGGAGGACGGGGAGGTGGCGCTGCTGACCCCCCTGGGGATCGAGCTCTATGACAGCGCTGGCCAACGGGTGCAACGCACCCCCACCTTGCTCACCGGCACGGAACACGTGGCGGACAAGCGCAGCTTCCGCCATTTCATGCTCAAGGAAATCCACGAGCAACCGGAAACGGCGGCCCTGTGGGTGGCGCGCCATCTGCCAGAGGGGGCCCTGGTGGCCCTGCCCCTGGATGAGAGCGTCTATACGGATGTGGAACGCATCCAGATCCTCGCCTGCGGCACCAGCCGCCATGCGGCCCAGGTGGGTGCTTACCTGCTGGAACAGCTGGCCGGCATCCCCACCTCCGTGTTCTATGCCAGCGAATTCCGCTATGCGCCGCCGCCGCTGACCCCCCACATGCTCACCATCGGCGTCACCCAATCCGGGGAGACCGCCGACACGCTGGCGGCCCTGGCCATGGAACAGGAACGGCGCCAGTCCCTGGAGGATCCGGCCTATGCCCCACGGTTGCTCGGCATCACCAACCGACCGGAGAGTTCCCTAGGCCGCCTGGTGGGGCACCTGCTCGACATCGGGGCCGGAATTGAGGTGGGCGTCGCCGCCACCAAGACCTTTCTGGGCCAGCTGCTGGCCTTCTATGGCTTGGCCCTGGCCTTCGCCGAGCGTCGCCAGGGCCAGGACGGCCCGGGGGCGAGCAGCGGCCGCAGCATTGCCGAGCTCCAGGCCCTGGCCAGCCAGCTCCGCCAATTGCCCGGCCTGCTCCAGGCCCTCGTGCACGACCATGACCAGCGCTGCGCCGAGCTGGCCCATCTGTTCGCGGACACTCAAGATGTGATCTTTCTGGGACGGGGCATCAATTACCCGATCGCCATGGAAGGGGCCCTGAAGCTCAAGGAGATCAGCTATATCCACGCCGAGGGCTATCCGGCCGGCGAAATGAAGCACGGCCCGATCGCCCTGCTCGATGCCCGCGTGCCGGTGGTGTCGATTGCGGTGCCCGGCACGGTGTTTGACAAGGTGCTCTCCAATGCCCAGGAAGCCAAGGCCCGGGATGCCCAGTTGATCGGGGTGGCGCCCGCCTGCCCGGACACCACCCTGTTTGACGTGTTGTTGCCCCTGCCGGAGACCGATGAGCTGCTCAGCCCCCTGCTCACCGTGATTCCGATGCAACTGCTCAGCTATCACATCGCCGCCCATCGGGGGCTGGATGTGGATCAGCCCCGCAATCTCGCCAAGAGCGTCACCGTGGAATGAGCCCCTGCCCGCGGCGGCTGGGCCCTCAGCTGGCGGTGGGAGTCACCAGGCCGACATCGGTACGGCCGTAGCGGTCATCGAAGCGGACGATGTCGTCCTCGCCCAGATAGGGACCGCTCTGCACCTCGATCAACTCCACGGGGATCTTGCCGGGATTGGTGAGGCGGTGCCGAGCCCCCAGGGGGATATAGGTGCTCTGGTTCTCACCCACCAGTTCCTCGACGCCATCCTTTTCCACCAGCGCCGTGCCCTGCACCACGATCCAGTGCTCGGCGCGGTGGTGATGCATCTGCAAGGAGAGGCTGGCGCCGGGATTGACCACGATCTTCTTCACCTGCCAGCGCTCCCCTTCGGTGATGCCGTCGTAGGAGCCCCAGGGCCGGTAGATCTTGCGATGGGCCTTGCTCTCCGGAGCGCCCTCCCGTTCCAGGGCGTTCACCACCGTCTTGACATCCTGGGCCCGATCGCGATGGGCCACCAGCACCACGTCATTGGTTTCAACCACCACCAGATCCTCCACACCCAAGCCCACCACCAACCGGTGTTCACTGCGGAGGTAGCAGTTACGGGACCCCTCACTGATCACCCGTCCCCGGAGCACATTGCCGTTGGCGTCTTGGTTGGCGGTCTCCCACAGGGCGCTCCAGCTGCCCACGTCACTCCAGCCCGCGGCCAGGGCCAGCACGGCACCCCGGTCGGTGCGCTCCATGACGGCCACATCGAGGGCCACATTGGGGCAGTTGGCAAAGGACTCGCGCTCGAGCCGCCGAAACTCCAGGTCGGTGCTCTCGTGTTCCAGGGCACTGCGACAGGCACTCACCACCTGGGGCGCCAAACGCTCCAACTCCGCCAGGATGGTGCTGGCACGGAACAGGAACATGCCACTGTTCCAGGTGAAGCGCCCACTGGCCAAAAACTGTTCGGCCGTGGCGCGATCGGGCTTCTCCACGAAGCGCCGGATGGCCACCGGCGTCGGTGCGGCCGCGGGATCGAGGGGCTCCGCCGCCTCGATATAGCCGTAGCCCGTTTCCGGAGCGGTGGGCACGATCCCGAAGGTGACCAGCTGGCCGGCGGCGGCGGCGGGAATGGCCGCCTCAACGGTGGCCCGGAACCGTTCAGCCCGCTGGATCACATGGTCAGCGGCGAGCACCAGCAACAGGGGATCGTCTCCTCGGGCGCTGGCCTGCAGGGCCGCCACGGCCACGGCCGGAGCCGTGTTCCGCCCCATGGGTTCCAACAGGATGGCTGCCGGCTCCACGCCGATCTGCCGCATCTGCTCGGCCACAATGAAACGATGGTCCTCGTTGCAGATCAGTAGCGGCGCCGCCAGGCCACTGAGGCCCTTCAACCGTTGCTGGGTCTGCTGCAACAGGGTGGTCTCTCCCTCAGCTCCTAGGGCCCAGTACTGCTTGGGATAGCTGGCACGGGACAGGGGCCAGAGGCGGGTGCCCGTGCCCCCGCACAGGATCACCGGCACCAGGCTCGGGCGGGAGGGTGCCGACATGGGCGTCATCGGTTCAGGGCTGAAGGTCATTCAAACGGAATCCGCCGCTGGCAGGAAGTGGAAGGGGACACGGCGCCGGCCGCTCCTGGATCAGAGGTCCATCAGGCCTGGAGGAGGGGTAAGGCCCAACCAGCCCTGATCGAGATGGACCTCGGGCACGATCGCCTCCACAAAGGGGATCAGGCGACGGGGCCCCAGGGGGGCCTCGATCGGAGCGATCTCCAGCAGATCGTTGCCGGCATGGATTAGGTCGGTGACGGTGCCCACCACGGCGCCGGGCTGCCCCTGCTCCATCAGCCTCACCTCGAGCCCCACCAGGTCGAGCACATGGAACTCACCGGGTTCCAGGGGCGGACGGTCATCAGCCTTCACCATCAGCTGGCAGCCCACCAGGGCCTCGGCGCCGCTGCGGTCGCTGACCCCCTCCAGCCGCACCACATAGAGCTGCCGTCCCGGCAACTGGCGACCCGACAACAACACGACCTGGCGCGGGCTGCCCTTGGGGTCCTGCAGCCAGCGGGGGCCCGCCAGAGTGAATCGCTGGGGGAAATCGCTGAGAGGTAGCACCCGCAGCTCCCCGCCCATGCCCTGAGCTGCCACCACCCGACCCACCATCAGCAAGGCGGGGGAGGATTCGGCTTGTGGAGACTGGGTCACGGCGGGCGCCGCTCAAGGCGATCGGAGATCGAACGCTAGGTCGGCAGGGGAAAAGCCTGCCCCAAGCCCGGCTTGCGCTGGGGTGGAGGCAGGCACGGGCCCACTCAGGCCCAGGTCAACTCAGGCTCAGACCGACGCACCAGCGCTGACGCGCCGGCGCAGACGACGTGACATCCCGAAGGCCATGCCAGCGCCAAGCAGGGGCAGGGGGCCTGGGACACCGGCTTGCTGATCGCGGGCAGCCTGGAAGTAACGGCTACCGAGCGGACTCGAAAGAGGCACGTCATCCGCGGGGGTTACAGAGCTGTTACGAGCAAACAACGTGGATTCCACGATGTCGCCGATCGCAATCCCTGAACCGTCAATAGTGAAGCGAGTGTAGAAGGGCGTGGTGGGCGTGGCACTCGCGAATACTCCGCTTGGCAGCACGAAGGGCTTCGTAACGGCAAAGATCGTATCGCTGTTTGCCAGCAAAGGAGTATTCAAGAAATTAGTCCAGCTCAAGTTGTCCTGCGACCAGGCCACATTTTTAATCGTCACGGGAGAGGAGGAATCCGTGCGAAATCCCATCTGCAACTGGTTAGCGGTCGCAAGGTTGAAACCCATGAATTCGTTGGTGACAACCGAATCAGTGTCTGGGTTAAAGGTGGGGCAGTTGGTGCCAGCGGGAAAGCTGGGATCAGCGAAGCAGGCGGCACTGGCGGGGGCGGGAGCCAGGGCGAGGCCGCCGGTCAGAGTGGAAAGCCCAAGCAAAGCGGAAAGGGTGATGGTCTTCATCGATGGAGCCGTCGTTGACGAAAAGGCCACGGGCAGACTAAGGATAAAAAATTGACCAACTGAAACTGCTGCAGATTTATGGCCAAAATCCCATAAATTGCGATTCGGAGCGACTCAGGAAGCGGCATATCTTCCCGCAATTGCAGTGAAACGATGCACGCGCACCACCCTCGGGCGGAGCCATGAAACCAGCCCCAGCCAACCCACCCCTCAGGGGCGGCCCATCAGGCCACGGCGCTGCTCCCGCCCTTGCCGGCGCCGACCCAACCCCACCAGGGGGCGGCGCCAACCGCGGCCAAGGTGGGCCAAGAAACTTGTCTGCCCAGGCCCGGACTGACCCAGGACAGCGAAGGCCAGACCATAGGCGCCGGCCACCAGCGCATCCCGCAACCAGCCCTGCAGGCTGCGTTCCAAGCGCTGGCGACGGGCATCGGCGATCGCCACCTCAAGACGCCGACTCAAAGGGGTGATCTGCTCCATCAGATTTTTCTTGATTTGTGCCAGCGGAACATCCAGGGAACCGTTGGGCAGCGGCGGCGATCCGGGCAGCAGGGCCAAAGCCTGGCGCAAACTGGCTTCATCGCTGGCGCGCTGGATCGCAAATCCGGCACGTTCAATCTCACGACGCTGCCGGTTCTCCAGATCGGCACGGCCCTGATTGAGCTGCATCCCGGCGTAAATCTGCAGTGGAATCAACAGCAAAAAGCCAACGGATGCCCACAGTGCAACCCGGCGAATGAGAACCATTCGTCGGGCCAGAGGCTGCATATCAGAATCACATTGCTGAGCAATGACCAACAGAGATGCACCCAGCAATGGCAAGGCGGCAGTCTCCCTCAAACTGTTGCAAACACGCAGCATCCAGCCGGGCTGCATGATCGCCAATGGATAGGCAGCGGATAGCACAGTAATGGCATACGCCACAATCAAGGCAAAGCCAGCTCCCTGCAGAACAATGGCGGCTTCACGTGAAGTAGACTGCTTCTGAATTAACATGATTCACCCTGGCTTTGCCGGACTTTGCTATTCAGCGACGCCAGTGTGGTCCCGGTCAACCACGGAACTCTTTCCGTGCCAAAACCCGGTGATCTTCCGCCCGTATCTGAACGCACGCTCGCCGATGGCGGATCGCCCAGCAAGGGGCGGAATCACCGATAATTCTTTTGAGTTCGAAGGCAGCACCCGCCATGACCACCCCGCCAATCCTGCCGGGCACCACGGTGGTGGTCCGCGATCAGCGTTCGATCTACAACGGTTATCGCGGCTTCGTTCAGCGCCTCAGCGGACGGATGGCGGCCGTGCTGTTTGAGGGAGGCAATTGGGACAAGCTGGTCACCCTGCCCCTGTCGACCCTGGAGCCGGTCTGAGCTGCTCCAGGGCAGCACGCGCCGCCTGCTGTTCGGCTTCACGCCTGGAACCGCCCCAGCCCTCCCCATGGAGGTCCTCCCCGGCCTGGCCCACCACCACCCGGCACTGAAAACGCCGAGGATCCCCATGGAGGCGACTGCATTCCTCGCAGTGATAAAGCGGCAGCCCCAGGCCCAGGCCCTGACTCCACTCTTGCAACGCTGATTTCCAGTTGTAGCGATCAGGATCGCTGAGCAGTTCGCGGGTGCTCCGTTGCCAATGGGGCCCCAACCAGGTGTGGATCGGTGTCAGGCCACCCTCGCTCCCCCCCCAAGCTTCGTAGAGCCCCCCAATCAGGGCCTCGCAGGATTCGGCCAGCACGGTGGCCCGACCGGCCCGATCGGCCGCCGCCATCGGGCCCAGCCTCAGCACCGTGGCCAACTGACAGGTTTCGGCCAGTTCCGCCAGCCAACGATCACTCACCAACTGGGCCCGCAGCGTGGAGCACTGGCCCACACTCAGTGTCGGCTGCCAAGCCTGTAGAAATTCGGCCGCTGCCAATCGCAGCACGGCATCGCCGAGAAACTCCAGCCGCTCATGGTTGAACGACAGCCCGGCGGAGCTGTGGCTGAGGGCCTCATCGATCGGTGCCAGGGCCGCTGGAGCAGCACCGGGACCGCCCTTGGCGACTGGATCAAGCCCCAGACGACACAGAAAAGCCACGAGTTGGCGGTGGCGCTGGGGGGACATGGGGGAAAGCAGGACGTAAGCCGGGTTCTGTTCCCGATCTTCGGGCCGAGGCCTTGAACCGGGGGCGATCATCTGTCTGGGACCGTCGTTACCGACGGCCTCGAGCGGCGCATGGGTGACGGGACGGGGAAGATGGCCAACCGCTGTCCCTGGGCCTTGCTCCCAGCCGGGGTTTACCGAGCCAGCACCTCTCGATGCTGCTGGTGCGCTCTTACCGCACCTTTGCACCCTTACCTGTGCTGCGTGGGCGAACCCACTCGGCCATCGGCGGTGTGTTTCTGTGGCACTGTCCTCACGGTCGCCCGCACTGGGCGTTACCCAGCAGGCCTGGCCATTGGGGAGCCCGGACTTTCCTCAACCGACTCCACGGGACAACCCGAAAGTTGACCTGTGGGCCGATCGCGATCACCTCGCCTGCTTTCTGCCAGAAATGTAAGACCTGATGGACCCATAAAAAAACCTCCCCCGCAGGGGAGGCAGGCCAGTCGGACTGATTCTAAAACAATCAAGCCTTGACAGCTTTGAGGCGACGACGCAGGCGACGGGAATACCCGAAGGCCACACCAGCTCCGACGAGGGGCAAGGGTGCAGGCACATCAGAATAAACTGAGTTGCGATTGAGGATATCCCCACCTAGGAAGACATCAACACCGGTGGTGGGATCGCCAGGCACGCCCGAGGTCATCTCATCAATCGAACCATAATAAACCGTGAAACGAATCCTATCGCCTGAAACCAACGAAGTGGTCCCAGAATCGGTGCCGTCCTGAATGCGACCGCGGATTTCAATATTTCCAGAACCAATTGGCTTAGTTCCTACGTAAAAAGCATTTTTAGTGGGACTGGCTGGATTTCCTAAAGCAGGGTAGCTGCTCCAGATATAGGATGAATTGTAGTTACCAGTGCCGGTTCCAAGGGTTGTAACATCGCCCAGAGGAATCCAAGTATTAGCTGGGATGTTGGCGCCAGCCCCTAGAGCGCCGCTGTAGCGAAGCTCAGCCCCAAAAACTGAAATCGGCTTGCCAGCTGTCGAAGAAACACCCAACTTAAAGTAGCTATGGCCAGCCGAGTTCAGGTTTGCATCGAGAAAATTATAATAAAGCCCGTTATTTTGAGGATTATCATTAAAAAATGGGCAAGTATTTCCAATTAGTGGACTACCTCCCATGCACGTCGCCTGGGCCTGGGGAACAGAAAGGGCGATGCTGCCGACGGCAACAGCGGAGCCGAGGAGTGCTGCGAGCTGCGGGGCTTTCACGGCAATAATAAATCGATCCCCATCACTTTACTGCATCGGCACTGGATGGAGCATTCGGGTCGCCTTGGTTTGGGATTCCTGACCTTGGCTCCAGCCCTCCCGATCGGCTGCTTGATCGAGAGCTATGGCTGCCTTGGCCGAACCGAGCTCCAACCAACCAGTAAAAACTGCCCAAGAGAAGGGCGGAAGCCGCATTACGAGACCAGGGAGCCAATTGGGCCAGCAGAAGGGCCTGGTCGCCCTGGGATCGATGGGCCGCCAACTCGGCCTGACGGCCGCTGAGCACGGCCACCAGCTGGTTGCGTTGGGAGGGGAACGGCACGTCCAGCCGTGGGACAGGCAACTCAAGGGATCGGTCAGGCCAATCGCGCAGGGCATTCGCCACCTGCGCGGGATCCTGGGCCTTGGCGACGGCCTGGACCACCTGGGTCATGGTGGTGAGGCTCTGCCCCAGGTTTTGCTGACGCGTTTTGAGCTGTGACCAGGCCGTGAAACTGAGCAGCGGGACAAGGGCGAAATAGCCCAGGGCCACCAGGAGGGCGATGCGGCGGAGCCAACGGAGCGGCTGCAGCAGGGTTCTACGGCTGCCGGCGGGAAGCCTGCGACTGCCCATCAGCCCCTCCGAAAGAACCATGAGTGCCACTCCCACCAACGCCAGATCCCCATTGCCGATGAGGGCCCCGATCCAGCGGGCATACCACCCGGGATCGAAAAGGGCGACTGGCGTGGCCGCAAGGATCAGGCTGATGACGAAGGCCGCAGCCAGCACCCACCCCACCCGCAAGCTGATGGTGGCGGCCTCGCTTCGCCGCACCCGAGGCTTCTCCTCCTGAGTGGACGTGGACGGGCGGTTGGGTTGATCGGAAGCAGAGGAAACCATCACAAGCTGGATCGATGGGGTGGGGTCGAAGGCCTAGCGACTGCTTCTTCTGCGGGAGCTGGAGCGCCCTTTGCCAAACTTCGGAATCCAGGAGGTGGAAGGGCTGGCGGACGACATGCGGGAGAGCTGGGACAGCTTCGACAGCAAGTTGGGCTGGGAGGGATCAGCCTGGGCAATGGCCGCGAAGCCGAAGAAATAGATCAGAGCCATGGGCACCACGCGGCACAGGCTGCCGATAAGGCGCTTGAAGCGACGCGCAAGCTCTTGATCAATCTGGTTATTCAATCGTTCCAGTTTGGGGCCAAGCTCAATGAGGATGTCTTTGCGGACCTCTGGAACGGAGGCAGGCAAAACCGGAGGGAGGCCGGAATTGGGAAGGGGAAAACGCTCGACGGCCTGGCGCAGGGATGGCTCGGAATCGGCACGCAGTACCAGATTCACGGCCTTCGCCAGACGCGCCTTGTTGGCGAGCGCATTCATGCGATTTTGCTTGAGCTCCGAACTTCCCCCCACCGTCAACAGAGGAATCAGTAAGAGAAAGCCCGCGCACGCCCAAATGGAGAGCCGCCTGACCAGGCGGAGGCGCTGGGCCTCCTGACGGGTGGAAGGACTGAGGCAACCGGCCACCACCATCAACGTGGCGCCGACCAGGGGGTAATGCGCTGCGTTGAGCAACGATTCGGCCGTCTGCTGCTGCCATCGGGCCTCGAGCACGGCAATCGGCCAGGCGCTCACCGCAAACGACACGGCGAACAATCCAATCAACGTCATGCCTGACCAGTGCAGTACCTGGCTCACCTCCCGCATCGCAGGAGCTGTGGGACTTTCACTGGTCACGCCAACGGAGCCGAAGTGCCTAATCTAAAGCAGTAGTTACAACGTTCCATCGATCAGAAAAAGACTGACACCAGTCTCAGGCATAATTAAAACTCTGGGGCTGTAGCTCAGCCGGATAGAGCGACGGTTTCCTAAACCGTAGGTCGTGGGTTCGAGTCCCGCCAGCCCCGTCCTCCCCAACAACAGAAGGCCTCCTCCCGATCCAGTTCTGTTCTCGCGGCCAGCCGCAGGACTGGATGCCCTCCGTAACCTGCACTACCAAGCGGGACAGACCCCGTTGGTTTCCCGCCGCTACCGTGGGAGCAGTCGTCATGGATCGGATGACCCAGCTTCACGACCTGCGTCTGCGGCTGCTCGTGCAGCAGGAAAGCGAACGGATCGCCGACAGCCAACCCGACGAGCTCGATCTGTCTGTGGTTCAGGCCCGCTGCCTCTGCTGGCTGGCCCTACTGGCCGAAGCCCATGAGGAACAGGCCATTGATGCGGAGCGCCGGGGTGACGTGGAGCAGGCCATGGGCTGGTTTGCCGATTCGATGCGCCTGCGCGACGTCATCCAGGTGGTGACCTCCATCGAAATTCCTTTGCCGGCCGCCTGGGACAGCTCTGGCGAGCAGGAGTCCGATCACGATCTGGAGGACTCCGGCGACCCGCCGCTCGCCGCCTAAGCCCACACCCAGCCAGCATCGCGGGTTGGGTGCCATGATGGAGAACGATGAGCACAGGGGAAGCGGTGCCAGAAGAGCCCTGCCAATGCCCGGATTGCCAACGCTTCTATCGGGAACACGACCGGTTGATTCGCGAAAATCCCAGCCTGCGTCAACAACAGGAGCTCAATTGGGCTGCGCTGCAGTCCTTTCGAACTTTGGCTGGACGCGTCCTAGAGGATCTCCAGAAGCACTATGGCGACAGCGATGCTGCTCCCACCCCGACGGCTGAACCCGCAGGACGAAGCGCCACCCCGCCCCCGGAAACCGACGGGATCCAGCAAGCGATGGCCGATCTGGAGAACATCAACGCCCACCTGTTCTCCATTGAGGCCTTGATGGAGCGCATTTTTGATGTGCGCGTCCCCGAAGAGGTGGAGCAAAAATTCCGTGAGCTGGCCGGAGAGTTAGCCCCCGATCCCCTCAACGCCGATCGCTTGCGCCTCAATCGCCTGCTTCACCAAACCCCCGACCTTCCCGATCGGGGGTGATCCCCTAGGGGACGCTTCTCAGGCTTCGGTCCGATCGCAAGTGATGGTGACAGGGAATTCCTCTGCCTTCCAAATTCGCTGTGCATAGTCGCGAATGGATCGATCCGAGGAAAAGAAGCCCGATCTGGCGGTATTGAGCAGGGACATTCGGTTCCAACGGCCCCTGTCGCTCCAAGCCTGACTCACCTCAGCTTGGGCCTCCATGTAGGACTGGAAGTCGGCCAACACAAAAAATGGATCGTTCCCCGTGAGGTTTTGAAGCAGCGGCCGGAACAATTCACCATCCCCATCGCTGAAATGCCCCTGCTCAATCAGCCGAAGAACCTCTGGCAATTCGGGCACTGATGCGATGAGCTCCCAGGGGCGATATCCCTTGCGGTGAAGATCCACAATTTCCTCAGTGGTCTTGCCGAATAGGAAGAAGTTTTCCGAACCCACCTGCTCACGTATCTCCACATTGGCACCATCAAGAGTTCCAATCGTGAGGGCACCATTCATCGCAAACTTCATATTGCCCGTACCAGAAGCCTCTTTCCCAGCCGTGGAAATCTGCTCGGAAAGGTCAGCCGCTGGATACACTCGCTCGCCCAGCTTCACATTGTAATCCGCCAGAAAAATCACTCGCAGGCGTCCATCCATATCAGGATCGGCATTGATGGTTTCAGCAATGCCATTAATAAAGCGAATGATTAACTTGGCCATGGCATAGCCGGGAGCAGCTTTCCCACCAAAGATCACCGTTCGCGGTGCCATGCCATCCCCCAAGCCATTTTTGATTCGCAGGTACTGGGCCACAACCTGGAGAGCATTGAGATGCTGACGCTTATATTCATGAATACGCTTTACCTGAACATCAAAAAGCGAGCTTGGATCGACGGAAACACCTGCGTTAGCATTGATATAGCGGCAGAGATGATTTTTGACGGCGAGCTTGGTGGAATCCCACCGGTCCAGAAAGCCCGTATCATCCACATAACGCTCCAGGCCCCGAAGCTGGTCAAGATCAGTGATCCAGCCCTCACCAATCGCCTCATTCAAAAGTGTTGTGAGCTTCGGATTAGCCAAGGCAATCCATCGACGAGGCGTCACGCCATTGGTGACGTTGGTGAACTTATCCGGCCAGAGGTCAGCAAACTCTGGAAACAGATCCTGCTTCACAAGTTCACTGTGCAGGGCCGCCACTCCGTTCACATGGTGAGAGGCGATGGTGGCCAAGTTGGCCATGCGCACAGCCTTGTTGCCCTCGTCATCAATAATCGAAACGCGGCGCAGGACCTGATCGTTACCGGGATATCTAAGACGGACTTGCTGGAGAAAACGGCGATTGATCTCGTAGATCAATTCCAGATGACGGGGCAACAGGGAGGCGAACAGATTCAAGCCCCACTTCTCCAGCGCCTCTGGCAAAAGCGTGTGATTGGTATAGGACAGTGAACGCGTCGTAATGTCCCAAGCCAGCTCCCAGTCTAGATGCTTGTCATCAAGCAGCAGCCGCATCAGCTCGGCAACCGCTATCGAAGGATGCGTGTCATTAAGCTGAACGGCCCAATGGTCAGGAAACTCATCGATCGGGATCCCCCGCAGATCCAAATTGCGGATCATGTCCTGCAAGGAGCAACTCACAAAGAAATGCTGTTGCTTCAACCTCAAGCGCCGCCCCTCGTCCGTACCATCATTGGGATAGAGAACCTTGGAGAGAGTTTCCGAACCCACTTTCTCCTCAACAGCCCCATAATAGTCACCAATATTAAACGCATAGAAGTCAAATGATTCCGTGGCATCGGCACGCCACAGCCTCAGCCGATCACAGGTGTTGACTCGAAATCCGAGCACAGGGACATCGTGGGGAATACCAATGGCATGTTCCGCCGGGATCCAACGCACCCGGTAGGAGCCCTGGGCATCGCGGTAGCTTTCCGTGCGGCCGCCAAAGCCAACAAAACAGGCCTGGTCAGGATGGGGGATTTCCCAAGGCCAGCCGGCCTTCAACCATTTGTCCGTAATTTCAACCTGCCATCCATCACGGATCAGCTGATCAAATATTCCAAATTCGTAGCGAATACCATAACCGGTAGCGGGAATCTGTAGCGAAGCCAGGGATTCGAGGAAACAGGCCGCCAACCGACCCAGGCCCCCGTTGCCCAAGCCAGGCTCCTCCTCCACATCCAGAATCTCCTCCAGATCTTGGATGCCAAAACGACGCAGCGCCTCCGCGGCTTCCTGCTGGATCCCCAGCATCAACAGATTGTTGTTCAGTTGCGGCCCAATCAAAAATTCAGCCGACAGATAGGCCACCACCCTGGTCGGGCTAGCGTTAATGGCCTCAATCCCAGCGAGATAACGGGTCATCAACCGATCCCGCACCGCATAGCTCAACGCCATGTACAGATCATGACGACTAGCCGCAGGCGCAAGCTTGCCCAGTGTGTAGAACAAATGTTCGGTCATGCCATCGAACACGTCATCGGCCGTAAGGCCGCTGCGGTCAGGGTCGGCATCGCAGCCAGGGGTCGGCAGCCGCAGATTTAGAGGTGGATGGTCAGTCATGGCGACGGCCGATGGCGAAATTTGAGCTGGCGACTGCCATAAAGCACTCCATGGGACGGTAGCGGTGGATTCAGTACTCAGCGATTCGGCCGGGGCGAGGTTTGCAAGCGAACACCCTTGGAGCTGCGGCGCCTAGGGTCAGGCCGGCTTGTGCATCTGCCATGGTTCTGCCCCCCGTGCTGCTGGAGCTCGGCAGCCATCAACTGGAAGCCGCTGAGACCCTGGTGGAGGTGGGTCGGTTCCTGGTGATCTTTGTGGCCGCCCGGGCCATGGCCGAACTGATGGTGCGCCTCCAGCTGCCCACGATCCTGGGGGAACTGTTGGCGGGGGTGGCGATCGGAGTTTCGGGGGTGCATCTCCTGGTACCCCCGGAGCTGCTAACCCAGCTGAGTGCGGTACCGGTGGATCTGGTGGCGCACCTAGCGGATGTCCCTGCGGACACGGTGCAGAGCCTCTACGCCGAAACCTTTCCCAGCCTGCAGCAGGTGGGCAGGCTCGGCCTCTATGCCCTGCTGTTCCTCACCGGCCTGGAATGTGACCTCGATGAGCTCCTTGCCGTTGGATGGCAGGCCATCACCGTGGCCATCACCGGCGTGCTTCTGCCCTTCACCCTCGGCACTCTCGGCCTGACCACCCTGTTTCATCTGCCCCTCTTGCTGGCGATCTTCGCCGGGGCCGCCATGACCGCCACCAGCATCGGTATCACCGCCAGCGTGTTCTCCGAACTAAAGATGCTGCGCAGTCGGGAGGGACAGATCGTGATCGGCGCTGCCGTCCTCGACGACATCCTGGGGATTGTCATCCTGGCCGTGGTGGTCAGCCTGGCCGGCGGCGGCGGGTTCACCCTGGGGCCAGTGCTCCAACTGGTGGCGGCAGCGGTTCTGTTCGTCACCGTCGCGGTCCTGCTCAGCCGCTTCGCCGGACCGGTGTTCGATCAACTCCTCGACCAGCTCAAGGCCCCCGGCGAGGTGGTGGTGGCGGGCTTTGTGGTGCTCACCTTGTGCTGCTTCATCGCCGAGGCGATGGGCCTGGAGGCCGCCCTGGGGGCCTTTGCCGGCGGACTGATCCTCAGTGGATCCAATCGTTCCGAAGCGGTGCAGGACACCGTCAAGCCGCTGGTGGCCCTGTTCGCCACCGTCTTTTTTGTGCTCATCGGGATCGGCATGGACCTATCCGTGCTCAACCCCTTCGATCCCGCCAACCGGGAAGGGCTGGTGGTGGCGGCCTTCCTGCTAGTGGTGGCGGTGGTGGGCAAGCTGGCGGCCGGCTGGAGCTATCGCAGCCAGGAACCCACCAACCGGCTCCTCGTGGGCCTGGGCATGCTGCCCCGGGGAGAGGTGGGCCTGATCTTCCTCGGCCTCGGCAGCCAGGCCCACTTGCTGACCCCGCCCCTAGAGGCCGCCATTTTATTGATGGTGATCGGCACCACCTTCCTGGCGCCGATCCTGCTCAGACTGGTGTTATCCGGCCAGGCTGACCATGCCAACGCCACCATCTAATGGCCCGTCTGAGTCTGCTCAGGCCGCCCCTGCAGCGCCGGGAGGCGGCTTGGTAGGCCTGCTGCAGCATTGGGGCTTCAGCCTGGCGGGTTGGCGGAACAATCGCCGCGGAGAATGGTGGTTGCTGGCCCAGCTGCTGTTGCTGGCGGCCCTGCTCCTGCCGGCCCGGCCGCCCACCGTGGCCCTGCCCTTGGTGTGGCCGCTGGCCCTGCGCCTGATCGGGGCCGCCCTGGTGCTGTTGGCCCTGGCCTCAGCCGTGCAGTCGCTCCTGCGGCTGGGCTCCAGCCTGAGCCCCCTGCCCGAGCCGATGGACGGCGCGGCGTTGGTGCGGGAGGGGCCCTACGCCCGCTGTCGCCATCCCCTTTACCAGGCCATCCTGATCGGCGCCCTGGGCATGACCCTGCTGCTGGGCAGCCTGCTGCACCTGGCTCTGCTCCTTGCCCTAGCAGCCGTTCTGGGGGGAAAAGCCCGGCGGGAAGAACGGGCCTTGATGGAGCGCCATCCTGCCTATGCCAGCTATCGCTCCACCACCGCAGCGATCGTGCCTCGGCTGCCCTGGCTGGACTGGCGCTAACCCCCCGCACTCCTGGGTTCTGGCGCCTTGGGGAACGGTGTTCTCCCTAGCATCCGGGACCAACCCAGGGCCAGGACCGACGATGAGCGCAGCGATCACCAACCCCTGGCGGTATCGCGATCAGTCGATCCATTACCTGAGCGCCTCCCCGGCCAGCCCCTGCGGACCCGCCCTGTTGCTGGTGCATGGCTTTGGTGCCTCCACGGACCACTGGCGCCACAACATCCCAGTGCTGGCAGGGCTCCATGAGGTGCATGCCCTCGATCTACTGGGCTTCGGCCGCAGTGCCAAACCCGCCGACCTGCCCTACGGCGGCGATCTCTGGCGGGATCAACTGGTGGCCTATGTGCGCGAGCGCATCGGCCGGCCCACGGTGCTGGTGGGCAATTCCCTGGGGGGCTTTGCCGCCCTGGCGGCGGCGGTGGCCCTGGAGGACGACTGCGCCGGGGTGGTCCTGCTCAATGCGGCCGGTCCCTTCAGCGATGAACGGGAAACGCCCCAGGGATGGGGCGCGATCGCGCGGCGCACCATCGCCATGGCCCTGTTGAACAGTCCAGTGGTGCAGCGGCTCCTGTTCGAAAATCTGCGCCGGCCGGCCACGATCCGCCGCACCTTGAACCAGGTGTATCTGGATCGGACCAACGTGGATGAGGAGCTCGTGGAAGCAATCCGGCGCCCTTCCCTGGATCGGGGGGCCTTCGGGGTCTTCCGCACCGTGTTCGCCATTCCCCGCGGTCAGCCCCTCGACAGCCTGTTCGCCCACCTACGGGCCCCCTTGCTACTGATCTGGGGAATCCGCGATCCCTGGATCAACGCCGCCGGCCGGCGCAGCCAGTTTCTGCGCCACGCCCCGGCCGGCACCAAGGAGGTGGTGCTGGAGGCCGGCCATTGCCCCCACGACGAAGTGCCTGATCAGGTGAATGCCGCCTTGCTCGACTGGCTCACCAACGCCGAGGCCGAGCGCTGCCAAAGTCCCGTCGCTTCTGCCGGTGTCTAACCCTGTTAGGAGCACTGGGCCCGGGTTGGCCGTACCCCCGGCAGCCGATTGGGAGCCAGCTGGGCACGCGGATCAAAGCAATACTTGACCGCCTCGATCAACGGACGGGAAGGGGCATCCTCCCAGCTGGCCAATGAACTTTCCGCTGGTTGACGCAGGACGGTGAGGTGCCCCCCCAAACGCCCACAGAGCTGACGCAATCGAGCGATGCGCTCCGCCATCGGCTCACTCAGCCCCGCCGGATCTCCCAGGGTCCAGGCCATGCCCAGGCCACTGCCAACGGCCAGATCCACCGCCAAGGTGTCCAGCTCGGGGGCGGCCAGCAGACTGGAAATCTGGTCGGGATTCACCCCGAGCCGCAGCAGCCAGCGGGGGAGGGCGACGCCGTCGGCCGTGGCGCCACGGGCCACGATGTGTAGGTGGTGGAGTTCCTCCGCCGCGAGGTCACGACAGGCCAAGGCGGTGGAACTGCGCAGCGTGGCGATCTGGTGATTGAGGCTGGCCGCATCGATGCTGGCCAGGCCGACCACCACCAAGGGCTGGGCCTCCAGCCCGGCGGCGGCGGCCAGGGACGCGCTCCACCAGTCGACCCGCTCCGGGGTGAGGCTGGAGTGCAGCAGCTTGCGGCTCAACTCGGCGAGGGCCTGGAGGGAACCCTGAACCAGCAGGCCGCGACGCTGGGGCGGCAACGGCAGGGTGCGCAGGGTGACTTCGGTGATCAACCCCAGGCTGCCCCAGCTGCCCGTGAACAGGCGCATCAGGTCGTAGCCCGCCACGTTCTTCACCACCTTGCCGCCGGCCCGGGCCTCCACCCCATCGGCGCGCAGGACACGGATGCCGATCAACTGGTCCCGAATGCCGAGATAGCGCTGGCGGTAACCGCCGGCCAGGCCCCGGGCCACCAATCCGCCGATGCTGCCGGCGCTGGCCGGCGCTTGACCCGTGCCCCAGGGCCGATCCACCGCCAGCCACTGGCCGTGCTCCGCCAGGGCCTGCTGCACCGCCGCCAGGGGAGCGCCGGCCTCCACCGTGATCGTGAAGTCCCCGGGGTTGTGCTCGAGAATTCGATCCAGGGCGGCGCAGCTCAGGGAGCCACAGCCGGGGGCCACCGGGGCACCCCAATCGAGCCGGCTGGCCAAGCCACAGGGCAACCAGGGGGTGCCGTCATGGTGCAGCTGTCGGACGAGGTCCTGCAGCGCGGAGGATTCGGGACGCATCACGTCACGATGGTGCCATGGAGCAGATCGGGTTGGAGCCACTCAAGATCGTCGTGATTGACGACGACCCCACCGGATCCCAGACGGTGCATGGCTGCCCGTTGCTGCTCCGCTGGGATCGGGCCAGCCTGGAGGCGGGATTGCGCCATCCTTCGCCGCTGCTGTTCGTGCTGGCCAACACCCGCGCCCTCGGGGCGACCGCGGCGGCGGCCCGCCTGCGGGAGATCTGCCGCTCCCTGGAACCGGCCCTGAAGGCGGCGGGGGTGACCCACTGGCTGGTGGTGAGCCGCGGGGATTCCACCCTGCGGGGCCACTTCCCCCTGGAGCGGGAGGTGCTCAGCACCGAGCTCGGCCCCTTCGACGCCACCCTGCTGGTGCCGGCCTTTCTGGAGGGCGGTCGCACCACCCAAGCCGGGGTGCATCAGCTGAACGGCAGGCCGGTGCACGAGAGCGCCTTCGCCCAGGACCGCCTGTTCGGCTACACCACCAGCTTCCTGCCGGACTGGGTGGCCGAGAAGAGCGGCGGCCGCCTCCCTGCCAGCAGCGTCCAACAACTGGAGGGGGAGCTGCTGACGGCCGCCGCCAGCGGCCCCCCGGGACAGGCGCGGTTGCGACAGCGGTTGGCCGCCTTCCGGGACAACGTGTGCGTGGCGGTGGATGGGGAGCGGCCGGAGCAACTGGCGGCCTTGGGGCAGGCGATCCGGGAACTCACCGCCCCCCACCAGCCGGAGGGCGACCGCCCACGACGCTTTCTTTGTCAGAGCGCCGCCAGCCTGATCCAGGGGCTGGCGGCGCTGCCCCCGCAGGCCCTGCCTCCCAACGGGCTGGCCCGGCTGCGCCGCCGCAACGGAGCCGGCTCGCTGCTGCCGGGGCTGGTGCTGGTGGGATCCCACGTCCCATTGGCGGATCAACAACTGGCCTGCCTGCTGGCCGATCCGGCCTGTGCCGCCGTGGAACTGGAGGTGGACACCATCGCGCGGCTGTTGGCAGCGTCGGCGCCGGAACGCCCCCTGGCGGAGCTGGGCCAGCAACTGACCCACCACCTGGCGGCACTCCTGGCAACAGGCCGCACCGCCGTGCTCCACACCAGCCGCGGTGAACACCCTGAACCAGAAGCGGCAGCACGAAGGCGCCTGGGACTGACGCTGGCGGGCTTGATGGCCCGCGTGGCGGCGGCCCTGACCCCCCAGCTCGGCTACCTGATCAGCAAGGGGGGCATCACCACCCACACTCTGCTGGCGGAAGGACTGGAACTGACGGCAGTCGAGCTCCAGGGTCAATTGTTACCGGGGCTGTCCCTGGTGCTGGCCCCCCTCCCGACCGCCACGGCCCTGCCGGTGCTCACCTTCCCGGGCAATCTGGGCGAGGCCAGCACCCTGGCCCAGGCCTGGCGCCTGATGGAAGGCCACAACCAGGGGGGCGAGGAGGGGGACGGGGGGCGCGCCGGCGCTCCCTAGGCCGGAGCCATGCCCTCGGCCGTCCCTGGGGTCGCGGCCGCCCTCGCCAACAACTCCATGGGATGGGCCACCGGGATCGGGCGTGGCGTGCTGGCCAGATGCTCGCGAATCTGCAAACTGCAGCCGATGTTGGCGCTCACCGCCAGGTCGGCTCCGGTGCCGCTGAGGTCAGCGGCCTTGATCCGACCCAGCTCCGCCGCCTCGGCAGGCTGGACCAGGTTGTAGATGCCGGCACTGCCGCAACACACTCCCGCCTCCACGGCCTCCAACAGCTCCACATGGGGAATGGCGCGCAGCAGTTGGCGGGGCTGATCACGAAGGCCCTGGCCATGGATCATGTGACAGGCGTCGTGATAAGCCAGCCGGAGCGGTCGGGCGGAACTGGCGGCCTGACCGTCCGGCAGGGGGAGGGGATGCAGGCGGGCGCGGAAGTCCTCACTGAGCCCAAGCTCCGCCAGGAACTCCTGCACATCCTTGACGGGGATCCCAAAGTTCTGCTCCCCCTGGAGCAGTTCGGGATACTGCTTCAGGGTGTGGCCGCACCCGGAGGCCGCCACCACGATCGCGTCCAGGGGGTGGTCCGCCGTCGCCGCCGTGAACGCCTGCACCAGGTCCCGGGCCAGCCGCCTGGTCTGGTCCAGTTCGCCCTGATGGTGGGTCACGGCGCCGCAGCAGCCCTGGCCCTTCGGCAGCACCACCTCCACGCCGTTGGCCGTGAGCACCTGCAGGGTGGCGGCATTCACCGCGGGATCAAACAGCCGCTGTACACAGCCCAGCACCAGACCCACCCGGGCCCGCCGCGGACCCTGGGCAGGCACCACCCCCTCGGGATCCGCCGCAAAGGTCTCGGCGGTGAGGGCCGGCAGCAGTCGCTCCATGGCCTCAAGTTCCGCCCCGAACAGGCGGGTGAGACCCGTGCGACGGGCCAGCCCCTGGAGAGGGGTGCCGGCGTAGGCCCGCAGGGGAGCTAGCAGGGCCCGCAATCGCTGCGGATAGGGCAGCAGGGCCAACAGCAGTCGACGGAGCTGCCGTTGCCAGGTGCTCCGCAGCTCGGGAGCATTCAGCTGGGGGCGGGTGGCCTCAATCAGCTGGTCGTAGCGCACCCCGGACGGACAGGCGGTGACGCAGGCGAAGCACCCGAGGCAGGTGTCGAAGTGGGAGGCCACCGTGGCATCCAGCTCCAGTTCGCCCGCAGCGATGGCTTTAAGGGCATGGATGCGGCCCCGAGGGGAGTCCATCTCCGTGCCCAGCACCCGATAACTGGCGCAGGTGGGCAAGCAAAAGCCACAGTGAACGCAGGGATCGGCGACAGCGATCAGGGGTTGGGACGCCCGATCGGCCACAAAATCTGACGGGCTGGGGGCGGAACGGGTCATGGAAGCAGTCTGCCCGGCTCACCCCCCAAACTGGCGCACGACCGCCTCGGCGAAGCCCGAACAGCTCACCGGTTCCACCGGAGGCTCCATCAGGCGGGCCAGGTCGTAGGTGACCTCACCGGCGGCAATGGCGGCACCCAGGCCGGCCGTGATCAGGTCTGCCGCCTCCTGCCACCCCATGAACTCCAGCATCATCACGCCGGACAGAATCACCGACCCGGGATTGATGCGATCCAAACCGGCATGTTTCGGGGCGGTGCCGTGGGTGGCTTCAAAGATAGCGGCCTTGTCGCCAATGTTGGCGCCGGGAGCCATACCCAATCCACCGACCACCGCAGCGGCGGCATCGGAGATGTAGTCGCCGTTGAGATTCAGGGTGGCCAGCACGGAATAGTCGGCCGGTCGGGTCTGAATCTGCTGGAAGATGCTGTCGGCGATGCGGTCATCGACCATCACCATGGACTTCCACTGACCGTTGCCGTGGCTGGTGCCGATGGCGTCGAGGACCCCCTGAACTTCCGCGCAGATCGCCTCCTTCTTCTCCGGCGTGAGGCTGTCGTAGCCGGGGTCGATCATGCGGGCATTGGCCTCAATGCTCAACCCCGGATTCCGCTCCAGATTGTCCAGAATCCAGCTTTCCCGCTCAGTGACGCAGTCGGCACGGAAGTCTGTTGTCGCCAGCTCGTAGCCCCAATCGCGGAACGCCCCCTCGGTAAATTTCATGATATTGCCCTTATGCACCAGCGTCACGTGGCGCTTATCGCCTTCCAGTCGTAGGGCGTGTTGAATAGCTTTGCGAATATGGCGCTGACTGCCGTTCTTGCTCACCGGCTTGATGCCGATGCCGGAGCCCTCGGGGATCTGGCGTTTACCCAATTTGCCATTGGCGGGGATCACCACCTCATTGAGATGTTGGCGCAGCTCGATACACACCGGATCCGTAGCCTCCCACTCGATTCCCATATAAATATCCTCCGTGTTCTCGCGATACACGATCACGTCGAGGTCCTGGGGTCGTTTGTGGGGGCTAGGGGTGCCGGGGTAGTAGCGGCAGGGACGCACGCAGCAATACAGATCAAAAATCTGACGCAGGGCCACGTTGAGGGAGCGGATGCCACCGCCAATCGGGGTGGTGAGGGGACCCTTGATCGCCACGCCATAGGCCTCAATAGCCGTGAGCGTGTCCTGGGGGAGGTACTGATAGGTGCCGTAGAGCTCGCAGGCCTCATCCCCCGCATACACCTTGAACCACTCGATCCGACGCTCACCGCCGTAGGCCTTGGCGATGGCCGCATCCAGCACCCGTTGGGTGGCGGGCCAGATATCCACACCGGTGCCATCGCCGCGGATGAACGGAATGATTGGGTCGTGGGGAACGATCGGCTGGCCACCCTCAAAGCGAATCGCGGAGCCGGAACTGGGCGGCGTGAGCTTCTCGTAAGTGGCCATGGCGTCGACGCGGGTCAGCCCGATGAGACTAGGTTTCGAGCCAGCTCCGAAACTGCTCAGGGGAAACGGCATGAATGCGGCCGATCAGGCCCGATCGGTGGAGCTGGCCCAGCTGATCGCCTCCAGCGTCACCCTGTTCCGGGGGCAATTTCCTGCCGCCCGGGTGAATCTCACCCCCTGGCGCGATGACCCCCAGACCCGGGCCTTTGCCGAACGGGAGTCGCTCGACCTGGCCTTCCACTTCCCGGGCTGGAGTCCCCGACTGCAATGCCGCTCCCTGCTGGTGCAACTCCGCCTGGAGCAGGCGCCACCGGCCCGGCCACGACTACTGGGCGTCGTGCTGAGGGGACTGACCTATGAATCCGAGCGCTGGCGGCTGGCCACCGTGGGCGATTGGCGGCCCTCGGGCAGCCATCTGCCCCAGCCGGAGCAGGTGGCGGAGCTGCAGCATCTGTGCCGCCAGCTGTTCGATCTCTTCGCCACGGGAGGCCAGGCCCACGCCCCCAACGGTGAAGACGGCGACGGCGAGGACGGCGCCAACGGCACGGCAGCCAACCCCACGGCGGCGTAACCCTTCGCAAAGTTGCCGCCAACCACAGGAAGACCGCACTTACGTTGGTTCCTCTCCAGAACGGCGTTTTCGAAACGATGTCTGTCGCCCTTGCTTCCCAACTGCGTACGGGAACGCAGAAATCCCACACGATGGCCGAAAACACCGGCTTCGTGAGCTGCTTCCTGAAGGGGGTGGTGGATAAGGCGAGTTACCGCACCCTGGTGGCCGATCTATGGCATGTGTACAGCGCCATGGAAGAGGAAGTGGGCAAGCTCAGCAACCACCCCGTGGTGGGACCGGTCGCCTTCGCGCAGCTCAGCCGGCACCATGCCCTGGAGAAGGACCTTTCCTATTACTTCGGCGCCGACTGGCGCAACCAGATCCAGGTCACCCCAGCGGCCCAGGAGTACGTGCAGCGCATCCACCAGATTGCCGCTGACTCCCCCGAACTGTTAGTAGGCCATCACTACACCCGCTACCTGGGCGATCTCTCCGGCGGTCAAATCCTCAAGACCATCGCCCAGAAAGCGATGAATCTGAACGATGACGATGGACTTCATTTCTATGAATTTGATGCCATCGACGATGACAAGGCCTTCAAGATCACCTACCGCGCCGCCCTCGACAATCTCCCGATTGATCAGGCCATGGCCGATCAGATCGTGGCGGAAGCCAACCATGCATTTCACCTGAACATGAAGATGTTTCAGGAGCTGGAGGGCAATCTGGTGGCCGCAATCGGCAAGGTGTTGTTCGGCTTCCTCACCCGACGCCAGCGCAGCGGCAGCACCTCACCGGTGGTCGCCTGACGGCCGGCGGGGCCGTGGCAGGGTGGCTGAGCCAGACTCAGCCGACCCGCCACGGCCCCTTGCGTCTGGAACGTCAGCGTCCCCTGCGCTTTCTGCTCCCCGGCACCACGGGCCGGTTCCGCTGCGGCGGCCTGCTGGTGGAGCTGCAGACGGCCCGCCTGCTCGCCGCCCTGGGTGATGTCCCCGTGGAGGTGGTGACCGAGCGGCAGCGGGAGGCCGACCACCCCTTCCTCGAGGATGTGCTGAATCGGGAAGCGGGACCAGGGGCGGCCCTCTGGATCGTCAGCTGGGGGTTTGATGTGCCGCGCCAGCTGCGCCGCCTGGCTGGGCGTCCGGTGGCGTATCACGCCCACAGCAGCGGCTACGGCTTCGCCTTACCCCCTGGAGTGCCGGTGCTGGCGGTGAGCCGCAACACCTTGGGCTACTGGGGAAATCGGGCGCCCCGCAATCCCCTGTTCCTGGTGCCGAATGCCCTGCAATCTCCTTGGGTGGAACGGGGCGACCGCCAGGGAGGCGATCGGCGGCGGCCCATCGATGTGCTGGTGCAGCGGCGCAAAAGCAGCGCCTATGTGCTGAATCAACTGGTGCCGGCCCTGCGTCAACGGGGCCTGCGGGTGGAGGTCCAACAGGGCTGGGTGGATGACCTCGTGGACCTGTTCAATGACGCCAGCGTGTATCTCTACGACTCCGCCGATTACTGGCGGGGGCGTGGCGTCAGCGAAGGTTTTGGCCTGCCCCCCCTGGAGGCCATGGCCTGTGGCTGCGTGGTGTTCAGCAGCCTCAACCATGCCCTGGCCGACAGCCTCGATCCCGGCCTGTGCGGCCACCAGATCGGCTGCGGCAGCCTGGCCGGCGACGTGGAGCGGATCAGCGCGGCGGTGGCGGACCCCGCCGCCTGGCGGCCGGCGCCCCAACGGCTGACGACGCTCTTGGACGCGGCCTCGGAGGCGTCCCTGCAGGGGCGGTGGCGCAGCGCCCTCGCCGCCATCAACGAGCACTGGGATCGGGTGTTGACGGGGGGGGAACTGCCCCTGAGATCCCCCTCTCCCTGGAGCCTGCGCTGGCGACAGCGCTGGAGCCGACTGGCCAGCCGGCTGCCTGGGGGTCGGGGCTGAGCCGATGGACTCCCTGCTGCTGCTGCCCAGCGGAGCACCCTTCCGGATCGATCAGGTGACCAGTTCCCCGGCGCTGCTGGGGGGGTTGGTGTTCGGCCAGCTGCTGATCGCCAGCCTGCTCCAGGCCACGGGCCACCGCCGGCCCCTGGGGCTGTGGTGGGTTGGATTCGGGCTGATGCTGGGGCTGGAGACCCTGTTTTTCGGCCTGGCCAGCTGGGGCACCAGTGACATCGCCAAATTGAACGTGTTCTTCGCCCTGGACCGGGCCGGCCAGACCGTGGGCGAACCGTTCTGGGCCCTCGCCGGCCCCCTGGTGCTGCGGCTGCCCTATCGGATGGCCGCCGTCCACGGCCTGGTGGCCGCCGGCTACGGCGCCGCCGCCATGCTGCTCGCCCGCCACTGGGGCGTGCCGGCCCTCGCCGGCTGGTGGAGCCTGCTGATCACGGCCAGTCCGCTCCTGCGGGGTCTGCTGCAGAACGGCCAGACCCGGCAGGCCCTCGCAGTGTTGCTGATCCTGCCGTTGATGCTGCGGGTCGCCCGGCTGCTGTCGATCCGGATGCCGCTGCTGGCGGGCAGTGTGCTGTGGTCGGCCCTCTGCCACACCAGTTTCCCGGCCAATCTCGGCTTTGCCCTGGCCCCGGTGCTGGTGCGGGGCCAGGGCCGGTTCCAGCGCCTGCGCCAGATCCCCCGATTGGGCTGGTGGGTGGCCCTGGCGGCCCTGGTTGTGGGAGGGCTGCTGGGGCTCCTGGCACCGGCGCTGCGGACCAAGCTGCACGATTACACCGGCGCGATGACCTTCTTCAGCCACTACGCGGTGCGCAGGGAGGTGCTGGCCCTGGAACTCTGCATGGGGCTATCGGTGCTGGGAACCGCCTGGCGCCGCCAGCTGGGAGCAGCCCAGCTGGCGGCCTGTGACCGCAGTCGCCTGTTGCTGCTGTTCGGACTGCTCTACGGAACCCTTCAGGCCACGGTGTGGTGGGAGTGGTTTCCGCAGATCACCTTCCGCCTCGCCGATCCGGTGGGCCTGTTCCTGCTGATCAGCTTCCTGGCCTGGTTGCACCGCTACCGGGCCCATAGCCTGGTGCTGCCGCTGCTGCTGGTAACCCTGGCGAGCTGGCTGCTGGAGCGGGTGCTGCCATCGGGCCAGTTGCCCTGTGGACACAATGATGAATTCCTGTGCATTCCCGATCGCATGCCTTGGCTGATTCGCTATTGAGTGCCAGGCACGGGCAGAGGATGGTCTTGGGGCCAATCGGTTAGGTGGCTGGCACCGGGGGGAGCGGGGCCGCGGTCAGCGATCGGTAAGTTATGCAGCCGAGGGCATGAGCGCTGTTGACTCCCCAGGTGGCCGTTCCCCAGCCGAGGACTCAGTCGGCCGATCGCCCCGGGCCCAAGGCCAAGCTGTTGAACAGCCAGACCCTCGCCCAGATTTCCCAACTGCTCGCCTTCCTGCCCCGGCAACGCCTGAGGGGCCTGGCGCTGCTGCTGGCGGTATCGCTGCTGGTGGGCCTGCTCGATCTCACCTTTGTGGGCCTGCTGGCCCGTCTGGTGGGCACGATCAGTGGCTCGAAGTTACAGGACAAGATCCCCAAAGTGTTCGTTTTTGGCGGCGATTCCACCGACCAAGGTCTATGGCTGGTGGGGGTATTACTGGTGCTGGTGTGGGCAACCACAGGCATGAAGTATTGGGCGGCATTGATTCAAAGCATGCTCAGCGCCCAGATCTGGACCGACTACGGAGAACGGATCTTTGCCAATGTGCTGTTGCAACCCTATGAATACTTTCAAACCCAGAATACGGCCCATATCCTTGCCCGCTTAAATCGGATTCTCAGTCGCATCTCCGACGACATCATCCTGCCGATCCTGGCGGTTGTCTCCAACGCTCTCTCCGCCGGAGTCCTTACCCTTGGCATTCTGGTGGCCTTTGGAATCAAGGCACTGGTGATCTTTGGATTCCTGTTTGGCGCCTATACGCTCTCCTCCCACATCATCGCCCCACAACTACGCTTCGCCTCCCAGCAAAAATTACTGTTTTCCATGCACGTCAATTCCTTATTAATGGAATCAACGCGCTCAATCCGCGACGTTCAGCTCTACGGCGCTGAGCGCTATTACATCGAACGCTTTGAATCCATTGGCAACCGCGGCAAGAAATTCGATCGCCTCTCCAAGCTGCTTC
>Ga0114971_10000064_pt1 | contig 54622 bp, 41 predicted proteins | sample M_140625_MF_Meta_FD_87320 | JGI IMG/M metagenome (GOLD analysis project Ga0114971, IMG submission 87320) | Freshwater microbial communities from Lake Montjoie, Canada to study carbon cycling - M_140625_MF_MetaG | ecosystem: Environmental > Aquatic > Freshwater > Lake | place: Lake Montjoie... | reverse complement strand
TGTTCGGAAAATAAACTCATAAAGTCCAGGTGCGAACGCTGAAACATCTACTGTATAGCGCATACTGTTGAATTGGAAGTTCGAAATGTTCTTTCCAGAAACATCTTTCACTTGCACCGAAACATTTCCAGCGTGAGCATTCAATTCAATATTCAAATCAGATGAAGTTGGATTCGGATAAAGGTTCAATCCAATTTCATTCAATGTGTAGGTATAGATATTCGTCTCGTCTATATATCCGTCGCAGTCGTTGTCTATTCCATCTACCGTCTCCACTGCTGAAGGATTAATTGCAGGATTAGAGTCGTCGCAATCGTCGTTGTTCGTCGCTGCTCCCGTTGGCACAGTGCATGAATAAATAACCACTCCTGCTCCGTATCCATCGCCGTCGATATCCATGTAGTACGCTTGTCCCAACCCTTCGTCAATAGCACCGTTGCAGTTGTCATCAACGTCGTTACAGAACTCAGTTGCATTCGGATTCATTCCGGCGTTGTTATCGTCGCAGTCTCCTGCACACGCAGAGAACCCATCGCCATCTGCATCGAACCCTTCATCGATTGTTCCATCACAGTTGTCGTCTAAGTTGTTGCACAATTCCATTGCACCTGGATAAGACAATGCATTTCCATCGTTACAATCGTCAACGCAAGAGAAGAACCCGTCGCCATCTAAATCGGCATTCGTTGTAATGAATGAGCTGTTGTCGTTGCAGTCGTTTCCATTCGTTACATAACCCGAAGGAATTTCGCAACCGGTTGCAAGCGTTTGTGGATCACCAAAGCCATCACCATCGGCATCTTGGTAATATGTGATTTCATTTGAAACAGTCACTCCACCTACCCAAGTTACACTGTCGTTCGCAGTTCCGTTGGTAACAACAAGTGTCACGTTGTATATCCCCGGAGTTGTGTACATCACATATGGATTTTGCAGTGAAGATGAACTAGGAACACCACCGGGGAACAACCAGTTCCACGAAGTTGGATTGTTGTTCGTATTGTCAATGAAGTGAACAGGATAATTCACACAAGAAACATTGTTGAAGGTTGCGCTTGCAGCAATGTATTGAACGGGCAAACAAGGTCCGATTTCAGTAAGTACGTTGTGAATGTATACATTCAAAGCTTCGTCGAATGCTGCAATACAAACTTCGTCACCGGTAAATGCTTCAACATAAACACGAAGAATAGGTGTTGGTGTGAAGTGAACAGGAATCATGCTTCCTAAGTGTCCCAATGCTCCAATTTTCACTCCGCTTAATTCTTTGTAGATGATAGAAGACCACGTTGTAATTGGAAGAAGAGATGTGACGTTGGTAATCGTTGCTCCTCCAATATCGAATTGCAACGCGTTCACTTCGCCATTAGGATTTAGAATGGTTACATCGAAATAACCCAGCTCAGCATTCACGTTCGTAACGCCAAGAGTCACTGTTTCAGAGGCGTCTACAATTTCAGAATCCCAAGCACAAGGTTGCATATTTCCCGGAGCAACGCCGACATCTGTTTGCGCGTGAATACATTCTTCTAAATAGGCAGCATCCGCAATACTAATGTCTCCGTCGTTGTTCAAATCGTTACAAATGGAGGCACTCAAGTTTGAATACACCGCTGCATTTCCATAAAGGTTTACATCGGCTTGTGTGTAGCTTAAGTCTGTGTTTAAATCTCCTTTTTTCGTTTCAGCCGGACAGTTTCCGAGGCAGTCTGGCTGGGCGTTTCCGAATAATTGTCCAACGCAGTCTACAATTTGCGGACAAGATCCAATAGGTAATTTCACGAAGTTAATGATGTTGTTGAGTGCATCTCTTTCAAACGAGATACACACTTGCGACCAGTTGTTGTCGTAGCGCAATTCGTAGTTTCCAAGAGCATCTGGATCTTGATCCCAATTTGTTCGAACAACCAAGTGATACGTTCCTGCAGGGACATTTGTAATGTCAATCCATTGGCAACTCAAACCAGAACTATACACGTCATAACATCCGGCAGTGATACCCATGTTTCCGCAACCGTATTTCGCAACGCCTGTGACACAACCTAAATCCAAGACACAGAAACCGTTTTTGAATCCGATCTCAGGCATTAAATTTCCGCTGTTGTCGTACAATAAATATTCTGCATATCCAGAGTAGTGGTAGTGATTGTGACATCCATCAAAAACGAATTGAGGATTATTTACATTCGGAACTCCAATGAAGTAATCGAGGTTTCCGATGTTGTCTATACGTGTGGAAAAACGCACAATTTGCCTCGTTCCCAAACCTTGCATACATCCTTCGTTCACCAAACATCCATCAGTTGCTGTAAGTGTAGTTTGATAAAGGGAAGTGTACAATACGTTTCCTTCAACCGCTAAATCTGGACCTATATTCGAACAGTTTGGATCGCCGTTGTAATAACATACCGAAGGCGCTTCAGCAAGTGGACTGTAGTTACAAGCATTCAAATCCATACACCCCACTATTGGACCCATGTACTCGAACAAGACTTGAAAGGCGCTTAAACCGCAAGCTCCGCCCACATCTCCAACGCGCACATAGTAGGTCACACCTCCTTCGAGGTAAGGTGTAATTTCTGCTTCAATTCCGCAGAGATCATCGTTGAATGTATAGGTGGCCTCAACGGTATTGTTGAACAACGCCATGTTGCAGTAATCGTATAACCAAATCTTAGTATCGCATCCAGCTAGCCCACATGTTGAAACCTGATATTGTCCATTCACGGACGGGGTAAACTCATACCATGAATTCGGTGCAGGAACAGCGTTTAATCCTAGGTTAGCGACAATTGCATTGTCGCAACTTGTTCCTTGCGGACAATTCACTTGTATGGTTGCAAGCGCGCCGAATGCGGCACCTGTTGCAACTGAATTTCCATCTAAATAAACGGTGTAGTTTCCCCCACCATTCGCACAACACAATCCATTTCCACCTGTATCATAAATTTCAACGCGATGACAGTTGTTGCTAATGCAGAAGTTCGCATCGTTAGTGGTTCCTTGTTGAATAACTAAGTTCTGTTGATTGAAGACTTTCCATGACGTTTGCTGCGGAAGGTTATCTGCAGTAATATCCAATGTTAGGATGTGTCCAGTTGTAACAATTACATTCAGCGTTGCACTGTTACTATTTCCCTGCGGATCGTAGGTTGTAAGTGTAACAGGAAACATTCCGTCAGCTGCAAAAGTGGTGGTTGGATTTTCCAATGTTGAAGTAGCAGGAACACAACCAGCAGGGAACGTCCATTCGAAAGTCGTTGCGTTTCCGGTTGAAGTGTTGTTGAATTGAAAGTTCATGCAATTCATTCCCGAAGGGTAATAATTGAAATTGGAGGCAAGCGCGGGGAATTCGCATGTGCCGTCGTCAATTGTTGCGCATGAGTTGAAGTTTGTTGCGTTATCATTCGTGCAACCTGAAACAGTTGTAGACGTTATGTTGAAGTTGAATTCACCCATGGTGCTGTTGTAACCTCCCACCTGAATGTAATACGTTTGCCCAATAGTTAAGTAGTCGTCTTCGTTCGCCCCTGCGGTTCCGTTACCGGTAGGACAGCCAAATTTCACCATAGCAAAATTACCTGCAGCATCATCGTCATCGCAAGCAATGATAGATCCATTGCACGCATTGTATACCGCAATTTGTGTATCGGTAATTCCAGTTCCGGTTCCAGTGGTAGCGCTAGTTTGAATGGTTACATTTCCACCTTGGTAAACGAATGAATACCAGATGTCGCGAATGGTACCGCCACATCCAGGCGTTGGCCCTGCCGCAACGTTGATGTTATTGGTTACAATGACGCCACTGTTTGGGACGAAGGCCGCTGCTGTAGCGCACGTTTCGTTCGGCATATAAATGTTGCACAATCCGTTGTCAACTGTAGCGCATGAATTGTAGTTTCCAGCAGAAGGGTCTGTGCAACCTGCAATGTCGGCAGAGGTTAATTGAATACTAAAATTTCCTTGTAAGTTGTTATACCCTCCAGCTTGAACGTAATAGGTTGTTCCCACCGTTAAGGCTGGACATGTCATGACCAATTGAGAGGCGTAACCCATTCCCGCAGCGTCATCGTTGCACAGCAATTGGGTTCCCGTGCAGCTATTGTAGACAGCGAGGCGCGTGTCAGCTAGTGTGCCTAACGTGGTTGTTAATGTAAAGGTTCCTCCAGTAAAAGTGAATTTGTACCAAACGTCTTTTATTGCTGCGCCTGCGCCAACACCGCAAGAAGGGCTTGTACCTTCTGTTACCGTATTCAAGTTTGTTGAGGTAACTAATCCAGCATTTGGAATTAATTCAATGGCATTGGTACAAATGTCATTCGAAGGAGCTTGTGAAAAGGCCGGAAAAGATGCAAATAATGCGAACGCAAGTAAAATCTTTTTCATGGAAACGGTTGAGGTTTAGAAAAGGAAGTTACAAAGAATAGACGGAAAGGAATAGAATTATTTCCTAAAAAAGCCGTCATCCTTGAAGTGCCAAGGGTCTGACTTTCTTCCTGGAGAAATATCGAAGTGTCCGAGGATGTACCTGAACTTATAGTGCGTATCGAGCTGATCAATGAGCTTTCGCAATGATACATATTGCGCATCGTTCGGACCAACGGAATAGGTACACATGATTTCAATACCAATGGAGCAAGCATTCACATCGGTTGTTCCGTCGGGAAGCTTGCTTTTTCCTGCGTGAAAAGCAATGTTGTTTGGTTCTACCAATTCATAAACGTTACCGTCTCTTCCAATTAAATAGTGGGCAGCAACGCCGTATTGTTGGAATTGTTGAATGACACCATCAACCGAAAAGGTGTCGGGTTTTTGTGTGTTTGGAAAGGAAGCGTTAAAAGTTGAATGAATAATTAACGCTTTCACTTCGCGCTGAGATTCACTTGACTTGTATCCGAAATCAACGTGCTTTCGACCGATTATAAAATGCGTTAGTTGCGCATTAACGGCAAATGCTAAAAATAAAAAAGCCAGGGTCGCGTATAAACGCATTAGGCTTCTACAACGGTGAAAGTGTAGTACTCCATGATTTCGTTGCAAAGCAATTTTTTGCATGCTTGATCAACGATTTGCTCTGCTCCAGCTTGGTCAGCAGCGTCGACGAATAAACTCATATGCTTTCCAACGCGAACGTTAACAATGGTTCCAATAGATAGACTGTTCAATGACGAGGTCACTGCTTTTCCTTGCGGATCTAATAATGCTTCCAATGGCATTACGTTAATTTCAGCTTTAAACTTTTTCATGGTGTTTCCCAAATAGGTGTTGAACGGCAGATAAAATGAGGTACAAAAGTAAGGCAATTGGAACGGTCCATAGGACTTTTTTCAAAATGAAATGGGCACCAATTGCGGCAATGATGATACTTCCAACAAGAATAAACTTCATGGCGTTTTCCTTCCAACTAAAATTTGAAAATTTGAAGGATAGGAGCGGAAACTTAGACGCCATAAGGAATGCAAAGAGAAGGATGAGTCCAACAAGAACTTCATTGCTCAAAGGTTGTGTTTCTGTTAACAATAAAACACTTAACCAAAACAAACCGTTTGCAGGAACTGGAAGTCCTTTGAATCCTGTCGATTTCGAAGTGTCTAAATTGAAACGTGCCAATCTGAATGCCGCTGCCACAGCCAAAAGAAAAGCTAAGGCCGCCCACAATTTTATTTCAGGTTGAAGAAGACGATACAACCAAAAGGCAGGAACAACACCAAAGCTTACCACATCGGCCAACGAATCCAATTGCTTTCCCATTTCGGAAGCCGCGCCGATGGCACGCGCTATTAAACCGTCAAGCAAATCCGCAAACGCAGCTAAAAGAACAAAGATGAATGCTTCTTGAACACCGTGGGCCAACAGCGCAAAACATCCCATGACAAGGTTTAGCATGGTGAGGGTGTTGGGGATGATTGCTTTTCCAAACATGCTGCAAAGATAGGGGCTAGAATTCGAATTGAAGTTTTGCACGAAATGCGAAACGAACGATGTTGGAGTGATCACGATAAGATAGTCTCCAAAGTGCATCTAAGCGAATAATTTTAAATATGTTCTCAATGCCAACTGAAGCCTCCATATAAGGTTCTTTCAGTCGATATATATCTGCAACACCATCTTCATTGAAATCACGAGTCAATAATTCGTCGTTTTTCATGTCGTAACTACCGACTAACATTTTAACAGTTGCAACCTCTCGCCATTTCAATTTTCGCAGCATTGGTAATTTATTGAAGAAGAGACCTTCTGCATGATATTGCCCCATAAGACTTGCCCACTGATCACTAACAAATTCGAAATTGTTCATGGTATTGTAGCTCGTTTCGTCATAAAAAAACGTTTCATTACCCTCGTGTATGTGTAGTAAAGGGAACGGCAGATTTCCGTATATTTTTCCTGCTTGAAGCGTTAAGCTTAAATAGCCAAATGGACCAAAACGTATTTTATCGTTCACTTGCAATTCAAGCCTCTGATACTTGTATTCAGAGTTCACTACTCCTGGAAGAGCTATGCTATAGGTTATTTCAATTTCGGGATATTTCGTTCCCAGACTCTTTCTTTGAAAATCACCGTAAATGACTTTTTCTTTAAAAGCGAATCTGGTGTATAATGAAATCTCTGTCGTAATAAGAGCGTTATCATTTTCGTAGTTGTTCGAAATTGGAAGTAATCTCCTGTAAGCGTATTTCGTACCTGAAGGTCTTAATTGGCGGTGGGTGAATATTATTTTATTTGACAGACCATTAAACCATTCTTTTTCTAAATATGAATTCAAGTCTATAACATCTGTGAGTTTGTTTGCAGGATTTCGCCTGAAAACTGAGGCTAAAATGTTGTCTTGTCTGAATGCACCTTCCCCTAATCCCAATTGTTCCATGTCATGTTTACCATGAGCTGATATTGCAAGTCGGGGGCTTTTGTTAATTATGTAGAGACCGCCAGCTCCATATTTGAATCTTTCATCAGCGAAGCCATAGGCAAGGTATCCGTCTAACCTTAATTTCGTGCTAAATGCATTGCTAGTTCTTCCACCCAATCGAAGACGGCTTCCTTCAATAGGGTTAAAACTATAAAAAGAGGAATACGGACCGAATTCGAAATTCCCCGTGATTTTGTAACCAGAAACAAAAAGGGTAATAATATCTGTTATGGTTTTAAATTGAGGCATTTTTTTTAAAGTATCTACCATGCTGTAAATCCGATTTTCTTTTGCTGTAAGAGCCACATGGCGCATATTTTGCCAATAAGCTTCGTCGTGATTGGAAGAATTCGGGTCAACAATTACGTTTGAAAAACTAGGATAGAAAGAATCTTCTTTTGGTTTGTTTATCACAAATCTTTTATAGCTGCTGTTCTTCCTTCCATAAACACCTATTTTTTTATCATTCAAATTGAATTCAACAAATATTTCGTCCTTAACGAGCATCCAAACTTCGTGGTCAACTTCGTTGTATTCTTGCTTGACGCTGAAATCTTTGATCCAATTGATGTTCGCGCCTTCGGAAATGGATGCGTCGACCTGCTTCACAGCATAGGTGGTGTCGTGAATCCACATTTCTCCATGGAACAAAAGTTCTTGTTTTCTACGTGGGAAAAATTCCAATTTGTAACACCATTTTCCTTCAATGTAGGCGCTGTCGACTAGACCGTAATCGTAGAACCCAAGAGCATAGGTCGAGACAGGAGAAGTGAAGCTTTTCGAGAACACTAAAATCTCATTGTCGTAAATATTTACATTCTGGTACATATCTCCCAAGAACTGATTAACACTTTCATTTTCGACTCCAGAAATTCGAGTACCTTTGATAATTTCTTTAGAAATTTTAGGGTTTCGACGATAGTAAAAATCAGAGAGTGATTCGGTCATGAAGATAGGCAAATACGGTTTTTCCTGGGTTGTGTCTAGGTCTTCTAAGATAAATTCGAAGGGCTTCAAAAGTTTTTTATCGGCTAGAGCTGCACTAATATTGTTCAGATCGAATTCAACCTTATTGTAGGCTTCATATTCGTAAGCGTCTAGTTTTTCGCGGTTGTTAATTTTTTTATTGGCGATGACTTTTTTCATGAGCTCAATCGCAGGATTAGGCTCGTCTTTCGGACGAATGATAACCACGCTCGTTGTATTTTCATCTAAGAGCGTGAAATTTATTTCTTTCGTAGTTCCTGGCTTTATACTGAATGATTGCTGGGCATAGCCAATTCCTTTGCAGCGCAGAGTGTCACTTGAATAGTAGGTTTCAATCCGGTATTTCCCGTTTTCGTCTGAAGTGGTTCCTGACTTCGTGCCAACGAAATAGACAGGAGCAAAAGGAATTGCTTGTTTGGAAACGGCGTCAGTAACGGTTCCAAAGACAATGGTTTTTTGCGAATGAAGCAAAAAACTAAAGGTCATTGCTAGGAAAAGTAAAAGATGATTTTTCATTCCCTACGAAGAAACGAAAAAGTTCTTAAGTAATTACTTGTTGTTGAAAGCTTGTAAACCTTCCTCCAACCAAGAGCGGAATTCAGAGGTTTCAACAATACCGCTCTTCACTTGATTCATCAGTTCTTCCCTTCCTTCAGTCATTGGGTCAATAATGGCATACATAGGTTGAGAGTTGTTGTTGAAAGTTTCAATTTCGAAGGCAGACCACAAGTCTCCGTAGGTTTCAATTTCCTTTTCAATTCCGGCCCATTTGGTTACAATGGTTTCTTTCAATTCAGCGGGTAATTCTTTTTTGTCATCAACGTAAAGGCTCACGACAATAAATTCGTTTTGCAATAAGTCTAACACTTCAGGCCAAACGTGCTCCTCCATTTTTCTGCAATTCACACAAGCGTATCCTGTGAAATCGACAAATAGAGGTTTACCTTCTTTGCGGGCACGTTCAAGAGCAACAGTGTAATCGTGTTCGCAAAGTAATCCATGCGGACAATCACTTGGGTAAGCATAGGAGTATCCAGTTGGAGGTGCAAGGCCACTCATTAGCTTGAGAGCATTGAACGACGTTCCTTCTTCATTCACAAATAATCCACTGGCTAGGTAAACCACCCACATTCCAATTATAGTAGTAAACACGATTCGGAATTTCGAAAACTTTTGAATTGGACTGTCGTGTGAAAATCTGATTGCTCCGATAAGATAGAGGTACATGCCAAAGAAGATGATTACCCACAATCCCATGAACACCTCGTACTTCAATAGGTTCCAGTGTACCACCAAGTCTGCTTGTGACAAAAATTTCAGGGCAAGTGCTACTTCTAAAAATCCAAGAACAACTTTTACAGAATTCAACCAGCCACCAGATTTTGGCAAGCTCTTCATCATACCTGGGAACATGGCAAACAATGCAAACGGTATTCCCAATGCCAATCCGAATCCGCCCATTCCAATAGTCAATTGAATAGCTCCTCCGTCTTTCGCTAATGATCCTGCGAGCAAAGAACCTAGGATAGGACCGGTGCAAGAGAACGATACGATCGCCAACGTTAACGCCATGAAGAACGCTCCGAGTAATCCACCAGCTTCAGCATTTTTATCCATCTTATTCGCCAATCCTGCAGGAAGCGTGATCTCGAACAATCCGAAGAAGGAAAGCGCAAAAACAATAAAGATGGCGAAGAACAGAATGTTCAGCGGAACGTTCGTTGAAATGTCGTTCAATATATTTTCGTTAATCTGATCTAAGAAATGGAATGGCATCGAAAGCAAAATATAAATCAAGAAGATAAATCCTCCGTAAATCAACGCTTGGAAAATTCCTTTCTTACGGTCTTTGTTTCCTTTGGTGAAAAAAGCAACGGTTAACGGAATCATTGGAAACACACACGGTGTAAGCAATGCAACTAGTCCACCTAAAAACCCTAGAAAAAACAACTGCCACATGTTTCCATCTTGGGCAGTGTCAGAAGACACGCTGCCATTTTCCAAACGAGTGGTTAAGTTCTCTTTATCGCTGCGAATCGTTTGAATCCAATATCTGAATTTCGTTGTTGTAGGTTCCAACTGAATTTGATCCTCTTCTACAACCGAACTGTCGGTAAGAGCAGGAACTCCGGCGGAACCGTCAGCAGCATTTGGTACAATTTGAACTTTGAATTTTGATTCTAATGGATAGCAGGCTTTGTCGTTACAAGTCTGACCCTGAACGATTCCTTTTACCGCAAAGGCCACAGTGCCAAGCACTTTTATTTTTTGTTTGAATACAGCGGTGTTTTCGAAATAGTTCACTTCACCACCCTGCATTTCGTCGTAATGCGTGATATATTTTCCTTCGGTTAATTTTCCAATCAGCTCGAAATTGACCTTATCAGCGTTTAATATTAATTCTGTTGGAAGTGCGTAAACGTTAGGATCCGTAGAAGGCGAAATGGAGTACAAATGAAATCCTGGTTGAATGGTAGCTGTTACCTCAATCTCCGCTTCGTTATTCGGTAAATTAATTACACTCGTTTTCCATTTTACGGGCTCAACAATTTGAGCTTGTGCATTCGAGGCTGAAAACAAAAGTGCAAGGGTAGCAAAAATCTTTACAGATAAATTCTTCATAGCTTCAAAAATAGTTCAATTCAATTTTACTTAGGTGAGGCGCATCACAAAAACCTTCTTCGCCGAGTCGTCTAATTTGTAATCCTCTGAAATACACAGACCAATTACCGCAACAATTTCGTCCTTACTTACCAAAACCGGGTAGTTCTTTTTCTCGTTCATGGGAATCTTCGCTTGCACAAGTACATCGCTCACTTTTTTCATCCCTTTCATTCCCAAAGAACGAATCTTGTCGCCAGTTTCGTATGCACGAATTTCCAATGGAAAACTCAACTTGTCGGCATTCAGTTGCACAACCTTCGGATCTTTTTCAATTTCATATCCCTTTGCCGGAAGAATATCAACCTCATATTTCGACTCGTCCAACGGCATGTCGCTCTGCAAAGCGTGAAGCACATAGTTATCTCGATCGCGCGCAACCGCATAAGTTGCATTTGAAACTTTCGCTCCGGTCTTTTGAAGTTTTAAGATTTCATCTATTTCTCCTGTGGTGAATTCGAATAAATTCAACCATTCCCATAAAATCTGTCGCGGAGCATAGTGGTTGTGCACAGCTTCAATCGAAAGCATTTCGTTTTCACCTTTAAGCACAACATTTTGTTCAAGCCAATTTTGTAAACTCTCTTGAACAATCGAATGCTGCTCTCCCCAGATTTCAATGCTGTTCGAAAGGGTTTGAAGAATATTCGGATTCAACTCTTCTAAAATAGGAACCACTTTATTTCGGATTTTATTTCTTCCGTAAACGTTCGAACTGTTCGAAGCGTCTTCTCTCCATTTCAATTTGAGTTCTTTCGCAAAACCTTCTAAATCTTTTTTCGAAAGGTCTAAAAGTGGACGCCATTTGTTTGAAGTCATGCGCTTCATTCCGAGCAATCCTTTCAATCCGCTTCCACGAACAAGGTGTTGAAGAACGGTTTCCAATTGATCATTGGCATGATGAGCAAGGACCACAGTGGTATATCCGAATTCATCTTGCAACTGTTGAAAGTACGTATAACGAAAATCGCGCGCGCGTTCTTGCAAATTGTTTTTCGATTCCTTCCACAAGTCACCGGCTTGAGCACAGTGAAAAGTGAGTTTATTCTTTTTGCAAAAAGCCTTCACAAACTGTTCGTCTTTTTCAGAATCTTTTCCTCGCAATTGGTAATTCACATGCGCCACCGCGAATGGAATTTTCGCGCGAAGAAGCAGTTCAGCCATTAGCATAGAGTCCATTCCTCCGCTCACTGCCACAAGCAATTGCGCTTCATCGAAGGTTTGAAATTCGGCCTTTAAGTCTTTAAGTAATTTTTTCATGTTCAGTTAAAAATGGAAAGGGTGGAAGCTGCTTTCAATAGGCACTCCTCGTATTCCGCTTCCGCGTTCGAGGCATGTGTAATGGCGCTTCCCACTTTTATAGTTGTTTGTTTTTTTTCTTTGTTGTAAACCGCAGAACGAATAATAACATTGAAATCGAAATTCCCATTCGGTTCAATAACCCCAAAGGTACCGCTGTAGAGACCTCGGTCTAACAGTTCAATTTTTTCCATGTGCCTCACAGCGCTAATTTTCGGAGCGCCGGTCATGGATCCCATCGGGAACGTTGCTGCTAAAATTTCTGTGAATGTAATGTTGGAAGGAAGCTGCGCTTCTACCGTGCTGATGAGGTGATGAAGTGTTTTGAAGGTGTGAAGTTCACACAATGATTTTACGTTTACACTTGCTTTTGTCGCTATGCGTGAGAGATCGTTTCGAACAAGATCAACAATCATAATATTTTCAGAGCGTTCCTTTTGACTCGTTTGAAGTAAAACTTTATTATGCTCGTCTTCTTTTGAATTTTCTCCTCTGCGTATGGTCCCTTTAATGGGTTGTGAAATTATTTTATTTCCTTCTTTTTGAATGAATCGCTCCGGGGAAGTGCACAACAGCTGAAGCTTATCTCCATTGAAATATGCGGCATGAGGAGCTTCCGTAGCGTTGTTCATTTTTGAGAAGTGAGCGAAGGCATCTTTCAGTTCTCCAGTTGCCTGAAGCGGCATGCAGAAGTTGGTTTCGTAGTATTCACCCTGTTGAATTTGATTCAATATAGATTGAATTTTATCTACATAGGTGTCCTTACTTTCTAACGTTTCAAAACACAGACTTTCTTCATTCTTTGCGCATTCAATTTTTTTATAATTGGAAATGAATGAAGAGACAACCGAATGTTCGTTCGGTTCGGTAGGGGTCAGTGGGTTCCAATTTCCATTTTCTTCTTTCCACACGTGAACGGCTTCGAAGAAGTAGATGAGTTCACTTCCATCTGAACTGAAATTGGTATAGGCGTTCTTTTCAAAAAGTTTTTTCGCCTCGAAGGAAATATATCCGAAAACAGGAGTTGTTTTTCCAGCTAACCATTGGCTTAGCTTTTGAATGTCGCTGGGGTTGTTTTCATTTAAAACAAATGCATCTTTTTTTTCCCAAGCGATGTACGCTTGCCGCTCGTTCGAGTTAGGTGGAAGAAAGGTGAAGTGTTCGTTTTCCCAAAGCTGCATGGGTGCAAAGGTAATGCTTACTGACGCCTATTTGCGAGAAGAACAGGCGGACCGCCATCGAAAGGATTACCGCCTCGACCAATGCTACGCGCTTCAATGCCCGCGGCTTTCATAACGGCGCGATCCCCGAATTTTTTTCTCATGTCATCCATGGCAGTGTACAAGCTAATTTGCTCTTCGTTATCGTCGAACAGATTAATCTGGTATCCGCCCGAAACCAAGTGGCTGAAGCGCACACCAATGAGGCGAATTAAGACGCGACGGCTGTATAGTTTTTCGAAGAGCTCTAATATTTTCGGGATAAGAATATGATCGGCCGAAGTGTATGGAATTCTGCATTGCATGGTTTCCGTTTGGAAGTCGGAATAGCGCAACTTCACCATAACACACGAAGTAAGTTTTTCTCCCTTGCGTAACTGGAACGCTAAGTTTTCAGTCATGGCAATTAAGAGTCCGCGTAGCTGATGCACATCTATTGTGTCTTGATCGAATGTTCTTTCTGTAGAAATGGATTTCCGTTCTTGGAAAGGCACAACAGGCGAAGGGTCTATGGCATTGGCTTTTTTCCAGATACTAGTGCCGTTTTCTCCAAGTGCCTTCGACATGACGTCTAATGGCATTTCCTGAAGGGTATGTATTTTCCGAATGCCTAGATTAACGAGAAGCTGATGCGTTTTTTCTCCAACCATAGGAATTTTCCGAATGGAAAGCGGAGCAAGGAAGGGCTTCTCAGTTCCGGTTTCAATTCGAATCTGATTGTTCGGTTTGGCTTCACCCGTAGCCACTTTGGAAACGGTTTTGCTGGAAGACAGTCCGAAGGAAATCGGAAGCCCTATTTCCTTTCCTATTTTTTGTCTGAGCTCTCCGGCAAACTGGTAGCAACCGAAAAAACGATCGAGCCCCGTGAGGTCGCAGTAGAATTCGTCTATAGAAGTTTTCTCGAAAAGTGGAACGGCTTCGCGAACCATTTCACTAACGAGGTCTGAATATTTGAGGTAGTTGTAGGAATTTCCTTTAATGACCACCGCTTCTGGACAGAGCTTTCTTGCCATGTGCATGGGCATTGCAGAATGCACACCGAACTTTCGCGCTTCGTAGCTGCACGAAGCCACTACGCCGCGGTCGCTGGTTCCACCAATAAGAACGGGTCTGTTGTTTAAACGGCTGTCCAATAAACGCTCGACCGACACGAAAAAGGTGTCGAGATCCATATGTAGAATTGAGCGTTCAGATGACATAAAGCAAACTTATCTCGTGAGAGCACAAGATTTGAAATTGTTAAATTTTTTTTTTTGAAGAGGTGCGAAGAATTATTTTTTCTTCTTCCCGGTTTGGTCTGTATCGTCCTCGTCTTCGTCGTCGGTGATACCGTCATCCTCATCATCTGTAATGTCTGAACCACCCTCAGAATTGCGGTTGTTGTTCGAAACAGATGAGTTAGTTGGAGTGTCGTTGTTTGTGTTAAACTCAGCGCCATCAACGATTTCAGAACGCTCTGTTCCTACGGAAGTAACTTCTTCCATCCAAACAGATTTGGTGCAAGAGGCGAATGCCATTGCAACAAAAAGAAGAAGCGTTATGTAGTTGAGTTTTTTCATATCGGACCGAAGTCAACACAAATATAACGAAATCTTCTAAAAAGTGTTGCCCTGAGCGAAAATTTCTTGGAAATCTTTCGGGAAGTGGAGTGTAACGCGGGTTCCCGATTCACCCGTTTCAGATTTCCAATCTTCTGGCCCGTGCAATTCAATGCGTTTGCCAGTCATCTGTTCAATGAGTGCTATTCGACTTCGGGTAATTTCCATTCCTTTTGAAATGTGCACATCGCTATTCGTTTTTCTGGCTTGACTTTCCGTTAAACCAATGCCGTTGTCTTCGATGCGAATTTCAAGGCATCCTTCCTTCAACCCGAAAAATACATGCAGCTGTCCGCCCGAATCTTTCGGCAACAATCCGTGCCAAATGGAATTTTCCAAAAATGGTTGAATAAGCATGGCCGGAATTTTAACCGATCGCAGTGCTTCAGGAGAGTCTTGGTGAACACGATAAATGAACTTATCGGGGAAGCGCATGCTTTCCAATTTCAAGTACAATTCAAGGCGTTCAATTTCTTCGGAAAGAGGTGCGAAGTTTTCTTGCGAGCTGTCTAGGTTTTTACGAATCAACTTAGCGAAATCTGTGAGGTATTGATTTGCCGCCAATTTATCTTGACGGTTAATGTAGTATTGAATCGAATTCAGTGCGTTGAAAATGAAATGACGATTCATGCTTGAATTCATGCTTTGTTGCTCAAGCATCAGCAGCTTGGCCTTCATTTCAGATTGCTCTGCCAAGTGCTTGTTGCTAATGTTTCTTCTTCTTGAACGAGATATGAGAACGACAATGCCTACAAGAAAAATGAATTCCAATAAGATCACCCACCACATCAAATACCAAGGCGGTAAAATGCGGAATTGCCAAGTCACTTCTTGGCTCCACTCTCCCCATTGACCGTTGCGCGCGCGAATGTGAAACGTATAACTTCCAGATGGAAGATTATTGAAGTTCACTTGCGAAAATGAAGTTGGGCTGCTCCACGTGCTGTCTAGTCCTTCCAGCCAATAACTGAATTCTAATCTTTCAGGATAGGTCGTACTCGATGCGTCGAAAAAGAAGGTGAATGAATTTTGTCTGTAGTTAAATTCAAGTCCGTTCGGAAAAGCCTTACCGTTCCAAGTGCCTGCAGTCAGTGCTTTCCAATCGATGTTTTCAAGATTCGATTGAATGTTCGTGAGATGAACAATGGGCTGAGGAATGTTGAATTTCTTTTCAATGGCACTTATTTCAATTTGCATAACACCGTTCGGTGTCCCTACCCAAACAGTATTTTGAAGGTCGACGAATATGGCGTTTAAGTTTGTTTCAAGGCTTATTAATCCGTCTGATTCGTTCAAGTGAATCATGCGTTCACCTAAGCCTCCGGTTTGATTCATTTCCCAAATAAAAATTCCATTCAGCGTTCCAATCCACAATTTATTTTGAATCACTTTCAAGAAATTCACGGTGTTTCCACCAGGCTCCTCAGAAATATTTAAATGCACGAAACCACTTTCGTTGCCTTTGAACAATCCCGATTGTGTTCCAGTAATTAGTTCTCCGTTTGGTAATTCAGCAATGCTATAGGCACTAGCATCTTGAAGCCCTTGCGCTTCCCCGAAATTGGTGAACGTGTTGTTTTGAAAAAGCGAAATTCCATCACGTGTGGCCATCCAGATTTTTCCATCACGCGATTCAATAATGTGTCGAATGCGAGTAGCTGGAAAATTCGGCAATTGCGAATAGCTTTGGAAGGTATTGTTGCTGAAAGATTGAATGCCTTTGTTCGTTCCAATGAGAAGGCTTCCGTCTTTTTTCTGAAGCAAACTCAAGACGACTTCTTCGTCCATTCCATTTTCTTTGTTGAAATGAAGCCAATGCGGTTGGCTGAAAGAATTGCGGTCGTAGCAATACAATCCTTCAGGAGTTCCTATCCACGGACGGCGAAACAAATCTGTTGTGGAAGTCCAGATGCGCAGATTGGGTGAAAGCTCTTGCAGCGAGGCATTAAAATTTGCACTGAAAGGATCGGATGGATTCGATAAAAAGCTTATTCCGTTGTCGTAGGTGCCGAAGAAGTAATTCCCTTGCGCGTCTTGAGTAATGCTCATAACGGCATTCCCTGTAAGGCCATTGTTTACCGTGTAACTTTTGAATTGTGTTGTGGTAAGTTTGAAGACACCACCTCCGTAGCTGGCAAACCATTGAATGCCCTCACGATCAATGAACACTTGGCGAATATCATCAATAGCCAATCCGTTTGATTTGGAAAAAAGCAAATGGGTTTCGTCTAATTCATTGTAAACGACAACGCCCGTTCTGCTGGTGAAGTAGATGTTACCGTTGTACGAATCAATTCCAGTGAAAATATTGGCTAAAGCGAAGTCGCCAATGTTCGTGAGCGCTCGGCCAGTATTCACGTTCAGTACTCCACCGAGTGAAGTAACGGCCCATATTTCGTTCTTTGAATTTTCAATAAAATCGAACAAGACATTTTCTTCGTCGTTCAGTGCGTAGAGTTGTTCCCACTGATTATTTTTTAATTTCCAGATTCCTTTTTTAGTGGAAACAAGCAACTCGTTGTTGCTGTTTTTTCGTATGCGCTTGATATTTTCTCCTTGAAAAAACAGTGTGATATTATCTTCTACAAATTTATTTTCTGAGAAAAAGATTAACCCGCGTTCAGTTCCGATGAGTAATTCATTCGAATTGAATTCAACCAATGAAGTTGTGGAAGCGTCGTTGAGCTCTCCTGAATATTTGTGAGTGGTGAACGTGTTTCCGTCTAAAACGGATATTCCGCCAATAGATCCAAAAACGATTTGTTCGTTTTGAAGTTGCTGAATGCAGTTGATTTGATTGTTAATGAGCCCATCTGTTCTGCTGTAATTCACGAACTGATTTCCATTGAATTTGGAAGCTCCACCGAGCGTGCCAATCCAAACATATCCTTGCTTGTCTTGTTGAATACAACGCACTTGCGTTTGCGCTAACCCTTCTTTCAAACTGTATTGAATAAAAGAATATTGTTGCCCAAGAACAGCGAAGGGGAGCCAAAACAAAACGATCGATATGTATTTCTTCAAACGCATGATTACTCTTGCATTTTATCTAAAAATTCTTGCAATTTTCTTCTGGAAACAGGCACGTGATCGCCGTTGGAAAGCACCACCACATTGCCTTCGGTGCGGTTGAATTCTTTTAAGTGCAAGGCAACATTTACAATGTGCGATTTGTGCACGCGCATGAACATGTGCGAATCTAATTTTTCTTCGAAAGATTTGATGTTCTTGCTGCTCACGTATTTTTTTCCATTCACACAAAACAGCGTCGTGTAATTTTCGTCGGCTTCTAAACGAATCAATTCGTTGTTGCGAAGAATCACAAATCCATCTCGGGTAGGGACAATTGTTTTATCGAAATTGCTGTGAAGTGCAATTTCCTGAAGAACACGGTTTATTTTATTCTCGTCTAGAGAACCTGTTTGCTGCGATTTGCTTTTCACAGCTTTTGCGACAACATTTTTTAATTCCTCAATATCAATTGGCTTCTCGAGATAGTCTAAGGCATTTTCTTTAATGGCTTTTACGGCATATTCGCGAAACGCGGTGGTAAAAACAACTTGGAAATTTCGATTTTTAACCTGCTCTAAAAATGTGAAGCCGTCTGCTTCGGGCATCATTATATCCAAGAAAACCAAATCAACTTGATTTTTCTCACACAACTCGAGAGCTTCTTTAACCGAAGCGGCTTCGCCAATTAGATTCACATATTCACTTGCATAATCTTCCAACAACATTTTTAAATTCTCACGAGCGAAGAATTCATCGTCGACCAGTATCGCTTTCAGTTTTTCCATAATTCGTTGGCTTCAATGCTTGCAAATTACGAAGGAAATGGGTTTTTTAAAGAATGATTATCTTTGCATTCATGACAGATTCAGGAAAGAAGACTATTGGTGTTTTGGGTGGCGGTAGCTGGGCTACGGCTTTAACCAAATTATTGAGTCAATCGCAGGAGCATGTGTATTGGTGGATGCGAAATGATGAGGCTGTAAAGCACATTCAAGAGTTTGGACATAATCCGAATTACATTCAGGCCATTGAATTTGATTTGAACAAAGTTCACGTCTCTTCAAACATTCAAGAAGTTGTAGATGCATGTGATATTTTGGTAGTGGCCATTCCGTCCGCATTTGTTCACTCCGCCTTCCAAGAAGCGGAGGTGTCTGGTTTGGAAAATAAAATTTTATTCTCTGCAATTAAAGGGGTAATCAACGAGTTTGATGCGATTCCCGCGCGCTATTTTCACAAGACGTGGAATATTCCTTATGACAGCATCGGTATCATCTGCGGTCCTTGTCATGCCGAGGAGGTAGCACTTGAGAAGCTTTCGTATTTAACCATAGGCTGTTCAGATTTAGATAAGGCAGATTACATGGCAGAGCAGTTAAAATGTCGATTTATAAAAACAACGACAACGGAAGACGTATTCGGAACGGAGCTATCTGCTATTTTGAAAAATGTATACGCTGTGGCTTCTGGTATTTGCCACGGCTTAGGGTATGGAGATAATTTTCAGGCAGTGCTTGTAACTGCTGCTATTGGCGAAATAGAACGTTTCATAGATGCTGTTCACGAAGTGCATAGAGATGTGAAATCTTCGGCCTATTTAGGCGATTTGTTGGTGACGGCTTATTCACCTTATTCTCGTAACAGAACGTTCGGAACTATGGTGGGAAAGGGATACAGCGTGAAATGGGCAACCATTGAAATGAATATGGTGGCTGAAGGATTTTATGCGACACGTGGTATTCATGAAATTAATAAGAAGTTCAATACTGAAATTCCAATTGCGGATGCCGTTTATAGAATTCTCTACGAGAAAGTTTCACCTGCGGTGGAAATGCGTATTCTAGCCGATAAGCTGAGTTAGTTTTTGTTGAAAAGCAACGCATTGTGTTCCGAAGTAGTCTTATCTTCGAATACCATGTCTCCCCGACGAAGAAAGATATTTTTGCTACTGTTTTTTCTGGCTTTTTTGCCGGCGATTGCTTCTTCGCAAATTTCTTTCATTCAGAACAAAGGCCAATGGCCGCATCACGTCAAGTACAAAGCTGAAATTCCCGGAGGATCTTTCTGGATTCAATCAAACGGTTTCGCTTATCAACTTTTTGATTCAACTGTTTTTAATCCCGACCATAAACCGAATGCGCTTCCAGAATCGGTAACGACTTTATTTTTCCTGCAGCAATTGGAGAATGCGCAATTGAATCAAGCCGAGGAACAAGAACAATTGCCAGGATATTTCAATTATTATTTGGGTTCCGACTCAACGCAATGGAGCTCGCATGTGAATCGGTTTCAAAATATAAATTTTCAAAATGTTTACGATGGGATTAATCTTCGCGTATTGGGAAAATCGAAATCCATTAAATACCAATTTGAACTTCAGCCCAACGCAGATCCAAACCTTATTTCATGGCTCTATAACGATTCCCTTCAACTCACATTAGACACGTCCGGAAATCTAATTTCTCACCATCTGCTCGGTAGAATTTACGAATCGAAGCCGTTCGCGTTTCAATCTATAAATGGTCATTTCATTGAAGTGAAATGCAAGTATATTTTGAATGGAAATCGCTTGCAATTTCAACTTGGAAATTACGATACTAATTACGCGATAATCATTGACCCTGAAATAGCGTTCTCATCATTCATAGGCTCTTCAGCGAATAATTTTGGATTCACGGCATGCGACGATTTAAGTGGAAACTTAGTTTCAGGAGCAAGTGTTTTTGCAAACAATTATCCCACTACAGCGAATGCATACAGCTCGACGTTTAATCCCAATGCGGGTAATTATTTCGATGTAGCGATATCGAAGTTCGATGCTACGGGATCTGGACTTTTGTATAGTACTTATTTAGGTGGACTTCACCAAGAAACACCTCATTCAGTGGTAGTAGATAACCTGAATCGCATAATTGTTTTCGGGGTGACAGGAAGCAATGATTTTCCCACTTCAATGGGTGCCTATCAACCTGTTTTTGTAGGAGGAAATCCTCTGATGATGTCGACCTTTTTTACAAGCAGTCATCCAGACGGGTGCGATTTTTTCATCACGAAATTTAACGCAAGTGGAACCTTAGCAGCCTCAACTTTCTTGGGAGAAAATGCTACCGACGGATTGAATTATGCGAATGAATTGTTCTACAATTATGGCGATGCTTTTCGCGGTGAAGTGAATGTAGATGGTAACAACAATATATTTATTGGATCATGTGTTCGCGGTAATTCAGACATTGCGGGAGGTTCCACACAGCCTACCTATGGAGGCGGAGATAGCGATGGTTATGTTGCGAAATTGAATCCGAGTTTGAGCATGCTCCTCTGGTCATCGTATTTCGGTGGCTCAGGAGCAGATGCTATTTATGCATTGGAATTTGCAAACGATGGAGATTTGCTTTTAGCGGGTGGAACCCAAAGTCAGAATTTTCCATTTTGTTCGAATGGTCAAGATCCCAATTGGAATGGTGCAACGGATGGATTTATTCTTCGAATCGACGCAAACACATTTACTCCAGTAGCAGGAACTTTTATTGGAACTGGCGAATACGATCAAGCGTATTTCCTTCAAACCGATTTAAATGATAATGTTTATTGCCTGGGGCAGACTGAAGGAACCATGACCATAACTCCAGGGTTATACGGTCAAACGAATAGTGGACAATTCATTCGTCAATACAATCCAACTTTAAGCACGCTCAACTGGAATACCACCATTGGAACAGGAAGCGGTGAGATTGACATTTCTCCAACAGCTTTTTTGGTGAGTGATTGCAATCAGATTTATTTTAGTGGGTGGGGCGGACATACCAATTCGTTGACTTGCCCTGCACTAACATGTTTAGCCTATTATAGCACCACGAATAACCTTCCAATTACAGCAGATGCTTTTCAATCGACAACCGACGGAAGCGATTTTTATTTAGCGGTTTTGAACGCGAGTGCAACGCAGTTGCTTTACGGTTCTTATCTCGGCGGAAGTTCAAGCGCGGAGCACGTAGATGGTGGAACTTCACGATTCGATAAGAGTGGTTCTGTGTATCAGGCGGTGTGCGCGGGTTGTCAGAACAACGATGACTTTCCAACTACTCCCGGAGCATGGTCTTCCACCAACAACAGTTTCGGATGTAACCTCGCGGTTTTCCGTTTTGATTTGGGACAGCTTGAAGCCATTGCGAGTGTTCAAGGTCCTTCTCAAATATGCGTCGGAAGCCCTGCGCAATTCTACAATGGAACATTGAACGCTTCTGATTTTATTTGGAATTTCGGAGATGGTTTTACAAGTACAGCTTTTGAACCCAGTCACGTATTTGATGCAGTTGGAAATGTTACAATTTCCATGATTGCTTCGGATATAAACGATTGCTACGTCTCGGATACCGCAACGGTGAATCTTCAAATTATTGAATTTATTCCTCCAGCAATTGCAAGTGTGAACTCCATTTGTTTGGGTGAATCAATAACATTGAACGCAACAGGATCTGCGAATTTATTTTGGTTGAATGACGCGACGCTTTCAAGTGTGAACGGGAATACAGCTGTAGCAGCTCCGACCAATTCAACAAACTATTACGTTTCAGATTTCAATGCATGTGGAAGTGACACGATTGGTGTTTACGTGAACGTAATCATTCCAATTGCTGAAGCAGGTCCGGATTTCACTATTTGCGTTGGTGAGTCACAAGCCCTCACTGCTTCCGGAGGTGTCACTTATCAATGGCAAAGTTCAACATCCTTGAGTACTTTGAATACCGCAAATACGGTTGCAGCACCAACGGTTGACGAACAATTTTTTGTCACCATAACAACGCCAGAAGGTTGCCAAGGCACTGACAGCTGCTACGTTTTTGTTGAACAAACCGTTCCTGGTGGAGTAGTTTATCCGACCATTCAGTTGTGCTTGGGAGAAATTGTGGTGTTGCAATCTGAAGAGGGACTCACCTACACATGGACACCTTCCGCAGGATTGAATGCGACGAACATTCAGAATCCAACAGCAGCGCCAAACAATTCAATCACGTATAACGTAGCGATTACGAATGAATGTGGCGCTGGAAATTCAGAGGTGTCTATAGATGTCATCGAGTTGAATGTCGTGGCTTCAGAAGGAGGCACCGTTTGTCTCGGAGAGTATTATCCCATTGAAGCAAGCGGCGCAGATTTTTATTCGTGGCTTCCATTCAGTAGCGTCGTAAATTCTTCAGCAAGTTCAACGCTTGCGAATGCTCCGTTTTCGCAATGGATTACCGTTGTTGGAACGGATGTGAACGGATGTGCTGACACCGATTCGTTGTACATGAATATTCTTTCGTTGCCTGAAGTAGACGCTGGTCCGGACCAATATTTCGATTATCCCGGAAATACAACGTTATTCGGAAACACCTTCGGTCTTGCATACAATTGGTTTCCTTCAACCGGATTGTCTTGCATCGATTGCGCTTATCCAACTGCAACTCCTTCTTCGCCCATTTGGTATTATTTAACCACTACAAATAACACCGGATGTGCGGGCATAGACTCGGTTTATGTCCGTCCGTATTTTCCAGTTTATATCCCGAATGCAATTACGCCAAACGGCGACGGACTGAACGATGTATTCTTGGTGGTTGGAGAAAACTTGACAGGTTTTCATCTTCAAATTTTCGACCGTTGGGGCATCATGATTTTCGAGACGACTAATCCGAATGAGCCATGGTTAGCGGGATACAAAGGGTATTTTGTTCCGAACGATGTCTATACCTGGAAGCTGTCTTTCGACAGTCTGGAACGAAGACGAGAATTAATTGGACACGTTACGGTGATTCGTTAGTCTCTTTTAGAATAAATTCGCAAAAACAATTATCACATGTCGTTTCAATTTTTATTTCTTGAAAACATTGGTGCAACGCGCATCATTACCATAAACAGACCCGATCAAATGAATGCCTTGAACGAGGCTACCATTGAGGAGTTGCACACGGCTTTCGCAGATGCTGAAGCAGATGAAAACGTTCGCGCAATCGTGCTTACAGGCGCAGGAGAGAAAGCGTTTGTTGCAGGCGCGGACATTAAAGAATTCGCAAGTTTTTCTGTTGAACAAGGAAAGGAACTTTCGTTGTTGGGACACGAGCAGTTATTCAATTTTGTTGAACGATTGAATACACCGGTTATTGCAGCAGTGAATGGATATGCCTTCGGAGGTGGATTGGAATTAGCCATGAGTTGTCACATGCGTGTGGCTTCTTCAAATGCAGTAATGGGTTTACCTGAAGTGTCATTGGGCGTCATTCCAGGTTACGGCGGAACACAGCGTTTACCGCGTTTGGTTGGAAGAGGAAAAGCAACCGAGTTAATTGTAACAGCTGGAAGACTTTCTGCAGCCGATGCGTTGCAATGGGGTTTGGTAAATCACGTTGTAGAATTGGAAGCGCTAATTCAGTTCACAACTGATTTAGCTGGAAAAATTGAGAAGCTTTCTCCTTCTGCAATTTCAAGTGCCTTACGTGCGGTACAAGCTGGATTCGATAGTGAAGCAACAGGATTGAAAGCCGAAGCAGAAGAATTCGGAAAGTGTTTCGCAACAGAAGATTTCAAGGAAGGAACAACTGCTTTCATGGAAAAACGGAAGCCGATTTTTACAGGTAAATAATGAAAGTTGCACTCATAAATAAATCGAAATACCCAGCTCCTGCTTATGCTACATCGCATGCTGCAGGACTAGATCTTCGTGCGAATATTGAAGAGTCTATTGAATTGAAATCGCTCGAAAGAGTATTGGTTCCAACAGGTTTGTTCATGGAATTGCCAGTGGGCTCTGAAGCGCAGATTCGTCCGCGTAGTGGCCTAGCTTTCAAAAATGGAATTACCGTGTTGAATACTCCTGGAACCATTGATGCCGACTACCGCGGAGAGATTAAAGTTTTATTGGTGAATTTATCGAATGATATATTCGTTATCGAACCGGGCGAACGCATTGCGCAAATGGTTGTGGCCAAGCACGAACAAGTCGAATGGGAAGAGCAAAACAAGCTTTCAGAAAGTGAGAGAGGCGTAGGCGGATTCGGAAGCACAGGAGTGAAATAATTCATTCAATTTTAAATGTTCATTACTTCGTAGGAAGGCCGAAATGTTTTCGGCCTTTTTGCTTTCTTTTGTTGAATATAAAATTCAATAGATGAGAATTGTTATTCCAATGGCGGGTATGGGGAAGAGGTTGAGACCGCATACGCTTGTTACGCCCAAGCCGCTAGTTCGTATTGCCGAAAAACCCATCGTACAAAGACTTGTAGAGGATATTGTTTCCATTCAAACTGAAAAGGTTGAAGAGATCGCTTTTATTATCGGACGCTTTGGGAAGGAAGTAGAAAATCATTTAATTGCATTGGCCGAGCAGTTAGGAGCAAAGGGTACCATTCATTACCAAGACCAAGCGCTTGGAACGGCTCATGCGATTATGTGCGCAGAGTCGGCCTTAACCGGACCAGTAACGGTGGCATTCGCGGACACTTTGTTCCGAGCCGATTTCAAATTAGATTCAAATGCCGACGGAGTTTTGTGGGTGAAGAAAATCGAAGACCCTCGTCAGTTTGGTGTGGTGGAATTGAGCGCCGAGGGCACCATTGTTTCCTTCCAAGAAAAACCGCAAGAGTTCGTTTCAGATTTGGCCATGATTGGAATTTATTATTTCAAAGATGGCGAATGGTTGAAACGTGAACTTCAATATTTACTCGACAATAACATCATGAATGGCGGGGAATACCAATTGCCAGACGCCATGCGAAACATGATGAAGCAAGGAGCGAAGTTTGTTCCGGGTGAAGTGAACGAGTGGATGGACTGTGGAAACAAGAAGGCTGTCGTAGAAACCATGACCTCTGTTGTTTCTCGACTGCCACAAAAGCACAACGTTCAATTGGAAGGAAATTCGAAAATTATTGAACCGTGTTATTTCGGAAATAACGTTGTTCTTCACAATGCAACTGTTGGTCCGAACGTTAGTGTTGCGAGCAATGTCTCCATCATGAATTCAACACTTGAAAATTCATCCGTTGAATCGAATAGTAAAATTGAGAACTGTCAACTTACAAATTCGTTGATCGATGAGTATTGTCAAGTTGCAGGTGTGAAAGGAGTGCTTGATTTGGGGTCTTACAATTCCATTCAAAACAATGACTAAAAAAATCTTTTTTCTTTTCTCTCTTTTTGTTCTTGCTTCTTGCGGAAGCAAGAAGCCTACTGTTGTTACCGATGAAAATCACGCGAAGTTTCAGCAGTATTTTTACGAGGGAGAAAAGTCGAAGATGGCGGGTAATTTTGAAATTGCAATCAACTACTTTAACACAGCGCTCAAATATGAGCAGATTGGTGCTGCACATTATGAAATTTCAAAATTGTCTTCTCAGCTTCCAAAGTATGAGAAGATGGGTAGAGATCATATTCGAATGGCTGTTGAAATGGAACCTACTAATTCGTGGTATTTGAAGGATTTGGCCTATTACGAGGTATACGGAGGCAACATTAAAGAAGGAATTAAAAACTTTGATTTAGCAGTAAAGTATAGCGCCAATCCAGTTTCAGTTTTGAATGAATACTTGAATGTCATTGGCAGCTATGACATGAACCAAGCTTCATTGGTTTTGGCTCAGCTTGCGGCAATTCAAGGAGAAGATGAGGACATTGCCCGTAAGCGATTTGAATTGTTGAGCTTGCAAGGGAAATTTAAGGAGGCCGGAATAGTGTTAGAAGATTTCGAAAAGAAGAATAAAGTTGAAGATGCTTATTATTTCTATCTACTCGAGTTTTACCGTGAAAATAGTTTGAAGGAAGAAGCTTCCAAATGGCTGAAGCACATGAAGGAAGTTATTCCAAACAACGGGAAACTACTTTTAGAAGAGAGTGGAGAATTGGCGAATGCAGGAAACGACGCAAAGAGTTATGAGTTGTTGAAGAAGTCCATTACTTCAGGAGATATAGGCTGGTACGATGCAATTGATGTGCTTAAGAAATACGAAGAACTTGCAGAGCAAGACGAGAAATTCAAGAAGCCCCTTTGGGAAATCTTTGATATAACATTCAATCAATTTAAATCGGAACATGAATGTCTCGTTCAACTATCATTTGTTGCCAATCACCAAAACAATTTTGTTCGTCAAGAAGAAATGTTAGTCCTAGCAGTGGCAATTTATAAAGCCGATGTAATGGTTTGGCAGTTCTTATTGGAAAACCAAAAGCAGCTGCGCAAATGGAATGAATTGGTTGAGGTTGGAAATGAAGCATTGGAACTTTTTCCAACAGATGCTGAAATCTATTACTTCACGGGTCTTGGCTATTTAAAACTTCAAGACTATGCCCATTCACTTGAACTTTTAGCAACAGGAAGAGACTTGGTTATTGAAGATCCAGAACTACTCTCACAATTTTATTCTTCGTTGGGAAGTGTATATTTCAAAACAAACAATTGGACTGAATGCGAGAATTCATTCGAGCAGGCTCTCATTCAAAACCCAGACAATGCAACTGCTTTGAACAACTACGCTTACTACCTCGGACTTAAAAAAGTTCAACTCGATAAGGCGCTAGGCATAGTGCAATATGCTGTTTCAATGCAACCCAACAACGCCATTTATCTCGACACGTTCGGATTTATTTTATTTCAAAAGAAGCAGTATCAAGCATCAGTTACGCAGTTGGAAATTGCAGTTAAATTGAATACTACCGATCAAGAAATATGGGAGCACTTAGGCGACTCATATTTCATGCTAGGAAATGAAACCAAGGCCATGGAATGTTGGAACAAAGGACTTTCACTGAATCCAACCCATGCGAAGTTGAAGGAAAAAATTAATCAAAAGAATTTCATTGAGTAAGCATATCGTCATTCTCTTTATACCGTTTCTTTTTGCTTGCAAGAGCAAAGAGATTGTTGAGACGCAAGAGCCTTTGAAAGAAAGAACGCAGGCTTTTTTAACACGACATATAGATAAGAATAAATTCGAATTTGAGTGGTTGGGCATGAAGGTCGATGCAGAGGTCACAAGCGGTGAAGAGCAACAAGGATTCAAAGCTACCGTTCGCATGCGTAAGGATAGTGCCGTTTCTGTGAGTGTTAGTCCAGCATTGGGAATTGAAGTGTTGCGACTACTCGTAGACAAAGACAGTTTGAAAATGGTTTCCGACATACCTGGTGACAGATATGTTTTCTTAGGATCGGTAGAGCTACTTTCAGATCTCGCGAAAATTGATTTGGACCTCTCGACACTCCAAGATTTATTGATTGGAAATCCAATTGGTTTAAATAGGGAAGAAGGGAAAATGAAGAGTGGAATTGAAAAATTAGATGTCGAATATTACACCTTGCTTTCACGTATGTCTCGTCGCGTAAGACGAGCAACAGAAGTTCAAGATTCATTGTCAACGCGCGAGGGCAGAAGAGTTCCCAAAAGATTAGAAGATAACGATTGGATCTCGTCGAAATTTTGGATTGAATCGAATTTGTATAAAGTGGTGAAGTGTGAATTAACCGATGTTCGTACCAAGAGAATGGTACAAATTAATTATTCTGAATTTGATGAAGAAGATCCCTCCCACTACCCGCACAAATGCAGCATTCAAATAGATGATGCAAAAGGAAAGACTTCGCTCGATTTCAAAATTATTCGAATAAACACACAGAATCACTACGATTTTTCGTTCGACTACGACAAGGACTATCCAATCAAAAGGAAATAAGAATGAAAGGACTGAATAAATCTCATGTTTCGCATGCACTCTTGGTGCTGATTCTTGTTTGTTCAGGTATGACTTTTCAATGGGTATTCGCACAAACGAAAAAGGCAGAGTTGACCTCCAGAAGAAGCGAGCTCAACGAGGAGATAGCCCGAACTAAACAGCTTATAAAAGAATACCAAGCCGATCAGCGAAGTGCTTCAGCGGAATTGACACTCTTGAACGAACAAATTCGTTTACGCGAGGAACTCATTCGTTCTATCAATTCAGAAGTGGGAACAATAGACGGAGATATTAAAACGGGTGAGGGCAGAGTAGTTGAGTTGGAATACAGTATTCAAGATTTGAAATCGGAATACGCGAAAATGATTTACAACAGCTACAAACAACGCTCTTCATATTCCAAGCTAGCTTTCATTCTGTCTTCAACCGATTTCTTCCAAGCGGTAAAGCGTGTTCAATTGTTGAAGCAATACGCAGAGAATAGGAAGTTCCACGCGCAGCAAATGAAAGATGCGCAATTGGAAATTGCAGAGAATATTTCTATGTTGGAAGGAAATAAGCAAACGAAATTGGCACTTTCAAATGATGAAGTCAGTGAACGAAATGAAATCGCGCAGAACAAAATTCAACAGCTAGAAAAATTAACAGCTCTTAAGTCGGAAGAAGGAAAGTTGCGTGAAGTTCAGCGCCAAAAGGAAATTGAGAGAAGACAACTAACGACTAAGATTGAAGATATCGTTCGTCAGGAAATTGCAGCGGAGAACGAACGAATTCGCAAGCAAGAAGCAGAGAAGGCGAGGTTGGCGGAAGAAAAGAAAAAGGAAGATCAACGCAGAGCCGCCGCGAACGCAACAGCCTCGAACAATGCGTCTGCAAATGCTACAGGAACTTCAGCTCCTGTGAAAACAAATACACCCGTTGCTGCGGCTACTCCTCCTAAACCAATTGAAAAAGCAGCGCCGAAATTGGAGAGCGCACCGGAAGTTGTTTTGGCAAATACTGTCTTCGAGCAAAACAAGGGAAGCTTGCCTTGGCCTGTTCCTGCCGGCGCTATCGGTTCGAAGTTTGGCCGACATACGCACGAGTCCATTTCCGGAATTGAAGTGAACAACAAAGGAGTCGATTTTATAACTTCAGCGAACGCAGAAATCTATACAGTCTTTAGTGGCACTGTAACCAGCGTATTTAACATTCAAGGGGCAGGTATGAATGTTATTGTGACGCATGGCGCATACAAGACAGTATACAGCGGACTGCAGAACGTTTATGTTGCAGTGGGTTCGAAGGTAAACACCAAAGATAAAATTGGAACGGTAGCCGATAACGGTGAAGGGTATGTTCTTCACTTTGAATTGGGAAAAGTTTCCGAGGCTGGATGGGTTCCCCAAAACCCAGAACTGTGGTTAAAGCGACGTTAAGAATTAAACGAACTTAGGATCCGTTTCCATCATGTGTCCGCATGATTTGCACGTTCTCATTTCTTCACTTCCGTAAAATTCTTTGAAGCGAGGAAGGAAATCTTTTTCAATGTTTTCAAGAACAAAATAGGCGTCATGAAGGGGTTGATTGCATTTTTCACAGAACCATAAAAGTCCATCTTTTAATTCGCGCTCTGCACGTTTCACTTCGATTACAATTCCAACAGTACCCTCTCCTCTTCTCGGTTGGTGTGGAGTTCTTGGCGGAAGCAAAAACATTTCGCCTTCTTTCACTTCAATATCTACAGCTTTTCCATCTTCTTGAACGCCAATAACGACACTGCCTTCGATTTGAAAAAACCACTCTTCTGTTTCGTTGAAATGGTAATCTTTGCGTGCGTTTGGACCGCCAACAATCATGATTACGTAGTCTTCCGATTCAACATATAAATTCTTGTTCCCTATCGGAGGCTGAAGTAAATTTCTATTCTCTTCAATCCATTTTTTTAAGTTGAAAGGTCTGCGAATCATAGGGCGTTCAATTTTTGTATTTCGAAAAGTATTTCAGGATTTTGTTCTACTGCAGTTCCCATTACAACAACATCCGCTCCTGCTTGCCACGCGGCATGGGCTTGCTGCTCATTCACAATTCCGCCACCAACGATGACGGGAAGTTGAGTCGTCTTTTTTACCGCATAAATTAATTCTTGCGAAACTGGAAAGTCTGCACCGCTGCCTGTATCCAAATAGAAACAACGAAGTCCCAAGTATTTTCCAGCAAGCGCTGTTGCCGCCGCGACTTCAGGTTTGTCGTTCGGAAGTGGAACGGTCTGACTGATGTAAATAGCGGTTGTGGTATTTCCCCCATTAACTAACATGTATCCGGTTGGAATAACTTCCTGTTTCCATTCGTGTAAATACGGAGCAGAAACAACCTGATGACCAATGAGGAATTCGGCATTTCTTCCAGATATCAACGAAAGAAAAAGTGTGGCGTCTACGTGCTTCGTTAATTGTAAAGGGTGGCCTGGAAAAAGAACCAACGGGAGAGGGCAAGATTTGCGCAAGTATTCAACGCGTTCATTGAAATCGGAAGCCGCATTCAAGCTGCCACCCACCAATAAAAAATCTACGCCTGCTGCCTTATAGAGTTCTCCTTGCTGTATAGCATTTTCACTGTCCCATTTATCTGGATCAATGAGAACGGCCAATTGTTTTTTCTTCGAATGAAGCAACAATTCTATTTTTCCTGCAGAGGTCATGTTTCAAAAATACGAAAGATGAAGGTGCATTAAGCAAATTCACTTTCAATACGATCGACCGTTAGAACCCCTTCTACGTCTTTGAGGTTTTTAATCAAGTGATTTAGATGCTCGGTATCGTGCACTAAAACGACCATTTTTCCTTCGAAAATACCGTCGCGCGCTTCAAATGAAATGGCGCGCATGTTTACGTTCATGTCGGTAGAAATGATATTGGTTATTTTTTGCACGAGTCCCACGTCGTCTGTTCCAGAGAACTTCAGTCCCACTTCAAACTGAACCAAATCGTTGCTGCTCCATTTTGCTTTTATAACGCGATAAGCATATTTACTCATGAGTTCTTGAGCGTTTGGACAATTCGTTCGGTGAATTTTTATTCCTTCCGAAACAGTAATAAATCCGAACACCTCATCGCCCGGAATTGGGCTGCAACAGACAGATAAACTGAAATCCACTATTTGCTTGTCATCTCCAATAAGCACAGTGTCTCCGGTTGAAGGAGCCGTAGTGACAATGCGCGTAATTTCTTCGTGTTTTTCCTGTGTGATCTTGTCGAAACGAATCCGATCACCTTCAACGGTATGCTGTTTCAGCTTCTTTAATTCAACTCTGCCCTTCGCAATTTTGTAATAAAAATCAACGGCTGTTACGCATTGATATGCTCGAACAAACTCATCAATGTTCTTACTTCCCCAAGTAATTTTTAGTGAATTGAATCTGCGCTTTAACATTTCTTTTCCTTCTTCGGAAATTTGTTTCTTCTCTTCTTTGAGCGCAGTTTTAATCTTATGTCTTGCCGAGGCTGTGACCACAATGTTCAGCCAATCTTCTTTCGGATGTTGTTTTTTCGAAGTTAGAATTTCAACTTGGTCACCGCTGCTAAGCTTGTAACTCAGTGGTTCTAGCTTGTGATTAACTTTCGCCCCAATGCACTGGTGGCCTATCTGCGAGTGAATGAGAAAAGCGAAGTCTAAGGTGGTTGATCCAACGGGAAGCGTCTTCAAATCGCCACTCGGCGTGAAGACATAAATCTCTTCACTGAAAAGCGAAAGTTTGAAATTGTCTATAAATTCAATTGCATTGTCACTAGGTGCCTCAAGGACATCTCTGATTTGTCCAAGCCATTTATCGAGTTTGCTTTCAGGACTTTCAACAGCGTCTTTGTATTTCCAATGTGCGGCGTATCCTTTTTCGGAAATGTCATCCATCCGTTCACTGCGTATTTGAACCTCCACCCATTTTCCTGTAGGCGACATGACTGTAGTGTGCAGCGATTCGTATCCACTGCTCTTTGGAATGCTTATCCAATCGCGCAAACGTTCTGGACTTGGCTGATAGAAATCGGTTACTACGGAATACACCCGCCAGCAATCTGTTTTCTCCATTTCTGGAGGTGTTTGTAGAATAATTCGAATTGCGAAAAGGTCATAGATCTCTTCAAAGGGAACACCCTTCGTTTGAATCTTATTGTAAATACTGAAGATGCTTTTTGGTCGGCTTTTGATTTCATAAATCAAACCTTGCTCATCGAGGGCTCTTCGAATAGGCAGTGTGAATTGATTAATGAATCGTGTTCGAACGGCTTGGGTCTTTTGAAGTTTCGTTACAATCTCGTCGTAGGATTCGGAATCGGTAAACTTCAAACTTAAATCTTCAAGCTCTGTTTTAATGTTGTACAACCCCAGGCGGTGGGCGAGCGGAGCGTACATGAATAGCGTTTCGCTTGCAATTTTCAATTGCTTGTCTCTGTGCATGTGATCGAGCGTGCGCATGTTGTGCAGGCGATCTGCTAGCTTAATGAGTATTACGCGCACGTCGTCTGACAGCGTAAGTAGCATCTTGCGGAAGTTCTCGGCCTGATCACTTGAACTTAAATCTGCAACACCAGAAATTTTGGTCAGGCCGTCGATAATAACGCGTTCTTTTTTTCCGAACTGTCTTTGAATATCATCGAGCGTTATTTCAGTGTCTTCGACCGTATCGTGCAGCAATGCGCAAACGATGCTCATGGTGTCGAGACCCAATTCTTCTGCGGCAATTTTTGCCACAGCAAGTGGATGATAGATGTACGGTTCACCGCTCTTGCGACGCATGTCTTTGTGAGCATCTACGGAAAGCTCGAAGGCTTTCCGTATCCGCGCACGGTCGGCGCGGGTTTTCGAGCGGTAACAAACGCGCAAGAGTGCGCGGTATCTGCGAAGTATTTCGCGATTCTCTTCTTCTAAATCAATTTCTATTTTCGGCATAACTACACAAATTAAAGGCTATTCTTTCAACATAAAATTGTGAAACTTATTAGCTATTAACAATGCATGTTTTGAAAGACTGTTCTATCTTCCCCTCGTGAAAAAAATCATTGCTATACTCTCGCTTTTAACAGCATGTAACGTTGTGTTTTCGCAGGACTCCTTGTTCAATGAGTTGCGCTATGCTACTTTATTAAAAGTTGAAACCGACACCGTGATTTCAAAATTAAATTTTGAATTTGCCGCCGGGCTCGATCGCTCGCGCGAAATTTCAAATCTTGGCTATTCAGCATTCATCAACTACACCAACGTTTTTGAAAAAGGAAAGAATAAACTTTCATTGAATATAACCGGCGCAGTGTTTCACCTTCCTGAATTCAACAAGCGTTTTTTAGATTCGTTAGGAGTTCTCCCGAATTTTGGAAGAGTGCTAACGCCTGACTCTGGAGCCACGGCTTTTGCAGCTATTCCGGAAGTAATTTATTCCAGAAAACTGAATAAGCACTTCACTTGGTCAGCTGGAAATTCACGACAGAACTTGGGATACGGATACCGCTCACTCATTCTTTCGAGCAGCGCAAGTGCTCTTCCATTTATGAAATTGGAAACGAAAATTGGGAAGAAAATTACGTTCACCAATCTTTGGTCGAGAACCCACAGCTACCAGCGCATGGGAGATCATTTCGATTTGAATCCAAAGTACATGGCGGTTCACACGCTAGAGTGGAAGATTAATAAGAAATGGTCGGTGTCTGCCCATGAAATGGTGGTTTGGCAGGCGCGAGATTCAGCGAGTCAAAGAGAATTGGATCTCCATTATTTGAATCCGTTTTTGTTCTATCGTCCCGCCGAGTTCTCTCAAGGCTCTGCTGATAACGTGTTGTTGGGCGGTTCATGGAAGTTTGCCCACAGCCCTGCGTTTGGGATCTACGGACAAGTTATTCTCGATGAATTTTTAGTGAGTGAAATTCGAAATCGAAACGGTTGGTGGGGAAATAAATTCGGAATGCAATTCGGGATGTATGTCACTCCGAAAAAAATTAGCGGACTTTCTTTATTTACGGAATGGTCGTTTGTTCGTCCTTTCACCTATACCCACGGGAGCAACGTTCAAGCATGGGAGCACATGGGCCAGCCATTGGCTCATCCGCTCGGTACAAATTTCTACGAATGGTTCACTTCAGTGAAATACAGTCGTGATAAATGGAATTATTCAGCAAGTATCGTTTGGGCTGCCTTCGGAAGAGATACAAATCGCAATGTCGGAGGAAACATTTTTCAGTCGTATGTGAATCCGTGGAGTGTCTATGGAAACAACATCCTTCAGGGGAACAGAAGCACGTTGTTTGTTGTCAATGCTGAAGCTGCATATCAAATGACTCCTGCGCTTCAGGTTTTTGGATTTGCTCGCTATCGCTCGGAAGACAGACGTTCAGACGCGTTCAAAGAGGCATGGCTTATGGTCGGAATTCGGAGGGGAATTAGTTCAGTTAGACGTTGGGATTATTAATGATTGAAGAAGAATAAAGCAGTACTTTTGCAAAAAATGAGCAAAGCGGAAATGGAAGTTTCGGTTGAAGAAAAATCAGGTGTGTTGGGAAAGATCAAAGCTGCTTTGGATTTATTCAAGTTGCGCTTATCGTTTTTGGTGGTTGTTTCTTGTGTTTTATCCTACGAAATGGGATCACAGGAATGGGATTACATCAAAATGGGTTGGCTCATTCTTGCAGGATTTTTGTTAACTGGCGGAAGCAACGGTGTCAATCAAGTTCTCGAACGTGAATGGGACGCTCTCATGCACCGCACAAGAATCCGCCCGCTTCCAACAAACAGAATCTCTCTACTTGGAGCTTGGATTGTATCCTTAACCGCCGCAGGATTAGGTATTTTCATTCTGTTTTATTACTTAAATACACCTTCCGGAATCCTCGGATTTTCAGCTTTCTTCTCTTATGCATTTATTTACACGCCATTAAAGCGCATTACTCCTTGGGCTGTTTTTATTGGAGCCTTTCCCGGTGCTGTTGCTCCCATGCTCGGATATGTAGCTGCTACCAATCACTTCGGCCTTGAAGCCGGAATCTTATTCGCGGTGCAATTCATGTGGCAATTCCCACACTTCTGGGCCATCGCTTGGGTGTCGCACGAAGACTACAACCGAGGCGGTTATAAACTGTTACCCTTTAACGGAATGCCCGATAAAAAGACTGCTTTTCAAATTATGGTCTACAGTTTTTTTCTTATTCCAGTGAGTCTCCTTCCTTGGACCCTTCCGCTTGAAACACCTATGGTTGGTGACCTTGCCGCAGTTATTGTTTCTGCTGCGGGTATCTTTATGTCATTTTTAGGGTACAACTTATTCAAAGAACCAACCTTGTTGAATGCACGCAGAGTTATGTTTGCTTCGTTCATTTATTTACCCATTGTTCAATTTGCATACGTAATAGATAAAATCTAATGGAAAAAACAGACTTTAAACAAATTAGTCCTTTTGAAGATCACGATCCTGAAGTAGAACTGCGTTCGAAAAAGATGATTGTTTGGCTAGTTATCTTCGCAGTGGTCATGCTCTTCGGAGGAATTACCAGTGCCATCATGGTTCTTTATGGAAAATTATTGTGGGTGCACATTCAACCACCAAGTATTTTTTGGGTTGGAAATGCACTGATAGTTTTAAGCAGTGCCACGCTAATTATTGCTTTAAAAGCACTTAAAGCAGGAAGTCAGTCAAAGGCATTTTACTTGACTTTGGCAACTTTTCTCTTAGGAATAGCATTCGTTTTCACTCAAAACAAGGGTTGGAACGAAATGGCTTCCATGGGAATGGGAAACACCATTACCCAAACTGAACAAGGGCTAAAGCAATCGCGATGGAATACCTTGGGTAAGTTGAACGGTGAATACGGTTCGAATTATTATTTCGAATTGAATGGTCAGACCCTCGTGAAGGAAGGCGATAACTATTATTATGTTCGCCCAGACCAGTCGCGTGAAGACAAAACGTTAGAAGTTCTCACAACCTTCAATGCGTCTGGCGCAATGCTCAGTGTGCTTATCTATTTGCACATTGCACACTTGCTATGCGGACTCATTTATCTGCTTATTAACCTATTTAGACTGAAGAACGGGAAGTTAAACAAAGACAAATGGATTAGCCTTAATTCCAACGGTATGTATTGGCATTTCATGGGAATACTTTGGATTTACTTGTTCTTCTTCATTTTTTACATCTACTAAACGCAGCGTTTGGCTTATTCAGAATTGTTCAAAATAGTAAAAAATGCCGATTCTCTTTCCTAAATTGATGCTTTTGAAGTAAAATTGCAGCCAAATTTCATTTACAATTATGTCAGGTCAATCAGAACATGTAACGAAGGACGAATTATGGGGAGGGAACGGTTCTCCTTTTAGCGTTTCTTATGGTAAAATGATGATGTGGTTTTTCCTTGTTTCGGATGCCCTCACATTTAGCGGACTTCTTATTTCGTACGGAGTTATACGTCACGGAAGTTCAGACTTGTGGCCTGTGGGTGAACAAGTTTTCGAAGCCCTACCTGGCTTGCACGGATCTTATCCGTTGATGTATGTGGCATTAATGACCTTTATCTTAATTATCTCATCTGTTACAATGGTATTGGCTGTTGAGGCTGGGCATCGAATGGATAAGAAAGGCGTAGTGAAGTGGTTAGGATATACCATTATTGGTGGTTTCATTTTCTTGGGTTCACAAGCTTGGGAGTGGTCTCACTTCATCCACGGTTCTGGTGGTGGATTTCAAGTGAATCAGCCTATGACCGTTGCAGCAGCTGACGATGCAGGTAACACCTATCAAATAACTCTGGATAACGGAACATGGGTTTATATGACAAGCGACTTCGGTCACAAGTATGAGCACGCAATGGAACTTGCTGAAGAACCTGTTGCTCAGGACGAGCGCGGAGGACACGGTGAACACGCTTCTGCTGAAACGCATGAAGATATTTCTACGATGGTTCCAGAAGAAATTGTCTTGAACAAATACACCCTTGAGCACAAGGACGGAAAAGATCTTCGCAAGTTGGCTGTTAAAGGCGAAGACGCTAAAAAGATTTGGGCAGCTATGGAACCAGGTTCAATGGCGTTTGGTGCAAACATGCACAAAAATGAATACGCTATTCAACAACAATACGCAAACTTCTTTTTCTTCGTAACGGGTTTCCACGGTTTCCACGTTTTCACAGGAGTGTTAATCAATGTCATTGTTTGGTTAATGGCTGTTAAAGGAATCTTCGAGAAGCGCGGACACTACGAAATGATTGAGAAAATCGGATTGTATTGGCACTTCGTTGACCTTGTTTGGGTATTTGTATTCACATTCTTCTACCTTATCTAATAACGCTTATTATCATGGAAAGAGACGACCTAATTGTAAACGAGAGCTACGCTCTTAATGCAAAACACGACGAAGCAGCTGGAAAGCAAATTCGCAAGAAATTATACGCGGTAACTGTTCTTTTAACAGTTATCACTGTCATTGAAGTATTCATGGGTGTTGCATTCAAAAGAAATGGAACATTCGCATGGGAAACTATCAAATTGACTTTCTTGGTGCTTACCCTGGTGAAAGCGGCCTACATTGTTTTGATTTTTATGCACCTTGGCGACGAAAGAAAGAACCTCAAATATGTAGTTCTTCTGCCTTATGCAATATTCATCATGTATTTAATCTTTATTGGTTTGTATGAAGGTGTGAGTGTGCAAGAAGGGCACAACATCTTCGGCTAAGTTGAAGAACAATGAACAATAAAAAAATAAAAAAGTATATCCTATTGGTGGGTATGCTTTTTTTTATTCCACTAACTCTGCTTATTGTCCTAGGACCATTGGGCAAACACAATTTTAGTGAACCACTTTATTTCGGTCCGAATTGTGACGCCGGATGCGAAACGTCTGACTATCAGATATCAGATTTCGCATTCGTAAACCAAGACAACCAGCTCATCAATCGAGATTCATTGATGGGAAAAATATGGGTAGCGGCATTTGTAGATTTCGAAGATCCAAACCTTCCTAAAATTACGGAGAGATTACTTATTCCGAATTTTAAATTCCGAATGGAACCAGATATTAGTATCATTTGTTTCGATCCAAACGGATATTCAGATACGGCTGCAGTGAAAGGATATGTAACGCAGAATTTAAGATACTCGAACAATAAAGCTAAGTGGCAGTTCCTTCAAGGAGATCCAGCAGCTATGGCTGCATTCTTTCGTAACGGCTTCCTCATTCAAGATTTGAAAAATGAGGCAGTGTTTCGATTGGTAGATGAGGCTGGACATATTCGTGGTTTGTACGGAAACACAGAGTATCATTTTGAAAACCTCATGGAGGATGTCGCAATCTTAAACAAAAAGAGAAAAATTAAACGTGGATACTAAACGTATTTTCCTTTTGGCTTTTGTTGCTCTTGCTGCATGCACCGATCCGGTTAAGTCACCCGATCAGAAAGAAAAAACGTTGCCCTATTTTGGCGATTTCGGAATAGAAATAAACTACAACGAAAAGGGAGAAGGCATCTCAGATACGGTCTTCGACCCTCTTCCATTGTTCGCGTTTACCAATCAAGAAGGGATTCTCATTACCAATGATTTTATGCTCGGGAAAATAGCTGTTGTCGATTTTTTCTTCACCAACTGCACCAGTATTTGCCCCATGCTATCCTCACAAATGGTCCGTCTACAGCATTCAGTGAAAGTTGAAAACATCAACGACCAAGTCGTCCTCCTTTCTCATACTGTAGACCCAAAAAACGATACCCCCGAAGCGCTGAAAGCATACGCCAATCGAATGGGTGCAGATTTTTCAAATTGGAATTTCGTGACCGGAAATGAAGAAGACATATACTGGCAAGCGAAAGAAGGTTACAAGCTGACGGCCTTCCCGTCAGACACGGCACAAGGCGGATTCTTTCACACCGATCAAATTGCATTGATAGACCAAGAGGGAAGAATTAGAGGATATTACGACGGCACCTCAACAAAAGCCGTGGATCAGTTGTTTATAGATTTACATTTGTTATTAAAGAAATAAGAGAATGAAAGCAGAATTGAAAAAGAACGATAAGCTAGCGAAGACCCTAATTTATCTCGTGTCAGCAGTTGTATTCTTAGTAGTCGTGTCTTTGCGATACTTGAAGTTTACTAACGTAGATCTAGGATTCGATGTTCACTTGTTGGCCAAAGCAAATGCTTTGATAAATGGAACGGTTTCCGTTCTGCTTGTTGCTGCGCTTGTTGCCGTGAAGACAAAGAATTTCGAATTGCACAAGAAATTAATGAAAGGAGCAATTTACTTGAGTGTAATCTTCTTGGTTACTTACATCGGACACCACATGTTCGCAGGAGAAACGGAATTCCCAAAGGAGAACTCAATGAGAGGTTTCTATTTGGTGATTCTTTCCACACACATAGTGCTCGCCGCAATTATTCTTCCATTCATTTTATTCACGGCATACCGAGCTTTAATTGCAGAATTCTCAGAGCACAAAAAACTAGCGAAATACACGTGGCCTATTTGGTTCTACGTGGCTGTTACGGGAGTTATTGTTTACACCATGATTTCGCCTTATTACAAATGAGCATGAAAAAGCTTTTCGTAGTACTATTTTTCTTTGCGATAAATATCGCGACATACGCGCAATGCGCCATGTGCAAGGCTACTGCTGAAACAGCAAGTCAGAACTCATCAGGAAGTTTGGCTGAAGGTTTGAACTCAGGAATCCTTTATCTAATGCTCATTCCTTACACACTTTTAGCAGTCTTAGCAATCGTGTTTTTTAGGAAGCGAATCGCTAATTTCTTCAAAGCGAATTAAAAGAACTTCAATTACCTTTGAATACCGAATTTCCAGTGATATTCGGAAATTTTGAAGATTTATGAAGCGCTGTTTCCTTGTTTTTTTAGTCATTTTAGGAAGTCACTTTTCTAACGCTCAATGGACGTTGCAACAATGTGTTGGCACAGCCATAGAACGTAATATTGGCTTGAAAAGAAACAGTCTCGGACTCGAACAAACCAAACTGAATCAGGAACAAGCCTTAGGCAGTTTCCTTCCCAACCTAAACGGACAGGTATCGCACGGTTACAACTGGGGACAGCGAATTGACCCGTTTACCAATCAGTTCGCAACGCAACGTATTCAAAGCAATAGCCTAGGTCTTTCAACAAGTGTAACGCTCTTTTCCGGTCTTCAAAATGTGAATCAATACAAGAAGGCCGAAGTAGACACGCGCGCACAATTGCTCACATTCGACTATCAGCGAAATCAATTAGCCCTTCAAGTGTCCGTTGCATACTTGAATGTATTGCTAACAAAAGAGCTTCAAGCTTCTACAGAGTTGACCGTGAATCGTACCAAGCAACAAGTGAAACGCATCACCGACTTGGTGAATGCGGGAAACGCCGCTGAGGGAAGTCTTCGCGATGTAGAAGCGCAATTGTTTTCAGATGAAGCCAGTTATATTTCGGCAGGAAACAATGTGCAATCTGCCATTCTAGACATTGCCCAATTGATGCAACTTACAGAGCAGGAGCAAAGAAATTTCAGTATTCAAGCCGATGTTTCTTCATTCAATATTGCGGAGCAAATTCCAGACTTAACAGCATGTGTTCAGAATGCACTTGCCACTTTTCCGCAAATAAAATCTGCTGAGCTTTCATTGGCCTCGAGCAATTTAAATCTGAGCATTGCGAAAGGTGGAATGTCGCCGCGCCTAAACATGAGTTATTCATATGGATCAGGATATTCAGGTGCATCTAAGGTGTTAACAGGCTCTCCCGATTCATTGGCTTTTCCAATCGGACAAGTCTTCGGCTCGAATCAATATGTCTTCTCTCTTCCTCAAGCGATATACACGTTAGACGATTACGCAACAAAGCCATTCGGGAATCAGCTGAGAGATAACGTGAACCAATCCCTGTTTTTTAGTTTAACGCTGCCCATCTTCAATGGATTTTCTAACGACGTCGCAATTAAACGCGCGCAATTGACTCGCACCGACAATGAGTTAACCGTTCAGCAAACAAAAGTGCAGTTGGAACAGGAGGTTCGCAAAGCATATCTCGATGTCACGCGCGCAAAAGCCAACTACGAAGCAACAGAAAAAGCCGTTGAAGCGAGCCGTTTAGCATTTGATTGGAACGAATTACGATTCAATCAAGGTGTTGTAGGAATGTCTGAATATCTCGATGCCCGCAACCGCTTGCAGCAGGCTGAATCGAATTTTGTTCGAAGCAAATATGACTGGATTTTTAAACGAAAAATAATAGACTTCTACATGGGAGTCCCTCTAATGTCTCAACCATGAAAAACAAAAAAAGATGGATCTGGATTTCAGTAATCGTTGTGATTATTGCGGTCGTTGTATTGCCTATGATTTTCGGTTCAGGCGATGCCAAATTTGTTACAATTGGAAAAGCAGAGTTCAGAAATTTAAGTGAAGTTGTTGCCGCAAGCGGAAAAGTTCAGCCTTCGGTGGAAGTGAAAATTCAATCGGAAGTATCCGGACAAATTGTTGAACTACCTGTGAAAGAAGGGGACTACGTGCAGAAGGGACAGTTGTTAGTGCGCATTAATCCTGATCTTTACGTCTCTGCCCTGAGTCGCTCAGAAGCAGCATTGAATACCGCCAAGAGTAATTTGTCAAGTGCGAAAGCAAGATTAACACAAGCGAAAGCACAAAAGCGTTTGCAAGAAACAACCCTTGCACGACTTTCGAAATTAATCGATCAAAAAGCAATCTCTCAAGCTGAATACGACAATGCAAGCAGTGCATTAGAATCTTCAGTAGCCGAAGTGGAAGCCGCTGAAGAAAGCGTTAACAGTGCAAACTTTGCTATCGCAAGTGCTGACGCTGGAAAGAGCGAAGCCCAAGAAAATTTGAGAAGAACAACAATAGTGGCACCTATTTCTGGAACTGTTACAGCCCTTGCGAAAGAGCTCGGTGAAACCGTTCTAGGAAACAACATGATGAGTGGAGATGTAATCATGAAGGTTTCCGTTTTGAATGAAATGGAAATTGATTTGGAAGTGAACGAGACAGACATTGTTCACGTTCAAGTTGGAGATACCGCAGATGTTGAAATAGACGCCTTCAGCGATCAAACGTTCAAAGGTGTTGTAACCGAAGTGGGCTATTCCGCTTTGAACGCTGGACAAGGCCTCGCCGCAAGCACAGAGCAGGTAACAAACTTCTCGGTGAAAGTGAAAATTGTGAAAGAATCGTATGCCGGAGTGAATGGAAATTCAGAAAACAATTCTCCCTTTAAACCCGGCATGAGCGCAACAGTGAAAATCCACACCGACGAAGCCAGTCACGCTCTTGCGGTGCCAACGGCTTCCGTGACAACACGCGCAGATTCACTTCAAAATAATATTTCGTTAACCGTTGTCTTCTTGAAGAAAGCAGACAACACTGTTGAAATGAAACAGGTTGTTACCGGAATTCAAGACGGGACGTTTATTCAAATTACCAGCGGCTTGAATGAAGGAGAAGAAATTGTAACGGGTCCGTATGAACTCTTATCGAAAGATCTAGAGAACGGAGACGCAATTAAGCTTGAGGAGAAAAAATAATGTATTTGTGTCTGGAAACCGCTACGCGGAATTGCAGTGTCGCGCTCATCAAAGACAATGTCCTTGTCGATCTTTTTGAACGTGCAGAAACTGAATTCGTTCACGCAGAAGCGCTTCATCAAATGATGAAAGATTTGCTAGATCGCAACAATTTAAAGCCTTCTGATTTATCTGGAATTGCTGTGGGTATTGGCCCCGGTTCATACACCGGTTTGCGCATTGGAGTTACCGCTGCCAAAGGTTTAGCATATGCTTTAAACATAGGTTTGGTAACCATAACAACAGGAGAACTATTGGTGAATTCAGTTGGAAGTCATTCTGAAGGTACTCCCGTAGCTCTCATAGATGCGCGCAGAAACGATGCCTATGTTTATTCAAGTGGAAGTTGGTCATTCGCTACGCTGAATGAAGAATGGCGAGCCAATCTCGGAATTAAAAAAGCAATTTTTATTGGAGATGCTGCGTTTAAAGTAAACGATTTTAAGTGGAAGGAAGATCATGTGAAAGCCATTTCTCCAAGTGCGCAGCATTTTATAGGACTACTTCCCAATTCTTCTGCTAAATTTGAAGAACACATGGCGCAAATTGAACCTTTCTACATGAAGGAATTTGTTCCAACCGAATCGAAAAAAAACACGTTGAATGGATAAGTTGAAAAAGCTCATAGTAGGATTTTTATTCTTAGGACTTTTGTTCGTCCCAATGCATTCCTGCACAGACCGAAGCCAAATGCTCAGTCAGATTTCATTTTCAATTAACGTTAATATTTTCGAGCCTTCATTTTTCGACCTCACCGTTCCAACCGGATGGATCTATTACAACGGTAACACAGTAGATTTAATTATTTATCGAAACGATATCGATGTGTTTTCTGTCTTCGACGCTCGAAGCACACACAATCCCGACAATCCATGTTACGTCCAAGTAAACACAGATAACGTAACGGTTTCAGATACTTGTTCGGGAAGTAAGTGGTTGCTTTCCGATGGAAGCTTAATCAACGGTCCCGCGAATTACAATTTGCTGCAATATAACGCCGACTTCAATCCGGTTACTGGATATCTTCATCTGTATAATTAATTGTTTTATGAAAATTGAACACATCGGAATTGCAGTGAAAGACATCGCTGCTTCGAACGAAATTTTTTCTATACTTCTTGGCGTAAAGCCCTACAAGGAAGAACTTGTAGAATCGGAGAATGTCATCACTTCATTCTTTCAAGTGGGTGACTCCAAAATAGAATTGGTTCAAGCAACTTCTCCGGATAGCGCCATTGCAAAATTTCTCGAAAAGAACAAGGAGGGAATGCATCACATTGCTTTTGAAGTTCAGGATATTTATGCTGAAATAGAGCGTCTCAAATCCGAAGGTTTCACCATGATTCACGAAGCGCCAAAAGAGGGCGCAGACAACAAGCTCATCGCCTTTCTTCACCCGAAAAGTAGCAATTCCGTTTTAGTGGAATTGTGTCAAGAACGCGTGTAAAAAAAATGTATCTTCGCCTCACTTCAAATTAAGACTATGATTTCGTTTCAACGTGCAAACATTATTTTAGGTTGGTTCATGTTTATGGCAGCAACCGCTGTGTACATGATGACCCTCGAACCAACAATGCCTTTCTGGGATTGTGGTGAGTTTATCGCTTCAGCATACAAACTAGAAGTAGGTCACCCTCCTGGGGCGCCTTTGTTCATGCTTATTGCACGTTTGTTTTCTGCATTCGTTGGAGTGGAAAACGTTCCATACGCAATCAATTCCTTGTCGGCCGTTTCTTCCGGAGCAACAATCATGTTCCTCTTCTGGACCATTACGCACTTAGCGAAGAAAATGGTTGACAAAGACGGAGACCAAAGCGACAACAAAAATCTAATCATTTTCGCAGCTGGTTTAATCGGAGCATTTGCCTACGCATTCAGCGATACGTTTTGGTTCAGTGCTGTCGAAGGCGAGGTTTATGCCATGTCTTCGTTGTTCACGGCCGTTGTTTTCTGGGCAATTTTGAAATGGGAAAGTGAAGCCGATGAACCAAGCAATTTGCGTTGGATCATCCTAATCGCTTACCTCATGGGATTGTCTATCGGTGTTCACTTATTGAACTTGTTGGCTATTCCGGCGATCTGTTTCGTTTATTACTTCAAGAAATATCCATTCTCATGGAAGGGAGTTGCAATCACTTCAGGTGTTGCACTTGGTTTATTATTCTTAATGCAAACTGTAATCCTTATTTGGTCTATTCAAATTGCAGCTTGGTTTGAGCGTTTCTTCACGAATACACTTGGAATGCCCTTCAACACTGGGGTTTTCTTCTACGCATTGTTGCTTATAGCTGGAATCGTTTCATTAATTATTTATTCGAAAAAACGCGGATGGGTAGCTTTGAACACGCTTACATGGAGCATTGGTGTTGCTTTAATCGGGTACACGACTTTTGCTACAATTGTAATTCGTTCTCAAGCAGACACCCCAATGAACGAAAACAAACCGAACAACTTCTTCGCGTTGGTTTCATACATGAACCGTGAGCAATATGGTGATCGTCCTCTTCTTCGTGGACAGTACTTCAACACCCCACAAGTACGAAATAAACCTTACACAGATGGAAACGAGGTGTACGTGAAATCATACAGTGTGCGTGAAGACAACAACAAAAACAAGTTGGTTATTTCCTTCAAGAATAGATTCGAGGCAGAGCAATACATTTCCAACAACACCGATAAGAAATTAATGGTGAAGGAAGAGTATTTGGAAACAGGCGAGAAGAAAGCTACCGAACCTAACTATACGCAAACACACGTTTTCCCGCGTATGTATAGCAGTCAAGGAAGCCACATTCAGCAATATAAAGTTTGGGCCGAGTTGAAAGATTTAAAGCGCACACCTACGTTTGGGCAGAACATGGAATACTTCTTTAGTTACCAAGTGAATTGGATGTATTTGCGTTACTTCATGTGGAATTTCGCAGGGAAACAAAACGATACCCAAGGTCAAGGAGATTTCGTAGATGGTAACTGGAAAACAGGTATCGGTTTCTACGATGAAGCTCGTCTCGGAAATCAAGAGTTTGTTCCAGAGTTATCCAAGAACAACAAAGCGAACAATTCATACTACATGATTCCGCTTTTAATTGGTTTGCTCGGATTGGTGTATGAATTGCTTCGTCACAGAAACGATTTCATTGTCGTTGGACTTCTATTCGTGTTAACCGGATTCGCAATTGTTGTATACTTGAATCAAACTCCGCTTCAACCGCGAGAGCGCGACTACGCATACGCAGGTTCGTTCTATGCGTTTGCCATCTGGATTGGCTTGGGTGTAACCGCCATTTATTTCTGGTTGAAATTAATGTTGAAGAATGTTCCTTCAACGGCATTAGCGGGAATCGCATTCGCACTTTCTCTTGTGGCTCCTGTATTAATGGCTGCGCAAGGTTGGGACGATCACGATCGCTCAGACCGCAGAACAGGAATCGACATGGCGAAGAACTATTTGAATTCGCTTCAACCCAACGCAATTATTTTCACCAACGGAGATAACGACACTTTCCCATTGTGGTATGCACAAGAAGTGGAAGGCGTTCGTACCGATGTTCGTGTAGTGAACCTTTCATTATTGAATACCGACTGGTACATCGATCAAATGAAACGTCGCCAATACGAAAGTGCTCCTGTGCCTTTCTCAATTCCTGAATTCAAGTACCGTCAAGGTACTCGTGATCTAATTGTTCTAAATTCAGACAGCGCTCTAACGCCTTTGGAAGAAGCCCTTTCGTATTGCTTAGACGATTCGAAAATTCAAGACTTTGGATACAAGAAATTCAGCGTTATGCCGAACTACCAATTCTCATACGCAGTGTCGAAAGAGAACCAAGCGAAGTTCAGTCAATACGTTGGAGCTAATGACTCTTTGGTAAACACAATGAGCTTTGCCTTGATGGATGATGATGGTGAGAACCCTCGTCAGTTTATAACAAAAGCACAGTTGATGGTTATGGACTTAATCGTTCACAACAACTGGGAGCGCCCAATATACTTCGCTGTTACCACAGGTTCTGAGGCATACATGGGCCTTGAGCCATATTTCCAATTGGAAGGTTTGGCGTATCGCCTTACTCCAATCTATCACGCAGATTACGATCGCGACAACATGACCGGTGGCGTAGTCTCTGAGTTGATGTACGACAACGTCATGAATAAATTCCTTTGGGGAAATATCGATACGAAAGACATTTATCTCGACGAAAACAACCGTCGCATGGTAACCAACTTGCGTATGCAAATGAACAACCTTGCAGAGCAGTTCATCATTGAAAATAAAATGGACAAGGCAGTTGCTGTCTTGAACAAGTCAATCAATTCACTTCCTGAAAAGAACGCCCCTTACGACCAACCACAAATCATGTGGCAAACAGCAGAGCTTTTGTTCAAAGCAGGAGATTTGCAAACCGCTACTAAATTGGCAGAGCGTGTCTTTGAATTGAATAATCAAATGCTCGACTACTATGAATCATTAACACCAGCGGAAAAGAAATCCATAGAGCGCAAAATGCAAATGAGCGCCTTCGTGAACGAAGAGCTGGTGAAAGACATGGAAGCATTTGCTCCAGGTTCAGAGGCTGCCAAGAACATGCGTGCAGCGCATGAAGCAGCGCTAGACAATGTTGGACTATTAGAATTAATGAAAGATGAACGCGGCAAGAAGGAAGCGATGGAGGCGCAAATGGCGTTGAGAGATTCTTTAATCAAGGTAATGGGACAAGCGAAATTCGACTCGTTGTCGAAGGTGAAAAGAAGTCAAGGTAAATTCTAAAATGGAATGAAGGAGTTCCTTCGGTTCATTAATAAAACAATAACAGCAAAGCGTTTAACAAACGCTTTGCTTGTTTATATAGGTTTTTATTTTTCTCGAATTTTTAAATCGTCGAAGCCATGGGGAATGCCCATTTCATTGAGTATTGAACCCACTACCGCTTGCAACCTCGGTTGTCCTGAATGCCCTTCAGGATTGAAACAATTCTCACGAGATACCGGAAATTTAAAAGCGGAGAATTTCAATCGTTGGCTCGATCAATTGGCCCCAACGCTCAGTTACCTGAACTTTTATTTTCAAGGAGAGCCCTTCATTCATAACGAGATTTTACAATTCATTGAAAAGGCTTCACAAAAAGGAATCTACACTTCCACTTCCACCAATGCACATTTCATTACAGAAAAAAGAGCTGAAGAAATTATTCGTTCCGGACTAGATCGAATTCTTATTTCAATCGATGGAACCACGCAGGAGGTATATGAGCAATACCGCGTGAACGGAACGTTGCAGAAGGTTTTAGATGGAACAAAGCTTTTGGTCGAAGCAAGAAAAAATCTAAAGTCGAAGACACCTCACATTATTTTTCAGTTTTTGGTGGTTCGTCCAAACGAACATCAAATTGAAGATGCAAAGCTTTTGGCCAATGAATACAAAGTCGATGAAATTCGATTTAAAACAGCGCAAGTGCATGATCATGAAAACGGCAACCCACTCATTCCAACCATAGAAAAATACAGCCGTTACAAGCGTCACGCGAATGGAAAGTTCTCAGTGAAATCTTCCCTTGAAAATCATTGCTGGCGTATGTGGAGTGGGGCAGTGGTGACCTGGGATGGAAAGGTTGTTCCGTGTTGTTTCGACAAAGATGCCACGCATGAAATGGGTAATCTTTCAAAGGAAAATTTTAATTCTATTTGGAAGGGACCCACGTATACAGCGTTCCGCAAACAACTCTTGAAAGGAAGAAAGGAAATAGATATCTGTAAGAACTGTTCCGAAGGAACAAAAGTTTGGGCTTAGTCTTTTTGAATAAGGGCAACCGCATAAGCGTTCACACCTTCTTCTCTTCCAACAAAACCCATCTTCTCTGAAGTGGTTGCTTTAATGCTCACGTCATCTTCTTCAATTTCACAAATGGAAGAAATGATTTTCTTCATTTCTGGAACGAAAGACATAATCTTTGGACGCTCCATGCAAAGCGTAGAATCTATGTTCCCCACTTTCCATCCGTCGTCTTTCAAAACTTGAATGGTACGTTGAAGAAGAATTTTTGAATCGATATTCTTGAACTCCGAAGAAGTATCCGGGAAATAAAATCCAATATCACGTTTGCCCGAGGCACCCAAAAGCGCATCACAAATCGCATGTAAAAGAACATCTGCATCGCTGTGTCCTAACGCTCCTTTTTCGTGTGGAATCTGAACGCCACCGAGCCATAATTCACGGTTTTCGGTCAATTGATGAACGTCATATCCAAACCCTACGCGAATCTTCATTATTCTACTGGTTCAGAAATTTTTGAGTTAGCACCAACACTGAAGCGAAGACTGAAACGCAACGTATTTGCTAGCGGATTTTGTTGCGTGGTACTTACCAAGTAACTCATGTCAATGGTTAACACTTGGTAATGCAGTCCAGCACCAAAGGTGATAAACTGACGATTTCCTTTGGTGTAGTGCTCGTGGAAATAACCCACGCGAATGGCGAACTGTTGGGCAAAGTCGTACTCAAAGCCAGTAGCAATGTTGTACTCGCGAAGTTCTTCACGGAACTTACTTCCCGCCACAATTGATCCTGTTTCTCCATCATACATACCCGGAGCATCATAGAAAGATTGAATCATTCCAGTAGCTGTTCCTACTTCAGGATTGTATCCTGAAACAATGGTATCACCGTCGTTGTTATAAATCGGTGGAGAAGGAACTAAGAGTTTATTCAAATCAAACAAAAACGTTAACTTGTTATAGTCATCGAGATTTGTAGAGATTGCCGTTCCTAATCTCATATTGGTTGGAATGAAATCGCGATTGTCTGAATTGGTGTAACTCATTTTCGCTCCGATGTTCGAAATGTTTAATCCCCAATTCAATTGAGATTTACGTCCAGCAATTTTAATCTTGTTGTTGGTGTAGAAAGTTGAAATGTCTACCGCAACCGATTGCCCCGGGCGACTTTCAGCGCCTTGTAAATTGGTGCGTCCAGTTAAGTTTGAATTAATATATCGAAGTGCAATTCCCCCAGAAAATTTCTTAGAAAGTTTTTGAGAGTAGGCCAAGTCTAATGCGAATTCAGCCGGACGGAAATCCATAATGTTCGTTCCTACTTCGTCGGTGAAGGTGATATTTCCCAATGTGAAATAGCGAAGAGAACCGCCAATAGCTTGAGTCTTGCTTAATTTTTTTATTGCGCTTAAATAGGTTAAGCTCATGTCGTTCACCAATGCTCTTAACCAAGGAGAGTAAGAAACACTAACGTCTAAATCATTTTCCGAAAATGCCATTTTAGATGGATTCCAATGGATGCTACTAGCGTCCGGATCAAGCGCAACACCTGCATCTCCAAGTGCTCCGCTGCGAGAGTCAGGTGCAATGGTTAGAAATGGAACCGCTGTGGTAATGGTGTTAATCGTAGCTTGACGACCATTCAACTCATTTGGATTCGTAAGTTGCGCGAAGGAAGCAGAGGTTGTCAAAACCAAAGCAGCAACTAGAACATTTATTTTGAAAATACTTTTCATGCGTGGTGCAAATTTAGCATACATATCCCCTTCAATACATTATTTTAAAATTACCAATTTTTGAAACGATTCGGCACGTTGTCCTTTTTCATTTCGAAGTTCTAACTTGTAGATATAAGTTCCTTTTCCAATAGCGTTTCCAAAATCATCTTTTCCATCCCACGGAATGTCTTGTCCGCGAAAGCCGGTGGCGTAGAAAGAAGATTCTATCGTCTTCACCAATTTTCCACTTACCGTGAAAATCTGAACACGTGCATCCAATTGTTGGCATGCCTGATTGTGTTCATAGATGAAGCTGGTGTTTGTAGTGAATGGATTTGGGTAATTCAACAAATGACTCAAGGCAATTTTCGAATCTTCCGCTACAGTAAACTGAATGGTCTCCTCATTGCTGTTGTTGAAGACGTCCCAAGCTTTAACAGTAAGGGTGTGATCACCGATAGACAAGGTGCTTAATGGATAGCGAACTTCCCCGCTGGTGTAAGTGTCAAGATCCGACTCATAGAAATCATTTAACACGATAGGCTTAGCGGAATTGCCATCAATGATTGCCGTTAAATTATGCCCTACCCCATTTCCAACAGTATTAATACCATTTTCATCTTGAAGTTTCGCCAAAATAATCGGAGTGGTATTGGTAGAGCCGCCGCTCACAAAAGTAGAATCATTCAAGTAAAGCGAAATCTCTGGGCCAATCGTATTCAGTTGCGCATTCGGATTCAAACTTCCAATTTTGAATGCTTCACAGTATCCATTTCCGTCCTTATTTCCTGAAACAGTATAATAGCTCACTCGCGCGCTATCTACTGAATAATTAATATCGAAGGGAACAATGAACTTGAAAGAAAATTCTCCATTACTCACGCTAGCTTTTCCGCGATAAATTATTTTGTTGAAGGAATAGAATTCTTGGAACTGTCCTTCTTCACCATTTTGATCGTTGTTCTGCGAAATCACCTTCGACTCTTTATCATAAACGGTAGGATAAATAAAACCATTGAAACCGTTCAAGAAATTTCCGTCGCTGTCGGTCACTTTACCTTTGAATTCCACTTCATCCAAGGCTTTCAAAGTATCTGTGAATGAAGCCAATTCAATGTTGTTAATGTGTGTCGTCTGCACCTTTAATTTCGGGTAAACCATCGTCAATGCAGGGTCACCGAGAAGACTGAAATTAGGCTTACTATCGTTTCCGATGGAGACACCGTTCTTAGTAAGCATATTCAATTCACCCAATGTTTTTACCGCACCGTTTTCACTGTGAAGCGCGTGCTCGAAAAACGCCAAATCCATTTCGTAATTTTCACCACTGAATACGATACGCGTTGTCGTAAGCATTGCTATTGCTCCACCGCGGGCATTCATCACCAAGAGTTCTCCGGCCGATTTAAACTCAGGGTCGTCGTACCTCGCTAACTCGCACGTTGCAGTTAAGAAAACAGGCAGTCGATATTTGTTGGTGAAACCTTCAATACTAGGCAAATCAAGAATACGCTCATGTGCCCAACCTTTTTCACCACCGTGACCAATGTAGGTAAGCAACAATGTTCCGCTCTGAACGCGCTGTTGAATTGCTTTTTCACCATCGACATATCGCTCTCCACCGGGAGTAGATATTTGCGTGAAGGCATCCATGTATAGTTTCGAAATGTCGTATTCGGGATGATTCGTTTTTACAATGTTGGATAGTGCATTTGCTGAATTCAAATGCACTTGCTCGTATGCACCGCCACTTCCATCTTGATCATCGGAAACAAATGTTACCACATTTCTCCAGTTACCGTAAGGAGAATCCTGAACATCACCCAAGCAATAAGCTCCTCCATTGCTTGAAGTGTTTTCGGCTAAATATGCTTTTATTTTCCCCAAGTAGCCATAGGCTTCATCAAGTGATCCGGCAGGAATTCTGCCAACCCCACAATCTAAAAGACCCGTAGCATTTCCGTCTTCTAGTGGAGAAACCATTACGAAGTAATCATCGCTTACGTAACTGCTTGTTGGTGAAAGTGAGTTGTTCGATTCGAAGACCATAACATTTGTTCCTTCTTGGTTAACAAGACCTTTGTTGCGTGAATAATCACCATCACCCAAAATAAGCAAATTCTTAGGAGCACGCTTACCACCATTCGCTCGTTCGTATTGCATTTTTACCAGCTGCCTGAAGGCCATGGCATCTGGATTTCCACTCGAAAATTCATTGAAAATTTGAAGAGGAGTCGCAACTTGAACGGATTGCCCTTGCGCTTTGTGAATGGCCGCAATCTCTTCCGCAACAGGCATCAGAACAGGCGAACTAATAATAATTAAATCGTTACTTGCCCAGCCATGTATATCCTGATTTTCAACTTTTCCTATCGGAGTCGGTGTGTAAAAACTAGATGCAAAAGCCACGAATTCCTTCAACTCATCAGTCGCTGAAGTCCATGTTGAAAGCGTGCCGCTAGCTGCAAGTGCCATTCGGATAGGCGTGGTGAAATTTGTAATGTCCCAAATTTCATTCACAGGATACGATTGCTCCGAAATTTGAAACTCAGTAATGTTGCCCATCCCAACAGAAGTTGTATCGCGAAAACGCATTTGGGTTCCCTGCATCTTCAATTGCTGAGTGGCGTTCATACAGATGTAGTCGAGCCAACCTTTTGCATCGGAATTGCCTTTATTAAAGCCAACTGAAACATTGAAATTTCCATTGGTTGGAAGGAAAGAAGTGTTAATTCTTCCGGTACGCGCAACTTGCGAAGTAGGCGAATCAGTAACGTTTCCGATGGAAATGGAATTCACATTTCCTTGAACCGTTGTTGTAAAAATTGAGCTTCCTCCTATTGTTCGGGCAATGGAATTGAAATCCATGCTCGCAGGCTCAGTAGTTTTTACATTGGGAAAACTAAACGTATAAGATCCTGAAAGCACAGCGTCGTACAAATCTCCATAAAATTCGCGTCCAGATTTTGCGGGACTGTACTGATCGGTTTCAACATATAAAAAATCTTGAAAAGAATCTGAAATTCTATTCGCGACAGCACCATTGTTTTCAGTTGAAATTCGAAGCGGATCAGTGTCGTTAATTTTTATGAAATAGTAAGCTGAATCGCTGTAATAATGTTTGTTGTGAAACCAACGTTTGCGGCCTATACCATCATCTTGAAGAAGTGTCCAGGTGTCAGGTCCTTTTCCATAAAAAAGAATGTAATCGCTCGCATTGAAAACACCGTCCGACTCTCCTTGAACATGAATGGCGTTTTTCACCAAATCATCTGCTTTATAAACGAAGTTTTTTTCCGGGATAAGAGCCCCACCATTTCCATAAATATTAATGGTGTTTGGATCTAATCCTGAAAGAGAAATACCAAGTCCTTCTAAAAAGCTGCGGTCGATTTTATAAACGCCATCTTTCGCAATGGCAATTTTGTAAACATCACCTTCCGAGATCACACTGTGTTCGGCGTAGGTATAATTGTTTTTCTGATTGTCACTGAAAGAAGTTGTGGCTAAAACTTCGAAAGAAAGCAGACGCTCTATTTTTCCATTTCTTTTTCTGAAGGGAATAACGGTAACAACCTGATTGTTTTTTGCATCGGATTGAACTGATTGAACTTCAACACGAAAATCATCTGTTATTAATTGAAGTTGATCATTGTCGAAATAGGATGAACTTATTTCTGAAGCGGACACGCTGGATAAAATCGGTGCGATGTATTTTTCACCCTGCGATGCAGAAGCGCGAAAAGCGAAAAAAGGAAGCGTAGAGTTGTTAGAAATAATAAGGGAGGGGCAAAGATCACCGACCACAGAGTAATTGGACCTGTTTTGTTGAATATCTAGCCACTGGATTTTTTGTTCAGCTACAAGTGTTTCTTGCGCCGAAGCATTTGCTATGCAAATAGCTGATAAACAGAGTAGTAATAACTTAATCGTTCGCATTTGATCGTTTGAGGTTTTGCTTTGGGGCCTGCCAATAACCAAAGTTATTCCAATTTATTGTTTAGGCCACATGTTATTTGAAAGCAAAAATGTTGTATAATTGCTATTCAAATCGAATATTTTTTACAAACTTTCGGATGAAGATTGCGATGAAATTAAAATTCTTAGGGTTCATGATCTGTGTAATGGGTGTAACTAACGTTATGGCCCAAGATCCCGAGTTCACACAGT
>Ga0114971_10000063_pt1 | contig 54794 bp, 49 predicted proteins | sample M_140625_MF_Meta_FD_87320 | JGI IMG/M metagenome (GOLD analysis project Ga0114971, IMG submission 87320) | Freshwater microbial communities from Lake Montjoie, Canada to study carbon cycling - M_140625_MF_MetaG | ecosystem: Environmental > Aquatic > Freshwater > Lake | place: Lake Montjoie... | reverse complement strand
ATGAATGGAGAGGGAGTTTCTTCAGTTAATTTTTGATGACGTCGTTGAACCGAGCAATCTCTTTCGGATAAATGACATGCTTTTCCGTAGGAATCGCCTACAACTTGAATTTCTATATGACGAGGTTCTTCAATCAATTTTTCCAGATACATTCCGTCGTTTCCAAAAGCTGCAGCCGACTCTTGACGAGCGCTTTCCCATGCTTTCAGTAAGTCCTCTTTTTTCCATACTGCACGCATTCCTTTTCCACCACCTCCAGCAGTTGCTTTTAGCATTACCGGATAGCCAAATTCACCGGCTAATTGTTCGGCTTGTTCGTAGGATTCTAAAATCCCAACGGAACCTGGAACACAAGGCACACCAGCTTCAAGCATCGTAGCTTTAGCCGAAGCTTTGTCTCCCATTCTATCAATCATTTCTGGAGCAGCACCAATAAATTTGATTCCGTGTTCTTGACAAATTTTAGAAAATTTAGCGTTTTCTGACAAGAAACCATAACCTGGGTGAATTGCATCAGCATTTGTAATTTCTGCTGCCGCAATTATATTCGACATTTTTAGATACGACAAATTGCTTGGTGGAGGTCCAATACAAACTGCTTCATCTGCAAATTTAACGTGTAAACTCTCTGCATCTGCAGTAGAATAAACAGCAACGGTTTTAATGCCCATTTCTTTACAAGTTCTTATTACTCTTAAAGCAATCTCCCCTCTGTTGGCAATTAATATTTTTTTAAACATCTTTTTTAAAATTAAAAATTAAGAATTAATAATTAAAAATGAGAACCTTCAATTGAGGTACTGATTTTTAATTTAATTTTTAATTGATTTAAGAAGGATCTACTAAGAATAATGGTTGGTCAAATTCAATTGGTGACATATCGTCAACAAGAATTTTTACAATCTTTCCTGAAATTTCAGCTTCAATTTCATTGAATAATTTCATAGCTTCTACTACACAAAGAACATCTCCTTTACCAATAGAAGAACCAACTTCAACAAAATAAGGCTTGTCTGGTGCTGGTTTTCTGTAAAAAGTACCAATCATTGGAGATTTAATAGTTACGTATTTTGAAGTTTCTTCCGCAACTACAGGAGCCGCAGCAACAACAACTGGCGCTACTGTTGCAGCAATAGCCTGTGGGGCAGCTTGTTGTACAGGAGCTTGTTGCAAATAAGTAATATCAGGAGTATTTCCTTCTAAAGTAGTTCTAATGGTAATTTTAACATCACCTGTTTCTAATTTAACTTCTGCAACGCCTGAATTGGATACAAATTTGATTAGATTTTGAATTTCTTTTAAATCCATAATTAGTATTTTTTAGTTATAGTTTATTGTTTGTTATAAGCCCATTTAAGGTAGATAGAACCCCATGTAAAACCGCCACCAAAAGCGGCGAAAATAAGGTTGTCTCCTTTTTTAAATTTATTTTCAAAATCACTTAACAACAGCGGTAAAGTAGCTGATGTTGTGTTGCCATATTTTTGAATATTAACCAATACTTTTTCTTCTTCTAGGTTCATTCTTGATGCTGTAGCATCAATAATTCTTTTATTAGCTTGATGAGCAATTAACCAATTTATATCTCCTTTAGTAAGATTGTTACGTTGCATAATTTTTTCACTCACATCGGCCATTCCAGAAACAGCATATTTATATACCGTTTTACCGTCTTGAAAAACAAAATGTTGTCTGTTTTCTATAGTTTCTTTTGATGCTGGCAAGATGGATCCACCTGCATCTATTTTTAAATACTCTCTTCCAATTCCATCCGATCGAAGGTACTCGTCTTGTAATCCTAATCCTTCATGATTAGGTTCAAATAAGGCTGCTCCAGCACCATCGCCAAAGATAATACAAGTTGTTCTATCGGTATAGTCAATAATAGACGACATTTTGTCGGCGCCTATTACTAATACTTTTTTATATCTGCCGGATTGAATATAAGCCGCTGCAGAAGACATTCCGTAAAGAAAACTAGAGCAAGCTGCTGATAAGTCATAAGCAAAAGCATTAACAGCACCAATTTGAGTGGCTACAAATACAGCAGTTGTTGCTACTAGCATGTCTGGAGTGGCAGTTGCTAAAATAACTAAATCAATTTCTTTTGGATCAATATTACCTCTTTCAAGTAAATCTTGAGCAGCTTTAACAGCCAAATAGGAAGTTCCTTTTCCGGGTTCTTTTAATATTCGTCTTTCTTTTATTCCTGTTCTTGAATAAATCCATTCATCGTTAGTGTCAACTAAAGTTTCTAATACTTGATTTGAAAGAACGTAATCTGGAACATATCCACCGACAGCGGTTATTGCAGCTGTAATTGTATTCATATTTCAATTTTAGGGTCTTCTTAAACTAAGATTTAAAAAGAGTATAAATTTACAAAAAAATAATTAATTTTAAATAACATTCACAAAAAACAAAAAACTCCCACACTGTGAGAGTTTGAATGTAAATTTAAATATAAATTAAGCAGCTGCTTCTGATTTATCAATAACTACTTGTCCTCTATAATACATTTTACCTTCGTGCCAGTAAGCTCTATGGTATAAATGTGCTTCTCCAGTAATAGGACAAGTTGCAATAGTTGCTACAGTTGCTTTGTAATGTGTTCTTCTTTTATCTCTTCTTGTTTTGGAGATTTTTCTCTTAGGATGTGCCATTTTACTATATTATTTATCCGTTAATAGTTGTTTTAATTTGTCCCATCGTGGGTCAATATTTTCTTCTTTTTTAATTTCCTTTTTTTGTTCTTTAATCGTAAGTTCTGATAATTTATTTAATGTTTCAGATTGTAAAGTTCCCGCTTTTATTCCTGGGTGTACTCTTTTTAATGGAACTGATAACACTATCATTTCATAAATATATTGCGAAATATCTATTTGATGTTCGCCATGCGGCAACACTAATAATTCTTCATTATCATCATTAAATTCTTCTCCAAATGTAACCACTAGCTTTATTTTACTTTTAATTGGTAAAGCAAAAATTTCGTTAGTTACATCACAAGGAACCGTTACGGAACCTTTGTGTTTAAAGGAAAGCTCTAATAAGGTGCTTTTTTTTTCTAATACTATACTTACTTGGATATCACAATCTTCATATTCGTGATACTCAAAACTATCAAAGAACGATTTATTAATCTGAAATTCAAATGGATGTTTTCCTAACTTTAATCCAATAAATGGGATTAAAAATTCATTTGTAACTTTCATCATTTCATTAATTTGTCCAATCCGAAGAATCGGGTTTGGGAGTGCAAAGATATAAATTTATTGCAAAACTAAAAGCGTAATGAACATTTTTTTGTTTATAACGTTTTTTCTTTTGTTTTTAATGGGTTTTTCACTAATTCTATATACTCATTTCTAGAGTTATAAATGTCAATAGCAAGATAAACAGCTTCTTTAAAAGAGCTAAAATCGGCTACTCCTTTTCCTGCAATTTCATATGCTGTTCCATGATCGGGCGAGGTCCTTATCTTGCTCAAACCTGCAGTATAGTTTACTCCAGTTCCAAATGACAAAGTCTTAAACGGAATTAATCCTTGGTCGTGGTAAGAAGCAATTATAGCGTCAAACTTTTCATATTGACCACTTCCAAAAAATCCATCCGCTGAATAGGGACCAAAAGCAAATATTCCTTTTTCAAATAGTTTTTTTATGGTTGGTTTTATTATTTTCTCTTCTTCATTGCCTATTACCCCATTATCTCCTGCATGTGGATTCAATCCTAAGACTGCTATTTTAGGTTTAGTAATATTAAAATCTTGTTTTAATGATTTATTAATGGTTTCAATTTTTTGAATTATTAATTTTTCAGTTAGATGTTTTGCGACTTCTGTAACTGGAATATGATCGGTTAACAAACCAACTCTTAATTTATCTTGAACCATAAACATCAAGGCATTGCCATCAAGTTCTTGATCTAAATAATCTGTATGTCCAGGAAATTTAAAATCTTCTGATTGAATATTGAATTTATTTATTGGACCCGTTACTAATACATCTATATGATTCTGCTTTAAAGCATCTGTTGCAGCAACAAAAGATTTAATAGCATATTTACCTACATTTTCATCATTCGCTCCAAAATTAATATCTACTCCTTCTTTCCAAACATTTAAAACATTGATTTTGCCTTTAACCAATTGTTCTATGTGATCAATGCCATGTAAAGCGGTATCCGAATTAATGTTCTTCTTAATAAATGAAAGTATTTTTACATTAGCAAAAATTACAGGTGTACAAAGCTCTAACATTCGAGTATCCTCAAAGGTTTTTAATATTACTTCGCTTCCAATACCGTTTAAATCTCCTATTGAAATACCAACTATTATATTTTCTGCTTTTTTCATGGAGGTTATTTCTTATTTATTGCTAATTTTGAACTGCAAATTTAGTAAAATAAAACGACAAATGTTTACAGGAATAATTGAAACCCTCGGAATTATAAAAGACCTTAAGAAACAAGATGGAAACCTACATATTTCTATAGAATCCTCTCTATTGAACGAACTTAAAATTGACCAAAGTGTCTCGCATAATGGCATCTGCCTTACAGTTGTTGCAATTGAGAATAACCTCTATACTGTTACAGCAATTCAAGAAACTATTGATAAAACTAATATAGGTAATTGGGATATAAATGATGTTGTGAATTTAGAACGTGCTATGAAACTTGGGGACAGACTGGACGGTCATCTAGTTCAGGGTCATGTGGATCAGATTGGTGTTTGCAAATTTATTGAAGAAACAAATGGAAGTTGGTTTTTTACTTTTGAATATGACGTCTTGTTGCACAATATCACAATTGAAAAAGGTTCAGTAACGGTTAATGGTGTTAGTTTAACCGTAGTAAATTCTAAAACAAACGAATTTAGTGTGGCAATAATACCATATACTTATGAGCATACTAATTTTAAATTCTTTAAAATTGGAACAAAGGTAAATCTTGAATTTGATGTAATTGGAAAATATGTGACTAAATTATATTCTATTAGATAGTGGTGAATTTTTCTTTAGAAATTTACTCCATCCCATCTATTTTCACATTTATTTTACCGGTGGCGGTAATGAACGCTATTATGGCTTCGTTAGTAAGTTCAACTTTTTCAAATTCAAAATCATTCAAGATTCCGTTTACAAATACTCCTTTCATAGGCGAGTAGTTGTTTAAAAACGGCGCTAATCTTTTCTTTCCTTCCTCTAGATTTACTTTAATAGAATACCTACAATATTCTTGGATTTTATTCAAAATTACTCCTTGTAAAAGCCAGTTGGCAGTTTTGGTTAATATTCCTTTTGTGTTCAAGATATAATCCATCTTTTCAAAATATATTTCTTTGGTAATAGTATTGTAATTTGGAATTCCGCTTAAATAAATCGTTCCGTTAAGACTTCCGGTCATGTCTAGGGCAATAATCATTCGATTATCCTTAGCCCATAATTTAACTTTTTGTACTGTAATTTTTCGGCTACCAGAGGCAAATTCTTTTCCTTGAAAATTTTTAGTTATAATTCGCGAAGCACTTTCATAGGTTGATATTGCTGCAATAGAAGCGGTTGTTTTTTCGGGCACTTTGGTAACGGGTTTAAAAGACACCGCTTCTTTATTAAATTTCGTGCTGGGTTGTTGCCCAACCATAGTTTGCATGGTACATTTTAATCCCAAATCCATAGAAATTTTACTTTTTTGCACCAAAGCATCCGTTACATATACTTCTATTGGATTCAATTTAAACCAAGTTTCAAATTCAACACTCGTTTGAAAAGGTTTGCTCATCGTTTGTAATACATCCAATACATAAGGTTTGAAATCACAAGATTTTTCGATAGCATCATCAATTTTTTTAGCCATTTTCGATTTAAAGATAGACAATGTAGGATTGATAATATAGGTTATAGGTACTTTTCTTCCAGCAACCAATATCGTTGGGCTTTCACTCCAATTATAACTTTCAATTATTGAAGTGGTGTTCATTATCCAGTTAGATAATTTAACGTCACTTAATAAGGTAATCGTGCCGTTTAATTCTATTTCTCGGGTATCATTCAGCCCCATGAAATCGGTGCCATATTTAAATTTCGCCAAAATTTTTAATGGCAAAACAGTTTCTATTTTACCGTCTTTATCTATTAATTTTATAGGAGCTGTTTTCCAAATTTTCATTTCAGTTTTGTCGTCTTCCAAAACTATATCTTCATAAATCAGGCCATTTAAAGATTTATTTAGTTGGTTTTCTATTTCTATGAGCGAAACTTCCAATGGCATACTTACAAATGAGGAAGTGGTATTATAAGCCACACTTACATTTTGAAATGGTTCTGGTTTTAAAGCAACTATTTTATTTGTAGACGAACAACTAGAAACTAATAGGATCAATAGTATTGCTTTAAAAAAGGTATAAATCTTTCTCATTTTAGTTTTCAAAATTATTTTAGTTGCTAATGTAACAAAATTAACTAATTATCGTCAGATAGAACATTATATATTTGCTGGTTTTAATTATAAAACGATTAAATTTGCATTGGGTTTTCACTTTGAAAATAGGACTATGAAAAAAATAATGTTTAAACTGATATTGGGGTGTCTTTTATTTGTTGGAATAACCACTTCGGCTCAGAATAAGAAATGGACATTGAAAGAATGCGTGGATTATGCAGTGAAAAACAACATCTCCATTCAGCAATCGGAATTGGATTTAAAAACAACTGTCATCAGTAAAAACGCCGCTATAGGTGCTTTTTTGCCAAGTATTAACGGTAATGCTTCCCACTCTTGGAACATAGGTTTAAATCAAAACATCACAACTGGTTTATTAGAAAACCAAACTACTCAATTTACATCAGCAGGATTTAATTCGAATATTACAATTTATAATGGTTTACAAAATCAGAATAAATTAAGAAAAGCTAACCTAACTATAATTGCCGAACAATTTCAAGTGTCTAAAATGAAAGATGACATTTCGTTAAATGTTGCCAATGCTTTTTTACAAATTTTGTTTAACAAAGAAAATTTAAAAGTACAAAAAGAGCAATTATCTAACGATGAAAAGCAACAAAAAAAGAGTGATGAAATGGTTGCTGCAGGGGTAGTTGCTCGTGGCGATTTGCTTGATGTTAAAGCAACTGTAGCATCAGACAAACAAAAGGTAATTGCAGCAGAAAACAATTTGTTTTTATCTAATTTGAGTTTGGCACAATTGCTTCAAATAGAAGATTTTCAAACTTTTGATATTGCTGATGTGGATTATCAGGCTTCTTCTAGCGCTACCATGCTTGAAAAACCAGAAAGTATCGTAGAAAAAGCAAAACAAGATAGAGTAGAACTTAAAATTGCCAAAACAAATTTAGAACTTGCCGAAAGAGATGTAAAAATTGCAAAAGGTGCTTTTCAGCCAAGTTTAACAGGTTTTTATAGTTTTAGTTCTAGAGTTAGTTATTCGGACAGAATTCTAGGAGTGGATGCACTCGGCAATCCTATTTTTTCTGGACCACTTCCATTTTTTGATCAATTTAGTAACAATAAAGGTCATAATTTTGGACTGCAATTGAATATTCCAATTTTAAATGGGTTTTCTACAAAAAATAATTTAGACCGTTTTAAAATTGCTTTAGATCGTTCTAAAATATCCGAAAAACAAGCAGTATTAGATTTAGAACGTAATGTTTACACTGCAATTACTAATGCTAAAGGCGCTATGAATGCCTATGAGGCAGCCATTGCAGCATTTGAAGCTAGAAAAGAAGCATTCAATTATGCTAAAGAAAAATATGCCGTTGGGATGATGAATAGTTTTGATTTTACCCAATCGCAAACCTTATTCACTAATTCGCAATCAGAAGTTTTGAGAACTAAATACGATTATATTTTTAAAGTTAAAATAGTAGAATTTTATTTTGGAATACCTATCACAGAAAAACTATAACATCATGTCAAAAAAGAAAGTTTATATTATTATTGGAATTATTGTAGCATTAATTATTGTTTTAATTGCGCTATCTAAAGCTGGAGTTTTAGGAAGTAATGACAAATCTATTGAAGTAGAAACTGCCAAAGCCAATCAAATTACTATTGTTGAAACGGTTTCTGCTACTGGTAAAATTCAGCCAGAGATTGAAGTAAAAATATCGTCTCAGGTTTCGGGAGAAATTATTGATTTGCCTGTAAAAGAAGGGCAAGTAGTTAAAAAAGGAGATTTATTAGTTAAAATAAATCCCGATTTATACACTTCAGGTTTAAACCGTTCGGTTTCTAATTATTCAGGGACTAAATCGGGGTTGAACCAAGCAGATGCCTCTTTTCAAGAAGCGCAGGCAAGTTATCAAAGAAACAAAACTTTATTTGAAAAAGGAATTATTTCTAAATCGGAATGGGATAAAGCAATAGCATCCTTTGAAGTTGCCAAGGCAAATAAACAAACCGCTTATTACAATGTGCAAAGTGCCTCAGCATCTGTCAAAGAAGCCAAAGACAACTTAGGAAGAACAACTATTTATTCTCCTAATGACGGAACTATTTCTAAATTAAGTGTAGAATTAGGGGAACGAATTTTAGGAACCCAACAAATGGCGGGAACCGAATTATTGCGTGTTGCCAACTTGAACAATATGGAGGTTGAAGTAGATGTAAATGAAAATGACATTGTTAAAATTAATATTGGTGATGAAACTAAAATTCAAGTAGACGCTTATTTGAAAAAAGAATTCAAAGGAATTGTAACTAGTATTTCCAATTCGGCTAGTTCAACTACAACAGCCGATCAAGTGACTAATTTTAAAGTAAAAGTTAGAATCCTTAAGGAATCTTATATGGATTTGATTCAAGGAAAACCAGATACGTATTCTCCATTTCGACCAGGAATGACCGCAACTGTGGACATCATCACGACTCGAAAAGAAAATGTAATTGGAATACCAATTAGTTCGGTTGTAATAAAATCAGATACTTCTGCAACACCAAAAATTGAGGTTATGGAAAATAAAGATACGGATAAAGTGAAAACTAAAAGCGATAAAAAATTAGAATGTGTTTTTGTGAAAGTTGGGGATAAGGCTAAAATCAGAATTGTAAAAACAGGAATTCAAGACGATACTAATATTGAAATATTGTCTGGTTTGAAAAAAGGAGATGAAGTAATTACGGGACCATATGTTACGGTTTCTAAAGATTTAAATTCTGGAGATAAAGTCAAAATCACTTCTTTAAAGGATAAAGAAAAAGCAAAAAAGTAATCTCTTTTTCGTAAAAAAATGAATTATATTCTGAACATAGAAACTGCTACCAAAAATTGTTCGGTATCTCTATCAAAAGATGGTATGACCATTGTCTGTAAAGAAATAGCAGAATTAGGTTATTCTCATGCCGAAAAATTGCATCTATTTATTGAAGAAGTGATTAAAGAAGCAGGGATTTTTAATTCCGATTTAAAAGCAATAGCTGTTAGTCAAGGGCCAGGTTCCTATACAGGGTTACGAATAGGTGTTTCTGCAGCCAAAGGATTAAGTTATGCTCTTCAGATTCCTTTGATTGCTGTAGATACTTTGGAATCTTTAGCCCAGCAAGTTGTTGCAAAAGATGGATTGATTATTCCTATGATTGATGCTCGAAGAATGGAAGTGTATAGTGCTATTTTTAATTATCAAAAGGAAAAAATACGCGAAGTGCAGGCACAAATAATCAACGAAGAAAGCTTTGCTGATATTTCAGAAAAAGTTTATTTTATTGGAGATAGTAATGAAAAAGTAAAATCGGTAGTAACGAAATCAAACTTTGTTTTTTTAGAAAATCATTTTTATCCATCATCTAAAGAAATGAGTCGCATTTCTTATAAAAAATTCTTAGAAAAAGATTTTGTAGATGTTGCTTATTTCGAACCCTATTATTTGAAAGACTTTTTGTTTGCTAAATAATTTATTTAGCAACACTTTTAACAAAAAGTCCAATTGCAATGCCTTTTTCTTCAAATGCAATCTTACAATTTTCTAAAATATCGGAAGAAACAGTTCCGTAATCTTCATTTTTAGTCCATGGGCGAATAGCCAAATGAATTGTGGTATCTGATAAATCTTTTACAGATACTAATGCTTCGGGAGTTTTAAGAACTTTGGAATGACTTTGCATTACGTGCATCACTATTTCTTTTGCCAATTTAAGATCGGTTTCATAAGAAAGTGAAAATACTAAATCAACTCTTCGCATTCCAGCCGCTGAAAAATTGGTTATAATTCCGTTGGATAAAATCCCATTCGGGATAAAAATAGTTTGATTATTAGCAGAAACAAGCTTTGTAGTGAAAATTTCAATTTCAGAGACAGTGCCAAATACTCCCTGTGCCTCTATGGTATCTCCAACTCGAAACGGCTTGAATAAGATAATTAGCATTCCACCTGCAAAGTTAGATAAAGACCCTTGTAGGGATAAACCAACTGCTAATCCTGCTGCTCCAAGAATTGCTACAAATGACGAAGTTTCGATTCCTAATTTTGAAATAAAAGTAACAAAAAGTAAAACGCGTAATATCCAAATTAATATATCGGCTAAAAATTTTGAAAGAGTAGGGTCTAAATCTCTTTTTAACATTATTTTTTTTGCCAATCTATTAATAAATCTAATAGCGTAAATACCCACAATTAATATAATAAAAGCAGAAATTAATTTAGGCGAATAATCTAAAAGGACTTTGATAAAATCTTCTGAATAATTTTTAATTGTATGGATGTAAAGTAGTTTCCCCATAATTTTGAGTGATGTCTATATTGCAAAGATAGTTATTTTCTAAAATTATTTCTAATATCAATATTCATTACACTTCTAATTATCCATGATAAACTCGTGAAGCTACAATAATTCCCTCTTTAATTTCTAATACTTCAGCTACTATCATTGATTCTTCGTTTTCAACCAATCGAATATATTCCATAAATACACGATCGGAATTAGCAGTCAAAGAGGTAACTTTATATTTTAGTGAAGGCAATCTTTCAAATGCATCTTTCCACCATTTGCGTAAAGCATCTTTGCCAATAACTAAACCATTAGTTTCAGGAAATCTTAGTTTTAATTTCGGACTAAAATGTTCAGCGTCTTGATCGTAAAGAGATATTAGTTTTTCTAAATTATGCGAATTAAATGCTTCAAACCAAGCATGAGCAATTGATAAATTTTTTTGAACAACCATAGATGGAAAACTACGCAAGTGCGTATTTATATGTTTTTAAGGTTAATGATTTCTTGTTCGGTTAGTGCTCTCCAATTTCCTCTAGGAAGGTTTTTCTTGGTTAAACCTGCATATGCAACTCTGTCTACTTTAATTACAGTATATTTAAAATTTTCAAAAATTGCTCGAACAACTTTTACATTTGGAGTTCTTAATTTAATTCCAATTTCATTTTTTGGTTCATTTTCAATGTAGCTAATATCGTCAATAAATAATCGGTGCCCATCTATGGTTACACCTGTATTTATTTTTTCCAAATCTTCAAATTTTAGATTTTTGTCCAAAGTAACTTGATAAATCTTTGGAGATTTCTGATTTGGCAAACTAAATTTTCTAATAATATCAGAATCGTTAGTAAATAGAAGTAATCCAGTAGTGTTTTTGTCCATTCTTCCTACAGGAGATAAACTAGAGGTGGAAGCACCTTTTATTAACTCTAATACATGGCGATGTTCCACTTCCTCATTAGAAGTTGTAAAGTTCTTGGGTTTGTTTAAAACAAAATATTCTTTCTTTTCTGGCATTAAAGTTGCGCCATCAAAGTTGACGATATCTCCTGGTTTAATTTTATAACCCATTTCAGTAACTGCAATTCCGTTTACCTTAACATTACCTGATTGGATATAAATATCGGCATCTCTTCGTGAGCAAGCTCCGGAATTTGCTATGTATTTGTTCAAGCGAATTTCATCCGATTTGATTGGTTTTGGAATGTTAGGAGAATCTTTTTTTACGACTGGCTTTCTGTTTTGTGAACGTTTAGCCATAGCAGGTTTAGATTCAGGAGTAGTTTTTTTTCTATCTGCCGAAGGTTTGCTTGGCCCAGGTCGTTTTTTATTAGAATTATTCATGCTTTTTAATTTTTGCAAAGATACTCTTTTTGGAGGTAACAACGTTTAATATTATCAAGCAGGGCTTTTTAGAAATCTTTATAAATTATGGGATACTTATTTTCTAAAATTTCACAAAGAACTGCTGAATTTACATTTGTATAAAAAGTGTTTTCGCTTAAATTATAGTTTTCATTGCTTCCCACAATCTCCTCTAGGATTTTCTTTGTTTGTTTTGCTACAGCTTCTCCTGAATCAATTATAGTAATTTTTTTTGATATAATTTTCTTTATTTGCGGAATTAAATAAGGGTAATGGCTACAGCCAAGAACCAGGTAGTCAATATTAGTTTCTGCCATTGGAGTAAGATATTTTATTAATAAATCTTGCATTTCTATTGATTTTATTTTACCTCCCTCAATTAGTTCAACCAATCCATACCCAATTTGTTCTATAATCTGAATATTTTGAAATTGTTCTGTATTTTTAGAAAACAATTCACTGTTTAAAGTTCCCTTAGTAGCAAGTATGCCTATTTTTTGAGTTTTAGAATGTAATGCAGCAGGCTTAATAGCAGGTTCAATTCCTATAAATGGGACTTTGTATTTAGAGCGCAATTCTTTTATAGCATTTGTTGTTGCAGTATTACAAGCAACTACAATTAATTTACAATTCTGTTCTAAAAGAAATTCAGTATTTTTATTACTTAAATGAATTATCTCCTCCTTAGATTTCTCCCCGTAGGGTGCGTTTTTACTGTCTGCTAGATAAATAGTATTTTCATTTGGTAGCAATTGGTGAATCTCTTTCCAAATAGAAGTTCCTCCAATACCCGAATCAAAAAGTCCTATAGGATTGTTATTTATCATAAAACAAAAGTAAAAAAAAACTGCCCAAATAAATTGAGCAGTTTTAGTTTTTTTTGAAATCAGAATTTATTAAAATCCTAAATCTTTTTTTATGTCAGCAGTTAAGTCTGGACCATCTGAAAGTAAAAGATCAGTTGCATTAATTACATATTGATATCCTTTAGCTTTTCCAACTTTTTGGATGGAAGCTTTTACTTTATCAGTAATTGGTTTCATTAAGTCAGACTCCTTCTTTTGTAAATCTTTTTGAGCAGTTTCTTGATAATCCGTTATTCTTTTTTGGTATTCCTGAACCTCTTGTTGACGAGTTTGGTTTACTGCATCTGCTACTGTACTTGCTTCAGTATCATATTTTTTTAATTTCCCTTGGTATTCATCAACCATAGTTTTGTATTCTACGGTATAGGTATCGCTTAATTTTTTTAATTGAGTTTGAGCCTCTAATACTGCAGGCATTTTAGTCATTATCTCGTTTACATCTACATGAGCAATTTTAGCTGGCGCTTGAGCATTTATAGTTTGAAATCCAACTAAAGCTATAGCAGCTATTAAAAAGGTTTTAATTTGTTTCATCTTCTTAGTTTTAATTTAATTATTGTTTTTATTTATTAGGGTTTATTGTTTTTAGCGTCTTCTTTTGCTTTTTTAGCAGCCTCTCTGTCGGCTATAATCTTTAATTTTTTCTCTTCAGCAGCATTTTTTCTATCCTCTAGTATTTTCTGTCTATCTTCTAATGTTTTTTTCTTTGCTTCTTCAGCTGCAGCCCTCTTTTCTTCCGCTGGTGTTTTTTCAGAGATTGCATTTTCATTTTTAGTATTATTGGCAGAAAGTATGCCATTTCTTTTAGCGAGGTTATCCTCTAGTGCTTGTTTGCGCTTTGCTTCAGCGGCAGCTTTTTTTTCTTCAGCTGCAAGTTTTTTGTCTTCTACCATTTTTAATCGGGCAGCTTTTCTTTCTTCAGCAATTTTTTGTTTTTCCGACATCTCTGGATTATCGTCTAACATATCTTGCTTACGTTCTTTTTCATCTTCAAGTTTTTGTTGTTTTTTAGACATTTGCTCCTTTTTTTCTGAACGCGTAAGAATTTGTATTACTCTATCACTAAGATCATGTTTTTTTGCTGCAAACAACATGGTTAAATCGGAAGACTTATCAAGGATATAATCGTATTTTTTTGCTTCTGCAATATCTTGAACAGCATTGAAAACTTGATCTTGAATTGGTTTTATTAATACTGATTTTTGTACAATTAGTTCTCCATTAGGCCCAAACTTTTTTTGTTGGTAATCTGCAAGTTCGCTTTCTTGAAAATTTATTTCTACTTCTCTTTCTTCAATTAGTTCTTTGGTTAATAATACTTTTTCGGTTTTTAAAGCTTCTTTCAATTTTGAAATTTCACTTTTTTTAGTTTCTATTTCCTGTTTCCATTTATCGGCTTTTTGCTCTAATTGGTTTTTTGCTTCAGCATAATTTGAAATTTTTTCCAAAATATACTCCATATCAATATAACCAATTTTTATGCCGCGCGCCTGTGCCTTAATATTATTGGTAAATAATATTGATAAGAGAACTACTAATAAAATATATTTTTTCATAACATATATATTTATAAATTTAGGCAAATATACTAAAATTGTTGACCAATAATAAAATGTGTTTGCCATCCACTGTTTACCGTTGTTCCAGGCACTGGGTCAAAACCATGTGCAAAGTCAATTCCTAACAAACCAAAAGCAGGCATAAATATTCTAATACCAAAACCGGCAGATCGTTGAATTGAGAACGGATTATATTCCTGAAAATTGTTGTAGGATGCTCCAGCTTCAAGAAAAGTTAATCCATAAATTGATGCAGCTGCCTTTAAAGTTAAAGGATATCTTAATTCTAATGAGAATTTATTGTAGATAGAACCACCAGTTGAAGCAGATAAAGATTGATTAGGATAACCTCTTAATTGAACTACTTCTCTTCCATCTAAGGCATAATTAGCTAAACCATCACCTCCAACAAAAAATCTTTCAAAAGGGACAACCCCTCGTGCGGAATTGTATGCTCCAAGATAGCCAAACTCTGCTAAACTTCGCAAAACTAATGCATGTTGGTCATCACCAATTAACTTGCTGTACCAATCTACTTTTAATTTTACTTTATAATATTCTAACCAATTAAATCTTTTTTGATCTACTTTAGCTTGATCAATTGTAGCATCTTCGAAATTATCCGTTCTAACAATTCCTGTTACAGTTTGACCCTGTGGGTTTACTACTGTGGCAGTTTTTATGTAATCTCCTTCATGTATAAAAACACCATCAGCACCAAAGTTTTGATCAACTATAGATGATGATTGATATGTTTGTTTGTATTCGGCCTGATTCTTTAAATCACCATAATTTACATTATTGAACGATGAGTAAGGGAGTGTGAATTTTGTAGAAATACTAAATTCAGAACCTTTTGTAGGGAAAATTGGGTTAATTCCTTTACTGTTTCTGGTTAAACCAATATTGAAAGCAAAGTTCTTAGAAGAACCATTTCCAAATGTAAATAATCCGGTATTGTAATTATGTAAATCGTAATGTTGGAAACTTAATGCAGTGGATAATACAAAATAATCATCTGGCACTGTTAATCTTTTAGCTATTCCTACAGAAAGCGAAGTTATGTTAAAACTTTTACTTTTATCAATACTATTATAAGAACCAGAGTAAAGATATTGTTTACTTTGAGATATAGAAGTGGAGAAACTGATTGGTTTTTTTCCTCCAAACCAAGGCTCAGAAAAAGACAAACTGTAGGTTCTAAAAAAAGTACTTGCTTGTAATCTCAAAGAGACTTTTTGTCCATCTCCCATTGGAAGAGGATGGTAAGAATCTTTTTTAAATATGTTTTTCATTGAGAAATTATTGAACGATAATCCTAATGTCCCAATAAATCCACCACCACCATAACCTCCTTGGAGTTCTATTTGGCTAGATCCTTTTTCTACCAGATTATATTCTATATCTACTGTTCCTGCAGTTGGATCTACATTTTTAAATTTCGGATCTATTGCTTCAGGATCAAAAAACCCTAGTTGTCCAATTTCACGTATGGTTCTTACTAAATCCTCTTTACTATATTTTTCCCCTGGCTTAGTTCTTAATTCTCTGTAAATCACTTTGTCGTTAGTTTTATCATTTCCAACAACGGTAATTTTATTAAAATAGGCAATTGGACCTTCGGTAACCCGAATTTCAAAATCAATAGAATCATTTGCAGTTTTTACTTCTACTGGGTTGATAGTTGAGAATAAATAACCATTATTTTGATATAAATTAGTTAAATCTTCTCCGTCTGGTTTTGTTTTATCGGCTATTCTTTTTTCCAATAATACACCATTATAAACATCTCCCTTTTTGATGCCAATAATGTTGTTTAATAATTGATCAGAATATATAGAGTTCCCCAAGAATTTAATATCTCCAAAGTAGTATTTATGCCCTTCTTCAACTTTAATAGAAATGTCAATTTTATTTTTTTTAGAGTCCAACCAAACTGAATCGGTAACTACTCTAGCATCTCTAAACCCTTTTTCTTTGTATGCATCAACTAATTTAACTAAATCTTCATCGTATTTCTTTTTGATGAATTTAGAAGCTTTTAATATTCTAATAGGATTAATTTGTTTAGTATTTTTCATCGCTTTTCGAAGTTTTTTATCCGAAAACTGTTCATTTCCTTCAAAAGCAATTTGGCGAATTTTTATTTTATTTCCTTTGTCAATGTTGACTAACATGTTAACCCCATTTTTAGTAGAATCAGCAATGGTTCTTATGTTAACTTTGGTATTAAAATAACCGTCTTTTTTATACTTATTTTCTAGGTAAATTTTTGTTGTTGTAAGTAAATTTTCATTTACAATTTTCCCTTTTGTTAAAGAATTTTCTTTAATTAATTCTTCCGCTTTATTTTTCTTAACTCCAGTAAATTTAACTTCTTTTAATTTTGGTAATTCTACTATTTCTAAATCTAAATAAATGCTGTCTCCTTTAACTTCGTTAACGTAAAAGTCAATATCGCTAAAAAGCCCTAATTTACCTAATTTTTTAATCGCGTTACTAATTTCTTCACCCGGAACAGTAATGTTTTGACCTTTTTCAAGTCCAGCAAAAGTTACTACAGTTTGTTGATTATAACTTATTTTCCCTAAAACATTAACGTTAGCCAGTATATATTTTTTTCCTTGGTCAAATGGAGACTTATCTTGTGCAAAAGAAGGGAAGATAACTCCTAAAAATAATAGTGTAATAAATGTATTCGTATAGTTTTTTAACACTTTATTATTGTTTAATTTGTTCGCTTGTTTTTCCAAATCTTCTTTCCCTTTTTTGATAGCTAATAATGGCTTCATATAAATCTTCTTCTGTAAAATCTGGCCATAAAACATCTGTAAAAAATAATTCTGCATAAGCTATTTGCCATAATAAAAAATTACTTATTCTATGTTCGCCACTTGTTCTAATTAGTAAATCTACATCTGGTAGATTGTGTGTGTAAAGATGCTGATTTATAATTGATTCATCAATAGTGTCTGTCGAAATTATATTATTTTTAACTTTATCACTAATGTTTTTAACAACATATATTAATTCTTCACGAGAACCATAACTTAATGCTAATGTTAAAGTCATTCTGGTATTGTTTTTTGTTTTTTCTATAACATCTTGTAATTCTTTTAAAATGGAATTTGGTAATTTGGAAAGATTTCCAATAGAATTTAATCTGATATTATTATCTTGCAAAGTTTTCAATTCCTTTTTTAAAGAGCCAACCAATATTTTCATTAAAGTATCTACTTCTATCTTTGGTCTGTTCCAATTTTCAGTAGAAAAAGCATACAAAGTTAAATTTTCTATTCCAAGTTTAGCACAAGTTTTGACTATTTTATTTACGGTTTTTGTACCTTTATTATGACCTAATGTTCTTAATAAACCCTGTTTTTTGGCCCATCGCCCATTGCCATCCATAATGATAGCAAGATGTTTAGGTAAATTGTCGGTATTTATTGATTTTAGCAAGCTCATAGTTTATTGTGCACAATAGCACGGTTTTTGTCCAAAAGTATAGGTTAATGTTAATCCATTAAATACATACCAATCATTGCTATTAATATTTCCAAATTTAAAATTATTATAAAAATTATTTTTTGGGAGACTTCCGTCTAAATTATCTGTCATGGTATATCTAGCTCCTATTTCAAATCCCACAATCATAGAAGGAGTTATATTCGATTTTACACCAACAGTCATTGGAATTGCAAAAGCACCTTGATTAATGTATTTTTTGGTTACTCCATTACTTACATATAACTCATCATAATTTGTATAACATAATCCTGAATAAATATAAGGAGTTACTTTTAGTCCGAATTCATGAAGGTTAAAATCAAAAAAATTAAATTCTAAACCTGCAGATATTTCTTTAATATTATTTTCAAAATTATAACCTCTCTTATATCGCCCTGGAACATTAGAATCTAAGTCATTTGCCGTGATTTTAGATTGCGTGTAGGATATTCTCCAAGCGTGTCTCGGACTTTTATTCCATTTATAAAGTATACCAAATGCTGCTTCATTTGGATTAACATAATTTGTTTTCCCTACATCACCAATATAATTGCTTCCGCCCAGAAAAATTCCAACCTCATGAATTTGAGCACTTAATTTTGATAAGCCTAAAATAAAAACAAATAAAAAAATTTTTTTCATCTATCGAAAAATAGCGTGCAAATATAACAATTATAGCAACTAATATTACACGACATTAGTATTTATGAAAAATTAAATTTAGCAGGATTAAACCTTTCTTTACAATTCATTTGTAAACGAATAGTTACCAAACGAAAATTTGCAGAAAGTAGTATAAAAGAGTATTAATTTCTCTTGTCTTCACCCCAAAGCAATTTGTTTCTTAAAGTTTTCAAGAAAGTTTCCTCTTGAATTTCTACCATATTAATCTGAAAAGGAGTTTTAGTAATAGTTAAAATCGAATTATTATCTAAAGTTGCAATTCTAGAATCTAAGGAAACTAAATATTGATCTTCTCTGCCAGAAACTTGAAGTGTTATCTTGGTTTTGTCCGATATAACTAATGGTCTTGCATTTAAATTGTGTGGAGCTATTGGTGTAATTACTAGAACATTTACTTCAGGAGTTAATACAGGTCCGCCACAACTCAAGGAATATCCTGTGGAACCTGTTGGTGTAGAAACGATTAGTCCGTCTGCCCAATAGGAATTCAAATGTTCGTCATTTAATGCCGTATCAATTGTAATCATTGAGGTAGTATCTTTTCTGCTAACCGTTATTTCGTTCATCGCGAAATTGAGTTCCTCTATTTGTTCATTTTTAGGAAAACACTCCAAACTTAAAAGCGTTCTTTTAGAAATAGAATAGTTTTTTTCTATAACTAATTGTAAAAAATGCTCAATATTTTCTTTTTGAACTTTGGCTAAAAATCCCAATCTTCCTGCATTTATTCCAATAATTGGAACTCCAGAATTTCTTACATAAGTGGCAGCTCTCAATATGGTTCCGTCACCTCCAATACTTACCATAATATCAAAACTGTTATCAATACATTCATGAGTATTGAAAGTTTTATATTCTTTTTTTAAAATATTTTGATCGTATAAAATTTTTAAAAAACTTTCTTCAATAACTAATTCTACTTCATTTAAATTAAAAAAAACAAAGATGTCCCTAATTATTGGACGCGTGTCGTTTTCATAGTATTGACCAAAGATGGCTATTTTCATTTTCTAAGGTTTTATGCTTCTTAAATATTCAAATATTTATCTAAATATTCTGAACGTTCTCTTAAATTATTGATATAATTATCTTCTTGATGTTCTGAAATTATATCATAATTGTAGCGTCTAAAGGTTTGAATAATGTCATTTGTAGAACCCATAGCAATTTTTATAGTCACTTGTATTTTTTCCGAAGTAGCATCCGAAATAAATAACCCTAGCAACTTACCATTGTTACTTTCTACAATTTGCGTGATTTGTCCCATAGAGTAATCTACAGTATTCTTCTCTACCACAATTACAGCTCCTTGTTCTCTTATAAATGGAGTGTCATGAAAGAATTTCACAATATCTTCTAGTTCATAATAGCCCAAATAAGAATTATCTTCTCCTAAAACCGGAACAATATTAGAATGGTTTTTGGCAAAAACCTCTAAAACATCCAGCCAAATCATATTTTTTCTTGCAAAAAAACCTTCTAATGTATATTTATAATCATCTACTTTTTTGTCGTAATCAAATGTTTCCAAATCATCAGAAGCAATACATCCAATATAAATACCTTCGTTTACTACTGAAAAATGAGAAAAAGGAACTTCTTCAAAAAAATTCTGAACATCTGCAATAGTTTCTTGACTATCAATAGCTTTGTAGTCGTTGGTTATATAATTGGTAATTTCAGTCATAGCAAATATTCAATATTTGTTGCAAAATAATCAAATTTTTGAACATAAAACCTTATTTTAACTTTGTATTTTTGTAGAAAATTATTAATAGCTCTAGATTCATAGATTTTTGTAAGTCTTTCAAAATTACAATCTATATATCTTTGGCTAAAAAACTAAAAAATGAGTACTAAATTAAGTGTAAATATCAATAAAATAGCCACATTGAGAAATGCTCGTGGCGGAAACGTTCCCGATTTATTGCAAGTAGCCAAAGACATTCAAAAATTTGGCGCACAAGGAATTACAATCCATCCGCGGCCTGATGAGCGACATATTCGTTACCAAGATGCTAGAGACCTAAAATCTATTGTTTATACCGAATTCAATATTGAAGGAAATCCACTGCATAATTTCATTGATTTGGTTTTAGAATGTAAACCTACACAAGTCACTTTAGTGCCTGATGCCATTGGCGCAATTACTTCATCTGCGGGTTGGGACACTATGAAACACAAAGCCTATTTGACCGAAGTTATTCAGGAATTTCAACGTAACGGTATAAGAACTTCCATATTTGTGGATCCAATTTTAGAAATTGTAGAAGGAGCAAAAGCAACCGGCGCCGATAGAATAGAATTTTATACCGAAGAATTTGCACACCAATACGGATTAGGAAATCATAAAGGAATAGAGCCATATATTAAGGCATCTATTCTAGCTAATGATTTGAATATAGGAATTAATGCAGGGCATGATTTGAGTTTGGATAATATAAAATTCTTTAAAGAAAACATTTCAGGATTATTAGAAGTTTCTATAGGTCATGCCCTAATTTCTGAGGCGTTGTATCTTGGTTTAGATAATGTGGTTAATATGTATTTGCAAAAACTGAAATAAAAATAGACGCTAATTTCACTAATTAGCACAGATTCTACAAAAAGTATATTTCACAAATTAGTACATGAATTAGATTAGTGAAAATTAGTGAAATTCGTGTAAGAAAAATTAAATATAATGTTACACTCCAGAATTGAAGGCCAAGGCAAACCTCTTTTAATCCTTCATGGATTTTTAGGAATGTCTGACAATTGGAAAACTTTAGGTTCGCTATATGCTGCCGAAGGGTTTCAATGTCATATGATTGATTTAAGAAACCACGGAAAAAGTTTACATTCGAATGACTTTTCTTATGAAATAATGGCGCAAGATATTTTAGATTATTGCCAAGCAAATAATTTAGAAAAAGTCACCATCATAGGTCATTCTATGGGTGGTAAAGTAGCCATGCTTTTTGCAACAAAATATCCCGAAATGGTTGACAAATTAATTGTTGCTGATATTGGTCCTAAATATTATTCGACACACCACCAAGATATTTTGGCTGGATTGAACGCCGTAGATTTTTCTTCAAAACCTGATCGAACTACAGTAGAAGAAACCTTATACCCTTACATTCCAGATTTCGACACCCGACAATTTTTAATGAAAAGTTTGTTTTGGAAAGAACCTGGACAACTGGCATTTCGATTTAATTTGCCCGTTTTTAATGCTAAAATTGAAATCATAGGGGATGCTTTACAAGAAGATGCTGTATTTGAAAAACCAACTTTATTTCTTCGCGGCGGAAATTCAAATTATATTTTAGATTCCGATTTGCCAGAAATTAAAAAATATTTTCCTAATTTTGAACTAGTAACAATACCAAATGCAGGACATTGGTTACATGCCGAAAAACCAAAATTATTTTTTGAGGAAACGGCACGTTTTTTGAAATAAATTAGCAAATACAAAAAAAACATACCATGAATATACTTTTTAGAATACTAGTCACCTCAATATTAGTGTTAGTAATTTCCTATTTTTTTCCAAACATAGCTCATGTTGACGGAGTAAATTCGGCTATAATTGTAGCAATCGTTTTAGGATTATTGAATGTTTTTATAAAACCAGTTTTGGTATTATTTACTTTGCCAGTTACCATTTTTTCTTTAGGTCTATTTTTGTTGGTAATCAATGCTGCAATAATTGCATTGTGTACAAAATTAGTTGATGGGTTTAATGTAAATGGCTTTTTTGGAGCTTTATTATTCAGCATAATCCTTTCTATATCCCAAACTGTTGTACATAAATTTTCCCTCGAAAACAAATAAAAATCAGCAGAATAAAAACTTGGTTGGGTTGCAAAAATTATATAATTTTGCAACCCAATTTTATTATGTAAATTATTACCACGATGGATATTAAAAGAGTTGCAATAGATGCAGTAAATGAAGTAATTGTACTTACCGTTCCGCACATGGATTACAAAGGACAAGTAGCAAAAAGAATCAATGAAAAAATGCCATTGGCAACCGTAAAAGGATTCCGTAAAGGAGCAGTTCCTAAAGCATTAGTAGAAAAACAATACGGAGCAGCAATAAAAGTAGAAGAAGTAAACAAAGTAGTTGCTTTAGCTTTAGAACGTTACTTGCAATCCGAAAGATTGAATCTTCTAGGAAGTCCACTTCCTAAAGTAAACGAAAACTTTTCTTGGGCAGACGAGGACTTAGTTTTTGAATACGAAATTGGTCTTGCTCCCGAATTTGAAATCGACTTAGATGCTAAAAGTAATGTAGTAAAATATCAAATTGTTGCAGATGATGCCATGTTAGACGCACAAATTGCAAGAATCCAAAAACAATACGGAAAAATCATTTCGCAGCTAGAAGTAGCCAAAGGAAATGATGTTTCTGGAACTTTTGTAAACGAAGACGCAGGAATCAACAACCGAACCACAATTGATCTTGAAGAATTAGCAGATGCTAAATTGGCAAAATCATTCCTAGGCAAAAAAGTTGGCGACATAGTTACTATGAATACCAAAGGTTTGTTTCATGATGCTCACAAATTAATGGATTATTTAAACGTTCCTCATGACGATGTTCACGATCTTGACGTAGAAGTAACTTTTACGATTGACGAAGTTGTGGCTCACGAACCAGCAGAACTAAACCAAGAATTATTTGATAAACTTTTCGGAGCCGGAATAGTTACTTCAGTTGAAGAGCTTAAAGCAAAAATCAAAGAAGATGCCGAAAAACATTTTGCAACACAATCCGAACAAAAATTAATGGCAGACGTTCAAGATTTCTTAATTGAAAATAATAAATTTGATTTACCAAAAGAATTCCTTGTAAAATGGTTACAAACTGTTGGAGAGAAAAAACTTTCACCAGAGGAAGCAGAAGTTGAATACAACCGTTCTGAAAAAGGATTACGATTTCAATTAATCGAAGGAAAAGCAATGGCACAAAGTAATATTCAAATCAATTTTGAGGATTTGAAACAATTTACAGCAGCAACTATTCGTCAGCAAATGGCGCAATACGGACAAGCTAATCCAACTGATGCTGAGGTTGAAGGAATAGTGGCTCGCGTACTTTCCAATCAAGAGGAAGTTAAAAAACTTTCTGAGCAAGTCGTGGCAGAAAAAATGCTACAATTATTCAAAGAAAAAGCCAACCCAACTACCAAAGAAGTTACTTATGAACAATTTGTTGCAGCAATGTACAACGAATAAATAGTTTTTTAAAACACAAATTTGCCCAAAAAACCAAAACCGTTTTTTGGGCTTTTTTTGGTATTTTCAATTTATAATTATTACCAAAAGTAATTATAAAATAACCTAATCTTTCTCCCTCTCCTTTGGAAAGGGTTGGGGTGAGGATAAAATAATTAAACTTTTTTATAATTTGATTTGGTATAAAAAAAAATTATCTTTGATTTTTTGCAAGTATACAAAGTGTTTTCAACCACAGAAATTTTATCAATGAAAGATTTATTAATATTTTTAAAGGACGAAAAGAGCTCCAAGCGAAAGGGAGGTTTGTATCATAAAACGCAAATAAATTTAGCATACAATTCCAACAGAATTGAAGGAAGCCGACTTACCGAAGAACAGACCCGATATATTTTTGAGACTAGAACCATTGGATTCAAAGAAGACGAAGCAGTATCCGTTGATGATATTATAGAAACATCCAACCACTTTATAGCATTTGATTATATTATAGATGTTGTTGAAGAACAATTATCGAATACAATAATAAAAAAAATCCATCAAATTCTTAAAACAGGAACATCCGATGCTACCAAAGAATGGTTCCATGTTGGCGATTGGAAGAAACTTCCTAATGAAGTAGGCGGCACCAATACGACGCTTCCACGAAATGTTGAATTTGAAATGAACAAACTCAACCAATGGTATAATGCAATTCCTCAAATACAATTTGAAAACATTGTAGAATACCATTATCGCTTTGAAAAAATTCACCCTTTTCAAGACGGAAACGGTAGAGTAGGACGATTAATACTGTTTCGAGAATGTTTAAGAAACAATAGCATTCCCTTTATAATTGATAACGAGCACAAACAATTTTATTATCGTGGTCTACAAGAATTTGAAAAAACAAATGAATATTTGATAGATACTTGTCTTTCGGCACAAGACACTTATCAAATTTGGGTAGATTACTTTTATGGAACTTTATAGTTAGAAAATCAGTATCTTTATAAGCCAATCCAGCTATCCGTTGCAAGTTTTCTTGTTTCAAACCATTTTTGCAAGTCACAAAAAGAGCTTCCTGCGGTCGCTTTTTTGCAACAACAAAAATTGGTTTTCAACTGCAAAAAGCTTTCCACTACTATCTGGGCTAGGGCAGCAGGCAAAAATTGAAAGCTCTTTAATAATAAATAAATTATAATAATACTGCCAATTATTCTGCGTCTTTGTGAGATTAATTATATGTAAAATAGCACCCAATTTAACGTCTAGAACTGAAAAACAAGGATAAAATCCGTTTAATCTGTGTTAATCTGTGCCAAAAAAATTCAGTAGACATTATTTAAGTAATTAGCATCAATTAAAAATAACGTCAAGACAGTTTGTCACATAAAATAAAAGGTACGACCTTTGCTTTAATAAAAAAACAAGTTTTAGCACAACAACTTTGAAACTTTTAAACACATAACCTTTTAAACTAAAATTTAAAATGAACTACGGAAAAGACCCGAGAGCTATGCTCGAACAGGCGAAGCAATTTAAAAAATTTGCGACCAAACACCAGGGGGTAAACGCAATGTACTATGATAAAATAGTTGGCGCAATGACCCCAACAAACATGACCCCTTATATCATTGAAGAACGCCAATTAAATATTTCACAACTAGACGTTTTCTCCCGTTTAATGATGGATAGAATCATCTTTCTAGGCACCGGAATTGACGATCAAATTGCAAATATAGTACAAGCACAATTGTTGTTTTTAGAAAGTGCTGATGCCTCTAAAGATATTCAGATTTACCTAAATTCACCAGGCGGTAGCGTCTATGCAGGGTTAGGAATTTACGACACCATGCAATACATCAAACCAGACGTTGCTACAATTTGTACCGGAATGGCAGCCTCTATGGGTGCTGTTTTATTGTGTGCTGGAGCTCCAGGAAAACGTTCGGCATTGCCACATTCTCGCGTAATGATTCACCAACCATCTGGTGGTGCACAAGGAGTTGCAACCGATATGGAAATCAACTTACGTGAAATGCTTAAATTAAAAGACGAATTATATAAAATAATCTCCCACCATTCAGGTCAAACATTTGATAAAGTACATACCGATTCCGAACGTGATTATTGGATGATTGCCGACGAAGCAAAAGAATACGGAATGATTGATGAGGTATTGAGAAGATAATTAAGTTGGAAGTTGGAAGTTAGAAGCAGGGGAGTTCTCCTCTTCTAACTTCCAACTCCCATCTTCCAACTAAAAATAATGGCAAAAGAAAAATTAGAATGTTCCTTCTGCGGAAGAAAAAAACCAGAAACCAATTTACTAATTGCTGGTATTGATGCCCATATATGTGATAAATGTATTGAGCAAGCGCATGGCATTATTCTGGAAGAATTGAAAACCAATTCGAATGTTAAAACCACGTCCGATTTAATTTTGCGAAAGCCAAAAGAAATCCGTGCATTTTTAGACCAGTATGTAATAGGTCAAGACCAAACCAAAAAAGTAATGTCGGTGGCGGTGTACAACCACTACAAACGATTAATGCAACAGCAACACCACGAAGATGTAGAGATTGAAAAATCCAATATCATCATGGTAGGACAAACCGGAACCGGAAAAACCTTGGTGGCTAAAACTATTGCTCGAATGCTAGATGTACCATTGGCTATTGTGGATGCTACCGTTTTAACCGAAGCAGGCTATGTAGGAGAAGACGTAGAAAGTATTTTAACCCGATTACTTCAAGCCGCCGATTATGATGTGGCTAAAGCCGAACGCGGTATTGTATTTATTGACGAAATAGATAAAATTGCGCGAAAAAGCGATAATCCTTCCATAACTCGTGATGTTTCCGGCGAAGGAGTACAACAAGCATTATTGAAATTATTGGAAGGAACTGTGGTGAATGTTCCGCCAAAAGGAGGAAGAAAACATCCCGACCAAAAATTTGTTGAGGTAAATACTCAAAATATTTTATTCATTGCAGGAGGCGCTTTTGACGGTATTGAACGAATCATTTCCAAACGATTAAATAGAACGGCTGTAGGTTACGCAACTTCTAGAAATACGGACAATATCGATAAAGACAATTTATTGCAATACATCATCCCAAAAGACATCAAAGATTTTGGATTGATTCCAGAAATTATAGGTCGTTTACCTGTATTAACACACATGGATCCGTTGGATAGAGAAACGTTACGTTCTATTCTTACAGAACCTAAAAATGCGTTAATCAAGCAATACGAAAAGTTGTTTGCAATGGACGATGTAACATTTACAATTACAAATGATGCTTTAGATTATATAGTTGACAAAGCTTTAGAATATAAATTGGGAGCTCGTGGACTGCGTTCTTTGTGTGAAGCAATCCTAACAGATGCAATGTACGAACTTCCAAGTTCTGATGAAAAAACTCTAGAAATTGATAAAGACTATGCCGAACATACGTTAAATAAAAATTTATTAAAACGATTGGAATTGGCTTCGTAATTAATTTAAAATAACACAAAAAAGCTCAGATTTTTCCTGGCTTTACTTTTTTATATTTTCTTCAACTGCTCCAAATAATCCCGTTGGTTGGATAATCTTGGTATTTTATGTTGTCCACCAAGTTTGTCATTTTCTTTTAACCAATCGTAAAATAAATTCTCTCGAGCTACATTTAGTTTCAATTGATTTAAAGTCATGTTATTGTAACGCTTAGCTTCATAGTCGGAGTTGACGGTTTGTAATGTTTCGTCTAGAACTTTTTCAAATAAGGCAAAATCTTCGGGCGGTTTTTTAAATTCTACCATCCATTCGTGAGAGCCTTTTTCTTTATTTTTCATAAAAATAGGAGCTACAGTATAATCTTTTACTTCGCAGTGCAATTGTGAGCAGGTTTTAGCAATTGCTTGATCGGTATTTTCTACCATTAACTCTTCTCCAAAAACATTAATGTGGTGTTTGGTTCTTCCAGTGACGCGAATTCGATAAGGCTCTAAAGAAGTAAACCTAACGGTATCCCCAATTAGGTAACGCCATAATCCAGAATTTGTGGTAATTACAATTGCATAATTTTTAAACAATTCTACTTCTGATAACGGAATTACTCTCTGATTTGGAGTTGCAAAAGTGTCCATCGGAATAAATTCATAAAAAATTCCATAATCCAACATCAACAATAAATCATTGGAATAATTCAAATCCTGAATGGCGAAAAATCCTTCCGAAGCATTGTAGATTTCGTAGTATTTAAAATTGGTATCTGGAAGTATTTTTTGGTATTGTTCTCTATAGGGTTCAAAGTTTACTCCGCCGTGAAAATAAACTTCTAGGTTAGGCCAAAGTTCCATAAGATTGGAGTGGTTGCTTTCAAATAAAATCCGGTTAAGGAGCACTAACATCCAAGACGGTACACCTGCAAAACTGGTTACATTTTCGGTTTTGGTTTCGTTAATAATAGCGGTAAGTTTCGCTTCCCATTCACTCATTAACGAAACTTTGTTGCTTGGTGTGCTACTAAATTCGGCCCACATTGGCATGTTTTCAATTAATATTGCGGATAAGTCTCCAAAAGAAGAATTGTTGTTTTCATAAATCTGAGAGCTTCCACCAAGGCGCAAACTCTTTCCTAAAAACATTTCTGATTTTTCGTTGTTGTTCAAATACATACACAACAAGTCCTTACTACCTTTATAATGACAATCTTCGAGCGCGCTTTCACTCACAGGAATGAATTTGCTTTTAGCATTGGTAGTGCCGCTAGATTTAGCAAACCATTTTATAGGCTCGTGCCAAAAAACATTTTGCTCCCCTCTTCGAGTTCGTTCTATAAGAGGCTCCAATTCTTCATAACTTGAAACAGGAACTCTGTCGGCAAAGGTTTGGTAATTTCTTATGGATTCAAAATCGTATTCTTTTCCAATAATAGTACTTTCGGATAATCGAACAAGATTTAAAAGCAATTCTTGTTGTACTTCGTTAGGGTATTTTAAAAACAATTCGATCTGGTGGATGCGTTGTTTTAAAACCCATGTTGCGATAGAATTGATTATTGGAAAAGCCATTTTTTTAGTTTGGAGTTATGAATTACGAATTAGGAATGATAACTTTACGCTAAAATAGTAAAATATTTAAAATTTAATATCAAAAATCTAATATTTAATATGACATACGAAGGTGTTCTTACCAAAATGCAAACCGAATATTCCAATCCAATTCAATATTATATGGTTTTTGAAAACAGTTTTTTGAATTTGAATCAGTTGTTGGATAAGAATTTGGAGATAAATTTTGTAGGTTATCAGTGTTTGAATTGTAGTAAAAAGAAGAAAATCTTCCGACAAGGATTTTGTTACGATTGTTTTATGAGCAGTCCATCGGCAGGCGATTGGATTATGAAACCCGAATTGAGTACCGCTCATTTAGATTTAGAAGACCGCGATTTAGATTATGAAAAGAAAGTGCAACTCCAGCCACACATTGTTTATTTAGCTTTAACGAGCGAGGTAAAAGTTGGGGTTACAAGAAAGACACAAGTGCCAACAAGATGGATAGATCAAGGCGCGGTACAAGCCATTCCTATAGTGGAGGTTCCTAATAGATACTTAGCTGGAATTACCGAGGTGGCGCTTAAAAGTCATTTTGCAGATAAGACCAATTGGCAAAAAATGCTAAAAAACGATTTCCCTCAAATCGATTTAATTAAAGAACGTGCCAGTTTGCAGTATGTAATTCCGAAGGAAGTGCAGGAATATTATCTTCCCGAAAAGGAAGATTTATATGATTTACATTTCCCGGTTTTAGAATATCCAAAGAAAGTTACTAGTTTAAGTTTAGAAAAATCTCCTAATTTTTCCGGAAAATTGATTGGAATAAAAGGACAATATTTAATGTTTCAAGACGGAACCGTTTTCAATGTTCGAACATTTGAGGGTTATGTCGTGAAGATTAGTTTGTGATGATTGTTAAGTTTCTATGAGATTGCTTCGTGCCGCGCAATGACTAGACTATGGCGTTTTCTTTTTAAACAAGCCATTCAATAAATCTTTGGCTTGATTAATTACTTTTTTAGTTTTAGTTGTGTCGCCTGATTTTGTGTTTTTATTAATTAAATCTTCTAGTGAACTAGCTCCTTTAACTACTAATTTTTCTTTTTGTTGTTTGGCTAAACTAGTTACTAAACTAGTAGTTGCGGATTTAATATCGGTACTCACTTTTGGTTTAGAAAAACTTCCGGTTACATTTGCATTAACTGGAATATTATCCAATTTTGCAACAGCACTTGGCGATAATTTAGCCAATAAAGCGTTGGCATCATTTCCTAAATACTTAGCAGGAACATCAAATTTTAAATTGTAATTCATTAATTGATCAAAGCCATGTGTGCCATCAATGGTTACCTTCATGTCTTGGTATTTTATATCAAATGGTTTAACAGTAACTTTTCCATCTTTAAATGCCAAAGCCATTTTTACATCATTTAGATTCAACTTTTTCAAATCGATAAATTTCACATTTTGACTGATTGTTGAAAGTATAGCACAATTACTCGGATTAATAGAGGTTCCAACCAATTGCCCTACTAAATCTCCAGAGAGGGTTTTCAAGTCGGGGGTCATTTCTTTATCGTTTAGATTACCAGAAAGATTGATAGTAGAGTTCAATTTTCCAGTAATTACCCCAGCTATTGGGGCTATTTTTTTAAACATTTCCAATTGGGTAAAGGTTTGCGTAATGTCTACTTTATCAAATCCAAGGTGCATATTGTATTTCGGTGTTTTTTCTTTGGTAGAAACCGTTCCGTTCATTCCAATTTGACCGTCAAAAATGTAAGTTTTTACATTTTCTAAAGTAACGGCTTGGTCTTTTACTAGTAATTTTCCAGAACAATTTTTTAAAATTAAATTGTCGTACAGTACTGTGTTGGCTTTTGCGGTAAGCGTACAATTTAAAAATGCAGGAATTTTCATAGCAGTTGAAGTTGTTTTTACTTCAGGATTTGTAGGGGTAGTAGACATAAAATCGGAAACCGCAATTTGGTTGGAAACCATATTAAAGTTTCCTTTTAATTCTTGTTTTCTAAATAAAAACCCATAGAAATTATCAAGTGTTCCTGTGGCACTAATATCGCTCTTCCCTTTGGTAGCTTTAAATTCTTGCAGATTCACACGACTAGGATTGAATTGTACCATCGCGCTACTAATGGTAATTGCTTTGCCAGTTTCATCAACATATTTAAATCCTGAAATGCTCATTGAACCTGCATTATTAATTTTTTGATAATCGCTTTTTTCTACAGATGCCATATCAAATTTTGTAGTTACATCTGCTTTCAAAATTCCTGTAAGTGGTTTAGCTAATTTTATAGGATAGGCTTTTGAAAGATTTCCAAGATTTATGGTTCCTTTTAAAGAAGCCGCTACAAGTGCGTTAGTTGCAACATTTTTAACTGTAGCTTTGGCGTTAAAAACATCATGTTCAATAGAGAAGGAAAGTTTATCTAAATTCACGTAAGTGTCATTCATCCTACCTGTTTCGTTGATGATTTTGGTATCGATAACAATATTTTTAACTGCTTTTGGTAAGTTTGGATATTGAAAAGAAGCATTGTTTGATGCTATTGCGATTTTGAATTTAGGAACGGTTGTATCCGAAAGCAATCCTTTGGCAAAACCAGAAACGGTAAAATCTCCAGAAGTTTTTACATTTTCAGAACTACTTCTATAGGTGGCAGGAATCAATCCTAAGAAATTTTTAAACGAGGAAGTAGGTGTTTTAAATTTCAAATTGAATTGCTGCCCAGTTGGTACCATTTGAAGAAATCCGTCAAATTCTAAAGCTAGTTCGTTAATTTTCGCTTTGTTTTCTTTGAATGTGTATTTGCTTTTGTCCATGTCAATGCCCAAAACAGCGTCAAGAGAAACGGCTACATTATTCATGTAGTTCATTTTGTCCATGCTCATCGACACTTTGGCGGTAGTTTTAGTGTCTAAATCTAAAATATTATTGGTGAAATCTCCAGATCCTAAATGGTTGATGCTGTCTAAAACCATTTTAATTTTAGTGGCTTCATTTGTAAATTTAAACTTGAAATTTTCTAATTCGTAGTTTTTAATTTTTAATGCCAATGGTTTGCTTTTCTCATTGTCTTGTTGTTCTTTATTTTTTAGTGCAATATCAAAATTTCCAATGCCATCTTTATTGAAAATAATATTTATTAATCCGTTTTTAGACGAAACACCTTCAATATTCATAGGGTCGTTAGATCCATTAAAAAGTTCCATAACTGACATTCTCAAATTCAGTTCATCAAATGCAACTAGAGTGTCTCCGGCAAATGGTGCTTTATTAATAATGGATAATTTTTTTATAGAAATGGTAGCCTTGGGGAAACTTTTAAATAAACTTAAATCAGCATTACTAAATGCTACATTAGCGTCTACACTTTCGTTAATTGATTGCGTGATTTTAGCTTTTATTTGATCCTTAAAGAAATAAGGAATTGCAAATGCTGCTACTAATAACATCAAAAAAACGATTCCGCTAATTTTTAAAATTTTCTTTACCATAACTTTATTTTTTCTTTTTGTGCAAAAACCTTGCCTTATATGTTCTGTAAAATTATATATAATTAACTCAATTTTAGTTAAGATTGTGTTATTTACCTATGCGTAAGTCTATTCGTACAATAAAAAATCCGTTTCATTTGCATAAAACGGATTAGAAATTATTTTGAATTTTGTTATTTTATTTTCAATTCATAAGCCATTCGGGCTTGTACTCCTTTTTGAGAGGTCATTTGTTTTAAATGTTTCAAAATCTCAAAATTTTGTTCTCCAACTGCTTCTTTTATAATGTTTTCTTTACTTTGTGCTAAACCAAATTTGGATAAAATTTCACTAAAATCTTTTTCATATTCTGGAAAATCTTGGGTGTGGTATTTACTTGTTTTCCCTTGTTTTGCAGCTTCTTTAATAGCTTCATCCATGCCGCCAATTTTGTCCACTAAACCTATTTTTAGGGCATCTTGACCACTCCATACTCTTCCTTGCCCTATTGCATCTACTTGGGTTGTAGTTAATTTTCTTCCATCGGCAACTCGTTTTACAAATACGCTATAAATTTTTTCTACTCCTTCTTGTGCAAATCCTCTATAATTATCATCCAAGGGTTTGAATGGGCTATATTCAGAAGCATTTGGGTTGGTTTTAACTTGTTCTACATTAATTCCTATTTTTTTAATGGCTTCTGTAAAGTTTGGTAATATTCCAAAAACCCCAATAGATCCCGTAATTGTATTAGCTTCTGCAAAAATTTCATTTGCATTACACGCAATATAGTAGCCTCCAGATGCAGCATAATCTCCCATGGAAACTACAATTGGCTTCACCTTTTTAGTCAATTCAATTTCTCTCCAAATTAATTCGGAAGTTAGTGCATTTCCGCCCGGACTATTTATTCGCAATACAATTGCCTTTACATTTTTGTTTTTTCTAGCCTCTTGCAAAGAACGTCGCATAGAGCCTTCGCCAATTTCATTCACATCTCCTTCGCCACTTCCAATTTCTCCTTGAGCGTAGATTATTGCAATTACATCTTTGGTAGATAAGTCAATATTTGAGGTAGCTACATCTTCGGCATATTCCTTAATGTCAACTTGGTTATAATCCTCATCGGCGCTAACCAGTAAGGCTTTTCTTATGTCATTATGATATACATCTTCGTAAGCAATTTTATCTACTAGCCCTTCTGCCTTTGCCATTTCTGGATTTCTTGCTAACAATCCATCGGCAATTTGATTCAAACGAACCGAAGATATTTTTCTGCTTTTTGCGATGTCTGCTACTACTGTTCCCCAAATAGAATTTAGTAATTGGGTAGTTTGTTCTCTGTTGGCATCACTCATTTTATTTTCTAGAAAAGGCTCTACAGCACTTTTATATTTTCCATGACGTATAACTTCCATTTTCAATCCAGATTTTTCTTCAAAATCTTTATAGAACATAATTTCGGCAGACAATCCTTTAAAATCTAGTTCTCCAATTGGATTTATGTAAATACAATTAGCAACTGAATTTAAATAATATTCTTTTTGGGAATAAGTATTGGAATACGAATAGATAAATTTCCCTGATTTTTTAAAGTCTTCCAATTGATCTCGAAGTGCTTTTGTTTGTGCAATTCCCAAATCGGAAACGTTATTTAAAATAGAGATTCCTTTTATTTTGCTGTCGCTTTTAGCAAATTCAATTGCCTTTAAAACATCCGATAATCCGTCATGATCTGCATTAAAATAATCAAAATCTTTGAAGTTTGTTTTGCCAGCATAATCGTATTTAATCTGAGATAAATCCAATTCAATTACCGAATTATTTTTCACAGTAACTTTTTCTTCACCACTGCTAAATAGAGCTCCTATAAGAAGTAATCCAAAAAAGCAAAGCATAAAAAACACAAACAATCCAACCATGGTTGCTAAAACATTACCTAAAAATTTCATAGTATTAATTTTCTAATATTAGTAGTTCTTAATTTTATTTTGTTACAAAACTCTCGATTTCTTAATGTAAAATAGTTATTAACAGAAAGCACAAATATACTTTAATTATGAATTTCTTTTAGTTATTTTGCCAAATATGAATAAGCAACAACAAGTTATACTTTCTTTAGGCAGTAATCAAGGCAATCGTTTTGAAAACATAGTAAATGCTATTGCCTTATTGCACCAAGAAGTGAGTACTGTTGTGGCAGTTTCTTCATTATATGAATCGGATTCTTGGGGTTTTGATAGTGATTCGTTTTATAATTGCATTGTAATTTTGAACACAAACATTAGTGCAATCAAGCTTTTGAAGAAAATTCTTAAAGCGGAAAAAAAATTAGGAAGAATTAGAAACAACAGTACCCTTTACCAACCTAGAATTATTGATATTGATGTTATTTCTTATGGAGATGAGGTTATTGAAACGGATTTTATTCAAGTTCCACATAAACATTTGCAAGACCGACTTTTCGTATTGTTACCAATGATAGAGGTTATTTCCGATTGGAGTCATCCACTGATAAATAAAACCATTTCGGAATTAGTAAAGGATTGTACCGATTCTGGGGCATGCAAAAAGATTACTTCTTTAACGGCTCCATTATCTAAAATCAAACTAGAAAACTTTAATTACATAGCAGTTGAAGGTAATATTGGAGCAGGAAAAACGACTTTAGTATCTAAAATTGCAGATGATTTTAATGCCAAAACAGTGTTGGAGCGTTTTGCAGATAATCCGTTTTTGCCAAAATTTTATAAAGATCAAAATCGGTTTGCTTTTCCTCTAGAGATGTCTTTTTTGGCGGATAGATACCAACAGATTTCGGACGATTTAGCACAATTTGATTTGTTTAAAGATTTTATTGTAGCCGATTACCACATTTTTAAATCGCTAATTTTTGCAAAAGTTACGCTTGCCGAAGACGAATACCGATTGTACAAAACGCTTTTTGATATCATCTACAGAGAGATGCCAAAACCCGATTTGTATATTTATTTGTATCAAAATACAGAGCGATTACTTCAAAATATAAAACGAAGAGGTAGAAGTTACGAGCAAGAAATTCCAGCTTCCTATTTGGATAAAATCAATAATGGTTACTTAGATTATATTAAAACACAGCAAGATTTAAACGTTTTAATTATTGATGTTTCTGAAAGAGATTTTGTTAAAAATCAAGAAGATTACATTTTTGTTTTAAATGAAATTCAGAATAAAATACGGTAATATTTATTGCAGTTTTTGAAATAAATCCCAAACAACAATTCCGGCACTTACAGAAATGTTTAGAGAATGCTTGGTTCCTAATTGCGGAATTTCAATACAACCATCGCAAATTTTTATTGCTTCTTGCGAAACTCCGTAAACCTCATTTCCAAAAATTAATGCGTGTTTAGTGTCTTTTACTGGCTGAAAAGCATCTAATAAAGTTGCGTTTTCGACTTGTTCAATGGCGTAAACCAAAGTGTTATTACTTTTTAAGTTTTCAATAACTTCCAAAACATTTTTTTGGTATTCCCAAGCAACTGTTTCTGTAGCTCCAAGGGCTGTTTTATGAATTTCCTTATTTGGAGGTACTGCGGTAATGCCGCATAAATATATTTTCTCAATCAAAAACGCATCCGAAGTTCTAAACACAGACCCAATGTTATGCAAACTTCTAATATCGTCTAGAATAATAATAATAGGTGCTTTATGTGCTAATTTAAAATCGGATACCGATTTACGGTCCAATTCACTGTTTTCTAATTTGCGCATGTACTAATTAGTTAAAAAAAAAAGCTTCCATTTTATAGGAAGCTTTAATAATTTGATAAAAAAATATTAGCTTTTTGTAGGAGCAGCTGGAGTAGATTTAGTTTCACGTGGTAAAACATTTCCTTTAATAGTTAAAACTTTAGTCTCTTGACCTACAGCATTTGATGTTACAGTAACTGTTTTAGTAAATGTTTGTCCAGCTCTGTCCGTTGCGTAGTGAACTCCAATGAATCCTTTTGCCCCTGGAGCAATAGGTTCTTTTGGAGTTGTTGGAACTGTACAACCACAAGACCCATGAGTTTCAGTAATAATTAATGGTTTATTACCATTGTTAGTAAATTCAAATTTTCTATTACCATCTGAATCTGCTGGAATAGTTCCATAATCAATAGTTTCATTTTCAAAAACCATCCCTGCTCCATCAACTTTTGGAGTTTCAACTTTTTCAGATGTAATTTTAGCAGGTGCAACTTTAGGATCTTTTTTCTGAGCATTTACAGCAGTTAAACTAAACATAGCTACTGTAGCTAATAATACAATTTTTTTCATTTTTCGTTTGAATTAAATAATTAACAAGCAAATTTAATAAAAAAACAAAACTAATAACTTAAAATATTCTTAAATTTTATATAATATATTTGTAATCCTATTATTTGAATAGAATTAATTAAATTCGTACACTCATTTTTAAACAAATCAACTTGTCATCTAAAGAAAAAAATCCGAAAGAAACGCCTTTAATGAAGCAGTATAACGAGATAAAACGAAAGTATCCCGATGCTTGTTTGTTATTTAGAGTTGGCGATTTTTATGAAACTTTTGGTGATGATGCTATTCGCGCTTCCAAAATTTTAGGAATTGTTCTTACAAAACGCGGTGCAGGATCAGAAACAGAAACTGCTCTTGCAGGATTTCCTCACCACTCCATAAATACCTATTTGCCAAAATTAGTTAAAGCGGGACTTCGGGTTGCCATCTGTGACCAATTAGAAGATCCTAAAATGACAAAAACTATTGTGAAGCGAGGAGTTACTGAGTTGATAACTCCCGGTGTTTCCATGAATGATGAGGTTTTACAATCTAAATCCAACAATTTTTTGGCTTCAGTTTTCTTTGGGAAAAAGAGTTTAGGAGTTTCTTTTTTAGATGTTTCTACGGGTGAATTTCTTACAGCACAAGGAAATGACGAGTATATTGACAAGTTACTACAAAATTTTAGTCCGAGTGAAGTATTAATTCAAAAGAGCAACCGCAATCAATTTAAGGAGGTTTTCGGAGAAGATTTCAATACTTTTTATCTCGAAGATTGGGTATATAATGAAGATTATGCTTTAGAAACGTTAACCAATCATTTTCAAACCAATTCCTTAAAAGGTTTCGGAATTGAAGAGTTGCAAGACGGAATTATTTCTGCGGGTGCAATCTTATTTTATTTATCCGAAACGCAACACAATAAGGTACAACATATCACTAGTATTCAACGCATTGCAGAAGATGCTTACGTTTGGATGGACCGATTTACAATCCGGAATTTAGAATTATACCACAGTTACAATCCCAATGCAGTTACATTATTAGATGTAATTGATAGGACGCTTTCGCCAATGGGTGGCAGGTTGCTCAAACGTTGGTTGGCACTTCCTTTAAAGGATGCTGCTAAAATTAGAGGCCGTCATGAGGTGGTTACTTATTTGAAGGATAATTCGGAAATTCTACATAAAATACAACACCAAATTAAGCAAATATCCGATTTAGAACGTTTGATTTCTAAAATTGCAACTGGCAAAGTTTCTCCAAGAGAAGTAATTTATCTTAAAGATTCTTTGGATGCTATTCTGCCAATTAAAACTTTGGCTCTAGAAAGCAAACAAGAAGCTGTGCGAGTAATTGGAGATAGTTTTCACAGTTGTGATTTGCTTCGCGAAAAAATAAAAACTACTCTAAATCAAGATGCGCCAGTTGCTATTGCAAAAGGAAATGCTATTGCAACCGGTGTGCATGCCGAGTTGGATGAATTGCGTGGGATTGCTTTTTCTGGTAAAGAATTTTTAGAAGCTATCGAAAAAAGAGAATCCGAAGCAACCGGAATTTCCTCATTAAAAATCTCCTTTAATAATGTTTTTGGATATTATATTGAAGTCCGAAATACCCATAAAGACAAAGTTCCTGCCGAGTGGATTCGTAAGCAAACCTTAGTGAATGCAGAGCGCTACATTACCGAAGAGTTAAAGGAATACGAAACTAAAATTCTGGGTGCCGAAGATAAAATACACCAAATTGAAGGGCAGTTATTTGAACAATTGGTGCAATGGATAGCAACTTACATCAAGCCGGTGCAGTTAAATGCCAATTTAGTTGCCCAGTTAGATTGCTTGTCTTCTTTCACGCAATTAGCGATTGAAAATAAATATGTTTGCCCAATAATTGATGAAACCTTCGAGTTGGAAATCACCAATGGTAGACATCCAGTTATTGAAAAACAATTGCCAGTTGGGGTTCCGTATATTGCTAATGATGTTTATTTGGATAGAGAAACCCAGCAAATGATAATGATTACTGGGCCTAATATGTCGGGTAAGTCGGCTATTTTACGCCAAACTGCATTGATAGTGCTCTTGGCGCAAATGGGTAGTTTTGTCCCTGCCGAAGCACTTCGAATGGGAGTTGTAGATAAAATTTTTACTAGAGTAGGAGCAAGCGATAATATTTCTATGGGCGAATCTACCTTTATGGTTGAGATGAACGAAACAGCTTCGATACTAAATAATATTTCCGACAGAAGTTTGGTGCTTTTAGATGAAATTGGACGCGGAACAAGCACTTACGACGGAATTTCTATTGCTTGGGCTATTGCCGAATTTTTACATGAAAATCCGGCGCGCCCTAAAACACTTTTTGCTACGCATTACCATGAACTGAATGAAATGAGTGAGCAATTGCCACGAATTCACAACTATAATGTGTCGGTAAAAGAGTTAAAAGACAATGTACTTTTTATTCGGAAATTAGTTCGTGGCGGAAGCGCGCATAGTTTTGGTATTCATGTGGCGAAGATGGCTGGAATGCCTCAAATTGTGATTCAGAAAGCACAGAAATTGCTTAAAAAATTAGAAAAAAATCATTCTAGCGACGCTTTACATGGAATCATTTCCAATAAAGAGGAACTGCAATTGAGTATTTTTAATTTGGATGATCCATTATTAGAAGAAATAAAAGAAGAGATTTTAGGTATAGACATTAATACTTTAACTCCTGTGGAAGCATTAATGAAATTAAACGAAATAAAAAGAATGCTTACTAAAAAGTAAAGTTTGGGTTTTCAAGACGTTAGGTTCTTTAGTATGTTTTTTTATCAAAAAACGTTTGTATAATTCAATTTAAGTATTACATTTGCATCCGCAATACAGGAGATGTGTTGTTAAAGTTCTTGACAAAATTGATAATGCGAAAATAGCTCAGTTGGTAGAGCGCGACCTTGCCAAGGTCGAGGTCGCGGGTTCGAGCCCCGTTTTTCGCTCTTTACCATAGAAATTAATTTTTAATTTCAAAATGCTTAGAAGATTTTTTAAATCTAAAAGTAAAATGCTTGGATGGTGCTGTATTTAATTAATTTTTTTAAAAATTAGAATATTACATTATTAAGCAAAACGCTTGGGTGGTGAAATTGGTAGACACGCTGGACTTAAAATCCAGTGACTGTAATGGTCGTACGGGTTCAAGTCCCGTCCCGAGTACTAAAAGCTTCAAACTTTAATGTTTGGAGCTTTTTTGTTTTATTTAGGTTTTGTTTTTTTAAATCTATTTCCTTATTGCAAATCCTATCCTACATAATTATGCCACCGTCATACATAATTATACCATCTGCAACATTGTAGATGGCATATAAAAGTAATTTATATGGGAGTAGTCATTGGATTTTTTATATGCACGAGCGTGACGCTCGCGCTAGCGGGGGACGCTCGCGCTAGCGGGGGTTCCGTTATGGTTCGCCTTTTATTTTTTTGTATTAACCTACTAATTAAATTAATTATTTTGTCTAATCTTTTATAAACTTAATCGCATTGTTTTCTGATACCTTTAGATAATAAACACCTTTTGATAATTGCTCAACATTTATGATGTTATCAACTTCATTAAGTTTTCCATTTAATACAAATCTTCCTAAAATATCAACTATAGTATAAGGTTGATAGATAAGATAATTGTCAATATTTACATTTAAAACTCTATTAACGGGATTAGGATATATTTTTAGACCAGTTGGATCAAATGTTGTATTAGAAAGTGGAGTATCCCTGAGGCAACGCACCGAGAAACCGTCTTTCTTACCGTCGTTGGTCCTGTAGGCACTGCCGTAACCGTAATTCAGGTAGCGGCTCCAGGCGCCTGCCGTGTCGCTCTCTGACGAACTCCACCAGTTACCGCCGTTGCCAACGTCGCTGAACGTCCCATTGTTGCCGCGATACCCTCCCGGAAGACCTGTAAAACCGCTGCTGTTGGTAGCGTCTGTGTTAGGGCTATTCCAATGTGCTGTGCCTGCTTCCTTCATTTTTCCGCCTGCAACACCTTCTCCGCCTAAACAAGTTGTTAAAGTAGTCCATTCGGCGTCTGTAGGAACATGCCAACCTGTTGGCGCAAGCTTTTTTCTTAATGCTGGGTTGTCTAAAGAAGCAACGTCATAAATACCTGCGGCTGCATACCAGTTGTATAACTTGCCATAAGTAGCATTGTTAGCCGGGTCATTGTTGTAATAACACCAAGCACCTGTAGTCAAGTTTGCCCATGCCGTTGGGTCGGTTACTTGGGGTATAACCGTGCCATCACTATAGGTAGTAACATCAAGGTTGGTGGTTTGCCATATTTGTGAACCAATAGTGACTTCTTGACCATAAGTTGTTTGATTAATTATAAACAATAAAATAATTAATAGTAATTGTTTTTTCATTATTTCTATTTTTAGATTTATTTCAAAAGTAAATATTTTTTCTCAATAAGTTATTATATTTTAATCAATTATAATTTATAAAAAATCAAAATCTAGTTCAGGTAGATGGTACACTTGTTTTTTTGTTAATGGTTTTAATTCTTTAACCTCAACTATTTTAATAAATTTTAAATATTCCTTAAAAAATGTTTCGCCTCTATTGTTTGCCTCTTCAATAGATAATTGATTAAAAAGACTATTGTTTAAATTAGTATCAAAATTATCGGTTAAATCTTTAATTGGTTTGACTTCAATAGTAGTTTGTTTTTTGTATAAGTAATTAAAACAATTTACTCCAGCATCTATATTGTTTAATTCAATTTTTAAAACGTCCTGTATTAATTCATATTTTAATTGGTTTTGAATATCAATATTTTTTAAAATCATTAAATCTGTTTTCGCTCCTGTAATATCACATAGAATTAAAAACAATTGTTTAACTGTATTTCTGTTGTTAATTAGTCGATTGTATTTTTTTAATTCAATTTCGTAGGTAGTAATTTTCTTTTTTAAAAATGCGTTTTCAATTTGGAAGTTTATATCTTTTATGGAATAATTTGTTTCGTCTAAAATTTGCATTTTGTCAAAAACGTCTCTGTAATATTCAGTTCCGGGTTTATCTGAATTCGATGGAAGATTGTAATTTATATTTGATTTCGATTTGTTTATGTCGGTATAAACCTCACGCATCTGTTGTTCTCGTTGGTTTTCTCTTTTTTGTGTTTCGTTTATTATTTGTTGGTTTTGTTGTTGGGTTCTTTGTTGTTCGTCTCGTCTGAAAATGTCCATTGTTGGAACTTGAGGAGTATTTATATTTGGGTTTGTATTGATTGGTTTATAATAATCGTTTGGACTTGGTAAGCGAACTTGTCCAAAAGCAAAAAGGGGTAATAAAAGTAAAAATAGTTTCTTCAAATTCGGTTTTTTCAACGTTCCGTGTAGCTCAAAGGTATCTGGTAACTCCCATATTGTCGCAACAAAGTAGCGTATATACACCTCTATTTGGGTAGATTGACACAACTTTAGTTCTTGTTATATAAATTTACAATTTTTTTTTATAAATAGCAACAACTATTAATAGCGTTTGGAGCTTTTTTGTTTTAATCCCCTAAGTTAGTTCCAGGCACTAATTCAATGGCCTCTTGGTTTTGGGTAAACCACCTTGCAGTAAGTGTTCCCTTTAAAATTATATTGTTACCAGTAACTTCCAGCCAGCTTCCTTCACGTAATCCTAAAACGGGGGTGTCATTAAACGCATGAAATTCTTTTATTCTAGTTTCTCTAGTTTCTCCCATGTGCTTGCTTTGGGTGTCTGGATCTAAATAATGCGGATTCAAATTAAAAGGTAGCACACCAAGAGTTGCAAAACTAGGAGGGTAAATAATAGGCATGTCGTTAGTAGTTTGCATAGAAAGTCCCGTAATGTTACTACCAGCACTAGTGCCTAAATACGGAATTCCCTTAGCAATAGCTTGTGACAAAGCCTCCATACTATTGATTTGATACAATTGAGTTACCAATAAAAAGGTATTGCCACCACCGGTAAATATTCCTTCGGCATTTGTAAGTGCTTCTACAGGATTTTCAAAAGTATGCAAACCAACTACTTTTTTATTGATTTTAGAAAATGCTTTTTTAACGGTTTGGGTGTATGCTTCATGGGTAATTCCACCAGGACGCGCATACGGAATAAAAATAATAGTTTGGCAATTAGCAAAATGGTTTTCTAAAACCGGAAGTAAATACTCTAAATAGTCTCCACCATGAAGGGAGGAAGTGCTTGCTATAATTAGGTTTTTCATTGATTAATTTAATTTAAGGCAAATTTACAAATTAATAATTAACATAGATTTACAATTGCATTGACCTTTTTTTTGGATTATATTTGGATACTTTTGTCCGAGAAATTTACAATTACTATTGTTTTGCCAAACCTTAAATATATCCTTATTTTTCTTTTTTTAGTAACTTTTGCTAATGGGCAAACGGCGTCTGTTTCTAAAATTATAAACGGCAAAGTCACTGCAAATACTACTGATTTGGAGAACATATATTTGATAAATCTTAAAACATCCAAATCTACTCTAACTGAGCATGGCGGCTATTTTTCTATCAATGCCAGTATTGGCGATACATTGCTGTTTTCTTCAGTACAGTTTAAAGGAATAAAAGTAAAGTTGAAAGAAAGTGATTTTACTAGCACTCTTTTCTTTGTTAAATTAGAACCAATTGTTAGGTTTTTGGATGAGGTAAAAATTAGCGAATACAAGAACATTAATGCCGTTTCTTTGGGTATTATTTCGCCAAACACAAAACATTACACTCCCGCAGAACGAAAATTGAGAACGGCATCTAATCCATATACTAGCTTTGGTCTTGGCACTTTGATTGGTTTTACATCGGGTTTAGATCCAGTTTTAAATTGGATGTCTGGGCGAACTACAATGCTTAAGAAAGAAGTGGAAGTCGAGAAAAAGGAAACTTTAATGGACAAAATAGAAGGCTGGTATGAAACTAAATATTTTATCCAAACCTTAAAAATACCAGAAGATTATGTAAAAGGATTTGAATATTATATAGTAGAAGACTCAAAATTTGTAGAAGCAATGAAATCTAAAAATAAAACGATGGCCACTTTTATTATGAATGATTTAGCAGTTAAATACAAAGAACTTTTGAAGGAGAAATAATTAATTAAGGTTCCAAATCTGCTTTAGCAGATTAAATTAGTGAAATCTATTTGTAGCCTATAATTAGTGAAAATTAGTGTAATTCGTGTCAGTTAATAAATTAATATATCTTTTTCACTTTTAAAAGCTGCTAAAATTAAACTATTTTTGGTTTTTTGTGACATCGATTCCAAGTCAAAAACGATTTTAAAAACCAAAACCGATTTTGAATTGAGGCATTTCATGATTAATAATAACAAAGAATTTAAAGCTGTAAAGTCCCATTAGAATGTCAAAATATTTCCGTTTTATTTTAATCTTATTATTGTTTCTGAGTCTGTCTTCTATGGGAATTCATAAATTTTACATGGCTATTTATCAAATTGATTATGTGCCGCAAAAGAAACGAATTCAAATTACTTCCCGAATTTTTGTAGACGATTTAAACGCTGCCATTGAGAAAAAATACCATGTAAAGACTAATTTAGGAACAGCCCAAGAATCTGCTCAAGATGTACTTAATATGAAAAAATATCTCGCTGAAAAATTCTTCTTGAAAGTAAATGGAGTAGTAAAACCCATGACTTTTTTAAGTAGAGAAGTAGAAGCAAATTTGCTAATTTGTTATTTTAGAATCCCGGATATTTCGAAAATAACTAATTTAGAAATAGAAAATAGTGCATTAACGGAATGGAATCCAGAACAGCAAAATATTATCCAAGCCAATATTACTGGTGAAAAGCAAAGTTTAATGCTAACATCTGAAGATTTTAAACGAGTGTTAAAATAAATCCAAAATATAATTAATCATAAAAAACAATTACTTTTATGATCTCAAAAATTAAGTATGAAGTATTGTTCCTCAATCAGTAAATTATTTTTTCTATTTTTTTCTATCGGAATTTCTGCACAAGAAACTCCAAAACCAGCATCCCCTGGCGAAAAAAATCCTGATAAATTCCAGCAAATGTATGATTTATTGGCAACACCCAATATGTACCGTACCGCCTCTGGAGCGCCTGGACCAGAATATTATCAGCAACAAGCCGATTATAAAATGGATGTGGAGCTGGACGATAAAAATACCAAACTTTACGGACAAGAAACCATTATTTATACTAATAATGCCAAAGAAGCACTGGATTATCTTTGGTTACAATTAGATCAAAACCAACAATCTCGCAAGTCACTTTCGCCATTGGTAGAAAGCAATAAAACCGATCCAGCTATTAGCGCGCAAGGGTTCTCAAGAAGATATTTAGAAGCCGATTTTGATGGTGGTTTCAATATAGAATTTGTTAAAGATGCTTTAGGAAAACCAATGCAATACACCATAAACCAAACGATGATGCGTATTGAATTGCCTAAAGTCTTAAAACACGGAGAGAAGATTTCGTTCTCTATAAAATGGTGGTACAACATCAATAATTACACTTTGGATGGCGGTCGTTCGGGCTACGAACATTTTGACACTGATGGAAATAACTTATATGTTATTGCACAGTTTTACCCAAGAATGGCGGTATATAATGACGTTGAAGGGTGGCAAAATATGCAATTTTGGGGATCTGGAGAATTTGCTTTGCCTTTCGGAAATTTTGAAGTGAATATTACCGTTCCTGCAGATCATATTTTGGAAGCTACCGGAAACTTATTGAATAGGGCAGAAGTTTTTACTCCGGCGCAATTAGCTCGTTATGCACAGGCAGAAAAATCATTTGATAATCCTGTAATTGTGGTGACCCAAGCCGAGGCGGAAGCAGCTGAAAAAGGATTTTCTGACAAGAAAAAAACTTGGAAATTCAAAGCAGATAATGTCCGTGATTTTGGAATATCCACTTCTAGAAAATTCATTTACGATGCTATGGCGGTTAAAACTGGAAGCACTACAGCAATGGCAATTTCGTTATATCCAAAAGAAGGAAATCCGCTTTGGGAGCAATATTCAACTAGAATTATTGCCCATACTTTGAAAAGTTATTCTAGTTATACGTTTGATTATCCGTATCCGAAAGCAATTTCAATCAACGCCAGAGATCAAGGAATGGAGTATCCAATGATTTGTTGGAATTACGGGCGTCCAGATGCGCAAGGCAAGTACAATGACCAAACCAAATACGGAATGTTGGGTGTAATTTGCCATGAAGTTGGACATAATTTCTTTCCGATGATTATCAATTCAGATGAGCGCCAATGGACTTGGATGGACGAAGGGTTGAACTCCTTTATGGAATTTCTAGCCGAAAAATCATTCGATCCTAATTTTCCGCTTCGTCGTGGACCTGCTAAAAATATTGTGCCTTACATGAGTGGTGATCAAAAAGGACTGGAGCCAATCATGACCAATTCGGAGAGTATTCGCCAGTTTGGAAATAACGCTTACGGGAAACCTGCCACAGCTTTGAACATTCTTCGGGAAACGGTTATGGGACATGAATTGTTTGATTATGCTTTTAAAAGTTATGCCAACCGATGGAAATTCAAACATCCAACGCCTGAAGATTTCTTTAGAACTATGGAAGATGCTTCGGCAGTAGATTTGGATTGGTTTTGGAGAGGTTGGTTTTATACTACCGATGCCAATGATATCGGAATTAAAGAAGTGAAAAAATATTATGTAAGCAACGAGCCTTCTAAAGAAGTTTCTGAATTTATGAAGAAACAAAGACGTCGCGATACCAATCCTGGCCCTATGGTATATATGATTGCTGAAGATAGTGAAGACTATAAATCTGAATTAAATAAGCCCTTCAAAATTGCCAATTATACCGCTTTAAACGATTATGTTACTTCGCACTTTAATGCTGAAGAACGTGCAAAATTAAACGAACCTAAATATTTTTATCAAGTTACTTTTAATAAACCCGGCGCATTAGTAATGCCTATTATTGTAGAGTTAACTTACGAAGATGGCACAACAGAAACACAAAAATTTCCGGCACAAATTTGGCGCATGAACGATAAAGAAGTAAATAGAACCTTTGCTTCGCAAAAAGCAATTGTGAAAATTCAATTGGACCCGAAATTGGAAACTGCCGATATTGATGTAACCAATAATACCTGGCCAAAAGAAGAAGTAAAATCAAAATTTGATTAAGAACTTTGTACCTTTGCAGTGCTATAAAAAATTAAATAATCATGTTTGGAGGCGAATTCTTTTTCATAATAATCGTTGCTTTTTTATTGTTTGGTTCTAAAAATTTACCAGACGTAGTAAGAGGTTATGCTAAAATTTTAGCAACTTTAAAAAACGCTACTAATGAAATTAAAAACGAAATTCAAAAAAGTGTCGATGTTAATGAGATCGATACTTCAATAAAAAATATCACGGGTAATTTTACTCAAGAAGTGGATAAAGTAAAAAGTACCGTTGCATCCTCCTCTGCAGATTTCGGGAAAAATATAATAGAAGAACACCAAACCAATATTGCACAAATTGCCGAGGATGTTGAAGACTTTACCGGACCAATAAAACGCCAAAAATAATGCTCGAAAAGATTGTTTCTTTAGATAAAAAGCTATTTATTTTCCTGAACGGATTGGGTTCGCCAACCTTTGATGGGCTTTGGTTACTAATTACAAAACAAGCTTATTGGACGCCGTTTTTCTTGCTTTTGGCTTATTTATTGTATAAGAAAATAGGCGGTAAAAATCTTGGAATTGTTGTTCTTTTTATCGCGGTAATTTTATTGTGTTGTAATACTTCGGTAGAGTTTTTTAAAAGTACTTTTCATCGTTTAAGGCCTTGCAACGATCCAGAAATTAAGGGTATTATCCGAATTGTACACCAGTCCGATTCGTTTAGTTTTTTCTCGGGACATGCATCCAATTCTATGGCATCGATGGTTTTTCTTTATTTGATTCTAAGAAAATATTATAAATATGCTTTTTTGCTATTTCTTTATCCTTTGATTTTTGCCTACAGCCGAATTTATCTTGGAGTTCATTTTCCAACCGATATTGTAACTGGTTATTTCTTCGGGGCAACTTTCGGAATTGTTTTTTATTCCCTTTATCAAAAGTATTTTGCTAAATATTAAAGCACTCTTGAAACCGTCAATCCATCCCGAATTGGCAATAAAACAGTTTCTACTCTAGGATCGTTGTTTACCATTTGATTGTATTCTAATAGAATTTTGGTGCTTGTATCCTTAGGGTTTACTTCTTCCAAAACTTTGCCGCTCCAAAGCACATTGTCCGAAAGTAGTATTCCTCCTTTATTCATTATAGGTACAATCAGGTTAAAATAATGAATGTAATTTTCTTTATCGGCATCAATAAAAACCAAATCGTATTTTTTATTTAAGGTTGGGATAATTTCCAAAGCATTACCTAAATGTGCGTTGATTTGGTTTTTCCATGTCGATAAATCGAAATATTTCTGTTGGATGGAAACCAATTCTTCTTTAATATCAATTGTATCCAAAGTTCCTTCTTTTTGTAATCCTTCTGCCAAGCACAAAGCGGCATAACCAGTATAAGTTCCAATTTCAAGAATATTTTTTGGATTAATTATTTTAGATAGCATGCTTAAAACTCTCCCCTGAAAATGGCCACTTAGCATTCTAGGCTGAAGAATTTTCTGATGGGTTTCTTTAAATAATCGCACTAACAATTCGGGTTCGTTTTGCGAATGTTGTTCTACGTATGCTTCTAATTCTTCGGATATGAAATGCATTTATTTTTTGCTATTTATGGGGTTGTGTTTAGAATTAAAAATTCTAATTACATCAATTCTATTCTCTTTAGATTGATATAAAATTTTGTAATTTCCAACTAGTATTCTTCTCTATATTCATCAATTTGATATTGTTCTGAAAAGTTATTTTTTTGGGCGAGTTCAAGATTTCTAATAATCTATTTTTTGAAATATTGTTTCTAATATTTTTCAAATCCTGAATAGCAATAGAAGACCAAATAATTTTATATTTAGTCATTATTCCAACTTTGAATTTCTTTTTCTAAATCTTCTTGGCAAACAAAATTACCCTTATTTATATCTTCAATGCCTATATTAATTAAATCATTGTATTGTTCGTAACTTAATGGGTTGCCTTTTGAATCATAACAAATAGTTGTATTGATCTCTAATAATGCAGCTATTTTAATCAATAACTTCTCATCAGAATTTTCAATTTGTTGGTGTATTTTATTTTTTAATTCTAGAATCCCCATAATACAATTGTTTTATACAAAAATACTAAATTGTTTTTACCTTTGCCTCATGATCGATAAAAAAGACATTCGAGCTATTTCTAAAGAAGAACTACGTGATTTTTTTGTCGCCAATGGTGATAAAGCTTTTCGTGGCAACCAAGTTTATGAATGGTTGTGGAGCAAAGGAGCTCATAGTTTTGAGGATATGACCAACGTTTCTAAAGAAACTCGTGCTATGCTTGAAGCTAATTTTGTAATCAACCACATCAAAGTGGACACCATGCAACGCAGTTCGGATGGAACAGTTAAAAATGCAGTACGTCTTCATGATGGTTTGGTTGTGGAAAGTGTTTTAATCCCAACTAAAACAAGAACTACGGCATGCGTTTCCTCGCAAGTAGGTTGTAGTTTGGATTGTAATTTTTGTGCAACTTCTCGATTAAAACGAATGCGAAATCTTGAGCCTGGCGAAATTTACGACCAAGTTCTTGCCATAGATAACGAAAGTAAATTGTATCACAACCGACCGCTTTCCAATATTGTTTTTATGGGAATGGGAGAACCGTTGATGAATTATAATAATGTTATAAAAGCAATTGATAGAATTACATCCGAAGAAGGCCTCGGAATGTCGCCAAAACGAATTACGGTTTCAACTTCAGGAATTCCAAAAATGATTAAGAAAATGGCCGATGATGACGTGAAATTCAAATTGGCAGTTTCTTTACACTCTGGCATTGATGCCATACGGGCGAGAATTATGCCGTTTAGCAAGAATTTTCCATTGGCTGATTTACGAGAATCATTAGAATATTGGTATCAAAAAACCAAGAGTAAAATCACTTATGAATATGTTGTTTGGGGGGGGATTAACGACTCTAAAGAAGCGGTTGATGCTCTTGTAAAATTCTGTAAATATGTGCCTTGTAAAGTAAATTTAATTGAATACAATCCTATTGATGACGGCGAATTCCAGCAGGCATCTGATGAATCAATTAATTTATATATTCAAGAATTAACTAAAAATAATATTGTCGCCAAAGTAAGAAGAAGTAGAGGTAAAGATATTGATGCTGCTTGTGGTCAATTGGCTAACAAAGAGGTTTAAATTAAATTATATTTTTTACTTATTTGGCTTAATTAATATTGCGTTGGAGTATTTTTTCTTTAAACTATTTAGATTCCTTTCCGCTTCAATTCTTGTTTTAAAATTTCCTATCCAAACTTTATATAACGGCGTGCTGAAGACTATTGTAGCATCGTAGTTTTTGTTCTCTCTTTTAAACTGAATTAATGTTTTTTTAGACTCCTCACTAGAACCATTAAATACTTGTATTTTATATTGGTTATTTATTGTAATTGAGGAGTTTACTTTCCTTTTTTCATTTAATAATTGTTCCAGTTTTGGATCTTGGGTTAGGGTAACTTCTTGAGCGAATAATATGTTAAAATTTAAAAATAAAGTAAAAATAAAAAAGGCTTTTAAAAACGTTTTTTTTACAGGGAAGTTCATAATGAATTGATTTTAATGCAAATGTATGACTTATAAGAATAACGGGGAATATTTTTTTATTTAGAATTAATATAAATTAAAAATTTAGATATTATAAGGTTTTGAGAATAGTTCATATATTGTATTTTTGCTCAAGTTTTAAAAAGTGTAGAATTGTTTTTCTAAAAAGAAAAAACCTACTGAAATTTAGTCGATAATCATTTTATAATATGAAAAAAGTGGGTAACCATAATTCGATTTCCAGAATTTATTCCTTCGGATTAGCAGTAATGCTAACATTTTCTTTGTCAACTTTAGCGCAAACAGCACCAGCTGCAGCTGCAACACCAGCAGCGCCAATGGCAGCTACTGCTATGAAAGCGGATACTGCTGCGCCAGCAACAGGAGGTGGAGATGCAGTAAAAGGAAAAGAATTATTCAATTCAAACTGTGCATCTTGTCATAACTTAGACAAGAAAATGACAGGTCCAGCGCTTAGAGGTGTAACTGGTAGACACAAGAAAGAGTGGTTTTACGGATGGATTAAAAATAGCTCTGCATTAATTAAATCTGGTGATGCAGATGCCGTTAAACTTTGGGAAGAATATAAACCTTCTGTAATGACTGCGTTTCCTCAATTGTCTACTGCAGACGTTGATAATATCCTTGCTTACACAGATGAAGTTCAAGTTGCTGCTCCTGCAGTTGTAGCTGTTCCTGGTGCAAAAACAACTGATGACGGTGGAATGTCAAACACATTAATTCTTGGAGCTCTTTCTTTAGTGATGCTTATTTTAGTAGTAATGTTGTTTTTAGTAAACAATGTTTTATCTAAAATTGCTAAAGCAAACGGAATAGAAGTTGCCAAAAAAGAACCAACAATTCCTATCTGGAAAGCCTTTGCTAAAAATCAATTTTTATTAGTAGTTTCTGCAATAGTATTTTTATTAGGAAGTGCCTTTTTTGTCTACGGTTTTCTAATGCAAATAGGTGTAGACCAAGATTATTCTCCAATTCAGCCAATTCATTATTCTCATAGAATACACGCTGGAAGCAACCAAATTAACTGCAAGTATTGTCACTCTGCTGCGCGAGTAAGTAAAAATGCTGGAATTCCTTCATTGAATATATGTATGAATTGTCATAAAAATATTGCAGAAGTTTCTGATACTACATCAACTGTTGACGGTTACACTAAAGCATTTTATGATGGTGAAATTAAAAAACTATATACTGCAGTAGGTTGGGATGGCTCTAAATATACTGGAAAAACACAGCCAGTTAAATGGGTTAGAATTCACAACTTGCCAGACTTTGCTTATTTCAATCACTCTCAACACGTTACCGTTGCAGGTATTGAATGTCAAAAGTGTCACGGACCGGTACAAACCTATGAAGTACAAAAACAATTTGCTCCTTTAACCATGGGTTGGTGTATTAATTGTCACCGTGAAACTGAAGTTAAAATGGAAGGAAATGCTTATTACGATAAAATTCATAAAGAACTTTCTAAGAAATATGGCGTAGACAAATTGACTGCGGCACAAATGGGAGGTTTAGAATGTGGTAAATGCCATTACTAAGTTTATAAGGTTATACGTTTAGAGATTTATTTATCATAGACTCCTAAACTTATTAAACCCTAAACTTCCAAACAATTTAAAATTAATTAAGAAGCTAATAATTATATACGATGTCATCTAACAAAAAATACTGGAAAAGTGTTGAGGAACTAAACGAAAATAGTTCTATTGTTGAGACGCTTAGAAATAATGAATTTATTGAAGAGATTCCTACCTCGGATTTCCTTTCAGATAAAGACTCATTATCTTCTTCATCAACTACTCGTCGTGATTTCTTAAAGTACGTTGGTTTCACAACTGCAGCGGCATCGCTAGCTGCTTGTGAAGGTCCAGTTCATAAATCAATTCCGTATGTGGTTCAACCAGATACAATTATTCCTGGTATTGCAGATTTTTATGCAACTACTATGTTTGATGGTTTTGATTTTGCAAATCTTTTAGTAAAAACTAGAGAAGGCCGTCCAATCAAAATAGAAAACAATACTATAGAAGGTGCTAAATTTGCTGCAAATGCAAGAGTACATGCTTCTGTATTGTCTTTGTACGATAGTATGCGTCTTAAATCTCCAAAAATAGATGCGAAATCTGCAACATGGAGTGAAGTAAATGCTAACATCAAAGCTAGTTTAACTGAGGCGAAAACTGTAGGAAAACAAGTTGTTTTGTTAACTAATACTCTAGCAAGTCCTTCTTCTGAAAAATTAATTGCCGATTTTATTGCCAAGAATCCAACTGCAAAACACATAGAGTACGATGCAGTTTCAGAATCTCCTGCTTTAGATGCTTTCCAAACCGTATACGGAGAAAGAGCTTTGGCGGATTACGATTTCTCAAAAGCAAATACTATTGTTTCATTGGATGCAGATTTCTTGGGAGATTGGCAAGGTGGAAGCTACGATTCAGGATATGCAAAAGGACGAGTGCCACAATCAGGAAAAATGTCTAAGCATTTTCAATTTGAAGCAAACATGACTCTTTCGGGAGCTGCCGCTGATAAAAGAGTGCCAATGTCTGTCGCTAATCAAAAACAAGCCTTAGTAAAAATATATAATGTAATTACTGGATCTTCTGTTGCTTCAGGAAAGATTGAAAATGAATCAGAAGTTGTAAAAGCAGCCAATCAGTTAAAAGCTGCTGGAAGCAAAGGACTTTTGGTTACTGGTATTCAAGATAAAAATGCCCAATTGTTAGTAATTGCAATTAATCAAGTTATTAAAAGTGAAGCCTTAGCTACAGCAGGTGCTAGATTAATCCGTAAAGGATCTAACGAAAAAGTTGCACAATTAGTTGCTGACATGAATGCTGGTTTAGTTCACACATTAATAATGAGTGGCGTGAATCCGGTTTATACATTAGCAAATAGCAAATCTTTCTTAGCTGGTCTTAAGAAAGTAAAAACTTCAGTTGCATTCTCTATAAAAGAAGATGAAACTGCAGAAGTTGTTAAAATAGCTGCTGCTGCTCCTCACTACTTAGAATCTTGGAACGACCATACGTTAACTAAAGGAACTTATTCTTTGGTTCAACCAACAATCCGACCTTTATTCAATACCAAACAATTTCAAGAAGCATTGATGACTTGGAATGGTGTTGCAGGTACTTATTACGATTATGTAAAAGGAACTTCTGCGGCTTTTATTGCAGGAAGTTCTTGGAATAAAGTATTGCACGATGGTTTATTTGTAACTGGATCTTCTGCAATTGCGGGAGGTACTGCTGATTATTCTGCTGCTGCAAATGCTCTAGCGAAAGCTATTGTTTCTAAAGATTTTGAATTAGTATTATATACCAAAACTGGTTTAGGTGATGGACAACAAGCGAACAACCCATGGTTACAAGAGTTTCCAGATCCAATTACTAGAGTTTCTTGGGATAATTATGTTACTGTATCCCAATCTGATGCAACTAAATTAGCTTTAGAAAATAAAATAGTTGCTAATGGTGGTCTTAATGGAAGTTATGCTACTTTAACAGTTAATGGCGTTAAATTAGAAAGCGTACCAGTAATTGTACAACCAGGCCAAGCAAAAGGGACATTAGGTTTGGCGCTTGGATATGGTAAAAAAGCCTCTTTAAAAGAAGAAATGCAAGTTGGTATTAATGCCTATGCATTATATAATAACTTTAACAACGTTCAGTCGGCTACCCTAACTAAAGGAAGTGGGGAACACGAGTTTGCTTGTGTTCAATCTCAAAAAACTTTAATGGGTAGAGGAGATATAGTTAGAGAAACTACTCTTGAAATTTTCAATACTAAAGATGCTAAAGAATGGAACCCCGTTCCTATGGTTTCTTTAGATCATAAAGAAGTAGAAGCTACTAAAGTAGATTTATGGGAATCTTTTGATCGTTCTATCGGACATCACTTTAACCTATCCATCGACTTAAATTCTTGTACTGGATGTGGGGCTTGTGTTATTGCTTGTCATGCAGAAAACAACGTTCCTGTAGTAGGAAAATCAGAAGTTAGAAGAAGTCGAGATATGCACTGGCTGCGTATTGATAGATACTATTCTTCTGAAGATACTTTCGCAGGAGATAACGAGAAAAAAGAAAATTTCGACGGATTATTTGGAGACAAAGGATCACTAGGTGGTTTTGGAAGCATGGAACATCCAGCAGACAATCCCCAAGTAGCTTTTCAACCAGTAATGTGTCAGCACTGTAACCATGCGCCATGTGAAACTGTT